>ENA-UOXV01004411-UOXV01004411.1-marine-metagenome-genome-assembly--contig:-NODE-4411-length-16176-cov-5.309844_pt1 | contig 16176 bp, 10 predicted proteins | sample MGYA00238165_ERZ766961 | MGnify/ENA primary metagenome ERZ766961 (study PRJEB28924, sample SAMN03173240) | marine metagenome | biome: Marine; feature: Water; material: Subsurface seawater | place: North... | reverse complement strand
ACCCGGAGGCGTTCGCCAACAACCAGATCAAGGAGATCAAGAACGGCCGCCTCGCGATGATCGCCATCTCCGGCATGACCCACCACTACTTCCTCACCGGCAAGGGCCCGATCGAGTTCCTCACCCAGATCCCCAACTTCAAGTCGTGCGCGTCCGCCGCTGTCGCGACCGGCCTGTGCAAGTAAAGCACCGGGTTTCTAGTTGACCACAGGAAGGTTGCCGTCTATGTCCGGCGTGTACATAAATTCCTTTGATCCAAGCTCCCGTGCGCTCTGCACATGCACCGCACGATGGCTCTAACGGGGTCGCAATTAGTAGTGCATGGTTCAGGTTCGGTGTAGAGAGGTTGAGTTTCTTCGTGTGGGCAAGAGGGTTGCAGCTGCAACAGGGCCCCGTGCTGAGCAGAGTTGCGTGTAATCTCGTCCAACATGACCCGATGCTCCCAAGGTTGTGTGCCAGGGAGACCAGGAGGGTTTCCGCCTCTGCTGGGGCTTGGGAAAACATCACAACAGTTCAACAGTCGGAAAGAAAACAGATCGCTTTATGTACAAGCTTTCTTCGCCCCGCTCAAGCTTCGGGATTGATTTTGTCTGCAAGTCCCTCGCCACACATGGGTATTTTGCGGACCAACTGGACATAGAACGGCTCTTCATCACCGTCGTCTTCTTCCTCGACATGGTCCTCTGCCACGCCCTTCTTGCCCACCTTGGTGGCGTCCTCCTCAGGGCGATCTGATACCGGTTGGACTCGCCCAGGCTGCACCGAGGAGCGGTATTCGTAGGCCTCGAAGCAGAGCGGGATCATTGCTTTCGAAGTCGAGGCAGGGTCCTGCTCAAACTCCGGGATGACGTGCCGAAAGCGGGCGCAGTCCTTACAGTACACTCGCCCTGTGTGCGCGCAGTGCTGGGGCTGCGGCGGCACGCGCTGCCTCGGCCCGCAGCGGTCGAAGCGCACGTCGCAGAATGAGTCACGCGGGAGGTCGTCATCGTCGGAGAGGGGCGTGTCGCGGTTCACCCGCCCGCCGCACTGCTGCTGCAGCTCCACGGGGTTCCCGTACCACCCGCCACGCACCATCGTCATGGCGTCCTTTCCGACCAGCTCGCCCCCACCCCAGTCGCGGTGCGCCACTGCGTCATCTTCCGCCCCGTCGTGCTCCATCGCCAGGTACATGCCCTCGTACCGCCGCCGGGTCGTTGCCAGCACCTCCCGCCACCCGGCGCGGAATCGCTGGACGTACGGCAACATCTCTCCCGTCGCAGATGGCTCCGGTGCCACAAACTCCGAGGCCGTAATGTGCCCAGTCGGGTCCTGGCGGAGTGCCGTCAATTCCTTGGCGCCCTCCATACACTTAGGACACGTGGGCTTGGCGAAGGTTGCATCCTCCAGGTCGTTACGGAGAGACGCAATGTACTTTGCAAAGCGCTTCTGCAATTCCATCTCCTTGTCGGCTTTTTTGCGCTTCATGCCGTCCAGCTCGTCGGGTTCTTTCTCAACATCGTGTCCAGCCTTGCCGTCTTGCACCAGCGACTTGCGCACGGTCGTGATACGCTCCTGCAGGCGGCAGTTGGCAGCCTGCATCATCTTCGAGGAGTCGAGGGATTGCATCAGCGAGTACAGCTCGTCTTCCTCTTCCCGCATCAGAATGTCCATTATGAACTCGCTACCAACTTCGAAACCAAACTGCGGGAAGCGCGAGAAGGCGCCCGAGCAGAGTTGCTCGGCGGAAAACATCCTGCCGCAGAGGTAGCAGGGCACGGGCGCGCCCTTCGCGCCGCCGAGAGATTCTGGAACACCGAAGGGCAGAAAAGTTGACTGACACTTGTCCAAATACGGGCAATGAAAGCGTGGGATCGCGTGCAGCATGTGCTGCACGGTGCCCTGCTCCTCATCCGTGACGGACATGTCAAGGATGAGCGTCAGCACCCCCCCCTTCTCGTAGTTGCCAGCAACGAGCTCCTCTTTGATCTCTTGATCCGACGGCGCCCGCACCTTGGCTTTGGCGAGGCAGTCGAGCGCAGCTTTGTCAATGCGACCCTTGCGGAGCTGCTCGACGCTGACAAGCACCTGCTTGCCAAAGCACTTGCGGAATTGGTTGAAAGTCGCGATGCACGAGGAGCCCGGGGGAAACCATACGTCGTCTTCGGGGTCCTCCCCAAGCGCCGCGTAGACCTCACGAGACAATTTGTTCGCCTTTTTGATCCCAAAGCGGAACGACTGCTTGAGCGTGTCGGCTAGCTCGACTTGTTGCCGAGACGAATGCAGGTAGACTGAGATAGCCCCCTTTTCAGCCGCCTCGGGGTTCTCGTCTGTGCGGTAGCCTCTGGGGTAGAGGTCGATGAACCACTGCCCGTCCGACTCGAACTCCTGCGATGAGATCTTCTGCGAGCAGCCAACCTTGCCGTAGATTTTGTTAAAATCTTTGATGATCCACCTGCCCATCAGGCGAGCTCTCAGAGACTATTCTCCTCGCACAGTCACGAACCGCTCTTTGCATGGCTCGTGAGACGGGACGAGGGACGGGACGGACCGTGTGCGCTGACGGCCTTGCGGCGTAATCTCAGGGTCATTTTCGGGTGACTCAAAGTCGATTCCAGTCACAGCGAGGATCTGAATCTGGAGAACGAGAAGGCCGTCCTGAATGTTCTCCGGAATTTCGACACCACGCAGGTATCCCGTCTTCAGCTTGTACATTTTATCGAGCTCGAGGAATTGCTCCCACCCCCACGAGGATTCCAGATTTGTGAACTGCTGCGAAAGCAGCTTCACAATCGACTCTCCAGTCCCTGATCCACCGCCGCCGGCCCCTGACGCGCGCGACCCCGTGACACGCGAGGCGCCGGTCTTGCGCGAGCCACTCACAACGGACGAGGCAGCCATGGTGGAAAACGACGCGGCCATTGAAGATGCAGCACCAGAAACTCGCGACCCGCCTGCCCGCGACCCCACTTGCGACCCACCGCTCTTTCCATCCTCTTTGCCTTTTCCTCTTTTCTCCGGCAGCTCGGGCGTGAATGTGACCTGTCCAAAGTACGAAGCCACGCAGCAACTCAGACACCGCATCAAGACGCGCCAGGGGTTTGTGGGCGTGCCAGTAATAGTTCTTGGCCGTGGTGCCGGCCGTTCTTCAATGGAAAGGCGAACCTTGACGTTGGCAAGCGCCGCTGTCGTAATTGCATACTCGTCGAGGGGGTCGCCGTCGTCGAGCTCGCACAGGTTGTTGGTCACATACAATGATGCCCAGTCGGGGTCCGTCAATCCCTTTGGGTACAACGTCAGCTTCCACTCAACACCGCCAGCTGCAAAACACGTGCGTGCTTAGTGATATCCTCAGCACAAGCCATCGCAGCACGCTGCTGACTAGAGGGCAGGCCAGTGGAAAGGTATGTGCGCATCTCCCGAATCGCTCCCCATTTCTCCCGGCACCCAGAGCAGCACCTGTCACGAGAGCCGAGGTGATTTCATCGCCAAAGGTGTTCTCCTTGAAACGCCCAACGGTCCACGTAAAAGTTGTGGTATCGCCATCCTTCGACGTCGAGACGTTCGAGACGCTATTTACCTGCCCCCGAATTCGCGTTTCAGGCGCGCGGGTGGTCCGAAGCAAACAGCAAGGATAGCATGAGACTGCCCAGCATATTAGACCAACTGCCGACGGATGAGGGGTCCGCTGCAACTGAACACGGCTTGATTTTGCCGGATGCATTCTGCCCCCGAGTTGGCGCAGCTCCTACGTGGTTAATCACGAGCGCTGCAGGAAAGCACACCTGACCCCGGCCGAACATGTCCGACACCAAGAAGTTCAGGAGATATCGCTCCGCACACTATTCAAGCTGCGATGCTGCACGCGCCACTGCAAATGGGGAAGCAGCACATCGCCCCGTCCGCCCCCCTTCTGTCGAAACCGGATCGGGTGCTCCGGATCGAGAAAGTGGACTACTTTTGCTGATGTTACCACAGCCAAAGCCGGAGGTGGTTCAGAGGAGGGCCAAGGCGGGCGAACGCCCCGTCGCACAGCAGAGATGTCGCACACGGCCCGTGAGTTCCGCTACGACAGGGTTAACTTTGACGTCAACCGGCGGTTGGGCCCGTTCCCGAGGCGCCACGCGTCCGCCTGGCAGACCGAGTGCGGTTTCTGGGATTGTGCGCCTCGCTGCCGCTGGCAAGAGGTCGCCGGGGAATGGTGGCTATTCTAACGCGTGCGAATTGTGCAGAACGAATGGCGGCGCGTCCTCAGCACGTGGTGAGGTGTTTGGGGGACGGAACTCGCACTGGTTAGAGGACGTCTACAAGGCTCAGCAGGTCGGGCGGGAGCGCCTCCGGACCGAGGGGCGGAAGAGCTCAGCACTGCACAGCCAGCTGTTGCAGTTCTTCAACACCTATTGTCCAAACAAAATTGACGAAGCCGATGCCTTGCACAAGAAGTGGAGCGCCGGCTCGTCACTCGAGGATATTAACAGCGAGCTGCAGCGCAAGTACAGCCACTCGCTCGTGGACCTCGCAGCGGGGGTGGCTGGAAGGGATCAGGCGCAGCTCGAAGTGGCCATGTTGACGGAGCGCGCGCGGCGACTCAAAGAAGATGCCGATGAGGCGCTCGCGGCGCGCGACGCGGAGCATGCGAGGGCGCAGGCGCTCAGTGAGCAGAACGACCAGCTTCGAGAGGACTTGGAGCTGGCGGTGGCAGAGGGCGTCCGCTATCGCGACACGCTGCGCGAGTGGGCGGCGCTAGAGGAGCGCCGCGCTGCTGAAGGATCATCGGCTGGTATGCCACCCTCGCCTGGGGTCTCGCTGGGAGAGGCAGCGGGGCTGGAGGCGAAGTTGAAAGAGGCTCTCCGGGGCAAGGAAGCGGCGCTGGCCAAGGCCAAGGACTTGAGCGACGAGCTTGTGCGCTCGCGCGTGGCCGCCGAGACAGAGCGCCGGCGCATGGAGGCTGACCTTCGATCGCGAGAAGTGGCTGTGGAGGAGCTGCATGGACGGGCAGGCGGCCTAGAAAAGGAGGTGCTGACGTGGCGCGAAAAGCACCAGGAGCAGCAGGCAGAGGCGCGTAGAGCCCGAGAGGCGGCTGAGCAGGCGGACCGCAAACTCCACGACACGGGGCAGACTTCGAAGGATGTTGTGACCCGCGCGGAGAAGGCACTTGAGGCAGAGAAAGGTGCCCGCGCGCGCGCTGAGGCCGAAGCCGGGCGACTGTCCGACGAAGCTGAGAGGATCCGCGGAGAGGCGTCAGCAGCGCAGGCCCAGCTGGAGCGGGAACGGCAGGACATGAAAGCTCTGATCGACAAAGTGCGTGCAGCTGAGGGCCAAGTGGGCCAGAGCAAGGCGGCGGAGGAGGCGGCGCGGCTGGCGCTTGATGCGAAACAGAAGGCAGCGGACGAGGAACGGACGAGACTCAGGGAGGCGAATGCACGCGGGGCTGAGGTGGTGAAGCGCCTCGAAGGGCAAAACAAGGAGTTGCGTGAGACACTCAAGAGACTCGAAAGTGAAGTTGCTGAGAAAAATGGAGCGGTGTGTGCGGTAGAGGAGAAGTTGGCTGCTGCAGCCGAAGAGAGAGAGAAAGAGCGTGGCGAGAGGAAGGCGGCCGAAGAGCGAATGCGAACCGTTGGCGACGATGCTGCGCGGTATGCAGAGGAACTAGCAAGTGCGGGGCGCGATGCAGCGGCTGCTCGCACGGAGCTAGAGCAGGCACGCTCGCATAAGAGCGCATTAGAGAAGAGGGCGGAGGAGTCAGCGAACGCACTGGACAGTGCAAAGCGTGCGCTCGCGGAGGCAGAGGCGGGTAGGAATGCATCTCGCAAAGAGGTGGTGGCGCTTGAGGCGCAGGTGGAAGAAGCGGCTCTGGAACGGGCGCGCATGGAGGGGCGGTACGAGGCACTGAAGGGAGAGATGGCGCGGTCGGAGAAGGAGCGGGGTGATGCGGTGGCGCATGTAGCGGCCCTGGAGGAGGAGGCCTTGACCCTCAAGGGACAGACAGAGTCGATGGGCAAGGTGATGGAGGCACTCACCGCGGAAGGTACCACGCTCAAGGAGCAGCTCGCGGCGCTTGAGTCGGCTGTCGCAGCACTCGAGACCGAGGCGAAGGAGGAGCGGCACGCTCGGGAAGAGGCCGAAGCAGGGCGGCAAGCGGCGGAAGAGGCGCTGGTGGTCGCACAAGAGGAGATTCGGAAGGAAGAGGAGGCGCGCGAAAAGCTCATTTCTGCTGTCCAAGCGTCGGAGCAGACGGCAGATGCAGCGGTGGACAGGCTGCAGGCGGAGAGCAGCAGACTCGAGGAGCGAATAAGGGTGGCAGAGGAGCTCAGGACCGCAGCTGAGAAGAAGGCGGCCACAGCTGAGGAGAAGGCGGCCGCAGCCGAAGCGATGATGAAAGCGTCTGACGAGCGCGCGCGCGGTGGGGAGGTGTTGGCCCAAAAGGGACAGCATGAGGTGCTAGAGGCGCAAAGCGCAGCAGAGGAAGCCAGACGAGCAGAGGCGGCGGCTCGAAAGAGTGAGGAAGCTGCGCGCGAGCGTGAGGCCGAGAGCAGGCGACGGGAGGTGGAAGCACATGAGGCTGAAGTAGCAGCTCGAGAAAAGGCGGAAGAGCTCAGTCGCAGGGTGGATGAGATGCAGCGGGACATGGCTGAGGTGCAGCGGGAGATGAAGGAGCGTGTCGAGGCGGCGGAGAGAGAGGTGCGGGAGGCCGAAGAGCGTGGGCGGGCCGAAGGATACAAGAAGAAGGAAGAGGAGCTTGACGGTCTCTCTACACTTTCGATGTCACGCGAGTTGCACCCTGATGAGAGCGCACTCGGTGCTGACGCTTCTCTCAACGAGTCGACGCCCCGCCCTGCCACCTTCATGTCGCGCCGCACGGTGGGCGCGCCTGCCGCCGCGCAGACGCCGGACCAGCTCGCGGCGAGCCTTGTGACAATGTCGCCTGAGGCGCGCGCGCTGTACTCCCCGCGCGACATCGGGCCGGCGCTCTCGCTGGTGCAGGGCGAGCAGCAGATCGCAATCTTCCAGGACGTGGGCGACGCGCAGAAGGTCGCGCTGCTGCTCTCTCTCCAGCCCGACGCCCGCCACGCCCTCCTCGCGCGCATCTCGCCCGAGCAGGTGGCCGCATTCCTCGTGCGCGCGACGCAGGAGGAGCGCGTACGCTTCCTCGCCGCGCTTCCGCTTGCCACACTCGCGGCCATCTTGCCGCTTCTCTCGCCACCGGTTCGCGCAGAGATACTTCACGAGGCGCCGGCAGCGGCGCGTGACGCGTGGGCTGCAGCCGAGAAGCTTCGTGGAATGGGTGCGTCAGATCGGGGCGCAGCAATTGCTGGCATGGGAGACGAGTCGGCGGCTGTCGCTCTCATCTTTCTGGCAGCCGCAGATGTGTCGCGGTCACTCGAGGTTGTCGAGACGACGCAGCAGGCGCGCCTGCTAGGACTGCTCGATCCGTCCAAGCAAGTCTGGGTTCTGCTCCGCGTCTCATCCACAGCGCGCCTGCTGATGCTTCCACTCCTCGCGTCGACGCAGCAAGTTGCGCTTCTCCTCGCGCTCCCTCCCTCGGCAGCCGCCCGCCTCTGGCTCTGGCTCGAGGCCTCGGCACGGCAGGCGCTTCTTGTACAGCTCCCGCCTGCCACCTCGCACGCCATCGCACAGGCGGAGAAGCTGGCCGGGCTGCCTCCGCCTGCGCGGTGGAAGGAAGTGCAGCGCGAAGGTGGGCTAGAGGAGGGCTCGCCAGGCCTCGAGGCGCTGCGTTGGGCATCGGCCAAAGAGCTCGGACGCATGCTGGCAAAGGACGCGCTGCCGCCGAAGAGCGCAGCAGTGCTTGTGCGGCTCCCTCCAGACACTTTGGCCGCAGCACTGGACACCCTCTCACCTGCTGCTGCTACACAGACGCTGTTGTCCCTCGATCCACGCTCTGTGGGTGCGGTGGCAACGCACCTCGAACCATGCAAGCTCTCAGCCGTACTTCAGTTGCTCTGGGCGACCAAGAAGGAAGCTGCCGCGGTCCTAGCGGAGGCAGTGGCTACCTCGCGGGGAGACAGCGAGCGCGCGGCAATCGAGACTGCTGCACGCATGCTCGGTATGGGCGCGCGGGAGCGCGGTGAAGCATTGGCCAAGCTGCCTGCTGGAGAAGCGGAGGCAGCGATAGCGTGGCTCGGCGAGGCCACGGTGAGCTCAGCCGTGGAGAACCTTGCGCCGGCGGGACGCAAGGCGCTGATCGGCGGTCTGACGGCCGAGGCACGGGCGCGCGTGGCGTCAGAAATGGGTGCTAGTGAGCGAGCGGCAGCGATGAACGAGATGTCGCCCGCGCACCGCACGGTTCTGCTCCGGACGCTGACACCGCACACCATTGCGAGGTCGCTCGAGTGCATGGCCCCAGGAGAGCGCAACTTGGTGACAGCGTCGCTCCCGGCAGTGCTGCGCCGATCGCTGCTCAAGGCGCGCGAGCTCGACCGCGCGGGCGCCGCTGAGCGCCGCGCGCAGGCGCTTGCGGAGCTCAAAGCAGACGAACTGGACCGAGTGTTGCCATGGCTCTCGCTGGCGAATGCGGCGGTGGCCCTACCTAGTCTGCCGCCGGACACGCAGCTCCGCGCCCTTGCCGCTCAGGACCCCGGTGACCGCGGGCGCATCCTCGCGGCACTCGCGCCCGAGCCGCAAAGCACAGCGCTGGCGCTGCTGCACTTCCGCCTACGCGGGGAGTCGGTCTCGCTACTGCCACCGCTGGACGCGGCGCTGCTGCTCGAGGCGTCTTCCACAGACGAGCAGCCGCGCCTGCGCGCCGTGATGCCGGCGCGCCTCGAGGATGAGATCGCGCGGCTCTCGCCGGAGGCCCGCGCCTCTCACGCAGCCGCGTACGAGGAGGCGCGCGCGGCTGCTGCGACCGCGGCCAGCGCGCCCGCATCCCGGCTGAGTTCCGCAGGGAGCCAGGCTTCGGCAGTGGGCGCCAGGGGAAAGCGCTTCTCGGGCGGCAGGGACTCCCTGCTCGACTCGGGGCTCCTTCCTGGCTTGTTTCCCAACGTCGCGCGAGTGCTCACACAAGCGGGGGAGGGCGCTAAGGCCTTCCCCCGCGGCTCGGATTCGGATTCAGACTAGTAGGCGCATAGCAATCAATGAAAACCGACGGCTTTGCGGTGCTTGTTTTGGCAAGGGGTCCTGCTGAGGGGGCACACGAGCCAACTTGCGCGCGGTCAAGCCCCACCCGCCCCGTGCCCGCGCCGGGAAGGGGGGAGGCTGATCGTGACAGAGTGGCGCGTGGTGTGGTGAAGCGAGCAGTGCAGTAGATACGCTCGAACCTACCGTCGAGGCGGGGACGTGGGGCTCGGAGCCGAGCAGCGCCTCATCTACAAGCACGACTGTCTCTGCGGGGCGCTCTCAAGAGCCGAGTCATGGGGTCCAGGGCTTGTTGCTTTACGAACGCCTTCACTGGGCCAACTGTGGAATTCCCATTTGATCTGATTGCGACCGTTACTCCGCAACGGGCGCAGTTGTCTTGGGACGTATGATGGCATACACGGAAGAGAAGGAGTGAAGGTAGGTTGCACCGCCCTCGGCGCTAAGCGGGCCAATCTCGCCATCACAGAACACCCCAGCGACTGAAACGCCAGTTGAGAGGTAGGCGGAGCGGGAGTCGAAGTTGGCTTGATTGAAGAGCTGGCGCCCTCTGCCGACACACGCAAAGAGCAGCACGCCAGCCGCTGGAGGGCGCCCACCGCCGCTCATCATCTCGCCGAGTCGCTGGCGCTTGTAGCCCGACATTAGCGCATCCACGTTGCTCGCCGCCACCTCCGCGTCGCGCAAGTGAAAGCGCATGCGCTGCCCGACGCGGAGAACCTCCCCCCCAAGAATTCCGCCGTCCGCAACCGAAGCTCCTAGAACCTGTCGCACCACAAAACGCCCGGGTTCCGAGCCCGTGCCGGTGCTGGAGTCCTCGGAGTCTTTCTGAGGTGGCTCTGCGATCTGCAGCGAATCAGCAGCAATACCGAGCAGCAGCGACGACTGGGCCAGCTGGCGGTCGTTGGGCGTCAGCTCTTGCACTGTCTCTTTCAGTGCCTCCAGCGGCTTGAGTCCCTCGCCGCCAGCGGACACGTCCACGACCTCATTCACCATGTTGCCCGTCACCTTGCTGATCTCGTACTCGGCACCGATTGCCCGGCAGCCCTGCGCCACCATCGTCTCAACTGCGATGTTGCCCGAGAGTGTGACCCCCACAATTCCGCCGCCATCCTTGGTGGCGTCGCCGCCGCTTCGCATATCGGCCATCATGTCGCCAAGCCCCAAGAGCGAAGGCATCGCGATCTGCGGGCCGCCCGCGGCCGCCGCAAGCGATCCGAAAACCGCGGGCAGTTTCTGTGTAGCGGCCCGAGAGGGAGCGGCGAGCCCGCCGATCTTAGTGCAGCCCGGGAGACCAAAATCGAGACCATCAGTCAGGGACTTCAGCATTCCTGATGAAGCGCAGCGTGGGTCCCCGAGGAGCAGAACCACCGGCGCCTCCTCTTCCGAAGTGCCCCCGACGAGTTCTCGCCACGCGCGCTGCCCTCCTTCCGTGCCCACTGGGAGCTCTGCACCGCCCACGCCTCCAACTTTCCATGGTTTGATGGTGACCCCTGGAAGCGAGGCAGCCATCACAGAGATGGCTTTGAAGTTTTCAAACTCCTCGGGCGATCCATCGTCTCCGGACCCAATAACCCCGGCCCCCAGGCAGCCAATCACGTGCTTCACGCCAAGTTCACGCTTGAGCATCTCCATCGCCTCGTCCAGATCCGCCGGGCTCGCTGGTTTTGCCCCGCCCCGCGACTCCGAATACCGCGCGCTGCAACAACCCGAATGTTAGGCCAGGATCGGTGTCAATTCTTGCCACCGGTCTCAACACACTGCTGAAATGTGACAGGGGGCTACCTGACAAATACTAGAGCGAGGTCGCATTTGCTGCCCCCCTCGCCGAGCTGTTCCTTGCACCGTGATATTGCGTCAGCCGTCCCTTCCTTGATAGTGCTGAAACCCACAGCGCAGGAGGACACCCACTTCATCGTAGCGGCTGCCACAGCACTATCTGGGCCATCCAAGGCGCACACCAGTTTATTCAACCTGCGCGGATACCATGACGTGAGTATGATCAGCGCAATCGGCCAGTACACTTGTGGGAAGAAGATTCGGCTGGGAGGCTCTCAAGGTCGAGAGCGAGAGCGGGTCTCTCACCCACGATCGCTCGTACCGGGAGCACCCTGCGGGCACCCTGCGATGCGGAATGGCTTGGAATAGAATGGCGACACTGAAAACGGTCCGCATCGCCCTCGATTGGCGGTGAGAGAGAGCGGAACAGAAAGGCCGAAGGCGTCGGTGGGCCCAGAAATTGCTGCGAATAGCACAGCGAGCAGGAGGGCGTGCGACAGCTTGGAAATTCGTCTGGGCATCACGTCTCCAGTTGCACCTCTACTGCCTCGCATTACTGCACCGTGTTTCATGCTCCCTCGGCCGCGCGTTTCCGCGCCGGGTGCGGGCCTGGCCACAGATAGGTCTTTGGGGGTTGGTCGTCTGGCGGCCGGCTCTGATCCACTTCAATCCAACAACTCAGAAAAGTTGACAGGAATTCAAGATCTGTCTGCCTTGCCGAGCGCGCCTGTAGGATCCTCGACCTGCCTTCTCCGGTTGTACCGGGCGAGGGGCGTCCTGGACTTTCCAAGCCCAAACTCCTGTCGGAAAATGCTGGTGTGCTCGGTGAGGTGCAAGGGGCGCTGGCATTTGGTGCTCCTGCTCGCGCTGATTGCTTCGGGACTGGCGCATGCGTCCGCTGAGGTTCGCCAAAGCGTGCGTGCAGCAACCGGTGCTTCCGCCCAGGCGCCAAATATGCTTCTCAGGGGCAATACTGATCCCATCGGGGGGCGGAGACCCCTGGTCTTCCCTGGCGCGGGCACTGCGGGAAGCGTCTTGCACCTGCGCGGCGGCGCGGCAGGCGGTGAGGCAGGGATGCAGGTGGCCATACCAGGGCAGGTGAAGCACCCACGAGCCCTCCGCATGAATCAAAACGCCTGAGAGAAATCCTCCCGCGTGGGCCTGGGTGTGAGACTCGCGCGGTTACAGTAGCGCGAAAGCTCAGTGGTGAGCGCGTCTTCGCAGGACGGAATGCGACAGCTGGTTTCTTCGCTGATGTCACCGGACAATGCCGTTCGCATGGAGGCCGAAAAACAGTATGGTGTCCTCAAAGAAAAGGCTCCCGACGAGTGCTCGCTGGCGCTGGTCCACGAGCTCGCCGCAGGTTAGCACCCTCTGCCTCCGCCATGAATCGCGGAGAGACTCAGCACGCGGCGAGGCCTCACGCAATCGTGGGGTGCACCCAGGCAACGAAGAAGGCCGGGCGATGGCTGCAGTTCTGGCGCGAACTGAGCTTTCACAGGCATGGGAGCATTTGACGGTGGACACACAAACGGTTGCAAAGCAGCAACTTCTTGCGCGCTTGCAGGCTGAAGAGTCGGCAAGCATCGCGCGGAAAATCGCCAATGTGGTAGGAGGGCTCTCGTACCATGTGGGGGAGACGGACAGTGGGTGGCCTGAGCTTATTCCGACGGTGCTTGAAATGTGTGGCCGGGGCACTGGGGTGCAGCGGGAGATGGGCTATCACGTTCTTTCGCTGCTCCCTGGGTCTATGCACGCGCAGGTCAAGCAAGAGCTTCCTCGCGTCCAGGCGCTGCTCGAGGCAGCCTTGGTTGCACCCGCTCCAGTTGGAGACGGACGCGTGGGGGACCAGCATGCAGAGGTCCAAGTGGCGGCTATGAAGGCTGTGTCGGCCTACCTCGGGAGCTGCAATTCGCCGAAAGAAATGAAGCCGCTCCAACCTCTGCTCTCGCACATGCTCCGCTGCATCGGGGGCTGGCTCGGCATCGGAGCGCAACCGCCAGCCGGTTTGGGTGCAGGAGGGGCGCTGGCCGAGTCGGAATTGCGAGAAATTTCTGGACGGGCGGGAATGGATGCGCTGCTGGAGATCTCCGACGTGAACGTTCGTTTTCTCAAGCCACACCTGGCTGACCTGACAACCGCTATGCTCGGGCACGTTGCCATAAATGCCAATCTCGAGTCTGCAACGCGCCGGCTGGCGGTGGAATTGATGGTGGAACTTGCGGAGAAGGCTCCGGGAATGATGAAGAACCACAAGGGCTTCGTGCAGCAGATCGTGACCGTCGCGTTGCAGCTTATGGTGGCGGGCGTGGACAGTGGCGTGGATCTCGAGGTGTGGTCGCAGTGGGGACGATCGGACGGCGAAGATGATTCCGAGCAGGAGGAAGACGGGGAGGAGCAAGCCCTTTTCGAGCAGGGGCTTGAGGCGCTCGACCGCCTCGCGATGATCCCGAGTGCGCCACCACCCGAGTCCTGTGCCGCTCCTCGCACATCCGCGCTTATCCTTGTTGCCGTCCGTCGCCCGCAGGCTTCTCGTCAAAGATCATGCCCGCGTGCTTCTCGTATGTCCCGCAATTTCTGTCGAATCCAGACTGGCGTTACCGCCTCGTCGCGCTCTTCTCAATCTCCCAGACTGGGGAGGGCTGCGGGTCGCCACCTTGCGCCACCCTGTCTCACCGCGCGCGTGATGCTGGCGCAGTCAAGCGCTCGATCGCTGACGGTGCGTGGGCGGTGGGCGTCTGTGCGGCAGGCGCGAGATGAAGAAGCATCTCGCCGAGCTAGTGGCCTCGATTCTGCCCCTGTTGCAAGATCCGAATCCACGGGTGCGTTGGGCGGCGACCAACTGCATTGGACAGCTCTCCACGGATCTTGGGCCTGCGCTGCAGACCTCGTTCCACTCACAAATTCTCCCTGCGTTGACTGCCACCATGGATGCTTCGCGAGAGTCCAATCTGCGCGTGCGTGCGCATGCGGCGGCCGCAACCATAAACTTTTGCGAGAAGGCCGAAAAGGAGGCGGTGGCGCCCTACCTCGAAGGGGTTCTACGGCAGCTCGCGGCGCTGATGCAGGCGCCGCACCGCAAGGCGCAGGAGCAGTCCATCACGACTGTGGCGGCGCTTGCGCTGGCAGTGGGGGACCTCTTTGTGCCCTACTACCAAGAGTTTGTGCCGTTTCTCAAGAGCCTGCTGCGGCTGCCCGCGCAACAGTGCGGCGGCAAGATGCGCGGCAAGACGCTCGAGTGCGTGTCGCTCATCGGGGTGGCCGTGGGGGCTGAGAAATTCCGCGATGACGCGCTGGAGGTGATGCAGCTGATCGTGGCTGAAGGAGAGGGGGCAACCGACGATCCCGCCGTGACGTACCTCCACCAGGCGTGTGGGCGTATCTGCCGTTGCCTTGGCGCGGAGTTCGCACCCTTCCTGCCTTCGCTCTTGCCAGGCCTTCTCCGGTCCGCAAACCTCGAGCCGGATATTCGAGTGGAGGACGACCTTGGGTCTGACGAGGACCTTGAGGGGATGGAGACCATCCAGGTTGGCGACGCCGTGGTTGGCATCAAGACGTCAGTGCTCGAGGAGAAGGCAACTGCGTGTCACCTCCTCGTGACGTACATCAACCAGCTCGAGGACGCCTTCTTCCCGTACCTTGAGCAGGTCGGCAAGGAGATGAAGCCGCTTCTTTCTTTCCTGTATCACGAAGACGTTCGGGTATCGGCCATTCAGGCGATGTCCGGCATGGTTCGCTCGGCTTCCGCGCACGTTCGCAAAAACCAGGCGGACCCCGCCATCGTGTCCCAGGTGCTGAAATTTGTGCTGCCGGACCTTCTGCGGACGCTTGAGGAGGAAACCGAGACTGGCGTTGCAGCGCAGTGCGGGCGCGGCATCGCGCAGTGCGTGCAGGAGGCTGGCGCAACCTGCCTCACGCCCGAGCAGCTTGCGGCAACCTCAGAAACTCTCACGAAGGTGCTCGAGGAGTCCAAGCAGCGGATTGTAGATGTGCTGGGATCGCAGGCGGAGCGGGAGGATGACGAGGAAGAAGATGATGACTACGAGGAAGAGCTGGAGGAGGAAGTGCGCATGGTTGTGGACGCAGAAGAGGAGCTGGTGGAGGCAATCATCCCCGTCGTGGGAAAGCTGCTCGGCGCCCCCGGACCTGCCGGCCTCGCCCAGCTGCTCGAGTCCCAGCTGCTTCCCCCCTTCCTCGCCATGATCGACAACCCCGTCCACCCGTCTCAGGTCTTCCCCTCGTCCCAGGGCGCAAGCTTCGTGCCAGGGTGGGAGCAACGCGTGCAGCGGGCAGCGGGCGGCCTCTGGCCGGCGTCAGCGACGCCCTGAGCTGCGGGGCGCGGTGCAGGCGCGGCTGGGGATTGCCATGGTGGACGACCTGCTCGAGATCGGGGGCGCTCCATGCGCTCCGTACCTGCGAGCTGTCCTCCCGCGCATCCTCCGCTCCTGCACATGTTCCTCCCCGCCCAGCGACGGCCCGCGCACCGCTCATGAAATCAGTGTTTCCGCTCAAGGGTGCGGGTGTCGGGCAGCACCGGACGACGACCTTCGGCAAGCTGCGCTCTTTGGGGTGGGTCTAGCAGCGGGAATGGGTGGCGCCGAGTTCACGCCGTACGCCGTCGAGGCGGTGCAGGTGCTCAGGCACGTGGCCGGGCAGCCGGACGCGCGCGGCGAGGACAAGGAGAGCGCCACGGACAACGCAGTCGCTTCGTTGGCTCGCGTAGCAGCGCGGCACGCCGACGCTTTGCCGCCGCACGCGGTGGCGGAGATCTGGGCCGAGTGGCTCGCGTACCTGCCTCTCAAGGCCGACGTGGCCGAGGCGGCCGTGGTGCACAAGGAGCTGGCGCGCCACGTCATCGCCGGGCATGTGGGCGTGTTGGGCGCGGAGAACGGGAATCTGCCGCGCGTGGTGGCGGTGATGGCGCAGGTGCTGGAGACGGACCTCGTCGACGCCGAGGGCACCGCCGCGATCCGCGACGCCCTTGCCGCCCTCCACGCCCGCGCGCCCCAGCTCCTTGACGCTGCCTGCCAAGCCCTCCCGCCGCCCCTGCTGCAGCGCCTCCAGAAGTGCGCTACGGCGCCAGGCGCGGCACCGGGCGCGGCGCCGGCTCTCCAGCAGCCTGTGGGGTGACTGTGAGTCAGAGAAGAGATTAAAGAGAGAAGCATCCGTTTATTGACAATCAGTCGCAGATCGCAGAGCGAAAAACAGTGGGAGAGCAGGGGCCGGGAGACCGCAGCAAGGAAGCCGCATAACAAAAAAAAGTCCCAGGACCACACCACTAACGGGACGCGAGCACGTGGGCGGTGGGAGCCGGGGCAAAAGCCC
>ENA-UOXV01004410-UOXV01004410.1-marine-metagenome-genome-assembly--contig:-NODE-4410-length-16178-cov-7.218012_pt1 | contig 16178 bp, 13 predicted proteins | sample MGYA00238165_ERZ766961 | MGnify/ENA primary metagenome ERZ766961 (study PRJEB28924, sample SAMN03173240) | marine metagenome | biome: Marine; feature: Water; material: Subsurface seawater | place: North... | reverse complement strand
CCTCCAAACGCAATTATCTTACCCCTCTTGCCACCAATTGGAAATATAATACGACCACGAAAACGATCATATGGCGGGCTTCCCACATTTTCAGGCTGAATCAACAAACCCGCATCAATCATCAGGGTATCTGGAATACCTTTTTTAGATAATTCAATTCTAAGCTGATTTCGATTATTTGGAGCAAAACCGAGGCGGAATTCTTTTACAGATTTATCGATAATTCCTCGCTGTTTAAGATATTGGTTAGCTTTTTCACCTAATGGTGATTTCAATATATTTTCATAATATATTGTCGCTAATTCCATTACTTCATGGATTCCTCGGGAGCGTTTCTGTTTACGCAATTCTTCAGGTGTTGTTGTTGGAATTTCAATATTAGCTTCGTTGGCAAGTTGCTCAACTGCCTCGGGGAAACTTAAATTACGGGTTTTCATTATAAAGTCGAAAATACTTCCGTGCTCACCACATCCAAAACAATGAAAAAATGCTTTATCTTCATTAACTGTGAAGGAGGGCGTTTTTTCTTGATGAAAAGGGCAAAGTCCATGGAATTCTCGCCCTTTTTTGATCAGACGAACAGTTCGCCCTATAATTTCGACCAAACTGATGCGATTTTTAATATCCTCGAGAAAACGCGGTGAAAAAGCCATAATACTCCAATAGTAGACCAAGTGATAATAACCTAATAAAAAACATTAGTGGAGTATTAAAATATCTAAATAAATTGATTTATCCCCGTAATTCACACAATTAACTATTATACCAAACCGAACACTTTGCTAAGTTCAGTATTATAGAATTTTGGAATTTGCGCCGCTAAATCGAGGAAATTTAGTTAAGTAGTGTTTAAATTTCTTATATGCCGCTCTCAAAATGGGCCTCTAAAGCCAATTTAAAGGCAGACATACTTGAAGAACGTAACGGGGTATATGAGGAGTGCGCTTTTTGATTGCAGGTTCGTTTAACAACATGCATAGCGCTATGGCTAATACAATCAACAGGAAAATAAATTCTATCGGCCTGTATCACTTGAGGACCCAGTTCTTTCATGGATGATTCTAAACCCCCATCGTGATGAACAAACGTACCGTTATTGTTCTCAACATAAGAACGGAGTTTATTAATAATGTTTTTACGGCCCCCAACATAAAGTATAAATGATCCCTGAAGATCAATTTTTCTAACCAAATTAGATCTTCGATTAGAAAGCTGTATTCTACGTTCATTGAAGAGGAGTTCCTGTGCCATTGCTTCGTTTAAATTATTAATTCGCACTAGTTCTATCTCTTGTTTTTTTGTAATCGTTTTTGCAACTTTTAACTCGGTGTTTAACTTATCTATTTTAGATTCTAATTGAGTCAAATCTTGATTACTTTTATGATCTTTATTGGGAAATGATATTCTTTTTTTAAATTCTGTTTTAGAACTTAACTCTGAATAAATATTGCGTAAATGTCTTATTTCATGGTTTTTACGTATTAATTTTTTCAAAAATAATTTACGCCGGTGTTTAAATTTCTCATTAACGACAGCGAGTTCAGCATCTAACCTTTTAAGTTGTTTAATATCTGCGCGATTTGACGCTCCTACTAGATGTGACAGCATATGAACATCTGCAAACATCTGCTCAGAGAGGTCTTCATAAACTTTTGGATGGGTTAATAGAGCCCAATATGGACCAGGTATATCTCCACTTGCCAGAGCCAATTTCCAATAATCGGACAACTCAGAAACAGATAACTTGCGCGTTTTTTTTATGGCTAACTGGTGTCGGCGATCAAGTGTTTTTTGTACCATTTTTGATACTTTAGATTGCTTCTGGGTTTCATGTGCAAAAAACCCATGTAGCTGATATTCCTGAAAAGAATCCTGAGAAATATTTATCTTTAATTTTTTTGCTAATATGTTTAAATCAGAAAGTGGCAGGCAGGTTCCTATAATTGAACATTGCCAACCTGCAGATAATTCCCAAATCTGTTGACGTTTACTTACGGATTTTGAATCAATCGTTTTCCCCACTAATGTGTTATGGGTTTCTGGGATTTTAAAGTTACAGTTTTTGTGTTGTTCGAACATAAAAATATGAGTTCTTAAAATATATTTATTTAAATTGCATCCAAAACCGCTTGTGGCGCACTAGCACCATAAGGATCATCGGGACAATCATCCTGAAACCCCGGTTCTTCAAACCAGGCGGTAATTTTATTGTGTTCGACTAGTGCAGCATAACGCCAAGACCTCATTCCGAACCCCTCGGGGTTTTTATAGACGAGCATGCTCATTTTGCGCGTAAACTCTCCTGAACCATCCGGAATAAGTTTTACATTCTGAATGGATTGAGACTTTCCCCAAGCATTCATCACGTATGCATCGTTTACTGAGATACAAAAAATATCGTCAATACCTTTTTGAGAGAATTCGTCATATAGGCGCTCATAATCTGGTAATTGAAAAGTCGAACAGGTGGGTGTAAATGCACCCGGAAGAGAAAAAAGAATAGATCGTTTCCCAGCAAAATATTGATCAGTAGTGACGTCTTGCCAACGGAATGGATTATCGCTCTCTAAAGTTTCATCTCTTACTCTCGTTTTAAAGACGACGTCTGGGACTTTTCGATTTAACATTTTTAACTCCTATTTTCGCAAATAAATTGGACAGGCTTAAAATTTAAATTTCTAACCAAATACTGATATTTCGGTTTAATGTAATATTGAGCTAATCTGGCTCTCATTATTTATAATTTTTGGCATTAAATTATCTTGCTCAGTTAACATCAAACCAGCGTCTCGAAGACAGGCTGTATAATTAATAAACAAGAATACTGCGTTATTTGCTGCATCATGAGTAATAAAATCAGTGAGGTGGTCTTTGAATTCTGGAGACGGTGATTTTTGACAAATATTTAAAATCGATACTAAAATTTTTTCATCTTTACTAAGACTAGGGTTACAAGCACAATTTATTTCAATATTTCTTATCAATCCGGAGAAAATAATTTCCGATAAGAACAGCAAATTAGATCCAGCCTGAACAGCGTTACATCGCCTAAATCCATCAATTAGCATTTTAGTCATATCAATGTCTGCTCGATATCCCGATGCCAAGAGACGAAACCCCCAGATAGAGATTTGACCTGCAAACGATAGATCTAAAATCAAAGCTGGTTTTTTGGTCTCCTCTTTTCTGAAAATATTCGATACCATATTCATTTTGGTCATTTCCTTATATTGAGATTAATTATTAATATCATTATAAAAATACTATTGCAACTAATAATTATTATCATTAGATAAAATAATAAAATTTGCCAATGCGGAGCTTTTTTTATATCACTCTCGTTAATACTTTTCCGAACCACGTGATGAATAAATTAATTTAAATTTTAAGATTCTCGTGTTTTTCGATAAGGCGAAAGAGAAATATGCCCTATAAGAATTTAAGAGAATTTACGGATTGGCTAGAAAAGAATGGACAGTTGAAGCGTATTTCTGAACCAATTTCGCCAATTTTAGAAATGACCGAAATACAAACACGTGTAATGGCAAATAATGGCCCTGCAATTTTATTTGAAAACGTTATCAAAAAAAATGGTGAAAGGTTTCCAATTCCAGTACTAACAAATTTATTTGGTACAGTTGAACGTGTTGCTTGGGGAATGAATCAAACATCCGAGACACTAAGGACACTGGGCGAGACGCTTGCTTTTTTACGCCAACCACAGCCACCAAATGGTATTAAAGAGGCACTCGCGATGCTCCCCATGGTTAAATCAGCGTTAGCAATGAAACCAACGATAGTCTCAAAAGCACCTTGTCAGGATATTATATTGAAGGGTGACAAAATAAATTTATATGACCTCCCAATTCAAACTTGTTGGCCAGAAGAACCATCACCCTTAATAACGTGGCCTTTAGTCGTAAGCAAAGGTAGTGACGAGTTAAAACCAGATAATTTTAATCTCGGAATATACAGAATGCAGGTTACAGGTAAAAATACAACTTTGATGCGTTGGCTTAAACACCGTGGAGGAGCGCAACATCATTCAGGCCATAAAGAGCCCATGCCGGTTGCAGTGGTAATAGGCGCAGACCCAGGAACTATTCTAGCTGCCGTTGCACCGGTTCCAGATAATATGTCAGAGTACCAGTTTTCGGGCCTATTAAGAAACCAAAAGGTCAAATTGGTGAGGTGCAAGACAGTGCCAATAAACGTTCCTGCAGAGGCCGAAATAGTACTCGAGGGATTTGTTTCAGTGGATGAATATGAAGATGAGGGACCTTTTGGAGATCATACAGGATATTATAATTCAGTAGAAAAATTCCCAGTATTCGAGATTAGTGCTATAACTATGAGGAAAGAACCCCTGTACTTATCAACTTATACCGGAAGACCACCTGACGAACCCTCTGTATTGGGCGAAGCGTTAAATGAGCTATTTATTCCGTTATTCATTCAGCAATTTCCCGAAGTTATTGACTTTTGGTTGCCGCCTGAAGGTTGCTCTTATCGAGTTGCAGTTGTCTCAATAAAAAAAGCGTATCCTGGACATGCCAAACGCATAATGATGGGAGTTTGGTCATACCTTCGTCAATTTTTATATACCAAGTTTGTTATAATTGTTGATGGTGACATAGACGTTAGAAAGTGGGAGGATGTTATATGGGCTATATCAACAAGAATGGATCCGGTGAGAGATGTTACGCTGATAGAAAATACCCCAATAGATTATCTCGATTTTGCATCGCCTGAACCCCGTCTTGGTGGAAAGATTGGAATGGATGCAACAAATAAGATACCCCCAGAAACAAATAGAGAATGGGGAGAAAAGATTAGAATGAATAATGAAGTTATTGAGAAAATTTCGACCATATGGGACAAACTCGGCTTACCAGGGGACGGTAAGCCAATTTGGAAATAAAGTAAATTTTTATTGGAGTGAAAAAACATGAACAGCGACTCTCAGAGGCTTGACCTATTACAAGACCTTATCGTCAAAGCGAGGAAAAAGGGCGCCACCGCAGCCGATGCGGTTTTTATAGAGACCAAATCTCTATCGGTAGCGCAACGGTTAGGTAACATGGAAAAGCTCGAAAGATCAGAGGGTTACGATATTGGTTTACGCACACTAATAGGTAACCGTCAAGCTATCGCGTCTTCCTCAGATTTCAGCCCTGAAGCGCTAGAAGAGCTTACAACTAGAGCTATTGCTATGGCTAAAGTCGTTCCCGAAGACCCTTTTTGTGGCTTAGCGGACCCAGATCAGCTTGCAACCAGTCAAATTGACGTTGATAGTTTTGATCCAAGTGAGCCTAGCGAAGAAACATTAATAGAATGGTCACAAAAGGCTGAAGATACAGCTCGTTCGGTTCAAGGAATAACAAATTCAGAAGGAGCAGAGGCCGGTTGGGGTTGCGCCAATATATCTGTTGTTGGAACAAATGGATTTTCTCACTCTTACTCTGGATCACATTATTCACTTAGTGTTTCAGTTTTGGCTGGCGAAGGAACTGGGATGGAGCGAGATTATGACTATACTGGTGCAGTATATGCTGAAGATATGCTTAGTCCAGAATTAGTGGGAAAAAACGCCGGGGAAAAAGCTGTAAAGAGGTTAAAACCAAGAAAAGCTAAAACTGCTCAAGTTCCTATAATTTATGATCCAAGAGTTTCAAGGGGACTATTAAGCCATTTAACTTCAGCAATTAATGGCTCATCGATAGCGCGTGGTACAAGTTTTTTAAAAGATAAAATGGGAGAGCAAATCTTTTCAGAAGGTATAACAATTTGTGATGACCCTCATAGACCTCGTGGGCTTCGCTCAAAACCCTTCGATGGCGAAGGAGTGACAAATAAAAAGCGAGAACTTGTAACCAACGGTGTTTTATCTTCCTGGGTTTTAGATTTAAGGTCTTCAAGACAATTAGGTTTAGAAACTACAGGGCATGCCTCACGGGGAAGCGGCTCTCCTCCTTCACCATCAGCAACAAACGTCTATTTAGAGCCAGGTTTACAAAGCCCGAGGGAGCTAATAAATGATATCAAAAATGGCTTATATGTAACAGAGCTAATCGGAATGGGCGTAAACGGGCTCACTGGAGACTATAGTCGTGGTGCAGCTGGTTTTTGGATTGAAAATGGTGAGATCACCTACCCCGTAAGCGAAATAACAATCGCCGGAAATTTAAATGATATGTTTTTACGTCTTTCGCCTGCCAATGATCTTGAATTTCGGTACGGTATTGATGCGCCAACAATTAGAATTGAAGGCATGACTTTAGCAGGAAAATAAAATTTTAGAAGACTTAAGTATATAAGTTAATCCGAAAATAAAAGTAATATCCAGAGGACGCAATAATTTGGGATATCAATCTGCTACACAAGTTAATTCTACAAAGGTATTAATGCTTCGCTTATTTAAAGAGAGCATTCGGCCCTACTTCCTATGGATTATTTTAGCATTAGGCTGTATGGCAATCGTCGCTGCAGCTACTGCAGCGAGTGCTTGGTTAATGAAACCTGTCATCAACGAGGTTTTTTTTGAAAAGAATAAAGCTCTACTCTGGATTATTTCGCTTGCAGTTTTTTTTACGTTCACGATTAAAGGGATCGCCAATTACGGACAAGCTGTTTTAATGAGTTATGTTGGACAACGGATTATTACTGATACCCAACATCGTTTGTACTCGCACTTGTTAGGCTTGGAGATTTCTTTTTTTAACAATATACAGACGGGTAACCTTATCTCTCGATTTACAATCGATATCAACATGATGAGAACAGCTGTATCAAATGCTCTTACCGGTTTTGGGAAAGATTTTTTATCTCTTATTGGATTAGTCGGAGTTATGTTCTGGCAGGACTGGCAGCTTGGATTAATAGCATTCATAGTTTTCCCAATAGCGGTTATTCCTATCGTCCGTATTGGCAAGAGAATGCGGGCCGTTACGGTAAATACACAAGTGGAAATGGGCCAATTTACGACTCTTTTACAACAAACATTCCAAGGGGTAAGGGTTGTAAAATCTTATGGCATGGAAGGTTATGAAAAAAATAGAGTAAAAGAAATAGCTGAGAGAATTTTTTCATTAGTATTTCGATCAGCCAGAATAAGATCCTTGGCAAGCCCAATTATGGAAAGTTTGGGCGGTGTCGCCATAACAATGGTAATAGCTTATGGAGGACATCAAGTCATTACTGAGAATTTGGATGCAGGTTCTTTTTTCTCTTTTATTACGGCTTTACTGCTGGCTTATGAGCCGATGAAGAGATTAGCAAATTTAAATGCCAGTCTTCAAGAGGGTTTGGCAGGGGCTCAGCGCCTTTTTGAGATTTTAGATCGTAGTACATATGTAGAGGAAACAAAGAATCCCAAAAAATTAAATGTTGATGGTGGTGAGATAAACTTCCAAAATGTTGGGTTTTCATATGATGCTACCACAATAACTTTATCAGATATAAATTTACTTGTACCAGCAGGTAAAACCGTCGCACTAGTAGGGGCATCGGGGGCAGGTAAGTCAACCATACTAGATCTAATACCAAGGTTTTATGATACAAACAAAGGCAGTATTTTAATAGATGGTACCGATATTAAATTAGCAACTATCAAAAGCCTTCGTAAATCAATGGCCCTTGTGAGCCAGGAAATTATTTTGTTTGATGATACTATTGAGGCAAATATTGCTTATGGACAAACTAATGCCCCAAAAGAGAAGATTATTGAAGCCGCTAAAAATGCCGGAGCCCATAATTTTATTAATAACATGCCTCTCGGCTATGATACTCTTGTAGGTGAGAGAGGAATGAAGATCTCGGGTGGTCAACGACAACGCATCGCTATTGCACGAGCAATGTTAAAGAATGCTCCTATCTTACTGCTTGATGAAGCAACATCTTCGCTCGATACAGAATCTGAGCGTTTTGTCCAAAACGCTCTAAAAAAATTGATGGTGGGGCGAACAACGTTAGTTATTGCTCACAGATTATCTACGGTTATAGATGCAGACTTAATTTACGTGATAGATCAAGGACGAATACTCGAGTCGGGAACTCATGCTCAATTAATAAAAAAGAACGGTACTTACAAAGATTTATATGCCCTACAGTTTAGTCAAAAAAATAAAAAATCCAATTAGAGTACTAAATAAAAAGTTTAAAAATTATTATGGCAACACCAAAATTTATTAAAAATATATCACGCAATAGATTTATAAGAATATTAGCAAGTTCTATTGGAACTCGTTATATAGAATTGATTAAACGAAGTTGTGAATGGCAAGTGCGCAACTTATCATCTCCTGAACAATTAATCTCAGAGGGTAGTCCATTTATTGTCTGTTTTTGGCATGGTAGGTTATTGATGATGTCGCACGCATGGGCTTACGATCGTTCATTTAGGATGTTAATATCAACTCACGCTGATGGCCAATTAATATCAAAAATAATTCAAAACCTTGGTTTTAAAACTATTAATGGCTCGTCTCAGCGGGGTGGCAGTCATGCGCTAAGAAAAATGACGCGGGCATTAACCAATGGTGACTGCATTGGACTTACACCAGATGGGCCCCGTGGTCCATACATGCAAGCTGGCATGGGCGCTATAATTCTCGCAAAATTATCCGGTGTACCAATTCTGCCTTTAACATATAGTGTCTCAAAGTGGAGAGTTCTCGGTAGCTGGGATAAATTTATTATCCCTATGCCGTTCTCCAAAGGAATTTTCATATGGGGGGAGCCGATAAATGTATCCAAAAATACTGGAAAAGAAGAATTAGAAGAAATTCGTAAATTATTAGAAAGCAAACTTAAAAATATGACTAAAGAGGCAGATGGAATGATGGGACAATTAACACCCAACTTTCCCATTACAGAAAACTAGATGCTTTTAAAAATATATCGCGTCATCACAATTTTGGGGACCCCAATAATATCAATATACTTATATTATCGGAGGTTCATTGGCAAAGAAGATAAAAATAGGCATGATGAACGTATAGGGATTAGTAAAATACCTAAACCTAATGGTTTTTTGTTCTGGGTCCACGCCGCGAGCATTGGCGAGTCGTTATCAGTAATCTCTTTAATAGAAAATTTATTAAAGAATTGCCCAAATAGTTATCTTATGATCACAACTGGTACGATAACGTCGGCAAAAATACTTAAAGATCGGTTACCCGATCGAGCATTTCATCAGTATGTACCGGTCGACAAACCGTCATATGTGTCGCGTTTTATCGAGCATTGGCGACCTAATGTTGCTCTCTGGACGGAGAGTGAATTCTGGCCTAACGTTATTTTTGCGACTCACAAGGCAGAAATTCCTCTGCTATTACTTAATGGTAGAATTTCAGACAAATCATACGCTAAATGGCAAATTGCGCCAAGCCTTATGAAAGATATTTTAAATTGCTTTAATGTATGTTTTGGTCAATCGGAAGAGGATGTTTTGCGATTAAAGAAATTAGGCGCACCTAAAGCAAAAAACCTTGGTAACTTAAAATTTTCAGTCCCGCCCCTACCTGTTGATGCACAATGTCTAGATGAATTACAATCGCAGATAAGAAATCGACCCTTATGGTTGGCAGCGAGCACCCATTATCTTGAAGAAGATATGATTACGAATATACATAGAAAACTTAAAAATATTCATAAAGACATATTGACTATTATAGTGCCAAGACAAGTAAATCGTGGTGAAAAAATTTCTCGCCTACTTGAAAACAAAAATATTCCTTACGCCCTGCGCTCTCGGAATAATCCCATTACTCCTAGCACCCAAATTTATATTGCAGATACAATGGGCGAGCTTGGACTATTTTTTAGTCTTTCTGATATTGTTTTCATGGGAAAATCACTCGTTCCTCACGGGGGCCAAAATCCATTAGAGCCTTTAAAACTTGGCTGCGCTGTTGTCCATGGTCCTTACATGACTAATTTTCGGTGGATTTGTGAAGAAATGAAAAAATGTGGTTGTTCTATTGAAGTTAGAAATATCTTAGAATGCTCCGAGTCTATTTCTCAATTGATAAATAAAATTCCTAAACGCAAAAAAATGATCCAAAAAGGTAATAAATTTATTGATTCTCAATCAGAGGTTGTTAGCTTGGTCACAGGAGAGATATTAACCACTTTGGATTCTAAGTATGGGCCCACCTAAATTTTGGTTTGCAGAAACTCACTCTTTATTCTCCTTGTTAATGGAACCAATCAGTTGGTTTTATGAACTAATCCATAAAGCCAGACATAAAAAAACTAAACCCTGGATGGCTCCAATACCAGTGATTTGTATCGGAAATCTTTTAATTGGTGGTCAAGGTAAAACTCCAATAGCTCTCTCAATTGGGCAATTATTAAAAAACAAAGGTTTAAAAGTCCACTTTTTAAGTCGGGGTTATGGAGGTATAATCAAGGGCCCTATCAAGGTTAATCCCTCTGAACATACTTCTCGTGAAGTTGGTGATGAGCCCCTCTTATTAGCGCAAGAATGCGAGACTTGGGTAAGTTCGAATAGAACTCTTGGCATCCAGTCAGCATATCAAGATGGGGCTGAGATTATAATTACAGATGACGGTTTTCAAGATCCTTCAATAAATAAAGATTTGTCCGTTATCGTTATTGACGGAGAGGTTGGGTTTGGAAATGGTCGCCTACTGCCCTCGGGACCATTGCGAGAGAACATATATTTTGGTCTCTCAAGAGCGCAGGCAGTGGTAATAATGGGCAATGATCATTCTAACATTAAAGAAAAACTCAATGGTTTTTTATCCAATCAACGTAATAATGCTATAAAAGTTCTCGAAGCAACGATCGTTCCAAAAACTAATATCGGAAAAATAAAAAATACACGGCTTTATGCATTTTCTGGAATTGGTCACCCAAAAAAGTTTTTTGACACTTTAGAGAGAATTGGTTGTTGTGTCATTGCAAAAATTAAGTATAGAGATCACCATCAATTTAGTCCAAGAGAAGTCAAAGAACTGGTAAAATCTGCAAAAAAACAGGAGGCGATGTTGGTTACAACCTCAAAAGACTATGCGCGCCTATCAAATGAGCAAAAAAAATATGTTACTGAAATCCTAGTAAAAGTTGAATGGGGAAATATTAATGATCTTAAAATACTTCTAGAAAAAAACTTGCGATAACCTTATGTCAAATTTAACAACTTATAAAACTTGGTTTAGAGTCAGCATTATTAATCGAGTACTTGGATTTATAGCAACAGCATTAAATACTTTTTTTGCATGTCTTCCTGTTGATACGGCATCAACTTTCGGCGGGTGGATGGCTCGGCGCGTTGGGCCAAAACTACGCGTAACAAAAAATGCAAGAAGAGAACTCAATATTGTTTTTCCTGACTTAAAAAATGAAGAAATTGAACTTATAATTATTCAAATGTGGGATAATCTAGGTCGCACTGCAGCTGAGCATCCACACCTGGCTAAATTCAATCCGTATCAAAAAAACGGACGGGTAAAAATAGAAGGTGCAGAATATATTGATCAACTAAAAGAGGACAATAAACCAGGGATCTTTTTTAGTGGTCATCTTGCAAATTGGGAGCTTGTCCCACTTGCTTCCACAAAACGTGGCTTACCTCTTCATTTAATTTACCGTAAAGCCAATAATTTATTTTTTGATCGATTAGTTCAGAAAGGTCGCCTAGATACCGGCGGAAAATATTTTCCAAAGGGCCCTGCAGGTTCAAAAGATATACTTAAAGTTCTCAACTCTGGTGATCATTTAGCAATGCTGATTGACCAAAAAATGAATGACGGTATTTCGGTTCCGTTTATGGGCCGCAATGCAATGACAGCTCCAGCATTAGGACAATTAGCGAGAAAATATGATTGTCCTGTCGTACCTGTTCAGGTTTCACGGATTAAAGGCGCATATTTTAAAATTACCGTACACCCCCCTATAAAAATTGAAATAACTGATAATAAAAATTTAGATATTCATAATTTCATGACAAATATTAATAGTATTGTAGCTGATTGGATCAAAGAAAACCCAGAACAATGGCTTTGGGTTCATAATCGTTGGCCTAACGTTCAAGAAACGCTACTTAAATAATTGCTCTGGGTCTAGGGGAGTTTTATTGAGCATAACGCCAAGATGCAGATGCGGGCCAGTTGATCTCCCAGTACTCCCGATTAATCCTACCTCTTGACCTTTTAAAACACGATCACCAGTTTCAACCATAATTTTACTTAAATGTATATACATTGAGGTGAGCCCTAAACCGTGGTTAATGATTAACATTTTCCCATTAAAGAACATATCTTCATTCTTAAAAACAACAACTCCATCTGAAATCACTTTAACCGGAGTACCTGTTTTTGCGGCAATATCTAATCCATAGTGGGGTCTTCTTGGAACCCCATTTAAGATACGCCTAGACCCATAAACCCCTGTTATAATGCCTTCAACAGGCAGGGAAAACCCTGCAACAAAAAGAGCATCAGGAATGTATTTTTTTCTTGCGATCTTTACCAGATCCCGCTCATCTTTTATCCTTTTTAGATCATAGGCATTAGGTATTACTTTTCGTCTTGGTAGGCCGTTAATCTTCTGAATTTTAAAAAATTTTTTCACTAAGTTAAACTGATGCTCAGCAACTAATTTTTCTTTATAAAAAACCTTTAAATTAGATTGTGTTTTCGCATCGGGTCCAAATCCAATCAAAAAATCTCCCTTTACTCCCTGTTTAATCTTTTTCTTATCTAAAAATATTTTTGAGTCTGACCTAGTCCACCCAACAATAAGCCCCCCCGGTATTGCGAGCCCCTTTAGTTTAAGGTCTTTAGCACTGATGATTCCACATGACATAAGGAGTATTGAGAAACTCAATAAAAAAAATGATGTAAAATGTCTCAATTTTTATCCTCATCACCATCTTTATTAATCGGATGATTTTTTTCTTTATTTATAGTCGCATCAACCTGCCCATCTCGAAGTGTAATATTAATGCTCATTCCTTTCTTTAATTTTTTTGAGGAAAAAATTGGTTTGGCACGTCGATCTCGGATCAACGCAAATCCTCGATCGAGAATATTTTGGTAAGAAACGGCTTCTAGCCTTAGGCCAAGTGTTTCTAACTTATATGATTTCTGATCATAAAACCGGTGTAATGATTTCTGCCAAGCCTTTAAGTGGCTTATTAAGTAATTTTCTTTAGAAACTAGCTGCTGTTCTGGACTAATCAATCCTGCAGAGATTTTAGCAACTAAATTTAACAAACCATTTAAATAATTATTTTTAGCATTTATTAAGCGCTCAGAGCGATCATCTAAGCGCTGCATAACCTCCTCAATCAATCTCTTTGGGTCATATAAACCGCGGGCCAAACTCTCCATATTTTTATTATGACCCTGAAGAGTTCTCAGAATTGTGCGTTGTATCCGAGTCTCATGATTTAGAATCATTGATAATAACTCATCTTTTATCGGAACCACCATTTCTGCAGCAACAGATGGGGTAGCCGCTCTAATATCCGAGGCAAAGTCAATAAGAGTTGTATCAGTCTCATGTCCAATTGCCGAAATCAGGGGAATATTACTTTCTGCAACCGTTCTTAAAACAATTTCCTCATTAAACGCCCATAAGTCTTCTATACTTCCCCCACCTCGTGCAACTATTATCACGTCAGGACGTTGCAGCTTACTGGTCGGACTAATATTATTAAACGTCCTAATACCTTCGCAAACCTGCTCAGCTGCTAAATCTCCCTGGACGTTAGCCGGCCATAGCAAAACAAAACTTGGAAATCTATCACCTAATACTCGCAATATGTCTTGGATTACGGCTCCAGTCGGAGAAGTAATTAATCCAATGCAATTTGGAATAAAAGGAATAGATTTTTTCTTATCTTCGTCAAACAATCCCTCACTAAACAACTTCTTACGACGCTCTTCAATAAGTTTTAGCAGAGCTCCTTCACCAGCTATCTCTAAATTCTCAATTACGATTTGGTAATTCGAACGACCAGCGTAAGTAGTGAGTCTTCCCGTTACTATTACCTCCATACCATCCTCAGGCATATGAGAAAGCCTGGGCACAGTTCCTTTCCAGCAGACACCATCTAATACAGATGTATTATCTTTAAGTGTTAGGTAAAGGTGCCCTGAGCTAGCTTGTGTAAATCTTGAGATTTCGCCTCTCACACGGACATGAGAGAAATTTTCCTCAACGGATCTTTTTAGAGTTTGAGAAATCTCACTTACAGAAAATATTGGTCTATTATCACCAACAACATTTATTTGGGTCATATTTTAGTTTTCAACCATGACTTTTTAAAAATTTATGCTACAACTCGACGAGAGTAAAACAAGCAGATTTTGCGGGGGTACAAATGGACATCCTAGTCGTCGGTAATGGCGGAAGAGAGCATGCGCTTTGCTGGAAAATAGCTCAATCGCCTAAATGTACTAAATTATTTTGCGCTCCTGGAAATGCTGGAATAGCAAATGTAGCTGAGTGTGTGAATATTCAACCGCAAGAGATACTAGATCTAGTCAATTTTGCAAAAAATAATTTAATTGATTTGGTTGTTGTTGGTCCTGAAGTGCCTTTAGTAATGGGTTTAGTCGATGAATTAGAATCGGAAGGAATAAAGACTTTTGGCCCAAATCAAGCAGCTGCAGAACTCGAAGGTTCAAAAGCATTTATGAAAGATTTATTCACAAAATATAATATACCTACAGCAAAATATTCTAAGTTCACAAACTTTAATGATGCTGTTTCTTATGTGAAATCTCGCGAGGTTCCAATTGTATTAAAGGCAAGTGGATTAGCTGCAGGCAAAGGTGTTATTATTGCACAAACCGAAATTGAGGCAATAAGAGGACTTGACGAGATGATGAACCAAAACAGGTTTGGTGAAGCTGGTCAGGAGGTGGTAATAGAGGAGTTTCTCACAGGAGAAGAGGCAAGTTTTTTTGTCTTGGTTGATGGCAAAACAGCATTACCATTACTCTCAGCACAAGATCACAAGACTGCCTATGATGGAGACAAAGGTCCAAATACAGGAGGTATGGGCGCTTATTCACCGGCTCCTATCATTACAAAGGCCATTGAGAGAAAAATTATGTCATCAATAATCAAGCCGATCATAGAGGGAATGGCGAATGAAGGTTGTCCTTATAAAGGCATTCTATTTGCGGGATTGATGATTAAAGATGGAGAGCCAAAAACATTAGAATTCAATGTCAGATTTGGTGATCCAGAGTGTCAAACATTGATGAGACTTCTCGACTCTGACCTGGTAGAAGCGCTCGAAGCGACTGTCAATGGTAATTTGGATCGAATTCAACTTAAATGGAAAAACGAAATAGCAATTGTTGTTGTTATGGCTGCAAAAGGTTACCCAGGATCTTATTCAACCGGGTCCATTATAAATAATCTTAATGCGGCTGAGCAAATAGATGGTACCAAGGTATTTCATTCAGGTACCAGAAAAAACTCAACAAAGTATGTGTCTGATGGTGGAAGGGTTCTGGGAATTACAGCTACAGGTAAGAATATTAATGAATGCAGAGCCAGATCATATAAAGCGATCGAGGCAATTAATTGGACTGATGGATTTTATAGAACGGACATTGGCTGGCGTATTATAAATAACAAAAATAAATGATGTTTTTTATTTAAAATTCTTTTCGAATTTCCTCCAGAACTGTTCATTCCAACCGTTGTAAGCAATTTGTACTGTGGAGATGAGAGCACTTTTAACTCCCAAAACCGGAATATCTGGAATTTTCCGTTGTAACCAAAAATACTCGGAGTTTACCTGGTCAAAATTTATTTTATTTTTGTGCGAATTATAAATTATTGTCAAAGCAAACATATCAGTATGATCAGGAATATTTATCAAATCCAAATTAATTTGATAATTTGGTTTTTTGTTTCCTAAATAAGGCAGCTCAGTCAGGAACATAGTTGCGTTTATAAAAAATATTTTTTTCTTAACCTTGCAATTTATAGTTAATTGATAGTTGGAAATGACCTGTATATTATTTATTATTTGTTCTTTATCGACGAAATTTATTTGATAAGAGCATTTTTTTAATTCAATACGATTTTCTTTGTTAGATTTTAACACCCCTGCAATTGGTTTTTTTAAACTACCTTCGAGAACTGGGGTTAAAGCTGTCGCGTAAACAAAACCTAATTTTTTTCCA
>ENA-UOXV01004396-UOXV01004396.1-marine-metagenome-genome-assembly--contig:-NODE-4396-length-16209-cov-9.662375_pt1 | contig 16209 bp, 25 predicted proteins | sample MGYA00238165_ERZ766961 | MGnify/ENA primary metagenome ERZ766961 (study PRJEB28924, sample SAMN03173240) | marine metagenome | biome: Marine; feature: Water; material: Subsurface seawater | place: North... | reverse complement strand
CACCGCGTCCCTCACCCCGTACTAATCGGACACGCCGCGTCCCTCACCCCGTACGGGCCCAGCAGCGCGGCGGACATGCCAGAACCAGCGGTGCGTGGGCCCCGAGTCGAGGCGGCGCGGCGGCTCAAGGCGCGGGGATCGGGCACCAGCATGGGCGTGATGGCCTCTCGGAACTTGGCCCGGAACGGTTCCTCCAGCCCGAGGGCAGCCTCGATGTGGGTGCTCGTGGATGCGGGGCGGTCTTGGGCCAAAAAGACGGCGTCGACAAATGCGGCGAAGAAAGCCTCGAACGCCTCGTCTGCTGCGTCTCCATCAGCATGGCGCAGCGCCTGGTGCAGTTCTTGCAGCGCTTCGTCGCGATCGGTGGGATCCCCCAGCCGCTTTGCAAGCTTGCACATGTCCTCGAAGGACGGTGCTCCCAACTGAGGAGTAGCGGTGGCCGGTGCTCTGTCGTGTTCGTCTCTTTTCGAATATTATTGTTCTTCCTCCATTGCTGCTGAATTTGTGGTGAACTCGGATGTTATGGCTGCAATTGTCCGGAGGAGCTCCCCAGCCACTGCCACCCCGGCGCAGCATGCCTTTCGGTTTCAGATTTCAAACGAGCTGCTACAAACGAAGTCGCTCGCGCGGAACCCTAGCGCCTTGCCTGGGCCCCGGGTTCTTGCATCACGGATCTACTCAGGTGTACGCTCGGCACGGAAGATGCATCTATTCTCTAATGCGACATATGGTTTCGCAAGAGGACGCCCACTCTTGAGTTCGGCGGCATTGGAGAAGTCGATGTGAGCCGTGAAAGAAATCTTGCCCATGCTCACAGCCGCCCTTTCTGCCGCCTTGCGCCTCTCCTGGCCCAAGACCTCAGCTCGGAATGGTCCAATTTTTGTAAAGTGTTTTGTCCGCGAATGCACGCTTGTTCAATCATTTTATGTTGCATCCAAATTTTGAACCTGTGAAGGTGCCCGCGATGTCAGCCCGCATGAGGCCCATCCGCGCCCCGAGAAGAGGATCAACCTGGATTCTTGCAGTGCTTGCAACGCCTGCTCTTCTGGCGTCAGCCTGGACCCCTTCCCTCCGGGTTCCTCACGAGCTCGGGTCCTCACGAGCTGTTGCACCGCATCCGGCCTCGCGCCGGGCAGCAGACGCTTGCTGGGCTCCCATGCGCATGACCAATCCATCGAATCACGGTTTCGGAACAAATGGTGGCATGCAAAACGCTGCCTATGGCAACATATCCCGCCCGAAGTGGCAGCAGGCTGCTTGGCGCGCTACGCCAACTACTGAGACGCGAACGCGAGGAGAAGCAACTCCCGCTCCCAAGATTGCAGAGACAGAGTCGAACGTGGTTGGCTTTTCGCGCTTCTCGCCACCAAAGCAGACTCTGCGAGAGGTGGCCTTCGACGCAAAACTAGAGCGCCAAAAGGCGCTTGCAGCATCGTTTGCATCGCGGCGTGTCGAGACAATGGATGGCGATGGGCGTAATCGCAGCGAGAGCGAAGGGTCGAAGAGCGACATCGCCGCAACGCTTGGCAATGTCGGTAGCCAGGACGATATCGATCTCGCACTTCAGGTGCTCGATCGCCACATCAGCTGGGCGGAGAAGCGCGCGACCACCTTGCGCAACGAGGCGGGGGAGCTTGCTAACTTCCTCAAAGAGTACGAGGAGCGAGCGACTATCGCAGAGGCAGAGCTCTCGGACCTTCGTGCGGAGTATCTTAGACTCAAGGCCTCACTATCAGCCGCGGCACTTGCAGTCTCAAGCGCGCCTCCGGCTACAGTAGAGGAGGCATCTTCGGAGCCGATGGCATCCACGCAGGAGCACGCATCTCGGGAGCTTCCACAGACACGCCTGGGCGCCAGCGGCCCGAGTCTCGTCGAGACGCCTGCGGATCCCCAGAAAGTTTCGGCGAAGGCATCAGTGGAGGCAACGGTAAAGGGCGAGGCGGAGATGCAGGAGGAGGCACCCGTCAGCGAGGAGGCCCAGGTGGAGGCGGAGGCGGTGGTTCAAGCGGAGGTCACAACGGATGTGGGAGGAATGGCGCAGGCGGCAGACGGGCAGAGCGGAATCACGGCGCCTGGCCAGATCGTGGCGGCTGAGGGGCCCACTGCGTCAGTGGCGTCGCTCACTGACTTCAGCGTGGCTGGCGAAAAGGGCTCAAAAGGTGCCTGGGCTCGAAGGGCTCCGCAGCTCGTGGTGATCGAGCTGCTCGGCGGCGTGCTCGACACGGACGACACGCTGCAGGCGCCTGGGCACCGCGGCTTCGCGATGCTGCCCGGCGTCGCCAAGGCGCTGCGGGAGATGCGGGAGGATCCGCGGCTTGGCGACGCGCGGGTGGCGATCATGGTGCCGTCCCCGCCGCCCGACTGGGTCGAGACGGCACTGCACTCGTGCCAGGTCGTCGACGGGACCTCGCTCTTCGACTTCGCGGACATCATCGCGGCGTCTCTCCCCCCCCCTTCCCCTTTCTCGTACTAAGTGGACACGCCGCGTCCCTCACCCCGTACTAATCGGACACGCCGCGTCCCTCGGCAGGTCTCCGTCGCTAGCCCCGGAGAAGGCCGTCTCTGGCACGCTGCGCTCTGTGCTCGCGCAGTCGGCGATGAACGCGCTGCAGCGTGTCTCCAAGGTCGGCTTCGGTTCGATGCTCTTCTTCGGCAAGGAGGCGCGTGTGTGCCGAGACCTCGAGTCGCTCGGCGTCTCCGCGCAGCGCGTGCCCTACGGCCTCGACTCCCGCGCGTGGGGCGCCGCGATCGACGCGTTCGGTGCGCGCGCAGAGTGAGCGGCTCGTCGCACCTGCTGTAGCGTCTGCGGTGTGGGAGTGTACAAGTATGATCGCCGGAGTGCCGGTGCTGAAGGCACACGGTGCGCATGTTCTGTGTTGTGTTGCGCAGTCACCGTCTGGGGTTTGGTCCGTGGGCCCTTCTTTCTGATAATAATAAGGTTATTCAATACATCCATGTTGTGTGTTATTTCGAGCAACAAGACTCCAGCCCCCAGACTTTCTGCTGCCGTGACTTCGGTCCCTCTACCCTTCACACCAATGCACTGTAGCTTGAATGGCCTCAGGAAACGCTTCCGAAGCCACCTGCTGTGGTTGACGTCGGCAAAGTAGCCCGCGCCGCGCAGCTCTCAACGTCGTAACAACGCTCCTGCGCCGCCCGGCCTCTCCCGTAAAAACGTAACGGGCGCAGCAGCAGTAACCGGCGCCGACCAAGCAAAATCTTCAGCAGTGCTAATGTAGACAAATCAATCGTGCAGATGCAGCTGTGCCGCTGACCTGAGTGCTCTGCGTCGCAGCCTTGCCAGAGCCGCTCGCTTTCGCGGCCCTGTGCGCAGCAGCAAGACGCTTCTTCGCAAAGTCAACCTGCGGGGTCGCACCCAGCAAGGACGGTATGAGGGCAGGATACACACTCATCAGCATCAGGAACCCGAGTGGCACATGACCCGATGCTCCATGAGCTGTGTGGCGTACCTCTGCGGCCATCCGCCGCTTCACAGCCATGTCCTGCAACATGTCACCGTGCCCCCCACCCGCGCTGCTCGCACCCACTGCGCCGGCACCGCCCGAGCGGCGCGCCTCCTCCAAATCGCGTTTCAGACGCTCGTTCTCATCTTGCAGCCTGCGGGCGGGGGCCGCTCAGCCCTCGCCGCCCTCGCGCTGCCGTCGCACCGTGTGTCGCGCTGCCGTCGCGCTGCCGTCGCGCTGGGCGCGCGCGGACCTCTCGAGCGCCGCGGTCGAGGACCCGAGCTGCGCGCTCATCTGCCGCAGCGCGAGGCCCACCTGCGAGCGAAGCGATCGGCTCAGCCCGCGAGCAGGCGGCGCCCGCGGTCCTGCGGGGGGCTCCTTGACAGCGACCTTTTCGACGTTCTTCGCAGCCGCCGTCTCCTCGTCCTCGTACTGGCGAGAGAAAGGCACGTTGGACGCCCGGGGTCAGAGACTCAAACACTCGAGCCAAGACGGAGAGCGGTTAGGGAGCGCGGCGCCAGGACCTGGTGCGCCTCGGAGCACGTGAACCACATGGCAAGCACGTACCGCGTGCCAGAGTCGACCTGCGTGGGAGCGGGGCGCCAATACACAACACGTTCAAGAACTTGCTTCAAGTTTCCTTCGGAAATTCCAGGTGGTGGTGCGGGACGGGAGCGTGCTGTGGCGCCCGCGCGGGCCCGGCGGGGAGCCGACGCACGCGGCCCACGGAGTGTCGAGTCTCTCGGAGGGGCGGCGCCGGTCCCCGCTCGCTGCAACGGCTGAGGGCAAGGCGACCGGGCGCCTGTGGGCGCTGGACCCTGCGTTGTCAGACTGGCTGGCGGCAGACCTTCCGTACGCGGTGGAGGTTCTCAGGCCCGGAAGTGAAGGTCACTAGACGGCCCGCGCGCGGCGCGACCTGCTCGGCAGGGCGCCGCTTGAACCATTCGCTCCAGGGACCACGGGCACGAGAGCCATCCCGGGCAGGGTGCAAGGTCAGCGCCGAAACGCCTACACGCCTTGTTCCAAAGGAGGGTCACCACGCGGTTAGCGTCATCGTCGATAAACTCGAACTCTCCTCCTGCGGAGGGGAGGGGGGGGGGGGGGGCAGCGCATCATTACAGCGTGCCAAACCCAAGGCGACGGCCCCTCAATGCGCCAATGTAACGGCCGGAACATGTATCGCACTGGAATGAAGGGAGATCGAACACCTGTGAAGTCTTCCCCGAAGTTGTTCAGGTACAGCAGCGCGGAGTAGTCGTAAGTAGGAATGTTCGCCTGCACGCACACACACGCAGCTCACCCCCACCGGCAGACTGCAAATTGCGAGACAGGTCAACGCAGGCACCGCACGCTCTTCTCACACGGAACGTGTCCACCGCAAACAGTTTGCGTTGAAGCGGCGTGCAGCGCACCTTGTCGACATGCGCGTTCCAGTACACGTGCGCTGGGTCCACATCCCACTCGTCCTGTTGCCGCGTCAGTGCCTTGCGGGCGCGCGGCACGGCGGGGCCGGGGCGTGGCGCCCCAGCACTGCAAGGGAAATATGACACGTGCAGGCGGCGGCACCTTGGGCGGATCGCCGATGAGCCGGGTGAGAAGCGCGCCGGAGTTGTACAGGAACTCCAGGCCATAGTCCTCCATCACCTGCGAACGATAGAGATGTGCACAATGAGCACCCGCACGTGCACGCCACGGGCCGCGCACGCGCGGGGGGCTGGCGGCAGAACCTGCAAGCGCGCTTTGTTGATGAGGTAGGTGAAGAGAACGGCGCCCTTTACGCCGAGCCGGTCCGCGCTCTGCCGGTGCACTGGCGCCAGGCTCGTGGTCCTGGCACCGCGGTGCGCTCACATGCCGCACGCAGGCGCGCCATGCTGTGCGCAGCACGCCGCGCGGGCTGCGGGGTCGCACCCTCCCCGATGGAAGAGGTTGTGCATGGCCTTCTCCGTGCATGCGGCCATCTCCCTGCGCAAGACAGACATTGTCTGAGCCGGGTTGTCAGCAGCGCAGAGCAGACAACGCGGCGGCAGGGCGGCCGGCTCGGCTTCGACAGGAAGCCCCATCGAAGCCACGTCCTGATGGCCTCGCGCGCCGCGCCAAAACGCTGCTTCGGCTCGCAGCCCGCGGCTACGGTGTTTGGGGCGCTGCCTGCACTCCGCGGCTGTGGCGAAACCATCACGCACAATCCGCCGGCACGCATCCTGCGCCCAGCATCCAAGGACGTCAGGAACGGTCGCAAACTGAGACACTGGGGCACGGCACGGTACTGCAGGCGGGGCATCGCGGCGCGCGAGCATTGCGCGCGAGGTTGCATGCGGGCGCGGGCTCGAACCGGGGAGGCAGGGGTGCAGTGGGGAATGACGCCGTAAGCCTTGGAGTAGAACCTGGCCCAGCCGTGTCACGGCGCGGGAGGAAACGGGCGCAAGCGGGGGGCAGGCGTGCATCGTGGGCAGTGCGGTACGCGCACGCGGGTCCCCATCCGCCCGCACAGGGGCGGGTCTCACCCAAGGTCGCATTCCACTGTCCACTCCCGAGGTTGGGCCGCCCATTCATTGGCGCCCAGGTACGTATGCTCTGGCTTCCCTTCGCGCTCGGCAACGCGGATACGTTCGCGCTGTGCCTCCTGCCACGCAAAATCACTTAGCATGCTGCGGGGACTGTCGAGGGGAAGACGCTGCTGCGGCGTGAGTGGGGCGTCGCGCGCCTGGAAGTGGGCCTGCGTCGCAAGGCTCTCAATGTCAATCGACTCTTTCTTGTACTTCCCTGTGACGCCGGCCGTGCGGGTCGCGGCTGATGCGCCCTTCCAGACACCCCCTCTGCCCCCAGCCACAGGTCCTTCGATCCTTGCCTGTGCAGGGGCGGGGTCAGCCTACCTGTACTGGGACCTCGGCATGGGACCAGGGGCGCAAGCTGAGAGTTTGGGAGGCCAAGAACCGCAGTACTCGCAGGTGCCTGTTGCTGACGCAGCAATCTCTCGAGAAGCGCATCGTCCTGCAAAAGAGAAGGGCCTCGCGAGTGGGTTCGGGTTGGCGCACGGCGCTGGCAAATCGGCCAGCGCCTCTGCACACCGCTGGCGTCCAGGCGGGGCTCACCACGTCGTCGTCAAGGCTCCCGGCCGGAGCTGCAACACACACGGCAGAAAAGGCAGCGAATGCGAGAATCCACAGGACTGGAACACGCCGCTCGGCCATGCATCGCCTGCAGTCCGTTCCCATGGCGGCCCAGCAAGCTTGGTTCTCTCGGATTGCTTCTCGGCTGCTTTACAAGCCTTGACGCGTTGTTGACTTTCTCGAATGTATCGAGAAAGTGCACCGTTCTATCGAGAAAGTGCACCGATTCAGTCTACCGCCATAACCGCTCGGCCACGGTGTTGCACAAGTTGTTGACTTTCTCGAATGTATCGAATGTATCGAGAAAGTGTCGAATGTATCGAGAGATTTCTGGGCGCACGGATCAACGTGTTTTCAGCTGTATGGTAATCAGAGACGTCACGAGAATCACTCCGTGAAGCCAAACTTGGGTCGTTTGGCCTGAATGGATGACTTGCATGGTCAGAAAACGGTATCTCTCGCTTGCAGGAAGCAACGAGCAGCTAAAGATCCCCGGGCGCGGAGGGGGTGTGGGCTGGTGTCAAGATGATCGTAACAGCGGCGGTCAGGTTCGGTGGCTCGGACGCCCAGGCGTATACCGGCGTTGGAAAGGGCCAGTGCGTCCCACGGACGTTAGCACCCGGCTCCTTGCACGTTGAGGCGATCGGAGGGACTGCAAGCTCAGCACCTGGGATCGTGGGCATGCACGTTCCCAACACGTTCTCGCAGATCGTGTCCTCCCGGCGGCCTCCCGTCCAGCGCGATCGCGCCAGCGCGGCGACTCAAGGCAGCGTGCTTTTACCTGGCGGGGGGGGGCTTTCGTTCCAGATGCAAACTGGCGTGCCTGCAATCGCACCCCCAGCACTGCAGATGTCGAGGACAAACATCGCGACGACGATCCAGCAGCAGGCGGCAGCTTTCTCTAATGCATACTCGCGGCTGTTTGCTCAAGTGGATCAATCACGCGGGGTGCAAGAGGTGTTGCTTCCTTCGACTGATCGCCCGGTGAACGCTCCATACGGGAACAGGCTTGCGTTTCACGGCACCTCGAACGGAATTCTGACACCCAACTGGCCTCTCGTGAACTCGCTTGCGAGCATGTCTGCCGCTTCCCCACACAACCACGTCGCAGTGCCTTCCTCTTCTGCCTCGTCGGCCGCCTCGAATGTCGTAGCTGCGGCAGCTCCCTTCGGATCTGCAGCCATCTCGGCGAATTCGTCGACCTCACACATCATGGTGCGCGGCGAGCGGCTGGAGGCGACAAAGGTTGCCAAGATATTTTCACTACGGTCGAAGGCGACTGCCGGGAGTGATGCCATGGACCAGTCTGTCGCTGGGCGCTCTGCAGTCACTGCGAACATGATGCTGGTGCCACCTGCGATTGTGAGGGACATCTGGGCGCGCAAGGCCGGCGTGGAGATTACACAGGTGCTGTGGACGGAGCAAGAATTTCTGCTGGACTCGTGCGAAAAGTTCCGGGCGATATCCGGAATCCAGACAAGCGCCAACCGCAGATCGGGCCCCCAGGCGCGGGCAAAGAACTTGACACGCGCGAGCAAGGGGGCGACTGACAACAGCTCAACAACACCCTCAGGTGTAAAGAGAAACTCAAACGGCGAAAATGACGCCGCGCCGGCTGAGAAGCGCACCCGCCTAGTCACAGCCCTTCCAGGAGCGTGCTGACCGCTAGCTTCTAGTGGCAGGTGTTATACTGATCGTGTAATATGTCTAGTGAAAATAGTTCTGTTACCGCTCGCGCCTGTGCTGTTGCGCACGCCTACGCCAGCGTCGCTCGTTGCACCCCCTTCCCCAGCTTGAGGCCAGCTCCTCGCCTCCACCCGTGGTAAGTCGCAGCCATCGCTGCCAATCGAGTGGCCGCCTTGCCGTCACGCAGTGCACTTGTGCCTGCACCAGCCTGCTACCCCGCCCGCGTCGAAAAGTGCGGAGTTCCCGGCTGCAGTTAGTCAAACTTACGCCATGATCGCGCAGTGCGTGAAATAGGAGGCTCGGCGTGGCCTGGGGCGTGCGTTGACAATCGATCGGCCCGGAGCTTGCAGCGAGCCATTGGGGTTGAAATCACGACCAGGACAATGGCGGTATTTCGCCCGAAGCCGGTCCTGGAAGTCGAGGTGGAGCCCCGGATTGCCACCTCGGCGCTCGCATCAGGGGGGAAAATGACGGGCCAGGAGTGCTACCGCTGTCTGACTACAGTCTCTGAGCTGTTCCACCCGTTTGGAAAGCTTGCGCTGCCGCTCTGTCACGGTTAGGTGTCCCGATTGCGCCTGGTCTATGCAGTGCTCGCGAAAAGTTCAATTGTCAAGCCATCTGCACTCTCTGCTGATTTCTGACTGCGGTTCGGTGTATCGTCCACACCAGCGTGCGTCGTGACTCTCAACCCGGATGTGTGCGGATTCTGTGGAGATGGTGAAGCAGGCGGGACGATTCGCTTCACGTGCGTGAATTGTGAGCGCCCCACACACGAAGATTGCGAGGAAGACTTCAGGGTGGAGCCGAACCCTCACGGCCTTTGCATTGTCTGCGAGGTTCACGGTCGAGTTCGAACGCGCGACTTTAAACACGTCCCCGGCGAAAGACAACGCTTCTACCTGAGCGACATGGCGACACTGATCAATCGTCACATTTTCGCTTTCCGCACCTACTTTGCGGGGCCCGGGCCGAAGCCTCTCCGTGCTGGCGGCGAGCTGTTGCGTCTGCAGGAGCGCTCAGAATGGGCACGTCCTGTGGGTGGAAGCGGGGGGCCCGATGCCAAGCTGCTGTCTGCATCGCAGTCCCCGCACCGAGAAAGCGACGCCACGGGCGGCCGCAACGCTGCTCAGGACTTGCATCGTGCGACGGTTTTGCCTGAGCTGCGCGCCACAGGTTCTCCTGTACGCCCTGAAAGGCTCCCATCGCAGACACGCCGCAGCTCTGCAGCGCCCGACGCCGCGGAGCTGTGGCCTGGGAGACCGAGCGGGACTTCTGGCGCGACCATGGCACGCCTTGGAAAACAATGGGGCGCGGACGAGAGTGCGACCGCGCACCAGGACCAAGGCTTGTCAAGAGGGGGATTTGACCCTCTTTCGGGGGCATATGGCGCGACTGGGCCAGGCCGAGTTGGTGGCTCGCGCGGAATACCCTCAGGCGCAGCGTCACTCGACGAGCTGCTAAAGCAGACAGCGGATAAGGTATGCATTTGCCAAACAACGCTCTGATTTCGTGTTTGTCGATTGCTGGGCGCACGAGCTTCGCGGTTCGTGGATCTGATTTGTTTTCTTATCAGGACACGATTGTACATCAAGCTTCCAAAATGGCGAAAATGGAGAGAGAAATGAGTCGAGAAATGGCTCGTATGCATGCATCGGCTGCGGTTCCGACTGCCTCGCAGGCACGCTCGGCCCAGTGTCACGGGTGCGTGGGGCGTGACGTCCGATACTCCTGAAACGCGGGTTACTTTTCCTCATCTCATTTGAACGGCTTTGGCGACAGGAACCACGTGCGGTATCACGTGATCCGTGGATGGTGCTGAAAGATGCAGTAAGCGGTGAGTTTCACTTCCAGCAGCCGTCAGCCGATTTGTGCCGTGAAGTACGAAATGACTGAATTGGGCTTCCCTACTGCCTGATTTGATTGTCCTGTTCTGGCAGCGACTGCTGTGATCATGGCTCCGTCCAACATCTCATTCCGCGCAATTGCACGAGCGTATCTCACCACGCCGCATCCGGATGCGGACGGGCTTCCGGCCCTGCTGCCACTGGACCAGGTCGCTGTGTATGTGCGCCAGCGGTATTGTTGCTATTCGTGATGTTGCACATCCATCGGCATTGTGCTGATGCGTCCTTCGGGGATGGGTTTGTAGGCATTGTATCGTTTTGCACTGGATTTCAACGTATTCCCCGCGCTGATGTCAAAGCCTGACGGGCTCATTCTGATTCACCGATTGATTGGTCAGACATCCCGTTTCATGTCAGAGTTGTGGTCATGCGATTGGCGATGTGAACGGGGACGCACTTGTGCAACGCGCGGCTGTGAATGCTTGCGTTTCTCGAGAAAAGGACTCACCGACCCTCCACCCCTTCAGGAAGCATGCCCGAACTTTCGCAGGCATTGAATCTGCTCCAGGCGAGACCCAAGGAGCAGATGCATCTTCGCGCCGCGGTGTCCACCCGATTTGCCCCACATGTATTTGTGCGCAGCGTGGCTATCGTGAGTCTTGTCAGTGTATTTTGCAAAACCTCTACTCTGCTGAGAAAGAAACACACGGCAGCGTCAAATTGCAACGCGGACAGCTCTGCAGGAGGCAATTGATCGGCAGGTAGGCAATGCGCGCCCAATCCAACAAGACTAAAACTGCAGCAATGCGCCCCTGCGTTCGATTTGGATACACCAGTTCGAGAGATCCCGCAGAAGTTCCGTCTTAGACTGAGTGCATGCCCTTTGCCGTATTGCAGGAGAGCGTCGCAGCAGAGTACCAGCAGAGGCAGGAGGCGCACCGTGCTGAAATGCTTGCAAAGCTTGAGGACGCCAGACGGCGGGCTGCCCAACAACACCGGCGGGAGCTGAAAGGCAGCCTTGGTCGACGGCACGCCTTCAATCTGCCAGCTTTGTATCAGCAATCGCCTGCTGAGGACCGTCCGTCTTCCCGTGTCCGCGATGTTGCTTCTGCTTCAGACGGGTGAACACGTTGCACTCTCACCACGCACGCGCTCTGTGCCAGTACCAGGAAATGCGAGCCCTGACCAATTCGATGCAGGGGCGGGGGCAGGTCGCCGGCTCAAACCAAGCAAGATGCGGAACTGCACTCACAGCACACCGGCGCAAAGTCTTTCACCAACGCAATTCGAGAGGCGATGCGCGACTCAGGCATCGAAATAGCACGGTGCGCTCAGCCCTCGTGTCGTGAACCCTAATTGCTCCACGAACCGCAGATTGCGTTCGAGCCGTGCCAACGGTGGCGCGTGTGTTTGCGAGCAGGCCCCCGTCGAACGGTAGTAACAGTGTGCCGGGGCCGCAAGACAACACACCATCAGCCGCCAAAGCAAGCGCAGAAGGCGCTCTTGCAGGACCCGCAACCCATGGAATGGTTGGTACAAGTTTCTCAGTCATTGGTGCGGACGAAGCCAGTTTTGAAGAGAGAGATCGTTTGCGTCAGAGCACCTCTCTTGCGCGCAATGCGCAGGCGACGAGTGGCCAGACTGATGCCCACGGAAGTGGAGAGGGCCGCCAGCCTGCGCATCGGGGATGCGCTGGCCGTAAAGGTATCTCAAAACGAGGTCACGAGGCGCCTGAGAGATCCGCGCGTGCTGCAAGCCGGCCGATGGATGGGCGGCCAGGTGCTGTGAGGGCGTGGGTACCGGCGTTTCGAAAGGAGCCTCGAGCGGGCCTCACTGGCAGCTCCTGTCGCCGGATTCAACGCAAGAGCCTGGCAAAACCTGAAGGGGGTTCGGTGGCCCCCGAGTCGGCCTCTTCCGCACCGGATGGTGTGCAGGCTGTTGAATCGCCACACGGCGCGGCGCCCACGGCGGAGCCTGTCGCTGTCTCTGAGCATGTTTACCAGCAGGTGTGACTTTTCCTAGAGTATGGCTGTCACGTTTCGGCCCGTCAATAGATGCGTTGGCGCGTATTGAGACTGAATTCTGACAGTGATCTGCTACTGAGTTACAGGATGTATCTCCAAGCAATCAAGGCATTGCCATCGAAATCATGCCGCCTGAGGAAGATTACACACCCGACGTGCCCGTGCCGGATGGCGAGAGCGTGGGCGAGTTGGCAGACCACATGGCCGCTGCAAGGTCCGTGCTGTCAGACGCTTGCCCCATACCGAGGTACCTGACTGCCTGAGCAGTACCTTTGAGCTGCGCGGAATTGCGGAATGCATCGGTTATCCTGAGAGCAAATGACTTCCTCGCAGGCTTGAATCTTCCGCTGTTGATGGGATGAGTGGTGAAAGTACATTTCGCGATAAAGAAGGGCTTTCGCATGCAATGGTGAGCGAAAAATCAACATCGTGTAGCGAGGAAGAAGGTGGGTAAACAAGGCCCAGATGTGCTTTGCCTTGTGATGAAACACGGTGATGTCTGTGTGAGTGTGCTTCCTAAGCCGCATGCTTGCACCGATAGTATCTTATTGGGACCGCTCCGTTTTGACAGAAATATTCGAAAACGACGATGGGTATGAAAACGCACTCGATGAGGCCAAAAAGCTGGTCGACAGCCTCACAGGTCAAGTTGAGGGTGAAGACACTGAAGCCTACTGGGCGGACCAGCTATCTGATGACGACGCTCTAAGGTGTGTCCGCAACATAGCAAACGCCTTGCGTGTGCGTCGCCATATCTCAAGATGCTGAGCTGCACTAATGGGGACAGATTCCCTCTTGAAACCATCATCTTAGCGCTTCTCCAACGACTGGCGGAGCGACGTTCGGAGGACGGCTACCCATTTGCTGCCAACCAGCGGGACCTGGGCAGGATGCGGAAGTTTCTTGAAGGGGATTCAGCTAAAGACGATCTTCTGTGGGAGGATTCGGGCCGACCGGGCCTCCGCGACCGACAGACATCCATGGTACGCAGGACCAGTCGTTTTGGAATTCCTAACGGCAGCCGTTCAAGCCCGGAAGCCCATCGCCAGGTCCTGCAGCTTTGCCGCATGCCTTTGGATACCCGCTGACCAGATCATGTCTATTGTAACACCGAAACGTATCTGAATGGGGATTTTACAGGGCTCCATATCTCCCACATCTTTGAGGGACAGTCAAGGCTCGGACATGATATGGCGATGGGCAGAGATTGTATTCATCGCTAGATTCCATCAGCCCGATTCCATTGAGGTCTCTGACGAAGACAGCTGTGTTTCGCAAAATGTTTAGCGCGTCCACGCAGCAGTGGCATGTGTTTTTGTGACGGTTCGATCCGATTGCAGGAGACGCTTGCGCGAAGGAGACGAATTTCCCATCCTCCACCAATCGTTGAAGTGAAGCTCGAAACCCCGCGGCCTGAGAAACACTATCTTGACGAAATAGCGGAGGGATCCACGCAGCTGCGGAACTATTGGGGGGCGCTTTCCGAGGCGTTTGCGTTTGTTGCAGATCCGTACGCGCCCTCTATCGTTCCCTTGTTTTGTCATGGATTCCTGTCCGAATCAGTCAGGACACTTGCTCCAGGATGCTGATTCACATGGATGTGCGTCGCGCAGATCAAGCAACGAATTTCGTCGTGCAATGGCGGACACAGACAGTGCGCTCTCACGACTTTTCGAAGATTTTGACGTTGATCAAGACGCAGTCATCTCCCAACATGACGCAGTCGTGTTCTTCGGTTTTCCCCGACCTCGTGGTTTTGTGCCGGATGTCCCTCTTCGTGATAGGGTTACTCCTTTCAGGAGGGGACACGCAGCTCGCGGAGGTCTTCATGGCGAGTTTTCCAGGGGAACCCGGTACAAAGTGTATCTCCTGGCGCGATTTCTGCTACAAGTGTTGCCCTCACTTCGTACTTTTGCAATGATTTGATACGGGATATTTCTGAGTTGTCTCCAGACTCAAGCTTGGCTCAGTCATGCTCTCTGGTTCCGACCTCCGCTTCTGCGGCTGCTGATACAACACCTCGTTTGTCAGCGACTACGCAGGTGGGGCGTGGGGCGCTGGGCAAATGTGGAAGGAACTGCTTGACACTCAAGGAATTTCGCCTGAACGTAAACTTGATTGTGCGTTGCTCATTCTGCAGCGTTACAGGTGAACCGCGCTCGGCTCGAAAACCATGCCCTACATTACACCCTTTCATATCGGATATTTATCTCAATGTGGAGTGTAGAGAATCTATCCATGAACTTCAACGTCCACGCTCGCAGCGTGCGCCCATTCATTGAAGCCAACGGGCTTGGCTTGATTTCGACGCCCCACACGGACACCGCAGAGCCCGAGGAGACGATGGCGAGACGCCCTCCCACAATCCCCACACTGTTGACTTGATTTATTAGTTAACTGTTGACACGCCTCTCAGGCTAGCCCGTGCTCTTGCGCGGGTCACTTCCAGCCTGGTCACACGAGTGTAGTGCCCGCAGGTCCGCCCCGGCGTGCGGTGGGACGAGTCGGCCCTGGGGCTCGGCGTGCTGCTTGGGGCAGACCTACGAGGTCGACCCGTCGTTCTAGAGGTTGCGCGGCCGGGGCCTGCTGAAGACATCCTTTGCGAAGGAGATGTCATCCGCTCAATCAAAGGTGATTCCCCTCTGCATCCCCACTACCTGATCTGCAGCCATGAGTTACGCTATCGCAGTTCGAAGAGTGAATGCTATTCCGCCACGACAGGAGGCGACCTCCGGAAAAAGCGTCTTTCAAACATGTCGATCGCCCACGCTGTGGTCTCGGCACTCGGTGTCGGCACTGGCGAGCGCAGCGTCACGCTGAAAGTGGAGCGCGAGGGTGCTCTCCAGCGCGTGACCATGGTGCGGAATGCTGCACCTCTTGTGCATCACAAGCCCCGCGCGACGGCGGGTGTAGAGGATGGCGCGCTTGAAGGGCGATTCCCACTTATGTTCGCACGGGTAGGGTCGACAGGTGCGTTCCGGCCCGGGCGATGCGGCTGGTCAGCGATCCTGCTTAGCTGACTCCTGAACATTCATGTTTTTGGCGTGCGGTGGCTTGCAGAATCGGATGAGCCCCACCACGCGGCAGCCGACGAAGCTGCAGTGACAGAGGCAAAGCGGGCGATGATGTCCATGAGCCAATTCGCGCTGATCCGCTTGTTGCGCATGCTCGGCCTGGTTCCCACGGTGAGGCCGCATGCTGGGTTCTCGCTCGGCGTCAGGCTGCGTGCCGTGGAATCATATTTCGTTGCCGCCATTGAAATCCACCCTTGACCACAGATTCTCAACGAGACGGAGGCTGTCGTTCTCATCCATGAGGCAGTTGACGAGATGCAGGATGGTCCCGCGGGAACCTCGCTGGTTGACTGGAACCAGACCTGCTTCGTCATCAAGGCCATCTCCGAGTCGGATGACTTTCAGCAGCGTCTGCTAGATTGGATTGAATATACCTCCTCAGTTCACCCCGTCCCTTCCCCAGGGGACCTGCAGTGACACTGCCCTGGTGGTAACAATCATCAATTATGTCGTGTTCCATTTGATTTTCGCCTATTTAAGTGACTAGTGGTTTCGTCGCGAGCAGGATTCGAAGCTGGCGCTGATGCCTACACAGGAGCAGGAACACCCCAGCTCACCTACTTCCTGGTTGCCCCACAATCTGACAGTGTTGCACCATTGTGAAGACCGATGCCCCCCCCCACATACCTGCAGAGAATCGGATCGGTGTTCATCAAGATGCGGCTGCCACGCTTTCCGGGCCCACGAGGGAGGTGCTGGGTTGTACAGCGCTTCGCGCGCCACGTCGCTGTACAGGCACGGCCGGCCAAACCCACACGCCCATGCGCTCGCAAATGCTGCCTGCCCTGCGACCTAATCTCGCAGCGTGACCGTAATGTCCGCGTCCGTTTTGTCTGCAGCTCGGCCGCTTCCGCGGAGAGAAGTCGGTGGCTGGCGGGATCCTGGCTCTCGCCGCCTCTGACGCTCTTCGAAATCTCGATCAGCGCGACCTCACCGTCGAGGAGGAGAACAAGGTAGTTTCGCTTGCCCCCCCCCCCCCCCCCCCCCCCCCCCCCCCCCCCCCCCCCCCC
>ENA-UOXV01004394-UOXV01004394.1-marine-metagenome-genome-assembly--contig:-NODE-4394-length-16215-cov-5.618750_pt1 | contig 16215 bp, 19 predicted proteins | sample MGYA00238165_ERZ766961 | MGnify/ENA primary metagenome ERZ766961 (study PRJEB28924, sample SAMN03173240) | marine metagenome | biome: Marine; feature: Water; material: Subsurface seawater | place: North... | reverse complement strand
ACACAGCATGAGAGTTCCGTTTGCGCGAAAACTCTTCGGAGAACCTTGTCTGCACGATTTGTGATCCGGATACAAACAATGTTTGTATCCGGATCACAAATCGCGGGGGGGAATATTTTTTTAAAAGTCAGTTTATTCCCCCATGTCTCGCTTTTTAGAGAGAGAGAGAGGGCGTGCGGGTTTTTTTGGGCGGTTTGACCACCCAAAAAAAACAAATTCAAGTGATTCGCATCGAGGTGATGCTTGAGCGCGTTCCCCACGCGCTCCACGCGGGGCGCAGCCTCCTGTTGCTGCTGATCCTCACGGCATCTTGGATCGACCGAGTCAGCCCCTCCACGATAGACTCCTCGTCCACCTCCAGCCTGCCGATCACCAGCGGGCTTGTGCTCGGATTTCCCAACGAGCGGGGACCGCCCCCGACCTCTCCACACGCGACCAAGCTGGGGGGCCTTCCACGCTGGAACAACCCTCCACCACGGATTGGTACTGGTTCCATCATACCACACAGCTAGCACACACTGCGCTGCGCATGCTCAGGTCTTGCCCACTGACACGCGGCCGGACTATGCCATCGCCGCAGGAAACGGGATCATGCCGTGTCCCGAATGCTCGAAGCCGATGCCATTCCTCATGACAGTTGATGCTCCGGTCACGGATGCAGACTTTCATAGGGCCTTCTACATCTTCGCGTGCCCGGAACAAGGGTGCACGCCCCGTGTGCGCAAGCCGTGACTGCTGCATTTCCCCTCGCCCTTCCCTCTGCTGCCCAGTAGGATGAGGTGTTCTAAAAAGAGCGCTGAAAACGCGGGTCTCAGGTGCTCCCTGAGCGTACGCAGTGTGCGTGTGATCCGCAGTCAAGTGCGGCGCGGCGACGCCGAGCCTACGCCGGCGCCGGCGCCAGGCGAGCCGGTGGTGGGCGTCGCGCCCGGGGGGCTGTTACTGCGGGAGTTTGGGATTGAGATGGAGCCGTGGGACGAGCGAGAACTGCCAGGTTGGAGGGCATAGCGTGCCAAGCCTGCTGCCCGTAAGTGCTTGGCGCACGGATGCAGAATTTAAGTGCCGCTCCTGATAGAGGTGGGTAGGCTCGGGCGGCTGAAGCGGGGAGAGCGCAGGATACAAGGCGGAGGATGAGCACATCAAAGAGATGCTGGACCGGTACCGGCGCGAGGAATCGACCGCTGCGGCGGAGGGGTCGGGCGCAGGGGGGCCCAAGGGCGGCGAGGATGAGGGCGAGGAGGGCGCGGAGGCGGAGGCGGAGGCGGAGGCGGAGGAGACCGAGGTCGACCGGGTCCTCGTCGCGTTCCAGCGCCGCATGGCCGCGGCGCCGGCTCAGTGCGTGCGCTACTACGAGCCCGCGCACGCCCGCAACGCCGCTGTGGAGCCGGTTTGGGTGAGTGCCCCGTGCGCCGTCCCGCGCAAGTGCTCCGCGCCGGAAGCTGAGGCCTGTGCGCGCGCAGGTGGGGTCGCGGGGGCGCATCGCGGGGGTGCCACCGCCTTGCGCAAGCTGCGGGGCGGCGCGGCGGCTGGAGCTGCAGGTGATGCCGCAGGCGCTGAACCTGGTCGAGCCGGTGGCGCCGGCGGGCGGTCGCGACGCGGGCGCGGAGGACAAGGCTCGGCTGCTCCTGCAGATGAGCTTCGACTTCGGAACACTCGCCGTGTACGCGTGTGCCGCCTCCTGTTCTCTCGCCCCGGTGCTCGCAGCCCCCTCGCCATCTCTCCTCCCTTCCCGCCACCGTCCCGCGCCACCAAGGGGCAGCGGGCGACGCTGAGTCGCACTGGTGCTGGGGCTCACGACAGGCGGGCGGTGGTGGGTGCGGGTACGCGGAGGAGTTCGTGTGGCGGCAGCCTGGACCGGACAGCCACCTGGCCGGCAACGTGGAGGAGCTCATCAAGTCGTGCGTCCCCCCCGCGCGCAAGTGCTAGGGGTGTTGGAACGGTCCGCTGCCTCGGGTGTAGCGCACCTTCGCTTTTATTGAACTCTCCCCTTATGTGCGGAAATCGCAAGGCGCAGAGTGCAGCGAGCGAGGGAGGCAGACGCACGCAGGGTGGGGCTGTCGGCGCTACTTCCGCACTATCGCGAGATGTCCGTGCGGCCGCCCACTCAATGTGCCAGTACATGGCCCGTCTCCAAGCAACCGCGTGCGTGCGCCGCGCGGGCGCGGCGGCACTCAGTCCAGACCCGTGCTCTGCAGCGCCTGAAGCGCCTCATGCGCAGCTTTCTCTGCCTCGGCAAGGTCCAGCGAATGGTGCCGTTCGACGTTGACGTCGATAAGCTGCTTGAAGGTCGATCCGAACATGGCGTCGCCGCCCCGCACGGGGATGAGCTCGTGGTGGAAGACCTCGACGAGATGCTGCGCCGCCTTCTCGCGGACGACAAACGACATGGCGACGTCCTCGGAGGAGGCCGAGACCATGAGCACCTCCACGTCTTTGAGCTTTTGCATCGCGCGGCCGAGGTCTGGGAGGTGCTTCGAAATACGATTCCCGACAACAGTCACGACGGAGCAATGTGGCTGCCATTCTACAGTGCCGAGCTCGCGAAGGTCCTTTATCAACCCTTGGAATGCGTCGCCGTCGGGGCCGCCAGGCACGTACGAAATGGTGACCGACACGCCGGACTGCGAGGTAGCTACGTGGTCGACCGAGATTCCGTGGTCCATGAAAGGTGCGAAGCACTTGCCGAGAAAGCCATACGTGCCCCACATCTCCATCGTGGTGAGCGAGAGTACGATGCATCCGCTCTGCTGCACCACGCCACAGAGGCTCGACGTGCTTGTGAGCATCTTCAAGTCGTTGTGAGTCTTGCGTCGCATCCCCATCCCCTTGCCGGGCGTCAACCCCAATCCGCCAGAAAGCTGCCTGGTGGACTCTGAGAGTCCCACAGGCAGCGATGATCCCATCGGGCCGCGCGGCGACGCCTGCGTTGAGCTCCCACGCGAGCTGGTGCCATCTGAGAGACCCGCATCCGGGAGATCATCGTGCACAGGTGGCTCATCGGTGGCATAGTCGTCGACAGTGATGAGCGTGTACTCGGACCCAGGGTCCATGGTGTTGCGGATCTCAATCGGGATCCCTGCCAGCGCCGCGGGCGCGATGCAGCGCGGATGCAGCACTTTGGCCCCCGAAGTGGCAAGCTCTTGCGCTTCCCGTGAGGAGATGCGGAGGATGAGCCGCGCGTGCGGCATCTTGCGCGGGTCCCCAGAAAACATTCCTGCGCCCGCCGGCCTGTGTGAGCTCCGAGCTCGATGAAGGGCAGGGGCGGGGTGAACGGGGGCAGACCGTAGACATCGGTCCAGATCTCGAGGTGGTGCGCAGAAAAGAGTGCAGCCATGAGAGAGCCAGATGTGTCTGACCCGCCGCGGCCGAGCAGGCACGACTCGCCGCGGTGATTGCGGGCAACAAAACCCTGGGTCACGACCACGTCCGCCCGCCCGTACCGCTCGACTATCCGCTCTGCCATCTCGGGCGCCTTCACAGGAAGGACCTGCCGCGAGTCGCGCGCCACGTTCTAAGTCGCGGCGGCAGTGCCTGAGGGATGCGGGTGGGTGCGGGTGCGGGTGCGTCTCTGTGCGTGCTGGAATTTCTGGACGGGTTGCCGGGGGCAGGGTAGGGAGGCGGTGCCGGTACATTGGCGTTCAGGTACTTGTCCTCGTCGGAGGAGTGTGAAACTGCGGTGGTCTGCAAGAGTTCTACAGCCGGGACCTGCACAAGCACCTTCGTGAGCGTGCGCCTGCGGCGAGCCACGGCCACCGCCACGGCCGCCGCCGCACTTGAAGGGGGTTTGCAGGGTCCTGGTGAAGCGATTGGGAACCCACCAGCGTTGAGCGGATGCCCATTTTCTTGAGGATCTGGACTGCCATCAGAGTGCTCATCTGTTCACCGAACGCGCAAACGCGCGCCCGGAGACGCGGCGAAACCTCCCTGATCATGCTCACCCCCTGCAGAATTTCGCCCAGCTCCGTGATCTTCTCCAGCACTTCCTTAAGCGCCGTGGTAGGCAGCCTGCGCAACTTTGTCTCAGAGCACCGTATTGCCGCGGCGCGCAATGGCGAGAAGATAATGCGCACGACGCCTCGCGTGTGGTGCGGCGCGGCGCTGCGCCACTGGGGTTCGGCGCGCAGCCACACGACCCAGTCTACCCGGGCAGAGCACGCACCCAGCTTCCTTGGCAAGCTCGCGGTGCCGTTCCTCAATCCAGGCCAGCGAAGTGATCTCCTTCTGGCTCACTGCTTCCTCCAGACAGCTCTCTAGCCGGTTCGTGACCTGCGTGCTGCCATTGCTCAGCCCCTGCACGGGGGGGGGGGGGGGGGGGGGGGGGGGGGGGGGGGGGGGGGGCAAGCCCGGGAGTGCTGCAGACACAATCCTACTCGCAGACCGGGCACTTTTACAGAGAAAGATAGCTGCAACTAACAAACTTGGAACGCCATGGCGTACTTCATGGCACCGTGTGAGCAGCATAAGGTGCCCTGGGCTGTGCAGTGCTATCGCCCGGGCGCAGGCTCAACTGGGCAAGCAGCATGGCTGGCCAAACCGCCCTTCGTGGTGTGACTGGCCTGGGCATCACGGAAACTCATGCTATGCATGCGAGTGCTGGACCTGGGATAGCGCGGAGAGAACGAGCACGACTCGATGGTTTGGTAGGAGCTCCTCTACGCGAGCCGCAATCTGCTTCCACGTGCGCTCGAAGGACACGGAAGTCCCACCATACTTTAGGGTCACCCACGGGCGTGACGCGTGGCCTGACGATGGCGGCTTAGTCATCACCTCCTCCTCACCATCCGCCATTTCGTACCTCTCGAGCGTTGCAACGCTGCGACGGTGCGCAGAAGGCGAAATTCACGAGGCTCAAGAGGAAAATGTAGCCTCCATCGGCTCCAAGCAATCCCCAAATTTTGTAAAGCCTCCAAGCAGCGTCCAGGCGGAAGGCGGAGCCGGAAGGCGTTGCGTCGATCGCCATGGCGGTTGATACTAACAAGACAGTGCGCGTGATGCATCTGGTGTATGGGCTGCTGCGGTATCGTCCACACGTTGCAGCTTCAGTGCTGCTGCTCGTTCAGTCCAGCCTCGTGGCATCAAATCCTGGCGTGGTGCGCTGCGACGGCTCGTTTCGCATTGCAGGAACTCGCGTGGAAAATTGCGGGCGGCGTGTGCATGAAAAGATGATCACGGCGATGTCTGCGGGACTGGGGAAGACGTGCAAGAGGGGCTGGAACTGCGCTCGCGCTGTTGAGCGCGTCATGGGGCTGACTGCGCTGCGGGGCGGGGCTGACATCGCCCCGGAATACCTACAGGCGCTGCAAAGTTCTGATCCGACACAGGTTGGTTCAGCAGTGGGAAGTATCGACCGCGACGATGTTGGGAGCCAACTTCCGTGGCCGGAGGGTTCGGAGGGGAAGAAGGAGAGTTTCCTCTCGTACCAGCGCGAATACAGCCAGCTCAAGGATGAGGTACAGGGCACGGTTGCCAAGCTGCAGCTAGCGGACCAGCAGCAAAAAATCCACAAGATTACGCTCAAGGCATTGCATGCGACGCCCGAGAATGCCGAGACGCACATTCCGTACGGCCGCCTGTACCTGCGCAAGCCCCTTGTTCCGCTGCGTGATACACTTCAGTACCAGAGCGAAAAGGTACTGGAGGAAACCATCTGTGAACTATCTGATGAGCGCGATCGTGGCTCGGCTCGGATGCGAGAGTTGGAGAAGAGCATGCAGGAGTTGCTAAACCATGTCTTCCGTGGGCGCTTCCAGCTTTTCATGGACAGCAGCGGCGGCGGGTGAAAGCGCGCCAACCCGGCCGCTCCCCACGCGCCAGCTTTATTACAATCCAAATACGCCCCTGCTGCTCTGGCGTACCTACCTTGCGTCGCCCAGACCCAGCTGCTGCCGCTGTAGCGCCGCACTAGGCGGCACCCTGGTACGGGGCATCTGCTTTGCTCTGGCGCCGCACGACGCCATCGGGCCCGTACATAGACATCTGATCCAGCTGAGCACGCCAGATCTCCCAGTGGATGTCGTCGGGGCCGGCGCCCTTGAAGGGGTCTTCCAGCTCAGCCTGCACGCGATACAGCGTGATGACGATGAGGACGTAAAACACGCCGACGAAGTAGCCCGACTCGCAGCCATACTGAGAGGAGACGATCTCTGTGTTGCTCTGTTTCCCGCAAAAGTGGTTCCTGCCAAGCATTTGCAAGTGACTATCAGTGCTCGGCAGGGCGCTCGGCACGCACGACACAGCGACATCGTTCGGGGTGCATACTGCGGGCAGGGCGGGACCAGTAGGGAGCGAGGAGGATCGGGGAGAGGTGGATGAGCGCAAAACAGAAAAGGCGCAGGCCGATGGGCGTCTCCGTGTCGCGCACCGCACGAAGCTCCTCGAAATCGGACATCATGTCTCTGATGTAGACCTGAAGGCGCGACAGGCCCCCTTCCCCGGGCTTGGAGTAGCCAGTCTTGGGGAGGAGCTCGCGCGTTTTGAGCGCGAGCGCTGTGAACCCGTCATATACGACGTGACCCGCCTCAGCTGAATTGTGGCTCTTCATGTACCATTCGATGTCCTGGGATAGCCGCAGAAAGAGGCCCTCGACCTTTGCCGCGATTTCGCCGTCGCCAGTGCGGTCGAACGTTTTGAAGATCAGGTATGTCGAAAAGATGGTCCCCTTGAGGCGTGCTAGCGCTGACAACGCTCGCTCACGCCGCGAGAATGATGCCTGCATCGAAAAAACGAGCGGGAAAACGGTGCCAACTGCGACGATGCTCATGGAGAAGTCAAACGAAAAGTCCAGCAGGCCCTTGGCGCAAAAAAGCGTGGCAGTTGCCGTCGCCACTACCATGAACAACGCGTGCCATGAAGAAGCGAATTTCAAGCCTTCCCACACAAGTGCCGCTGCCTCGATGAATCGCTGCCAGTTGCTCGTGACTCCATTGAGCTTGTTCAGCTTGCCGATTCCCCCTGTGATGGTCTGCGCTATGGCCACCCCGCGATGGACTTGGGGCAGGGAGGCCGCGTTACTCTTTGACGAGGTATCCATCTGTCTATTGGCCCGAATCAGCACACATTGCAGCACCCTAACGCACCGACGCCATATCGGGCAGCTTTTGTGGTTTCTTTTTGCAAAAACATTTTTCACATTTTCGCAGTTGCTCCCCTGGGATCCCACGGGCTCTTGCTCTCGGGGGCGGAGCGCTCGTCGCACTTCTGACGGCAGGAGCTTCACTTCTGCCGCGGCATTGACCGGCAGCAAGATGTTTGGGGCCAACAAAGTCGCCTTCAACCTCGGGGCGCCAACCATGGCGAGCGCCGCATCATCAACAGCGGGCCCAGTGGGACTCAAGCCTGGAGCTCTCAACCTCGGAGCGGCGGCTCCCCCCCTGGGGAGTGTTGGTCCGAGCTTCGGAGCGAAAGCGACAGGCGCTAATGAGGTGCAGGCACTGCAAACGGCGGGTCCTGAGCGGGAACTGGTCGAAGAATTGAGGAAGGCGAAGACGCACAAGAGCGCTGTAGTGTGCATCGCGGCGAGCTGGCTCCCGGAGCCGTACATTCAAGCGGGGCTCAAGTGGCTCCGGCGTGAGGCGGCCAAGCTCTCGGAAGTACGTTTCTGCTTCGTGCTCCTGGATGGACACACAGCCGAGCTGCTCGCGCGCCTACAGATTGTGCACCATCACAACCTGAGTGTGCTCGGGCATGCTGACGAGGGTGCCGTCGTGCGCGAGCTGCTAGCTGGCGAGGCAGCGGGCGACGTCCGGTACCCCTCGATCGTGCTGCTCAAAGCCGGCAAGGTCGAGCAGGTGGTGAATGGACTACGGCCAGAGGATATCGAGACGGTGTGCAATAAGGCGCGAGCCGCCAAGCCTGCGACAGGTGGACAGGGCGCGCCGGCGCCTGGTTCGCTGGCAGCAGCCGGCGCATCCGGGGCTGGCTTGCCCGCAAGCGGAGCTAAGACAGCGGGGCAGGCAGGCGTGCTTGCGATCCCTAATGACGTGGCATTGTGCCGCGCGACGGTAAACGAGTTGCTCGCGGACGCCGCCATCCACGCCAAGGAGCTCTCTGCCAAGGTCTCGGCGGCTGCGGCGCAGAAACCCGAGCAGGCGGCGCCCGCGGACGTCATGGCGATGGCCGAGCAAAAGAGGGCGTGCGATGCGCTGCTGCAGGCCACCGAGCTGGCGCGGCACGAGGGCGCGGGCCAGGGGCGCGGGTCACTGGCACGGAGGATCCACGAGGAGGGCGTGAAGGTGGACAAGGATGTGGAGGCCGCGCGGGAAGCGCTCCATGTCTGCGAGCAGCACGTGCAGCGTGCGGGAGGGATGCAGTCTCTGATCCCGAGCGAACTCTGGACTAACGGGAGGTGCCCGGAGTGGCTGGAGCTCGAGCTTGGGGCGCGGAGTGCATTGGCTGCCGCTCACGGGGCCGTGGGCGAGGACGGGGCCGACGGGGGGGCTCCGCCGCACCGCCTCTCGCCCCTCGCTTGGTCGATGCAGGGCAACGGAGGCCGGCGAGGCTCACGCTCACGCTCGGTATCGCCGAGCGCGCACTCGCCAGCACGCGCGAGGGGAGACGCTCCCCACACTCCACAGTCAGCGCGGTCTGCTGCTTGGCTGGGCACGCCGCAGCGCGTGGCAGCCTCGCCCCTGGACCTCCGCGAGCTCGGCGCGGTGCTCGAGGCGCCTGGAGAGAGTGGCCGCCCCCAGAGCGTCTTTGAAAGCCCTAAGGCCTTCGGCGTGACAGGCACGTGCCGCCCGCACATGCACCTCTCCCCACCCGCGCGACCCCCCCTCCCCTCGCCTCGAGCAGGGCGTGCTGTGTGCGCCGCTGCCGACACGGTGCGCGTGCGCCGCCGCTATGCAGGTTCTTCGTGGCAGGCGCGGCCAGCGCCAGACAGTGTCAACTCGCTGCGGCGCGGAATGACCGAGAATAGGCAAGCGGGTGGGCGTGGGCGCACGCAGCCTGTCGAGCGGGCCGAGCGGCAGCAGGCGGTGCGCGCGGTGCTCCGACAGAGCGCCCTCTTTTCCCCGAAGATATGAGCGCGGGGCATCGAAGGCGCGGACTGGTGACGCTGCTGTGTAAACACACGCTATCTGAGGGCGCATGCGCGCGCGCGGCTGTCTTGCTGAGTGCAGCGCTCTGCACTCATGTGGCCTGCTGCCGTGCCGGGCCCCTTCCCTCCCTCGCCCCAAATCGAATTCCGCAGCAACGTGCCTCAAACCGTGTCATGGTCCAGCGACCCAAGACCGTGACCTAGAATGGTCCCAACGCAGTGTTCCCCCGCGCGGATGCCCATGACCTGGACCCGAAGCTTGGACCTGCCCGCGACCGCAGAATCAGCCCAGAGAGAATGCGGCAGGATTCGCGAAAGATGCCGACCCTGGCACCACTGGCAGGGGATAGGTCTCAGGACATACCCCTCCTTGATAATCGTGGTGCCATCCCCTGACTTCCAGCATGGTGGAGAGTGGCTGGGATCCCACTGGAGCCTACTGTCATCCGTTGAGTTGCCAGTCATATTCGCCGAAGCAACGAAGACCTTCAATGGCCCGATATTCACAAAGCATCCTGTTTTGGAGACGCCACCAGATTCAGAGACGATTCCGTTGAGAACCTGGTTCTTGAATATCTTGAAGACAATTGCGTCGTAGGGCACTTGGAATGTCGCAGTTCCCCCTGGCTTTATGCCCGTTGGGCTGATCTTGCCCTCGAGGCGCTCCGTGTCGATCTTGATGACTTTGACAATGTATCCGAATCGATCGTGAATCGTGTTTTCAACCTTCGACCGCGGATCATGTTTTAGGCAATGGCAGCGCTCTGCGCCAGTCCGCCGACGCGCTCCGCCGCCATGCACTGCGCTGGCGACGACTCTCGGGGTGGGACCCTAGACTGTACAGAATAATCACGGCCCGAATGACTACCTGAATATTCACGGCACACGGCCCAAACGACTACCTGAATATTCCCAACCCAAGGGCGAGTGCTGCAGCAGGGCCCGATATGCGCGCGGGCGGGAGGAGGCGTGGCGGAGGGCAAGGAGAAAGTCGGCAGGGCAAGATGGATGCAAGTACCTCTGATACCAGATTCTGCTTGAGAGATTGTTCGAGCCCCGGGCCATAGAGCGATGGTTCCACAGCAAGGGTTTTCATGATCCCTTTCACGTGGAAATACATCCTGACGTCTCAGCCCTAGCCCACCCCCCCGCCCGCGCGGGACTGCACGCGCGCGGATCCACGCCGTGAGGATCTTCCGTAGTCTCACCCGACGGTTCTGCGCTGAGTCGCGCCCGTCTTGGCTGACTTTGTGCCGGTCAAGTTGGTTCTCCGGTCAGTCTCCAAACAAGGGGCTCGCCGCGCCCTGCTGCCTCGCTGCACGCCTTCGCAAGTCCCCGTCGACAATCTCCCCGCCAGCGACTTCCTAAATTTGCCCGGGTGACCGCGGGGTGAGTGTTATTGAGTTTTAGATTTTAAAAAACTCGAAATTCAAACCAGCGGTGGACCAACCGGCGGATTGAGGCGCAGAGACCCAGGGCCGCCCGATGACCGCGATGGCGGGGCGGACGGCACTCGCCGAGCTGCAGAATACGCTCAAGGCCGCGCAGGCGGTGGATCTCAATGTCGAGCATGCTATGGAGGAATGGGATGCGGCCAGTCAGGTTCAGCGGGACCTTGCCGCAGCCAAGGACCAGTTCTCACAAGCCAAGTTCGTGTACCTCGAGCAGGCGACGAAGGGCGAATTCGTGCGGGAGATCGTTGAAGGGGGAGAAGACGACAAAAGGGACCTAGAAAGCGCTGAGGAGCGCGTTGCGGAGTGCAAGCAGGCGGTGAAGAAGGCGAAAGGGCGATGTGACGCCGTTAAGGAGGAGATCGGCGTGATGATCTCCCAGACGCTTGAGAAGAAGGCTGAGCTGAGTGCTGAAGTTGAGGCGCTGAGCAAACTTGTGGAAGAACGTATGGCTCAAGGTGACGATGGCGCCCACGATGCGGCGGCCGACCTTGCTCGCCTTGAGGCCGAAATCGCCAACAAGCAGCAGGCGCTTCAGGAGCAGGAGAAAAAGATGCGCGAGCTTGGGCAGCAGCGCCAAGAGCTGGAGGTGGCAGTTCGTGGCCTCGAGGCTGACGTTGCCACAGCGCAAGCCGAGGCCGCGCCGAACTACCGTGAGACGCGCGATCGTCGCATGGCCGCATGGTACCGCGCCGCAAACGCGACGCTGTCCTCGCTTGCCAACGTCGCGGCGGTGCGCCTTGGCGAATTCGATGCTGAAGTCGAAATTGATGTGGTTCCGTACTCCAGCGCGGCTTCTACACCGTCCACCGCCGCCAAACGCTACGCCCTCGTGCTCTCCTACGACCACGTTGGTGTCCCGCCCGTCGAGCCTGGCCCTTGAGCTCGCACTGTAGGACGGCAGCGCTGCGATGTCATACCGCAGCATGGCAGCATGCCCGCCGCACCGTTTGCCTCAACGCGTGGCCAACCCACCTCCCGACCCGTCCCTTAAACCCCGTCTCCTTCCTTGCAGGGCGAGGGCGCGCTGACTTCAGCGAACCTCTCGCCGCCGGACGTGGACATCTCGGACCTCGAGGCCGCCGCGCTCGCCGCGCTCGCCGCGCGCAGCGGCGACAGCGCCCCGCTCGCGACCCTCCTGTCTGAGGAGCGCCCCCTCTCCAGGGCAAGCGGGGCGTGCGGCGCGCGGGGCTGAAGGGGGGCGGGGGACTGAGCGTGATTGCGGCGGGCCAGGTCAAGAACCGGGTGGCTTGCCGCCTGGCGCTCGAGGAGGAGCTGGCGACGCTGCGCGGCAGCTTCACTGTGGATATCACGGAGGAGAACGGCGCGGTAGTCCTCGCCATCAGCCCCAAGGACCCAAATGCCAAGACTCCGACCAAGGTGCCCGTCCCAGCTGGCCTTGCACCCGGTAGCCCACTTTGTTGCGCACCCGAGACATTCCGTGGAACCGCTGAGGCCTTCACGGTGGTGGGGGCAGGTTGCGCGCTCGCCAGCAAAGCCGCCCGCGACCCGTTGGCACTGCGAGGTGTCGATCGACATGGACTATCCACGCTCGCACGCGCTGCCCGTTCTGCTGCAGGTGCGGAACGGTGCCTTCGCATCACCGGGCATGAAGCGTGAGCGCGCGATCCTTGACGCCATCTCGTCGCGCGATGACCACAAGACCGTGTCGGCCCTCGTCGCCGATGTCGCCGCCCGCCTTGCGGGGCCTGCCTAAGCACTACCGCCGCCGCCACTGCAGTCGCAACAGCAGCCGCTGCAGCGAGAACGACTAATGCACTATTAAATGTTTTCACACGGTTCCACTCGCTCCCTTTCCGTGTCGCACCGTCTCACTCGCAGCCCGGCCGATCGTCTCTGTTGGCGAGACGTTCAGATCACAGCTCCTCTGCAACCTGTGCCACGGTGGAAGCGCCTGGTGGGTCCGGGCCGATGGCAGCGGGGTTGGGCGAGGCGGCGGGGTGGGAAGAGACCTCGGCTATCTCTTCGAGGGCGTGGCGCCCCCACGAGTAAGAATCGACCGAGATGAAGGGGGGGACGCCACCTAGCCTGCCACAAGGCCATCAGCGCGGGTGAATAGACGCCGGCGTGCACTGTGGGGGCGGACTGGGCCAGACCGGTCAGCTGCCAGTGCGAGAGCGAGCCGTGAGAGCTGCGACGCGAGGCCTGAAGCGAGCAGAGCGCAGTCGGGCGGACGCGTCAGCCGGCGCGGCGGCGAAGAGCGCGCGGCGCGCGGGGGTTGGCGGGGCAAGGCCTCCGACGAGAAAGTCGCAGTCGGCGAGGAGCGCGAGGTCGGTGAGGGTGCGCTCAGCGACGGCGCCAGGGTCGACGAGCCCGGCCTCGAAGGCGTGCTCGATGAAGAGCTTAGAGGCAAACACTGAGCGGTCGAACTCCTGCACCAGAAAGCGAGGTGCCCCGCCCCCTCCGCTGCGCACCATGCCCGCCACCGCGGCGCGCATCGACTCCACGGCGTGGGGATCGTCGGTCGCCAGGAAAACTGCGGCCGGGCTGTAGCGTGCCACCATCTCCGCGACGCTCGCGCGGTAGGCCTCAAGCGGGAGGCACAGCGGGCGCGACGCCGACATGGCCGCATGCAGGCAAGAGTCTCCGCGCCGCACGTGCACCCCCAGCACTCCGCCGCCCGCTCCATCCCACGCACCCCACCCGAGCAGCGCGCGCATGCGCGCCAGGCGCGCCGCGAAGTCCCGCGACGGCCGGAGAAGATACGCAAGGAGGGCGGAGCGGTGCAGCAGCACCGTTCCAGCACCGCTTCCGCCGCCCCCACGCCCCGCCTGGCCGGCTCCCCCTCGCTCCTCATCCGCCGGAGGTAACAGGCCGTCCCGCACGTCGCGCGCCGAAGAGAGTGGCTCCCCGGCCGCCCCGCCCGCTGCAAGGTCTGCGAGGAGGCGCGAGCTGTCGCACGCCGAGAGCAGCGGCTGGAAGAAGCAGCGCCGCCCGCGCCCGCCGCACGCTGCATGCTGTCCGTACGCCCACGCGCTGTCCTCGATCAGCAACGGGCGCCCGCGCACGAGCGCCGCGGACAGGGCGAGCGCCGCAAAGTGCATCTGCGCCCCCAGCGCCTTGCCCTCCAGCGACGCGCGGAGGCCGCCGGGGCCGCCCCTCTCGCCTGTTGCGTTGCGGCACGCCTCCGCACCCTCATGCAGCGCAGAGATGCGCTGCACCACGCGTCGCGCGCGCTGCCGCCAGCGCGCTGCCGCCACGCAGCCCCAGCGCGTGCGCGCAGGCGCCTCGCGCGGCGTGTACTGGCTGTCCGCGAATGCGTCGGCCTCGCAGCGCTCCCCGAATCGCGCCCCCTTGCAGTCACACGCGCCACCCTGCCCACCCGGGCCGGGCCGCCACACGCCCCCAAAAAGACAAGTGTCCGGCGCCCCCTTGTCTGATTCCTCGCGAGCGTCTGTCAGCTGAACGGCGTTGCAACCGCCGATGAGAGCCTCCCAGCCAACCTCGTCGTCAGAAGACAGGTCCCAGCCCCCCCCAGCTGTGATCTCAGATGGAACCGTCCTCGACTCTTCATCGTCGTTGGGCACAGCGGTAAGGACCTCCACGAAACTTACCGCGTCGGTGGTGACCGCATCACTCTCGGGGTCGAGCCAGAGAGACGCGCGCAGCTCAAACACTCCCGCAGGCAGGCCTGGAAGGGCGACGTGGTACTGAGCTGAACCGTCATTACTGTGCACCTGGAGCGGCTGCTCGACGACTCTCCGTCCGTTTATGGTCAGATGTGCGCCAAGGAGCTCCGTCGACAGCCTGATCGAGGATGCTTCCACATCAGCACACCCGAAAAACTGCTGCCGTAAGCGCTCGGAGCAAAGCCGATGGGCGGGGGAGCTGACCGCTGGACGCAGAACGATGAAACATAGAAGGCCACAACGAGTTCTCTCCCCGCATCCATGATGAAACCGTCTGGCGGATGTAGGATCGCTACGTCTGGCCCGCTTGTCGCGAAACGACCGGACACCTTCCTCCCGTCAATGCTGCTGGTATCAGCTGGCTCACAACAGACCCCAGCTCGACTAATGGAACATAGGCCGATTGATGCAACGAGAAGCCACCGCAATCTGCCCTGCTGAGAATCCTTGCGTTGCCAGCACCTTGCCATTGTGGATTTGCGCTCGATCCTAAATTCCCGAGGCGGGCTCAACATTGCCGACCGGTTCTCGTTAGACGTCTATCCTCCTCATGTCGCAAGGACCGATGGCAGCGCTGCTCCTCATCGCGAGTTCGCTGAGCGGTGGAGCCCACATTTGTTTTCAACAACAGCAATACTTTGCTTGTGTATAGCCAGGCATCCGCTTTGCTCGGTCCTGCCGATGCCAAGATCCCTCATCCTCAAGGCTTTGTACCTCAGACTGGCGAAACTGACCCTGCACTGGTCGGCCGGCAGATGTCGGGGCATTTCACTCAGCCCTGAGCTCTCTGCCCCGTACACGCGTGTCTTCCGTCCGTCGTGGGGAAATCATGGACGCCCGACAGTTTTGTGATAGCCGCCGTGCATTTCTGGCCGCTCCGGCCGCCCTGCTCATCGGGGTTAAGACGGCCAATGCCGAGGAGGCAATGATCCAATACGGGTCGGGGAGTTTCACAAGCAAGTCGCTGGTGAACGGCGTGCTCTCCGCATATGGGCTACCGCAGTTTGCGGACACCAAGGGGTACACTCCATTCCTGCAACAGTTCAAGGAGACGATCGTGGAGTTCTCTTACCCCTCCTCGTGGGTGGTAAATAACAAGGCAAAGTTTGCCGAGTCCGGGCTGCGCAACGGCCAAACAGGCATCACCTGCAGCGACTATCGCACGGCGGAGGGTGTGACGCTTTTCAAGCGCCCACTGGACGGAGCGACTGAAATCGGGCAGGTGGATCCCAAGGTTGTCGCCGACCTCGTTGTCGATGGGGGGCAGACCAGCGGCTCGGGAGCCTCGGGGTTCAAAGTGGTCAGCCAGCGCAAGCTCAAGGAGGAGGGCTACATGGAGCTGGTGTTTTCGTGGGAGAGCGTGACGGCGAGCGGCTACGAGGTTGAGCGCGTGGCGACCGCGGCGGCCACAGTCCGTAGGGGGACCCTCTACGCGGCATGCTCTCCGCCCGCGCCCCAACCCGTGCGTGCTCCAAGGTGCTGGCGTCTGCGGGCCTCGAGAGCCACACACCTGTCTGACCTGTGTTGCTCGTGGCGCAGCTCTCGGGCGTGGTGAATCGCTCGCGCATGAAGCAGATGGGGCCTGTACTGCGTGCCGTGGCCGAGTCTTTCCGCGTGTACTCCATTTGACAGAGCAGTAAATCGCAGCGCCCCGGTCCGCTCGCGGCGTGCCCCGCGCGGGGGCACCTCAGGCCTCGGCGAGGCCGAGGGCACCGAGTGCCGAGGCGAGCGCCTCAGGCGTCGCAGCGAGGACGCACACCATCCCGCGGCGCATCTGCCACGCGTGCGGGATGTCACGCGCCCTGCGCTCCACTTCTGGGGCGGTAGGGCGGCGGGGTGGCCACCTCGATCTGCTCGGGCGTCTGGTCTGCCCGCCGCAGCGTGGCGGGCGCGCCGGACTCGGCGGGGACTCGGCGCACGGGAGGCGCGGCGAGGGTGTGGAGGTGAAATACGCGCACGTGGGGGAGCGCGGCGCGGGCAGCGGCTGCCATGACGGCGTCGCTCGCATCCGCCACGCGGCTGGCGGTCGCCCCTCGCTTCCCCGGCGCCTTAAGGCAGAGCACCTGCGCCCCCCCCCCCCCCC
>ENA-UOXV01004393-UOXV01004393.1-marine-metagenome-genome-assembly--contig:-NODE-4393-length-16220-cov-7.063161_pt1 | contig 16220 bp, 17 predicted proteins | sample MGYA00238165_ERZ766961 | MGnify/ENA primary metagenome ERZ766961 (study PRJEB28924, sample SAMN03173240) | marine metagenome | biome: Marine; feature: Water; material: Subsurface seawater | place: North... | reverse complement strand
CGCAACGCATGTCGGGGACGGGCATTTACGCCGATATGATCAAATCCCGATTCCGCAAAGCACTGAAACGGTCTGGGTTTGAGCACAACAGAGCCAGCGGATTCTGCCAACGTACCGATCTGTTTGTGCGCCCCCTTGGGACCCTTGATCAGCCAAGCTTGTTTGATCTATAGCACCTGCAAAACGTCGTCCAGGCTGAAGCAAAGCGGAAGGCCGGGACCTTTTTCGCACAACAATAACGATCCAAGTTGATAAGAGATCCCGGATCAGGTCCGGGACGACGATGACCTATGCGGATGGCTACTTGCTTACCTAGTGTAAATTTCATGTACACTGCTCCTATGATTCGCGCACTAGCCCTAATGATCTTGTTCGCACCAACTTGGGTATTTGCCCAGGCCACATCATTGGATGACGTTGCCATCGCATGGGGTGAACAAGACAACCGTCACACCACCGTATGTGCCAAGCGCTGGCACGCCATTGTTATCCGTGATGTACGAACCAAAAGTGTCGATATGGGTCAAGGGGCTGCCCAGCAAATCCAGAATGAAAGTAAGGCCGTGATCAGTGGCAAAGCCGATTGTTTCACAGCGCAGATCACCTACTGGCCGGTCCTGCACGCAGATTCAATTTTGGATGCCCGCACCTGGGTTCAGGTTTTGGATAAAAATGGGCCCGTCGCATGCTTTAACGGCAAACGCTGCCGTTGGACCGTGCAAATCCAAAACTTCGTCGAAGCCAAGATTATCCTGAACGGTAAGGAAGTTACTGAAACTGTCTACGTCGCGACCCCTCGCCCAGTTCAGCCCGCACGCATTGGGAACCCAGCCCCCATGGGTACATCAGAAAAACCGAAACCAACTAAGCCTGAATAGAATTTATTTTGGGCAAACGAATGGCATTGAACAGCGCCAGCGCTGATGCGATACACGCGAATTCAATCGGGATCCGGTAATCACTGGTCATATCGAAAAAGTACCCAGCCAGCATGGGCCCGATCAATCCTGCCGCCCCCCAGGCCGTCAGTAAAATGCCCACGTTTCGGCCGTGACCATCAGGACCGATAAAGATCGATAACGCAGCGGGATAAACACTTGCAGCAATTCCGTATGCCAAGCCAGCCATCGCCATTGCGACAATCGCACCATCTCCCGTCGGGTTTGCCAGCACAACGACGAACCCGATAGAACCGGTCAAATGCGAAATACCTGCCACCGAACGGACAGAGATAATATCGCTCAACCATCCGGCACCTAATCTGCCGAGCGCGTTGCCAATGGCCAGCAATGTGACCCCAAAGACAGCCGCTTCAACCGCCCCTCCAAAATGGGTGATGATCGTGGCCGCATGGCCAATCGACATGATTCCGGCTAAGGCACTTAGGAAGAACCCTAGCCAGCAAATGCCTAAGATACGCCGATGCGATTTTTGTCCCGACGCATAGGACTGCTTTGGTAAAACCTCTCCACTTACGGTGATCAAGACGGTCGCGATAATTCCAGACGCCCCGACTGTTAATCCAAGCAACCAAAAAGCCGACCGTGCACCCATATCCAGGATGCTGTCCGACAAGATCGACGCTGCAATCACGGAACCCAGCGCAAACGCGGAAATGACAATTCCATTGGCCAGCCCTGGCTTTAACGGCAAGGCCCGCTGTGCCGCCTGCAGGGATGTGTTATAGGCAAAGCCGCAACCGAAACCGAACAAAACACCATACCCGATAACGATAGGCACATATCCTGTAACCATTGCAGCCCACGCCAAACCAACAACGGCACTAGATGTCGCAATGATCGGCAGCAACCAAACAGGTATCCGACCAAAGAACATTGGCGATACAAAATTGCCCACAGTAAAGCTGACCACGGCGAGAGAAAATACAATGCTGACGTCAGCACGCAGGATACCCAAATCCATTTCAAGCGCCGTAATGAATACACTCCATGCATACAGCGACCCAAAGGCGAGATTGAGTAAAACCCCTGCAAAAAGGGCTAGGATGCGGCGGTCAGTTGAGGATGGTACGTCATCTATCATGGCTGTGTTTTAGACATCAGAACGGCTGCTGTCCCGTCAATTGTTATTGCACGGCTGATCGTTGTTAATCTGGTTAGCCCGGTCTGAATTGTTATGTTACATTTCGATCATGGAAGCTGCACATCACGTCGATTTAACAGGGATTGCCTTTGTCGCCCTGGGTGCATTGATTTTTGGATTTTTCTTAGAAAAGCTCAAACAACCAGCCATCGTCGGATACATCATTGCAGGTGTGGCGCTGGGACCCGCAGGTTTGTCGTTGGTCAGCGCCAGAGACGGCATCGAAGTCTTGGCCGAGATGGGCGTCTTGATGCTGCTGTTCATCATCGGGATGGAGCTATCGCTGCGCGCCTTTTTGCGCATCTGGCGCGTCGCCGTTGCGACAACGGTTGTCCAGATCACTGCGTCTACAGGCGTCATGATGGGCCTATCACACTTCACTGATATTTCTTGGCAATTGGCACTGCTGCTCGGATTCGTGGTTGCCCTTTCATCAACCGCAGTCGCCATCAAAATTTTGGCCGACATCGGCGAGTTGCGCACCAAAGTAGGTCAGATCACAGTCGGCGTTCTGATCGCCCAGGATATCGCCGTCGTGCCGATGATGTTAACCATCGGCGCGCTTGGCACTGACGGTTTTGAGGTATCCCAAATCCCCGTCATGATCGGATCGGTTATTTTCTTAGGGGGGTTAATTTTCTATGCGGGGCGCGATAAAAAAATCCCCCTCCCCTTTGCCGAAGCTATTGCCGAAAACGAAGAACTTGCCCCCATCGCAGGGTTAGCATTTTGTTTTGGCTGCTCGGCGATTGCCGGTTTGATCGGCCTTTCCGCAGCTTACGGAGCATTCATCGCGGGCCTGATCATTGGCAATTCCCATGCGCGGACAAAGATGCTTTCGTCAGTGTTGCCCATCCAAAGCGTCCTGATGATGGTGTTTTTCCTGTCGATTGGATTGCTGATCGACCTAGAGTACATGTGGGCCAATGTTGGCATCGTGACGACACTTTTCCTGCTGGTCACCGTCTTCAAGACCTTGCTTAATGTTGGTTTTTTGCGGATCGTCGGGCAGCCTTGGTCGACTGCATTTCTGGCCGGAGTCAGCATGGCGCAGATCGGAGAATTTTCGTTCCTGCTTGCCGTGGTTGGCATTTCTTCCGGCGTTTTAGATGAAGAAGGCCGCCGCCTGATCGTTTCGGTCACCGTCCTTAGCCTCGCACTCAGTCCACTATGGGTGATTACAGCACGCCGGTTCCAGTTGCTGGCCAGCTATGGAGTCACCGAAGCGACCGAGCTATTGAGGTTGGTATATGGCCCCGAAACCGAGGCTATTTCCAATGCGGCAGAGGCGGCATCATCTAAGTCACAACGATCCTTACGTGTGATCGCCTTAAACCTGCGCAAAAAACGCAATCGTCGCAGACGTAAGAAGGTCGCGGAATCAAAAATTGCACACGTTGATGCTGAAGATACGAATGCATCACCAAATGATTTGCCCAGCGGGTCATCAGATCAGCCGTTCATTGAACCGACAATAGAATCACCTGTCGCCCCGATTCCGGCGGATGATGTTGCACCGACCCCCAAAGCTGTTGAAAAACCAGTCGATACTGCAAAACCACAAACACCGGTTTCCGCCGCAGACAAACCGAAACCCAAACGTGCCCCAAAAAAACGTACAGCGTCTAAAAGCAAAACTACATCAGCCAAAAAGACTGAAACGAGCGCTAAGTCGCCACCCGCGAAGGCGACCAAACGTCCCCGTAAACCACGTGCGCCAAAAACCACGAAAACAGACAAACCTAAAAACACTGGCGATGCCTGATTTCAGTTTTGAGCGCGAAGCATTTGACGCTGACATCATGCCCGTATGCGGCGTAGACGAAGCAGGCCGTGGGCCCCTCGCAGGGCCTGTCGTTGCAGCGGCGGTCATTCTCAATCCTGATACGATGAACGATGCCATCTGGCAGCGACTCAATGATTCAAAAAAAATGACGGCAAAGGCACGCGATACTTTGTTCGATCACATCTCGGGGCATGCTGATGTGGGTGTCGGGGTCGTCGGTATAGCCGAGATTGATATCTTAAATATCCTGGGCGCGACCATGAAGGCGATGGCCGATGCGGTGCGCAATTTGCCCACGACACCTCGCCTCGCGCTGATTGATGGTAATCGCACACCGACATTAACCTGTGATGCGCAATGCATCATCAAAGGTGATTCCAAGTCGCTATCGATTGCGGCTGCATCGGTGATCGCCAAAGTAACTCGCGACCGCATCATGGAAGATTTAGCAGCGCAGTTCCCGGGTTATGGGTGGGAACTAAACGCTGGTTATGGCACCAAAGAACACATTGAAGCTTTAACGCGCCTGGGCGTAACCCCCCATCACCGAAGAAGTTTTGCCCCCGTTCGCGCCCTGATTTCGAAGTAATTTTCTTAAGCTCGCTGGTCGATCAATGGGGCATATATGGTGTGTTCGGACTCTGGTCGATTCAACATATATGGTTAAGAAAATCTGTTAAGTTATTGATTCTATTTACTTCTTGACGGCGAATCACCGTTGACTCAGGATGCCCGGAAATAGGGGCAGAGAATATGAAATCCTGGGTTAACAAAATTCATGTGGGCGATTGCGTGGCGTTGATGGATGCCATGCCCGAAGACAGCGTCGATATGATCTTCGCCGATCCACCATATAACCTGCAACTCAGTGGCGATCTGATGCGCCCTGAAAACCACAAAAAAGTCGATGCCGTCGATGATGATTGGGATCAATTTGATAGCTTCAAAGTCTATGACGATTTTTCAAAAGCATGGTTAGAAGCTGCACGGCGCATTCTGAAACCCAACGGAACACTGTGGGTCATCGGCAGTTATCACAATATCTTCCGGGTCGGCTCAACGCTGCAGGATCTAGGATATTGGATTCTCAACGATGTGGTCTGGCGCAAGACCAACCCGATGCCAAACTTTCGTGGGCGGCGCTTTACCAACGCGCATGAAACCATGATCTGGTGTTCCCATTCCGAAAAAAGTAAATACCGTTTTAATTACGACAGCATGAAGGCGCTGAATGATGACCTTCAGATGCGCTCAGATTGGCTCTTGCCGATCTGCTCGGGTGGAGAGCGCCTCAAAGGTGAAGATGGCAAGAAAGCACATCCGACGCAAAAACCAGAAAGCCTGCTGCACCGGGTCATCATGGCATCGACAGAAGTTGGCGACGTGGTCTTGGATCCCTTCTTTGGGACGGGAACAACGGGCGCCGTGGCCAAACGATTGGGCCGCAATTTTATTGGACTAGAACGAGAGGATACATACGTGGAGTTCGCAGAAGCGCGCATCGCCGATGTCAAAAAGGTAACAGACGACGCATTACTCGATTCACCTTCAAAGCGCGACCTGCCGCGTATTCCATTCGGCTGGCTGGTCGAACGCGGCATGTTGAAACCAGGTACCGTCCTGGTCGATCAGCGTCGGCGGCACAAAGCCCGCGTCCGAGCTGACGGCACGTTGATCACATCAGACTTTAAAGGCTCCATCCATAAAGTCGGTGCCCATGTGCAAAATCTGCCCGCGTGTAACGGCTGGACGTTCTGGCATGTAAATGTTGAGGGCGGCACCATCCCCATCGACGTGTTGCGTCAACAGCTTCGCGCCGAGCTTCATTAAGATCAAACGGGCTTATCGCCCTTCAATAACAATCGGTGGAACTCGCGACGCTCGGTGATGTCAAAACTGGTTGTCGCCCGGTGCATCGTGCAGCGGTTGTCCCAAATCACCATATCGCCTAGTTCCCAGGCGTGCGCGTATTGAAAGCATTCCTGGAATGCGTGTTCAAACAGCTCATCAAGCAGCAGATCGCTCTCGGCGAGGTCCATACCCTCGATATGATCAATTCGATTTGGGTTGATATACAACGATTCTCGCCCGGTCTCTGGGTGTGTGCGAACGAGCGGATGACGGACATCAGGGGTCAACGCTTCTTCTTCTGGCGTGCGGGTCGCAACTATCGCTTTGCCACGGCGGGAATGATATTTATGAACCGCGTAGCGTCCTTGAATTCGATTTCGCAACGCGTCGGGCATACCCTCTAGCACCGCATATGAATTTATGAACTCCGTCTTTGTTTGTGCACTTGGTAATGCGACAGAATACAATGCCGTCGCCTTAGCGGGCTCGGCAAAATAGCTATCGTCGGTATGCCAATGTGTGGCGCGGACATGGGGTTTTCCTCCGGCCAGTTTGTTATAGTTGGATATGACGGTGACCTCTTTAGGATCATTCATCCGATAATCACCCAATAGTTGGACCTGTGGTGTCCCGAATATCCGCCCCGCATCTGCAAACTGATACGGCGTCAATGATTGTCCCCGAATGCACAAGACCTGACAGTCCAAAAACCAGCTGCAAAGCTGCGCCTTATTATCGTGCGAGAGCATTTGATTCAGCTCAATGCCTGTCGCGATGCCGCCCATGACGGTACTCGTTCTTTTAAGTTCCATCATGAAAGATTACGCGATCATCTTGTTCATTGTCGATATACTCTTAGACTGTGGATAATCTAAATTTGCGCCATCTAAATTACTTAGGATACCTATGAAACTCTATTACGGCACCACATCACCCTATGTTCGGAAAGTCATCGTCGCAGGCATCGAGCTTGGATTGGACGATCAAATCGAACGTGTCGATACCCTGCCGTGGGAAGCAGGCACCAAGTACGGCAACGTCAATCCTGTCGGCAAAGTTCCTGCACTGGTCACCGATACGGGCCAAACGATTTATGATAGCCCTGTAATCATCGACTATTTCGACAGCCTTCACGATGGTGCGAAACTGATCCCTGCTTCAGGACCGGATCGTTATGAGGTGTTACGCATCGCTGCCTTGGCAGATGGCATGATGGATGCGGTGATATTGTTGTTTAGTGAGCTCACCCGCCGCCCCAAAGAATTGCACTGGGATTTCTGGGATGATCGGATGCGCAATACTGTGGCCCGGTCTTTGGATGCACTTGAAACGGATGCAGCGTCATTTGATCCGTCCAAGCCGGATTTGGGTCAAATTACCACGGCGTGCGGTGTTGGCTGGATTGAATTCCGCCTTGAGACTTTGGGGATTGATTTCAGGGATGGGCGTCCAACCCTATCTGCGTGGTTCGATACGTTCTCAGCCCGCGAGTCCATGAAAAACTCTATGCCAAAGGCGCATTAACCGGCGCTCAATCACTCTGCAGGATATATGGCTAATCTGCGGCGTGACTTGCTGACGTGGTGGCCGCGAGATTCGTGAATAGTTTCTATTTCAGCAAGTGCCACGGACACACGTGAGACAAGATGCGCGAGCAGTGAATCGTTTCGCGCACTTACTCTACGCAGAACCGGCGTAGCCCGGCTTGCTGGCTGTTGCTTAGCTCGTGTGATGGACACAACGCACCCGCCATTTTCCGCGACTTGTCATAAAGGTCGCAAAAATTATTTTTAAAAACTCTGTCATAGCGAAACTCCTATTTCAGTCTGCGTGCCCAAATTACGCGGGCGCGCGGTCCCCTTCGCGCTCGGCGGATTGTTCAGAGACCTGTTCATTGCCCTGGGCCTCTTCGCTCTGCTCGCGTCGGTTGGGGGTATGTGGCAATCGGCGGCGACGCCGATCGGGGCCAAAGAAACCTTCGGTGCGAATGAACGCCCTGGGTGTCTCGGCAACAGCTGCCAAGCGCAAAAAAATCAATTTTGGTGAAAACGGCTTGGCGATGAATTCTGTCATACCCAAATCACGCGCTGTCAGGACATGATCTTGTTCGGTCAAAGATGTAACAACGATAACCGGCACATATGCATTGGGGCTGAGCTTGTCGCGGCGAATACGCTTTAACAGCGACATGCCGTCAAAGTTCGGTGCCCAGTCGGCAAATACGACATCGGGACGACGCTTACAATAAAGCTCCCACGCGTAGGCTGGCGTGTCGGCTTCATAAATTTCGCCAATGTTAAAAGTCCTGAGGATACTCCGCAGGGTTTGACGCATATAGGTATGATGCTCCGCCACCAGGACAGAAATGTCTGAAAAATCATACTGTTTTGCGAGTTCGTTCAACATTGTTCGGCCGCTCCGTTTATCCATCAATGTCTGGGATCATCCACAGAACACTGTTTTCCATGACGCCACTTTGTCAGGAAACGGTCAGATAAGTATTTCGGGACGGTGAAACAGCGTAAGCAATTGTTTCAGTATGTAGACTCAGAAAACCCGCCAAAACTGCATGATTTGGCGGGCCTGAAAGCACCAGAATCCAACGGTTTCTGGGGTAATTTATGTGAAAGTGATCACCTGGCGCACGGTTTCTGCCCGGTCCAAGACATCAAACGCATCATTGATATCTTCGATGTTGATAGTGCCTTTGACCAACTGATCAACTGGTAATTTTCCCGCCTGGAACAATTCGATGTAATTCGGAATATCGCGTTTCGGCACGCAACTGCCCAGGAAACTTCCTTTAATCGTGCGTTCTTCGGATACCAATTGCACATGGCTGACGCTGAAATTCTTGGACGGGTGGGACAAACCGCTAGACGTCGTGGTCCCGCCACGACCTGTGACAGCGTAGGCTAATTCCATAGCCTCAACCTCGCCGACGGCCTCAAAAACATATTCCAGGCCACCACCAGTGGCATCTTTCACTTTTTCGACGATATCAGGATCGTTCGAATCAAACACCAGATCAGCATCCATCTGGCGCGCCATGTCGCGTTTATATTGTGATGGGTCGATGCCAATGATCTGACGTGCCCCGGCTGCCTTGGCACCCAGCATGGCCGAGAATCCAACCGCTCCTAATCCCACAACACCAACAGATGCGCCCAAGGGCACCTTGGCGGTATTCACGACTGCACCCACGCCCGTGATGACCGCGCACGAAAACACGGCAGCCACTTCGAGCGGGATTTCCTTGGGAAGTTTGACCAAAGAGCGATGATCGGACACAGCATATTCCGCAAAACAACTGACGCCAGCGTAGTGATTCAATTCTGTTCCATTAATCGATAGATGCCTTTTCCCAGACAGCAACCGCCCCGCCGCATTGGCTGCGTTGCCTTGTTCGCAGTTGCTGGGCCTACCCGATCGGCATTGAATACATTCACCGCAATTCGGCATGAAAATGAACGCCACATGATCGCCCGGGGCCAAATCTTTGACGTGCTTGCCGACTTCTTGAACAACGCCAGCGCCCTCGTGACCCAAGACGATGGGGACAGGCCGCGCGCGATTGCCGTTTACGACGGATAAATCGGAATGGCAGACGCCCCCCGCTTCGATCTTGACCAGAACGTCAGTATCGCCCGGACCTTCAAGGTCAACCATCTCTACTTTGACGGCGTTACTCTTCGCATATGGCTTTGACTGGCCCTGCTCGTAAACGACGGCGGCTTTCATTTTCATTGAATTATCTCCCCGATCAACTTCAACGTATTTGATCAGATTTTCAGCCTTACAACCACCCTTCTCGCCGTCAAAATACAGCGTGAAGGCACAAAAAAGGGGTCCCGTAGGACCCCGATCTTGTCACGTGGTGCGTCACGTTAACGCGTTGGCACCGGTGTGTCTGTTGAATAGTCGTAGAACCCGCGACCGGTCTTACGACCCAGCCAGCCAGCTTCGACGTACTTCACCAACAATGGGCACGGACGATACTTGGTATCGGCCAAACCGTCGTGCAGCACGTGCATCACGGCCAAGCAAGTGTCGAGACCGATGAAATCAGCCAATTCAAGCGGCCCCATCGGATGGTTGGTGCCGAGTTTCATGGCAGTATCGATGGAGTCGACAGAACCAACACCCTCGTACAACGTGTAGACAGCTTCGTTGATCATCGGCAGCAGGATGCGGTTAACGATGAAGGCTGGGAAATCTTCGGCATTCACTGAACGCTTGCCCAATTTCGCTGCTAGTTCGCGAACAGCACTGTATGTGTCTTCGTCGGTTGCGATGCCACGGATCAATTCGACCAGTTCCATGCGTGGAACCGGGTTCATGAAGTGCATGCCCAGGAACTTACCCGGACGGTCCGTTGATGCGCCCAACCGTGTGATCGAAATCGAAGACGTATTCGATGCGACGATGGCTTCGTCTTTGATGACCGGACAAAGTAACTTCAGAATAGCTTTCTTGACGTCTTCGTCTTCGCTGGCGGCTTCGATAATCATATCGCAATCGCCAAAGCTGGCATAATCGGTGCCAGTGGCAATGCGTGCCATCGCAGTCGTCATTTCGTCAGCCGACATTTTTTCACGACTGACCAAACGGCCCATGCCCTTTTCGATGCGCGACATGCCGGATGCCAAAGCATCGTCGGTCATATCAAGCATGAAGACATCAAAACCATGCTGAGCACAGACATGGGCAATACCACTACCCATCTGACCCGCACCAATTACACCAATTTTTTGAATATTCACCGACATTGTTTTCTCCTCGTCATCAAACGGGGCGCTGACTAATTTATCCATTTGTATTTAGTTTCATTCCAAGATTATTTGTCGAGTTCAGCAGAGAGTGCCGGGACTGCATCAAACAGATCGGCAACCAATCCGTAATCTGCGACCTGGAAGATCGGTGCTTCTTCGTCTTTGTTAATGGCAACAATAACTTTGCTGTCCTTCATGCCGGCCAAGTGCTGGATCGCACCAGAAATACCGACGGCGACATAGAGATCGGGGGCCACAACCTTACCGGTTTGCCCCACTTGGTAATCGTTTGGCACAAAGCCCGCATCAACGGCCGCACGGGATGCGCCAACGGCGGCTCCCAATTTGTCAGCGATTTCTTCGAGCATCGAGAAATTGTCGCCCGATTGCATACCGCGACCACCGGAAATAACGATACCGGCACTGGTCAGTTCTGGACGTTCCGACTTCGTCAGGTTTTGACCAACGAAATCCGAAAGATCGCTTTTCGGTGCCGCAGCCAAGCTTTCAACGGCAGCGGAGCCACCCTCGGCAGGCGCCGCGTCGAATGCGGTCGCGCGAACCGTGATCACCTTTTTAGCGTCCGTTGATTGAACGGTAGCCATAGCGTTACCTGCATAGATCGGACGCACGAATGTATCGGCGCTGATGACCTCTGTGATTTCAGAAATCTGCTGCACATCCAACTTAGCAGCCACACGCGGCATGATGTTCTTACCCGATGTTGACGCCGGGGCAACGATGTAATCAAAACCATCAGCAACGGATAAGATCAGGTCCGTAACACTTTCTGCCAACGAATGCTGATAGTAATCCGCATCCGCACAAAGAACCTTGGTGATACCAGGGATTTTGGCCACCTCGCTAGCAACGCCAGAACATCCACTGCCCGCACACAATGCGGTTACTTCACCCAACTGGGTCGCGGCCGTCACAGCGTTCAGCGTTACAAGGTTCAATGTGGTATTGTCGTGATCGACATATAAAAGAACATTGGCCATATCAGATCACCTTCGCTTCGTTTTTGAGCTTGTCGACGAGTTCCGCAACGTCGGCGACTTTGACGCCACCTTCGCGTTTTGGCGGCTCTTCGACCTTCAAGGTTTTAAGGCGTGGTGCGATATCGACACCCAAATCACCAGGCGATACCGTATCGATCGGCTTCTTCTTGGCTTTCATGATGTTGGGCAAAGATGCGTAGCGTGGCTCGTTCAGACGCAAATCGGTGGTCACAACCATCGGCAGCTTAACGCTGATGGTCTCAAGACCGCCATCGATCTCGCGGGTGACTTCTGCGCTGCCATCGCCAATTTTGACTTCAGACGCGAATGTCGCCTGCGGGCAATCCATTAAGGCTGCCAGCATTTGGCCTGTTTGATTGGAATCATCATCAATCGCCTGCTTGCCGACGATCACCACATCTGGGCTTTCTTTGTCGACGAGGGCTTTGAGAATTTTTGCAACTGCGAGAGGTTGAACCTCATCATCAGTTTCGACCAAAATGCCACGGTCTGCGCCCATAGCCAGCGCGGTGCGAATGGTTTCTTGCGCCTGCGAAGGGCCGATCGACACAGCGATCACTTCTTCGACGGTGCCAGCTTCTTTCAAACGCACTGCTTCTTCGACGGCAATCTCGTCGAAGGGGTTCATGGACATCTTTACATTTTGGAGTTCAACGCCCGAATTATCAGGCTTTACGCGGATTTTAACATTGTAATCGACAACCCGCTTAACAGCGACTAGTGCCTTCATTAGTACTCCTCGTGCCGCGATCAAGCGGCCTCACGGCTCCCCCAACAACGCGATCAAAGAATAGTCCTCCCAAACCAGTTCTCTTCGCAGGCGCAACATTAGGGCTCGCCCCTATGAGGGTCAAGCCACGTTTACAACGAATGTGTTACACCAAACACAGTTTAAATTTGTGCGCGCTGGCCCTTTTGCAAATAAAGACCTAGGTTGAGTTGTATCCGCCTTCACCCTGACTGGGGCTCTACGCCTTTGAATTCCGTAAAAAATTGAACATTAACGACGACAAATACCAAGAACGTAAGATTATAAGCGCCGAGAGCACCCTCCCTGTTGCCGCGGATTTACCAAAAGGACCACGCCTTGTTTTCGAGCATTGGGGATCTCTCATAGAGAACAAAGCTGGCCCACATTATACAAAATTCTACATGGATAATCTACCGATCCAGATGATTGCCGCATCTATGTTGTATGATGTGATCGATGGTGGGCAGGATTATCGCTATCGGTTCTTTGGGTCAGATCGTGTGAAATCTCACGGCCAAGACTATACGAACCGGCATGTCAGCGACATGACCCCACCCCTTGTCTCGGCCAAAATCGCATCGGAAAATGCCAAAATTATCAGCACGAAAAAGCCTATCGTGGTAAACACAGTCGCCGCCATCAGTGGTGAAGGGTTCCAATACAGCCTGATGCGCCTGCCGTTATTTGATGATGTAGGCGATGTGACGCGAATTTATGCGTTGCCGTTTAACGGCACAGGCCCAGAACTGCCCGAGCGGCAATGGGGCCATTGGTTCGGGCGTCACACGAAAGAAAACAAGGTCTAGACTTGGAGTGCCGTTGTTCTGAGATCAGCCATTTGGTGTCAGATGCCAAAGTGCCGCGTCCGCCGGGCATTTGCCCTTCAAGCCATTGCGAATGGGTACGCGTTCCACAAGCGCCACATCGTAAAAATCGCTATATAGCGCCTCAACTTCATCTTGATTCACGTCGAACGGTGGTCCGTCGAGCAAACTTTGATCATATTCGAAGCATGTCAGCAATTGTGGTGCATGATCAGAAATTTTTGCCACTTGGGTCACATAACGTTGCCGCATTGATGCGGGCATAGCGACCATCGCTGCCCGATCAAAAATCGCATCGACAGGGCCAAGTGTCGATGCAGATAACTCGAATATATCGCCGACCAAGACATCAATACCGTCAGCGCTATAGCGCTTGAGCGTCCCGACCGTTGATACATCGGGCGCGATCTCTAACTCGGCAAACAGTTGCTGAATGGCAATTTCACTAAGTTCCGCACCCACCGCCCGATATCCTTGGGAGGCCAACCATTCAAAATCTTTGGTTTTGCCACATAAGGGGATGAAGACACGCGCACCCTTGGCAAGATTGAGGGTCTCAATATGCCGCACAAGCAGCGCATTCGGTTTTCCCTCGTGAAAGGGGATTTGGTTATCTTCCCAACGCTTGTGCCAAAAATCTGCTTCCATAGGGCGATTACGCCTAGCGGTTCTTGCCCGGCACCCACAATACATCTGTGGCACCATTGTCGTTCACATGGCGTGCCAGGACGAACAGATGATCGGACAGGCGGTTCATATATTTTAACGCTGCGGGATTGATGTCTTCATCCAATGCCAACTCCGTCATCAAACGCTCGCAACGGCGCGAAACGGTGCGGGCCAGATGCAGATAACTGGCAGCGGCAGAACCGCCCGGCAAAATGAAGGAACTGAGCGGCGCCAAATTCTCGTTCATGGCATCGATTTCTTGTTCCAACCGATCAACCTGCGCATCAACGACACGCAACGCGCCGTCGGACCTGTTGCCGCCCTCGGGGGTGCACAGATCAGCGCCCAAATCAAAAAGGTCGTTCTGGATGCGCATCAGCATGGCATCGACCTCGCCCTCGGTATGCAATCGCGCAATCCCGATCACAGCGTTCGCTTCGTCGGCAGTGCCATAGGCAGCGACCCGAACATCGTGCTTTTTAACGCGATCACCACTGCCGAGTGATGTTTCCCCGGCGTCACCGCCGCGTGTATAGATTTTAGATAGCGTGACCACTTCGTTTCCTCGTCATTAACCGATGATTAGATTACTTGCCCGCCAGGAACATGATCGCCGCAAAGATTAGCAGCGCGACCCCTTGCCCAATCACGCGCGCACGCATCAAATTGTTGGAGTGCTTTTGATAGAATGCACCATTGCGAGCGAAATTGACCAATCCCACGACGAGGATGATCAATGTCGCGAACATCGCGAAACCAAGTAAAAAAGGTAAAATAGATTCCATGATTAGTATATATCCTGTTGCGTGTTCTCGTACGAGAACTTATCCACTGTACGTTCGAAAAACCGTCACGGACTTGTCATCAGGATTTAAAATCGGAACGCCATAAGGTCGTACATCATGTGCTTTGATATTTTAATGCCTGTAGATGGAGCCCTCAATGCCGATTAACGAAACATGCCAAGATCACGAACACTCATTTGATGCGTTTGACGAACAACGCCGCCCACCCCCTGCCATAACTGCCTTTGATGAAATCTGTGATCGCGCCTTGTCCCGGCGGGGGTTTCTAGGCGGTGCCGTGGCATTTTCAACTGCGGCTTTCGTCATGGGGACGACATCACTCACACCATTCCCATCCAGGGCGGCATCGCGAATTATGTTCAACCCTGTCGCGGCAAATGCCCTCGACATCGTGACCGTGCCGGAGGGGTATAGCTGGCACATTGCTGCCACTTGGGGCGATCCATTGTGGTCCATGGGCAAGCCGTTCGATCAAAAAACACGCGGCACAGGTGTCAGCCAAGAAAGCGCGGTCGGCGATAACAACGATGGCATGTCATTCTATACCGACGGAGATCGACATTACTTGGTGGTCAACAATGAGTACGTGAACAGATCCATCATGTTCGGTAATCGAGATAGCAAATTGCCGGAAACAGCCGACGATATTCGCAAAGGCAAAGCAGGGCACGGTGTCACGGTGATGGAAGTCGCCCAGCGCGACGGGCAATGGGCGATTGTCACGGACTCGCCTAAAAATCGGCGGATTACAGCAGAAACACCGATGGCAATCACCGGTCCGGCACGTGGGCATGACCTGCTAAAAACGGCCGCCGACCCTTCTGGTACAAACGTGCTCGGCACTTTCAATAACTGCGGCAACGGCCAAACGCCATGGGGCACGTATTTGACGTGCGAAGAAAACTTCAACGGCTATTTCTCGTCATCCGATCCGGAAATTGAAATCACGCCCGAGTTCTATCGCTATGGCATCGGCAAAAAAGATCGCGGATACAAATGGGCCATGGCCGACGAGCGGTTTGATATTTCGAAACACCCGAACGAGCCAAACCGATTTGGCTATGTCGTCGAATTCGATCCCATGGATCCCACATCGACCCCAAAGAAACGTACAGCCCTTGGTCGCTTCAAACATGAAAATGCCGAAGTCGTTCTGAACGCTGACGGGCATGTCGTCGTTTACATGGGCGATGATGAACGCGGTGAGTTCTTGTACCGTTTCGTCAGTGCCCAAAAATTCAGTGCTGGCGGTGACAACTCAGAACTCCTCGCCGATGGCACGCTCTACGCTGCCAAATTCCATGATGACATGACGGGCGAATGGTTGGCGCTCACGCCTGAAACCACGGGCATGGCATCCAAGGCCGACATTTGCATTCATACCCGCCAAGCCGCATCAGCCGTTGGGGCGACGACCATGGATCGCCCGGAATGGGTCGCAGCACATCCTGGTCGGGCTGAAATTTACTGCGCCCTGACCAACAACAAAACCCGTGGCAAGAAACCCAATCGCGGTGGTGATGCAACGCCTGCGGGTGGTCCCAACCCACGCGATGCCAACAAATATGGCCAAATCATCCGCTGGCGTCCGGTAAATGAAAATCACACGTCTGATCAGTTCCAGTGGGATTTGTTT
>ENA-UOXV01004388-UOXV01004388.1-marine-metagenome-genome-assembly--contig:-NODE-4388-length-16235-cov-4.933745_pt1 | contig 16235 bp, 10 predicted proteins | sample MGYA00238165_ERZ766961 | MGnify/ENA primary metagenome ERZ766961 (study PRJEB28924, sample SAMN03173240) | marine metagenome | biome: Marine; feature: Water; material: Subsurface seawater | place: North... | reverse complement strand
GTGAACTCATCGTACTCTGTTTTTCCATCCATCGCAACCAATGCGTCTTCCCGCGCGCGCTCCTACCTCTCGTTGCTCGATACCGACGAACCCCCGACGTGCCCAATGTGACCGTTCACGCGCACATCGCTCACGCTCCGTGACAGTATCGCCTAATCGATGGTCGAGCGCACCGCTCGCGTCGCAATGCCGGAGGTTCGGGCTCCCGCCGGTTTCGTCCCTCGTTTGCCACGTAATCCCAATCTTTTCGTTTTCGCTGCGGACGAATGCGAGAGAGCCGCGGAAAGCGAATCGCAAAAGTCGGTGCGAGGGAAAAAAATGCCGCAGATTTGCACAAAAAAGCATAAAAGAGCACAGGCAAAAGAGCACAGGCGCGGTCGACAATTGCTTGGCCGATTCAGACTGACTGGCTGGTAACGAATCGTCGTGAGACGCGACGCTTCGTGTGAGATGCGGCGGCACCGCGAGTTAACAGCAGTCTCTGGGGCGCCCCCCCACGCCGGACCGAACGAAGGGCTTGCTTGGCCATGGACGACATGGAGCGGTTCGCCACGACGGCGCTGCTGTTGCTCGTCATCGTCAGGCTGGTGAAGGAGATCAAGGGCGTGCTCGAGCCCCTGCCGCGGTGGCCGGCGGGCGCGGACCCGGCGTCGATCGTGGCGAGGAAAGGTAAAGATGGCTCGGACTCAACTGACTGGCTCACCCCGGAGGAGGAGTTCGAGCGGTGGGCCAAGGGCGGGGCGAGACCCGGGCGCAAGCGGCTGCTGGTGAGCGTCAGCCAGGCGGTCCTCGCGCTCCTCGCGGTGCCCGTGTGGTGGCGCACCACCGCGATCGTACGCGCGCCGGTCCCAGTTCGCGCCATCGCGACGGAGACCGCCACGCCCCCACTCGCCTTCGCGGCCCCCGTCGTGCACGTCACCTTACCCCGGGACGAGTCCCCGAGCCTGGTCAGCGCGGTGCTCAAGGGCGCGGCGAGGTGTACCGCGGCGGACGTGCGCGTCACGGCGCACCCGGGGATCCACGCGGACTGGCTCAGGGAGCTCGCGGGATCATCGGATCTCGACGTGGACCAGTGGGCCAACTCCCGCGGCGACGACGACGACGAATACGACTACCGCCTGATGTTCCTGCCGAGCGAGGACGACGAGTACGTCGGTCCCGGGACGACGCTGGTGATGGGCACGGGCCGCGCCGCGTGGGCGAGGCTCCGAGCGGGCGCGGACGATGCGACGACGACGGCGGCGGCGGACGCCGCGGTGTGCCTCGCCGCCGAGTGCTTCGTACTCGGCCGGTGCGGACCCGATCCCGATGCATCGCATTCGAATCCCGTCGTCTCCACCGACCCCCTCTCGCCGCTCACCCCGGACGGCAGGGCGCTCCTCTCGTTCACGCTGGCGAACGCGTCGCCGGATCGCGAACGCGGGCACGTGTACAGCTGGCGGTTCGGCCCCGACGTCGAGCACCGGTTCCTTGCACACGCGTCGTCCGCGCTGAAACGACTGGGCCGGTTCGATGTCGAGGGGCAGGTGCTGTACCACGCCAAGAGCGCGGGGGAACGACCGCGATGGGACGAGGCCCGGAATGCGTTCGTGACGCCAGCGCGTGAGCTCCCGTTCTTCGTGGACAGCGAGTGGAGTCTGGACACGAGCGCGGGTGAACTCGGGGCGAAGCCGCTTCATTTCGTGGTGTACGCGCCCCCCGCCGACGAGTGCCCGCTGCTGGTGCTGAGAGAAGACGACACGCCGTCGCCGGCTAACGGGTTCGTGGTGCCGGGATGGGGCGGCGTGGTGGTGTGGAACCCGCCCACGTGCGGAGGCGAAGGGAGGAACGTGAGCGACGCGGGGCGCGATACGTCGTACCTCGCCGGGACAGATTTGGAGCGAGTGATGGAAGCAGCCGTCGGTCAGCTGCGTCAGCTCCTCGGCCTCTCCCCGTCCCCGCCCCGCGCTGACATCACGGACGTCGAGCAGCTCGCGGTACGGTCCGTCCCGGCGTCGCCCGCGGGGTTCGCCACGTGGGAGGTGGACGCGCTCGTCCGTCGAAGGGCGGCGGCGGGACACCGCGCGGCGATGGACTCGTTGGACTCGCTCGCCGCGGTGGTCAAGGCTATGCCGGAGATGGACGTGCCCAAGGCGCTGGCGGAGGCTGTCGGGGAGTCGCTGGTGGAGTCGAAGCGTGCGAGGGAGGCTGCGGAGGGCGGTATGCTCGAAGATGCGGCGCATCACGCGCGAAACGCCCACGCCAAGGCGGAGTCTGCGTTTTTCCACCCGCAGATCATTTCGCTGCTGTACTTTCCGGCCGAGTACAAGCTCGCGGTGTACATCCCACTGTTCCTGCCGACGCTGTTTCCGCTGTTCACGGGGCTCATGTGGGACGTGAAGTTTTACGTGCGGAGGATGAGGTGCGCGGCGGAGCACCGGCGGCGCGCCGGCAAGGCGGATTGACGAGTAGACTCGGACCTCTAACCCTAAACGCGGCTGTATCAAAATAAAATATTATAGCGACTCGGCTCGGCTGGGGGCTGCGCGGGGCTTCGTGACGACGAGCCAACGCGGACCAGACCCCGTGACTTCCCCTCCCTTTCTTCCCCGTGAATAAGTTCACGCGCGTCATCGACCAATCACCGTTTCTTCATCAGCTGCGGCTTGAGAGACGATAGCTCCTTCTGGTAGAACACCGCGCACTCGGACACGCACTTGTCGAACTTGCCCGTGTCCTGCGAGGTGGCCTGCTTGTCCTGGCACTGCTGCACGCACCTCTGCACCCTGTGTTGGAACTCCTGGAGCTCCCCCATGACCGCCGCCTCGTGCCGCTGGATGGGCTCACCGCACTTCGCCAGGCACGCGTGCATCTCCTCCTGGGGTCCCCGCAGATCGGTGCACTTGATGCTGCACTGGAAGGCAGCCTTCTGCTGGGGGCGGAACACCTTGTGATCCAGTTCCTCCATGACCTTAGCGAGCTGCGACTGCAGGTCCTGGACCGCCTTGAGCTGAACTCCGCCGCTCATGGTGACTTCTACGTGTGTGCCGTGTCTATCGACGCGTGCGCCGTCGAAAGTGCCGATCGGATTTATGCTTTCGGAGATTTTTCACCATTTGGCGATTCAGATTGACTCAAGAAATGACTCAAGAAATCACCACTGACGGAGGGGAACGTGAAGTTCGAACGAGCTGTTGTCTCTCGGAAGTCGTGAAGAACACGGGGGAACCATTGCGCGCGACACGCGACGCTCGCGGAGAGCTGCTACGATGAGCAGCCTGGTGAGCCAGCTGACGGCCAAGACCCCCGCCACGGGGAGACGCTCGTCGAGGTGAGTAACCCTCTCCCGCTCGCGCCACGAACCGCCCCGTCGGCCCCTCCGATGGATGTGTGCACCCCTTCCCCCCGATACGCGCCCACCTTTCCGGCATCTGACGTGAGCCCCGCCCCACCCCCATCGCCATCAGGCGTAAGCTCGGCGGGACCGTCTCCATCGTCGGAACGGACGTCAACGAGGAGGTTGTATCGCGCGCGCTTCCCGCGATCACTCCCGGTACCAAGGCCAAGCCCCTGCGCAAGCCCCTCGGCGAGCGCACCAACGGCGCCACGACCGCGAATCAGAAGACCCGCGGTCTCGACGACGACGCCGTGACCGGCCTGACCGACGCGCTCAAGACCGCGGCCAAGGCGGCCAAGATGAAGGCCGATACGAATGACATCACGTCCAAGGAGAACGTCTCGGATGCCTCCAACCCGCTCGCCAATCTCCCAGCCGACCCGCTCGAGCGCGGAATGGCACTCGTGCGCATGGGCGTGGACGCGATGCGGGCAGGCGGCGTCGACCCCAAGGATGCACTGCTCAAGCTCGCCAAGAAGCCGAACTCGGGTGCCAACGTTCGTGAGGCGGCGTCCACCGTGGTGAACCGACTTATCGATACCCTCGAGACGCGCGCGGTGGACGAGGGGTCCGACACGTCCCGCGAGCTCGACTACTCCGACGCGGGTGAGAAGGACTCTGATGAAAAGGAATCCGAGGATGAGGACGTCGACGCCGAGGACGAGGAGGACGACTCCGAGGATGTCTTCGCGACCGCGACCAACTCCCCGGTGAAGTCCACCAGCGGCACGAGCGACGACGGCGGCGCGGGTATCGCCGCGGATGACCTCTCCGCCGCGCTGCAGGGCATGACGGTGACGGTCGAGGAAGGGGTCATGGGCTGCGGCGACGAGACGTGCGGCTCGGGCGCCGACGGAGGGTGCGACCCGTTGGAGTGCATGAGGCGCGCGGGCGGACCTTTCAAGATGCCCGCGAAGCTCGTCAGGCAGCCCTCGACGGTGTCCACGGCGCGCTCGACCCCTCCCGAGGATGTGAAGGAGAACGTCGTGCAGGAGAAGATGGAGGACGAGGAGGATGGCGAGGAGGAGGAAGAGTCCGAGTCTGTCATCGCGACTGACGACGAGGACGAGGACGGTGCCGAAGAGGAAGAGGAGGACGATGACGATGACGAGTCCGTCGCCGATACCGTGTCTGTCGCGGGCACCGACACCCAGGAGGAGAGCTCCATGGCCGACGTCGTCGCCGTGGAGGCTGCGGAGGAGGCTGAGTTGGCGGAGGGATCCCCCGTCATGTCCCCCGGCCCCGAGGTCGTCGACGTCTCCGACCTCCCCGAGGGTACGCCCATCGCGGAACTCATCCCCGACGTGCCCATCGTCATCGACGCCGACACCGACGACGAGTGCGACGACGAGGTGACCAGCAAGGTGACCCCGACGAGCGCGATGAACGCAACCGTCCGCGAGAAGATGAACGCCTCCGCGTCTTCCGACGCCGAGGAAACCGGCTACAAATCGGACGACGACGAGGCGCCGGTGAGCGCCAGGCGCACGCCCGGCCGCAGATCACGCACCATCGTGGACAGCGACAGCGACGACGACGCCAACGACGGCGTTGACGTGAAGGCTTCTGAGGAGGAGGGATCGGGCGAGTCCCCGGCGGTCGGTACGCCCCCCGCCGCCACCACCCCGCCCGCTCGACCCGCCTTTAACCTCGCGCCGCCCACCACGGGGAAGAAGTCCATCCTGCGGAGGATCGCGTCCAACAGGAAGATGCGGGCCGAGCGCGAGGAACGCGATGCGGCGATCATCGCCGCGCCTAACTTTGACGACGCCGCGGAAGCCGGGCAGCCCTCGGAGCGCTCCGCCGCGGCCGGCGCCCGCGCGCCCCTCGCGTCGACGCAGCCCAAGGCGTTTCCCAAATCCGCGCTCAAAAAGTCCTCGAGGTACGCCGCGCCCCCGGCTTCCGATCCCGAGCCCTCCGAGGCGTCCGGCACGTCCACCGCGATCACCCCGGGAGGTGGACGACGCAGGCCCCAACGCAAGGCTGTCATGGAGTCCGCGAAGAAGAAGGCGTTGGCGTGGATCGACGATGAGGCGAGCGACGCGGATGGCGGCGACTCGGGCGCCGAATCCGACGACGAGGCGTGCTCCGCGGATGACGACTTTGTCTGCGACGACGACGACGTGGAGTACGACTCCGACGCGTCGTCCAACGCCATCGCCGAGGATATGCACGCGCGCAGCGGCGGGATCATGCCCAACGTGACGCCGTCACCGGAGCGGGGTCCCAAGAGCGTCGCGCGCGGGGGTCCCAAGAGCATTCTCAAGGGTCGGACCCCAGGGAAGACCCCGGGACGGGGCGGGCGGCTCACCTTCGGCTCCGACGACGTTAAGCACATGACCGACTCTGAGGGCGAGGGAAGCTCGCCGGAACCCGACGAGAACAGAGCCCCGCGGACGATGGTCGCCAAGGGAACCGCGCAGGATCCCTTCGGCCTGGACGACCTCAAGACGCCCACGCCGCCGAGGCCCCTCGCCGAGGTTCTCGCCGACGCCGCCGCCAAGACCCCGAACTGGGCCAAGACGCCCAACACCGCGGGACGGAAGACGGTCGGGTTCGGCGCTTCGTTCGGGAACGAGCCCCCGCCGACGCACAGCAAGGCGCTCGCCGCCGCGCTCGCGTCCGCGGCCAAGCCCGGAAAGACTTTGAACTACTCCAAGCACAAGGAGACAATCGCGAAGGCGCTCTACAACGAGTTCAACAACGACGCCTTCGACGGGAAACTGCCCGCCAAGTTTGACATCTCCTGGAACGCGAAGCTGCTCACCACCGCGGGGTTGACCCACTACAAGAAGGTGACGAGGAGCACGGGCCTGAGCGAGTACAGCGCGCGGATCGAGCTGTCCACGAAGGTGCTGGATTGCGCCGAGAAGCTGGAGGCTACGCTGCTTCACGAGATGTGCCACGCCGCGGCTTGGCTGCTGGACCACCAGGCCAAGCCCCCGCACGGCGCGACGTTCAAGAAGTGGGCGAATCAGGCGATGCGAACCTACCCTGACGTTTCCGTCGACACCTGCCACTCGTACGAAATCTTCCAGCCCTACCGGTACAGGTGCACGCAGCAGTGGTGCAACACCGAGTACGGCCGGCACTCGAAATCCATCGACGTCGAGGCCAAGGCTTGCGGCGTGTGCAACGGGCGGCTGGAGTACCTCGGCAAGTTCAACCCCGACGGCACAAAGGCGGAGGAGAAGGCTCCCACCGCGTTCAGCCTCTTTGTCAAGGAGCACTTCGCGGCGACGAAGGAGAGGTTGCCCGCGGGGACGCCGCACAAGAACATCATGAAGGAGCTCAGCGGGTTGTGGAAGAGCGGCGGGAACACCACGGGGAAGAAGACCCGGGGCGGGGACGACGGTACCTTCGAGCCGGATGCGCTGGGCGAGAGCATGCGCACGCTCAAGCTGTGAGAGGCGACGATACGACGCTAAGCGAGGGGGGGAACGGGGATGATTCTGGAACTGTACCAACGTGTGCAGCAAAGAACTAAAAGAACTAAAAACTTCAGCCGACGAATTGTCAATGATGAGAGTACGCAGTACGTAATCACGCCGCCTCACGAGCGCACCGGCGAAGCAACGCGGCGACGTGAGCGCCGTCGCTCGGCTCCGTGGCGACGGTATGCCTCGCGCGGCTCATCAGCTTGACGTCGATCGCGCGCGCCCTCTTCGCGAAGCACTCGTCGGTTTTCTCACCCTTCAACGCCAGCCCCCCCCGCACCCGGTTGACGACGCTCGCGCACGGTAAACCCTCGGTCCTCGCCGCGCGGGATATCTTCTCCGCCACGTGCGCGTTCTCCCCTACGATGACGCACGTCCATCCCCCGTCACTACCCCCGTGTGAGTGGTGGTGAGACTCGGCCTCGTCCTCGGCGGAGAGGAGCAACCTGCGAGCCGCCGTCGCGGGCCTCACCTCGCCGGCTTGGTGCTTCTTGAGCCAGGCGCGGAAATCACGCTCCTCCGCGCTCTCGCGTCGCCTCATCCAGCCGCTAAACATCTTGAACAGCCCGCCGTTGGAAGTTTCTGAACCCTCGCCGAGACCCGCGTTGTTCGAGTCCTTCTTTGATGACTTTTTCTTCGAAGAACTCGGCGCCGACTCGCCGCGATGAATCTCGTGGATGGGATGCGGCGGCGCGGCGGGAGCCGGGGGCGTCGTCCGGTTCGTCATCGGCCTCGGCGGCTCGTCGCCGTCGCCCGGCAGGGGAAGCTCCTGCTCCTTCTTCCCCTCGTGCGCCGAGCCGCTCTCGTCAGCCGCGTGATGATGATTCCCTTTTTCCCTCCTCCCTTTACCCAGGGTAACCGCGTCGTCGTCGCGCGTCATCATCTCCGCCGCTTTGACCATCGCGGATGGCTCGAACTTGGACCCGGCGTGGAATACCACGACCCTATCATCGTCCCCGCCGAGTGTTTTCATGGCGGTGTCTACGTCGTCGTCGACACCTTCCCATCTAAAGCGCGTGGCGGCTTCGCACGCGGCGTGGATTGACTGTTTGCGAGCAAAGGCGGATGCGACTCGCGCGGCAGCCTCCTCGACGCTCGCGAGCTCGCACCCGACGCTGGTCATCTTCGTCCGTTGCGTTTGCGTTTGGCGGTGCGTGTGGTGGCTGTGGGGAGTGATGAAGGCGAGCCGTGCGGATTGCGAGTCGGCGGATTCCGCGTCGACGGATGAGACGCGTCTGGCCCACGCCGTCGCCGCGGCGGTGGCGCCGGCTCGCGCGTCGGCGGGCGCGAAGATCGCCAGCGCGCACACCGCGACCATCATCACGAGTGCGACGCCGGTCGCGAGCGCGGCGCACGAGGGGAACGCGTTCCCGGATGACGAGTCGGGCCCGCGGGACCTTCCGCGGCTCCTCGAGTGATGCACCGGCAGAGCGTCCGCGGCGTCCCAATCGATCGGAGCCTCGGTGGCGCCGTACCCGTTCACCTTGCGCCGGTCCGACCGCGCCTTGCGCCGTTCGTTTTTCCTCACGATGGGCTCGCCCGCGACGAGCGCCCGGCTCAGGCCCTTGGGTTTCCCCGCCACGGGTTCGGTGACGGAGACCTGCCACCCCGACGTGGGAAGTCCGCGGTCCGAAGCGACGGTCCCATCCTCGGCGCCACGGCCGACCCGCGCTGATTTGCCGAGCGTCTCTTTCACGACGAAGTCCACGCGCAGGCGCTTCGCCGCGGACAGCATCTCCGCCTTTTTCCGCCGATACTCGCTGAAGCCGCCCATCTTGGCGCGTCCTCCCGAGTGCTGAGCTCCGCGGGACGGCACCGAATCAGTGCCTGTAACTCCAACACCCTCTTAGACGACAGAAAAATTAAGAGACGACACGTGTTTTCTACCTCGGGATTTTCCCACGTGCTGGGGATTGACTCAACATTCGACGAGTCACAGCTGTCCGTATCTCGCGAAAAAGGGAAAAATTCAATTGGTCCAACTCGACAAAATGCTGACGCAACTCTCGGGAATTTTATTTCGTGTCGGGAATTTAGGGAAAACGAACAACGCGGCGCGCGGATCGCCACTCGTGCGCGCACGCGAACACGTTCTAACCACCCAAGACAACATGCAGGCCATCACCTCTACGTTCACCGTCAAGCCGGTCACCCGCCGGCTCAAGACCGCCAAGAGGGGCTCCCTCCAGGTTGTTGCCCACGGAGGCGTGGGCGGATCTGGCGGGCCCCAGTACGCCGGAAAGGACCCGGCATACGGCTCCGACAAGGCGGCCTGGAAGAAGAAGCTCATCCTCCACGATGACGACCAGGCGGACCCCGACGCCAACCAGCGCAGCGGCGCGCGCTGGACCCCGCCCCCGCCCGCGCAGGAGTCCTTCGCGGCCGCCGCGCCCGCGCAGTCCACCTCCTCATGGGACACCCCCTCCTCGGGCGGGGGCGGATCGGGAGCTTCCAACGCCTACAGCTGGGACTCCGGCGGCTCCGGGTCCGCCGCGGCCAAGCCCCAGCGTGTGACCCGCGCGTCGGACGGCGTGACTTACGACCCGGACCAGTACGACCCCGACGCCAACCAGCGCCGCGGCGGCGGCGGCGGCGGCGGCGGCTACTCCGCCCCCGCCGCGCCCGCTCCCAGCTACGGGGGATCCAGCTTTGGCGGGTCCACCGCGGCCAAGCCCCAGCGTGTGGTCCGTGCGCCGGACGGCGTGACTTACGACCCGGACCAGTACGACCCGGACGCTAACCAGAGGTCCAGGTAGGCGTTTTGGGCGATTCAGGGGTCGCAGTACAAGTAAGCCCCGGGGACGGCTTCGTGGCAAACGAGGTCAACAAAGGAGCCCCTTATTATCCCTTTTTATTATCCGAGTGTGTCATAGTTCTTTGTGTAATCCGAGGTTCGCGAACCCAAGATTTGTATGAGCAATTCACGTAAAAACACGTGAATTGGTCGGCACCACGTGTTTTCGGGCGAAAAAGTTTTGGCAAGCCAGTTCTCGAGAGTCGTCGACCAACACCCGCACTCGCCGCGGCGGGATCCGCCGTTTGGCGCCATGGGGGACGTGGTCGGTGACTACGGATCGGTTCAAGACCGCAACGCCGAGCGGTACGATCCCAAACAACGTCGGTCGGAACCGCACTCGTTAGTTCGCCCGTATGTTACGCGTAGTCCTCGTGAACATCATCATCTGACTCTCGTCTCCGACCGTCCCCGATCCCTCGACGCGCAGCTCTCGGTTCCACGCGGACCTGGCCGATGCTCAGTGGCGCGCGCTCGATGACCTACTCGAAAGCGAAGCGCTCATCTCCAACGCCGGGTCCATGCGTGACGCAGTGAAAGCCTTCGTCGCGAGACACGGCAAGGCTGTCGGATCCGCGCCCTTCCTCCTGGGCCTCCGCGCGTTCCTGGAGGCGCAGAGGGGCAACGAAACGGTCGTGGCGTGGATCGTATCCCCCGCGGTGTTCACGCAGTCCGGCGGGGTGGACTGGATGAGGGACGCGGTGCACGCCATCGCGTCGGGGGCGGACCGAAGGGTGGACCTCGAGGGCGATCCCGTGGGAAAGTCGCTCCCGCTCTCAGACGCCGGGAAAAGACTCGCGTGGTCCCTGCCGCTCGAGCTGCGCGACGGGGACATCGACGAGGTGCTGTCGCAGATCCCTTCGAAGGCACGGCTGGAGGATGCGGGGTGTGGGCCCACCGGGACGGTCGTGAGCGACGGCGCGCACCCGCCGGGAGCGCCCCCGAGGAGGACGGGGACCGGAAAGCGGCGGGGGTGCCGGAGCCGGTGCTGCTTCCTGCCGTTCCTGTTCGTCGTCGCCACGCTTTGCTGCGTCGTCGTGCTGGTTCATTAGCGACACCCATCCGCGGCGGGGCTTAGACGTGATTATATCCTAGCTAGCTAGCTGCGGGAACTAACGCTCAACTAACAACACTAGTGCTAGACGACAACCTCCGGGCAAGGAACGTCCTCGCCCTCCCCGACGACCCCGCACGGAAGCGAAGAGAACACGCGAACCGTCCGCTGCGGCGACACGACGGCGTCGTCCTCGTACTCGTGACACGGCGCCGTCGCGCCGTCCGGGTGCACCAGCCTCGAGTACCAGTTACAGCACGGCAGTATCACGGCGGCGCACTCCCCGGTGTCGGTCTTCACCGCCGCCAAAACGTCCTTCAACGAAATATGAGCGTGGATCATGACGATTATAGCTCGATCGCATTCCACCACCATCTCCTGCATCTTCCGCCTGTGCACCTGCAGCCGCCGAACCCCGCCCCACCCGTGTACATCTTCCTCCGTCTCCCCGTTCTCGTGTGTATCGTCGCACGAGCTCCAACTCGCGTCCTGGATCCCGTGCCTCCGCCGCCAGTCGCGCCAAGGCACCATCTCGGGGTCGACGGCTACGCACTGCCACCTGGTCAGGAACGCGCACAGCGCCGCGCTCCGTGGCGTGTTCCCGTCGCCCACCGCGATGACGCACACGCGCTCATCGTCGGGTTCGTAACGGCGTCGCAGGTGCGTTCGTATCGCGTTGGACGCGGCGAAAGCCTCGGTGAGCTCCTTCGCGTCCGGGAAGACTCGGAGCCGGACGAGCTCGGCTCCGCACGCGAGCTTGAGCATCTCGGTCACGTACCTCGCGCAGGTGGTACCGGTAGCCTCCTTGTCTTTGTTCTGGAGGTGGGCGGGTCGAGACCGCGCCGGGTCCTTCGGGCCGTGCTTCTTCATCTTCTCAGCCTTCTTGTTCGCCATCCTCGGCGGCCAGTTCTCGCGAGTCGCGGGGAGAGCTTCGCACGTGACGCTGAGCTTTCCGACGCGTCGCGTGAGCGTCGCCGGCGCGAGGACCCTGCGCAGGGTCTTGCCGGCCATGCTGCTGAACGTGACGAGGTCCGGGGGATCGCCGTGTGGGTGAACGTCGCGAACGTAGAGGTCGTAGAGCGCCTCCACCTCGACGAAGTGCTTGGGCTCGCTGACCGCGATGCGTCGGTCCGCGATCCAAGCCTCGAGGCCCGTGCCGAGGTCGACGCTCCACGCGGCGCGGCCGCCGGATCCCTTCTCGCCACCGTCACCGCGGCTCGATGACGCGCCCGATGCGGTCCTCGTCGCGTCAGCCGGGTCATCACGCGGCGTCGGGTCGGACGCTCCGAGGCTTTGGTCGGCGGCGCTCCCGTCGGCGGCATGCCCGGCCATCGCCTTCCGCGCCCTGATGCCGGCGAAGGCGACGTCTACTTTGGGCTGATTGTCTTTCCACTTCTCAGCCATACTCACGAACGTGATGCGCGGCGCGAACGAGCGCGCGGGGGGATCGGCGCCGCCCATATCGTGCGCGTGGTGAGTGTGTGTCGGGAACAGCATTTGTGCCGTATTTTTTGTTATTCAACGAATGACGCGCGGCGCGAGAGACGACTCACACGAGCCTGAGCCTCTCCTCCGTCTTCCGCTCGCACTCCATCGCGTGCTTCCAGTGCTTCACCGTCAGCTCCGTCTCCCCCGAGCTCAGCGCGCAGAGCCTGGCGATGGTCAGCCACCTGTGAAACTCCAACTCCGTCGCCTTCCGTTCACCCTGCCGAGCGGCGACCATCGCGGATTCAATCTCCGAACTCGCCTCGTCGCCGATGGAGTGGTCGCTGCCCCACGCCCTGGCCACGAACGCCCGCATCGTCTTCGCCAACACCGGGTCCAGCGGGTCGGCGGCGCGCGTGTCCTTGACCATGCGCAGCGGCACCCTGCAGTCACAGCCCTGGACCACGGAATCCCCGTGCTTGGCGGATGACGTCACGACGCTCGGGAGATCCGCGGGCATTCGCATCTGGTGATACTGGAAGTCGTACTCGAGCTCCTGCAGCTGCACGAGCTGCTTGAGCGCGTGCACGTTCCGCACGCCCGTCTCCTTGAGCTGCCCCGAGGTGAGCGCGGTCTCGTCGAGGACGCATACCGTTCCGGGCGCCAGCTGGAGGGGCCCGGAACGAAGCCGGTTAACTCCGTAATCCTTCTTGGGCGTCCACGACCGAGCGTTGAGACCCGCGATGGACAGCGGTAAGTGCGCGACGCACGGCGCGATGTCCGCGATGGCCGCCGCGAGGTTACGCGGTAAGTCGCCGCCCTCCGGGACGCCCATCAGCGTCAACGACAGTTTACCGAGCGCCAACGAGTCGGTCCTGGTGTGAACGCGGCTGACGACGACGGCGAGGACGTACTCGGCGGCTAAGACGTCGCCGCCCAACGGCCCCGATAGGTGCCGGATGAGCGCAGCCTGGATCCCGGCCGGGTCCTCGATCGCGGGTCCGGGGTCCGCGTGCGTCGGGCGCGGGTCAGGCCGCGCGGGGAGGACCGCGAAAGTCCGCGCGCTCGTTTGCCTCGCCATCATGCAGTGGAAACGAGGGACCACGGACGTCGGGGGGTTATGCGCTCGATCCTCGTCCATCATGAAGTCGGCGAAGGCCGCCGCGAGACCGGCCGCGCCGCCCGTCGCCGGCGTGCCGCCGTTGGCCGCGGCGGCCGCCGCCGCGATCGCCGCCTGCTGCTGGTCGCTGTTCGCGACGTCGATCTCGGGCTCGATCTGCAGAACGCCGACGAGCTCGAGGACGTCGTTGAGCTTCACCGGCGCGGATTCCTCGTTCTCGTAAAACTTGACGATGGCGGGGCACGCGCGCGGGAGCCCGTCGGACGTATCCGCGGCGCCTAACGGGAGGTTAAGGGACTCGTCCATGCTCTCGGAAGCCTCCGAGACGACCGACACCGGGGCGCCGGCGCCGCTCACGGCCGCCGCGTCTTCGGCCCTCGGTTGCTTCGCCGCGGGGTTGGAAGCGGGATTCGACTTGGGGTTGGCGTTGGACTCGGCGTTGGACTTGGACTCGGTGTTGGACTTGGGCGTCCCTGCTGCTTTGTTCTCCCCCGCGGCGGCGAGGATTTTGGCGACGGTGTCCTCGTCGTCCTTGGCGACCTCCTCGTCGTCGTAGGCATCGAGAGCGATCGCCGATGAGGGCTCGGAGTTTTCGGGTTGGTCATTCTCCGATCGGGGTCGTTTGGTGGAGGTGCCGGTGGGTCCCTCGTGGCTCTTGACTGGGGTAGGCGGGGGCGCGCTGGCGACCGCGCCGTCGAGTCGGCGGACCCATGAGCTCTCGCCCGGGATCGGCACGCAGTAGAGCACGCGTCGTTCCCAGATCTTGCGCTCGGCGGAGTCGTCGGGCTCGGCGCCCGCGCCGATCTTCTCGGTGAACTTGGTGGTCCTCCACCTGCCGCCCGTGCTCTTGTCCTTGTACGCGCCGACGTAGTACTCCGGGTTGTACATGTCCTGCACCATGCACCGGAAGCGGACGAGCTGACCCGGGCGCACGTTGTCGACGCCCACCGCGTTGATCTCCGGTATCGCCTCCATCACCTCGGTCTGATCGAGGGCGTCCTGGAGCGTCGCCTTGACCCCCCAGTCGCCGTCGTGCTCGGGAACGGCGTCGCCGGAGCCGAACGCGGCGTCGAACGCGGACGCCACGGCGCCCAGAGGGTCGGTCACGCAGCTCGGAAGGGTCGATCCAGACATGGTCCAGTGCGATCAGATGGTGAGGCGCGATCTGTACAGTCTGTCGCTTGGTTTTTTGGTTTTGGTTTCGAACGAATTTTTCGCCTTGTTAGTGGCCCCCGCACCGTTCGAGGGGTCAGACGAACCTCCGAGCTCGTACCGCGCGATGCCGAAGCCGAGGTCCCGATCGTCCTCCGATGCGCGGCGGCGACCGTCGGTGCCTCGGGACTCGACCACGGTGGTGAAACGGATGACCACCTTCCCGACCCACGCGTGCTGGTCGGAGATACTGAAGCGCGCGGACGGCAAGGATCGCGTCGTCGGTCTGCTGCAGTACGTGGCGATGGTCATCTCCGGAGGGCGCCCGGGCAGCGTGCTCACGTCCATCGGATTCGCCCTGAACGATGCGCGGCGACCGTTCAGGCTGTACACGCCGGTCGCGGTGCTCATCGACACCTTCCTGACCAAAGGTGCGCGCGCCAGGCCTCCCGCGACCCGAATCCCAAAATCCCTTTTCCCGCGGGTACTTTATCCAATCCGAGCTGACCATCCCTGGTTCGCCCATCGACCCCGCAGGTAAACCCAAGGCGAGCGGCGCGATGCGAACGCTGGAGTACATCAAAGCCATCAGCACGGCGGTGTACGTCACGTGCGACCACGTGGTCTGGGCGGGCGGCGCGGGGGCGGTGGACAAGCGATCGACGCTTTACAAGGTGTGCGACAAACTGTCGCTGGCGGGGTGGGCCGCCGGGTCGGCGTGCTTCGCCGCGGGGCACATGCCCAACCTGCTCGCGTACACGAAGCAGCTACGTGACGATGACCTCGCGCCGCAGAGCGACAAGCGTGACGACGATGAAGACGAGTGGGAGGCGAGGGAGAGGCTCGAGGAGAAAACAGTGGCGTCCGCGCTGGACGTGGCGTCGGGGTTGACGCAGGCGCTCTTCGCGCTGTCGCTGCTGGGCGCCGTGCCGCTCAAGGGACGGAAGATGCAGTGCGTGGGTCTGGCGATGGGGATCGTGGGTGTGATGCGGCAGCTCGTGTCGGTGCCGCTGCCGGCGGATACGAAGGGGAGGTGGATCGGGGGGAGGTTACCGATATCTCCGAGTATGCCAATGCTCCGATAGAACGTTTATGCAATCGTCGCCCGCGTGTGTACTATCCGTGTACTATCCGTCACAAGTCGTGTGCTAAGTCGTCGTCGCGATCACCATCTCCTGTCGCAGTAGGGCGTCTGCCAGCAGAGCGACCCCACCACCAAGATGGTCGCCAAAGAAAACGCGGATCCGAGCCCAAACCCGCCAAACGCCCTATCCGGCTCGCCCCCCTTCATCGCCCGCTCCCCCCGCTTCCTCGCCACCGGCAGCACCAACTTGACCGCCGCAGCCGCTAACATCGACCCCGCGAACGCCTCGAACCCCGCACTGACGAAAGGGTCCAGGAACGCCACGCCGCTGCCGCCGGTACCGTCCTGAACGTCACCGAAGAAAGCGGCCGCGAACATCGCGACGGGCTCGAGCGCCGCCGCGGCGAACACCGACCACGCCACCGACCACCTTCCTTGGCCCGACGCGGCCGCGGCGCACGCCGCGCTCATCGCGCGTGGTGCCCCGCGGATGGCCGCTGGGAGCGCCACGTGGCCACCCAGCGCCGACGTGGCAGCCGCCAGCGCCTGGCCCTCGGCGGCGGCGAATACGGCGAGCGCGACGATGAGCACGCCGGCGGCGGCGCGAACCGTGTCGTCTGAACCCGGGTCTGAACCGAGCCCGTGGCCGTGGCCGTTACCGTTGAGCACGCGAAGGTCCTCGTCGCGGTGCCCGTCGGCGTCGTCCATAGCGGTGGAGTTGGACTCCGGTCCTTCGGCCCAACCGTTTTGCCTTTCCCGCCGTTTCCTATCCTCTCTCCCCCGTCTCCCGCCC
>ENA-UOXV01004382-UOXV01004382.1-marine-metagenome-genome-assembly--contig:-NODE-4382-length-16250-cov-7.045137_pt1 | contig 16250 bp, 17 predicted proteins | sample MGYA00238165_ERZ766961 | MGnify/ENA primary metagenome ERZ766961 (study PRJEB28924, sample SAMN03173240) | marine metagenome | biome: Marine; feature: Water; material: Subsurface seawater | place: North... | reverse complement strand
GCAGATCGCGCTGATCCGCCTCGGGCGGAATGTTGCCGACGAAAACCTGCGAGCCCCACAGGGATCCGCTAGTTGTTCACAAAGGGCCACAGATCTTCGCACAGTGAGGCGACCGGGTCTGGGCTGCGTGAAAAGTGGTACGCAATGTGTACATGGCGTATGTTCCAGAAGATCGCTGCGCGCACTCACACAGATGGGAGGGGAAGCGCCTTGAAACCCTTCGCGTCGTTGTTCATTGCAAAGGTCGTGAATGCTCACACGGGCGAGGGCACCCCACATACGGACTGGCAAACACCGTTCTATCGGAGTTCCCACCGGAATCAGAGCCATTTTACAGATTCCGCTAGTCAAAATCTGCATCGCAAGTCAGACAAAGGGCTCACCGACAGTGGGCCATCCGATTTCGCGAGCGACAAAGGCGAGGAAGAAATACAATGGCGTGCAACAAAGTGCGACTCGACGTGGTACTTCACAACCCAGCATGCGCGCGTGTGCAGGCGGCCGCGCCGCGACGGTGCGCTGCTAGGTCGTGACAAACGTGTTGTAGCAGAGCTCGCGGTGCTGCGTGTCCTGACGATCTGGGAGTGTGTCTGCAGCACACGAGGCGACCGTGAGCTGCCGTGCAGCCGTTTTTTAGTGGCCAAGTTCCTGCTCATGGCCTCGTCGCCGCGCGGGTTGCACTTTGCGGCATGCCGTTCGCGCGACAGCATGGCGAGGTTTGCACGTAGGAACCCCAGCGCGTCTCCACCGCCGGATTATGCCGCCAAGGCATAATAGCGCGACGAAGAGAGCGACGGAAAGAGCGCGAGAAAGCGCCGAAGTGAGCGACGGAGAGAGCGCCAGAAAGCGGGCCTGGGGTATGGGGGGAAAAACTCAATAATAGACTATCCGTACTGCAACAAGGCAAGAAAGGGCACAGAGAGATTTGCTCTAAGTGCCGAAAAATGGTCCGCGTAGGACCCGCTGCTTTGCAGCGGAAAATGACAGAGAGAAGGCTCATTACCCCACATCCTGACGCGTACGGGAGAGAAGCCGCATCGCTGCGACACATGCGGCAGGAGGGGCTTCTCGCAGTCTGGCAACCTTACTACACACACGCGGACGCATACGGCCTGAAGATGTTTCCAATGATCAGTGTTGTTTGATAAAAACTGAGCAGTGTTCTTTCATAAAAACTACCCCGCAGCGATTCCGCCGCCTCTCTCCTTGCCCGCCTTCTAAGCACTGGTATTTCCATTTTTCCCGCTCGTTGTCATTGAAAACGTATATTTCGCGCGAAAACATCGGTGACGCCGCGGCGGGACGTGCGCTTGGCCCACGCGCTCGGAAACCGTTAGTCTGCTTCGCTTTGGATCCTATCTTAGCTCACGCCCTCATCGCGTTCTTTCTCCGTGCCAGCCTTCCTAGCACCATCGTTCCCGTTTTTCCAGCTCGTTGTCATTAAATCCCCCTCGTGCTTCACACAAGGGATCTTTTCCCATCCCTTTCTGATTCCTGATGTGCCAACATGACTGACTCGCTCTAAACACCAACGATCGGCTTCCAGAATAGCTCTAATTGCGTGAGCGAGACAGGTTTGTTGGGAGAAACAACCTTGTCCCTCCAAGTCACCACCTCATTTCCCCTGCCGATCCCCACTCAGCGCAAAAGATTTGAGCAAAGCAGCGCTGCCTTTAAAAACGAATCGAAGCCCTGTATGTAGTCCACACAGCGAAGTGGTCACAGCAGGGAGTTGCGGGAAGTTACCAGTACAAGACAGCATCGCTAGTTCTGAGGGAGACCGCTATCAATTCCCCATTTGTGAACTTGGCTCTCGGCATGATTTCAAAGTTCTGGGGCCAAGTCGCCTCGGATGGATTAATATCCAGGAGAATTGCGAGACTGATCATCGGTTGATCCGAATTCATCCCTTTTTCCGGTGCGACATGGGTAGCTGGCAGCATGGTCCGCTTGGAACGCGACGAGCCTTCACTCGCGAGATTTACAACTGATGAGCCAGTCGGAATCAACTGCGACATTGAGAAACATTAGCGGCGACGTCGAGATCGGGTACGTTTCGGTCAAATTCGTGCTGGCGAGTACCGTCAACCCGGTTAGAGCCTCGATTAGCGAAGCTAAGTGAAAATTAAGAAATGTTGCTATTGGAGACATTTCGTCGTGATTATTCTGACTGAAGTATCGTCCAAGCACTTTTGCCTGCATGGACGGACAGTATGGATTACAAATGCGTGAGCACCATGATTCAAATCGATACGCATCAAACTGAAATGTTTCAGGGACCGTGAGTTTCAGGGACCGTGACCACGTCAGGAGGAAGCAGCTTCGCAAAAGGAAGTACACGATGGTCTTGCAGTTGCCGAACTTCTTCCGCCTGTTGAGGGTTATTATTGCTGAACTCATACTCGGCTGCTACAGAAACTATTGATGCTGGGAAAGACTCACTCTTGCAACCATCTTATTGCCTTGAATCCATGCACAAAGTTCCTTCAAATCTGATGCTGACGGACTGTGATCCACCAGTAGTTTAGACAAGCCAGTGCAGATCTCATCGCGCACCTGAATAGAGTCAAGTCAGTAATGAACACAGTAAGGTGAGTGACATGAAAAGTCCACAGAGAGAGCAAGAGCCGGATGGCACACGTACAAACCTGTCGTGCACGGTCGGAGGACGAGATGCTGAGTTTATCAAGGACGAAAGAGAGAGTCATGAGAGACTGCCACGAATTAATCTTGCCCGGACGAAAGTTTCTCTCCAACATCTCTCGGGCCTCGCCCCATTCAGCCTGCACATATTTTTATCAAACACGCTCACGAACTCGCCTCAACAAATTGGGCAATATTTGATTCTCATTATTTCTCGGTCAAGTGTCAGTTTGCTTTCGCCGCTAGAGGAGTAAGACCTGCTGTAGCAATGAAGTAATTTCGCCAGGGATTGCCCCTTTTGCGAACTCTTCTGTGTCTGCGACTTGTTCTTTTCCTCTAGTATTTTCATTTTTCTCCTCTCGGATTTGAGGTGCCTCCTCGGCCGGTCTTGAGCTTTTCTGCGGTCAACAGGCAGAGTTGCCAGAGATTTCATCGAAATATGAAATGAGCACGCATGATGACAGCCATGGAGATCGACAGAGGTTCGCTTCGCCAAAGAATTTCCCAGAAGTTTGAATGTGAAACCTGGTACGAGCGTTGGATCAATCGCTTGCTTTCCTCAAGGAAGTCGGACAGTTCTTGTGCAGGATACTCCGAGAGAACCCCAGCATTGAAGATCACCTGCCAGCAATGCGCAGGCCGAGTCATGTATGGTCATACTGACGCCAACACTATTGGCGAAAAAAGAAGAAAATGCACGTATTCTATCTCTGTGATGGGACATGCCTCCCCGTCATGGCCCAGCGCACATATTTCTCCAGTTACGCTGCTGCTGATGCTCTCAACCTGGCACACTCGCTTGCATCACGTGGGAGTGCTCAGAAGTGTCCTGCAATGATTTGGGCAACGATCAATCACCTCATGCAGGAGTACGCTCCGCAACTCAGCTTTGCTAGAATCGGAAAGATCAGGGCTCCAGAAAAGGCGATCCGCAGAAACGCGCAGCTCCTGGGAGATTGTTGCGGCCACGGAGCAATTCAGTATTCTAGAAGGCTGCTGAGGGTCAACATTCCTAAGCGAAAAAAATACGCCCTGGCCAGCGCTTACATGTCCACCCGCTGCCAATACTCGCGCCAAAGTCGCCTTCCCACCTAGAACGTCTCCCTTGTGTTCAGACTCGCCGATTCCTGTGATCGCAATGCCATTTTCGTCCTCATCTTCCTCTGCCTCAATCATCCAGCCACTCTCGCTTCCGCTCTTACTCCCGCCCTGGTCCTCAGGTTCAGTGCGCCTCACACTGCCAGGAGGGATGCTGGGAAATTGGAATTGCTGCGTGTTGCCGTCGGCGCGCCCACTGCCCTTTGCACTCAGGGGCTCAGAGGTTTGCCCTAGCAATTCCGATCCTTGCCTCGCTGAACCACCCTCTCCCTTGCTGCATTCGCGAGCACCCTGGAAGCACACAGCAAGTGCTGCTTGGAAGTCCCGAAACACCGCTCTGTTCGCTTCCCGACTGCTAGATAGAGCTGCCTCCGAAGACACAGCCTGCAGACACAGCCAAAATTGAGAACACCACGCAGCACATGTGGCGCTATTTCGTGGTGCAAAGAACGGCTACGTACGCGTTTGGTTAGGAATAACCCGAGCTTCTGTCACTTCAAGCTCCCCCACCCTTCGCTCTGCCTCTGCTGCAACTGCCCTAGCTGCTGCAAGCTGCCCTTTTAGTACTTCAATTCGACCATGGGCCTCTTCCAGCTGCAAACGAAGCCCCTCGCATGCCTCCACGTTCTCGCCATTCCTGCTATCCTGCTGAGCGCTCTCAACAGAGCGGAAAATACCCCTGCCCAAAAGCAGCCAGAAGCACGGCGCTTAGAATTGGAGGTATTTCGATCAAACTTTGGTTCATGAAGCGATTCCTTCTGCACCACCGCTATGATGCTAAAGATAGAGACAGTCGAAAATGGACACTGAAGCAATGAGCATAGGTCACTGCCGATTGTGGGGCTCTCGCGCACAGCAGCAGACGGTCCAGCTGAAGGGAAGTTACCAGTTCCTTCCATCCTCCGCTGCGACAAGAGCTGCGCTCCTGCTATCGAGGGTCCCGGAAAATAGAAGTAGGCTGACGAGTACAGCCAGCCACTGCGAGAAAGACGCATCAAAGCATCGCCGCATCTTCTATTCGTCGCTAATGAGTCCGTAGGGCTCCATGTACTGGTGGATAGCCACGCCCCCACACTCGAACACACGATCCTATTGTAGAGTGGCTTTACAAAATTGAGTCTGGTGCCCTCCCTTGGTCTTTGGTTGCACTGGGACTAAACTGCACTAGCGACCAGACCCGCAATCCAATGGATGGTGCGGTGGTGATCCCCGTGGATGCCTGAGGAGAATGTTGCCCGTGGCTCTGCTGTCCTGGTGCCTTTTCCATTGTATAGGTTCTTCGGTGTGCCTTCACCCTTCGATGCTCTACAGCGGTTTGTGAGCCCTTGTCTTGCGAATTGTGCTCCGCTAGACTGCGGGCCCAAGTACTACGATTTTATTCGAATTCTTCTGTGATACGGTCTGGGTGCTAACTACCCTTCGTTGCCTGGGAGGGATTCGATCATTGCTTTCCACACAGATCCAGGTGCTTTGCGAGTCGGGCTGGTTTCAGCTTACTGGGCAGAAAGGTCCAGAACCGGATACTTGAGAAAATCATAATCGAAGGGAAAGGGAACCCCCCCCTCAGCCTAGTTTTCGCCAGGTCGAAGTGAGCTATCGAATCCTCCTTGGAGTGTGAAGATTATGAATACGCAAGAGACTCAGAATCCCGAGGTGATGTGACTAGGAGGCACAGAGAATTGCCGTTCAGCTTGTTGTCAGGTCCTGTCAGTCCTTGCCGCCTTTGTCGTCGCTCTTCCAGGCGTAGCTGCAACTCTTGCTCCTGAGCTCGTCGCTGCCGGAGACATTGAAGGTTGAAGTTGCGAATCAGTTCCATGCTAGCAGCCACAATTTCCCGAGCTTTATGTTTGAGCTCTGTCTGCGCAAAGTGCCGCGCGATGAATCGTGTCCGCCAATCTTTCCCCCACCACGCTAGCGCGCGCTGCACTGCAAAGCCAGGCCCGACCTCGGGGGAAAAAACACTCCCCTGATCATCCCACCCCCTTGCACACCACATTTCTCTCCAAAAATCATCTTCTCCTGCACAGAGACCAAGACTTAACCTTCAACTCATGACGTGCGCGCGTCGCGTCGAATGCTGCGCGGCTGCGCGCACTACGGCTCGCGGAAAGCTCGCTGCCGCAGACAGCGGGGAACCACGCTGCGCGGGACGGGGATTGGCACCACAAACTCGCCGCCAGGCACAACACACAGATTCACAGGTGCAGATGGCATGCGGTGCAGCAATCGAGGCAAAAATGGGGCGCAGAAGCTCCTCGGGAAGCGCGGCAAGCCCCGTCCCCATCCTCCTGCCCAGGCTTTACAATTGTCAAGTAGAAAATGGACATTATTAATAATGTCATATTAATAAAATGGTCATATTATTAAATGTCATATTATTAAATATGTACACTAATAGTGCATCATCGGTCAACTTGCAGCGGGCCGGAGGGTGTCCGGCAGTGCTTGAGGAAGGCACCTGCGGTGCTGAGTGCCGCCACGAGCGCGATGCCGCACACGGAAGAAGGTGATTCCGAGGGAAATTGTGCACCGGCAACTACTGGGGGATCTTCGGGGCACGCGGCAGCGTCCGCCGGTACTGGGGAGCGCCAGCCTGCTGCTTCCTCAGCTGCAGGTCTGTCCATGCACAAGGGCTCTTTACAGAGCTCATTCCTGACCAGAAGTGGCCTGTTGCCATTTGAGGAAGGGGTGAGAGTGTGAATCTACTGCTTTCCCTCCCGCACTCCCCTTTCCTCACCAGAAAAGGAAAGGGAACATGGCAGACAGGAGCTACCTGCGTGTACGTGCCAAGCCCTAGCCGCAGGGTTCACTGCGGGGCAACAGAGAGCGGCGTCGCAGACAGACATAGGGCAGATGTCCTGTCTGAATATGAGACGCCTATTATCTTCAGGTTTAGGGACGGCATCTACGGGGCGCGACTCAAAATCGGCAGCAGCGACTCATAAAAGCAGCAAAACAAGGCCCTTCAAAATATACAAGCGATCAGACCTTGAGGTATCACACCAAAACGTTTGGCAAGCAAACTGCAACAACACCAAAACCCGTTATCTCTTTCTTGCTCTCTCCCTTTGGGCCGAGGATAGACCAGGGAAGGCAAGGTTCCCCTGTGCGATGTGATCCTTTCAACTGGTGCCAGCTGCTGTCAAAGCGAATGGTTCAGAGTCGACCAAAACTAACGCCACAAGTGGGCAGGTTGGAGACCGGCTAGGTGGTGGCTCGTATGGATGTGTTTGGGAGGCGACACTGTTAGACACTGGGATTTCTGCAGTCGTGAAGGTCTTGCTCCGCGCAGTCCTGCCTGCGTGCCTCGCCAGGAGCCCTCGCAGCCTGGGAGGCTGGAATACCCAGCTGTTTGCGAATATGGGACAGCACGAGACGGAGCTAATGCCTGCTGTGCCTGGTCTTCGGCAGGTGGTCTGGCCTGACCCAGATCTGGACGGGCCAGAAGCGTGCGCGAGATCGCCGCCCAGTAAGGCAAGGCCCGCAGCTCATTCCTTCCGAAAGCGTCGTCGCCCCCTGCTTTCCATTCCCTGTGTGCGGATCAACACCAGATGTTTCTATGAGGCTTGTCCTAGGCTCTGGTCTTGCTGCCTCCCTTATTCGTAGCGTCGGTACAACTTGGGACTGCAGGAGGTCCTTGAGAGCTTTCGACGGGAGATACAAATCTTCGAAGCGGTGGGACTGCATCCTAACGTGGTGCGGGTAAGTGCCCTATGCTGGCATCCCCCCGGTCCAAGTGTCAAATAATCTGATGCACCCACAAGCTCTATTGTTGAGCCGTCGACTACAGCGCCGCAGTCTTGCCACTCAGTGGCACGACTAAGGGTGTGTGCCACAAGTAGTAGTGGGGAGTGTGCAGAAGGGTTTGGTGTGTGGGGCGCTGACGATTCATTCTTCGCAGATGCACGGTGCATCGGCAGACTGCACGGTAATTGTATTGGAGGAGGCGCTGACGGACTTGTACTACTTGCTGAAGAAGCAGAAGCAGCCGATCAAGTTGGACATGGTGATCAGGTGGTCGCGCGATATCCTCGAGGGCGTGGACTTCTTGCATCGCCGCAAAATTGTGCACCGTGACCTCAAGTCGGGCAATATTCTAGTCTTTCCGAATCGAGTCGTCAAAATTTGTGATTTTGGGCTGGCGCGGGGTGACATTTCTGAGGAGATGGATATTCATCGTGAAATTGTGACTCTGTGGTACCGTGCGCCAGAACTTCTCATGGGAATCAAACACTACGGACCGAGAGTGGACGAGTGGTCTGTGGGTTGCATAATCCTTGAAATGCTATGTGGAATGTGCATTATCCCAGGCAACAACAAGGATGTTTGTGATTGCCAAAAGTCGACACACATCAACTTCAATTCGGACCAATTAGTGAAGGTGCTCAAACTTGTGGGGACACCGACAGATGAAAAATTGCTTTCGAAGATGCACTGCTGGGAGCACTTCAAAAATTGGCCAGTTTATCCGGCGCGCCTGGGCAGGGTGGTAGAAAATATGTGCACTGAGGACCGCAGTGCGGCAAACGACCCAAATCCTGCTGACACGGCACAAGAGATCTCGAAGAATATGTACGATGTGCTGCAGACCTTGCTCGACCCCGATCCCTGGAAGCGGGCAACAGCACGCGAAGCCGTTTCCATGAAGCTGTTCGAGCGTGTGGAGGCGCCGCGGCCTGCAGTGACCAAAGAGCGGGACTCTGATGAGGACGGTGACCGCAAAGCGCAGGCCGCAACTGTGCACAAGGGCAGTGGCGAAGCGCCAACCGCGGACAAAAAGATTGACGTGGAACCGCGAACACGACACACGTCGCATCGTTGAGGACAATTCGCACCGGCAACGATGCGCGCACACTGTGCGTGTGATGGTCCAAGCTGAGTATAGGTGTGACCGTGACAGGTAGAAGATTGTGATAAAACACGTGAGGAAACACGACTCATCGGATCATAGCGCATTGCGCGCTATTTCACGATAGGCCCGCTAATGCGCCGTATCGCACGCTACAAACTTGGCCCGTCAAACTGCGCCACGACCTTTGTCGCTAACATTCCGGTGTCACGTGGGGTCCAATCCTTTGCCGTGGTTCACTTTCGACGAGCGAGATTCATCCACAGGCCATTCTTCGTGTGTATCGTCGCCCCAGTTGACATACCCACCTCGTCAGCCGACCCTGCAGCGCATGTGCAAACTAAGGTGATCAGGAAATGGAAGCGAGCACTGCCGATGAGCTGAGAAGATGAACTAGGCTCGACGTGGACCCGGGAATTCATATGCCACGAGGCGAGAAGGGTCTGGCTACGCACCGCTCAGACTGATTTCGTAGTGTTGAAGGATGCGAGCCAGAATCACGACAGCCTCCATCATTGCAAACTGACAGCAGATCGAGCGCGTAAGCGCAGGCAAAATATGTGGTTACTTTTCGATACCATGGCGCAAAAGGGAACAGGCAGCAAAGAAAGGAGCCGCAGCACCTGATCACCCACGCATTTGCGCTGCCCACCGCCAAACGGGATGAAGCCAAAGTTTGCGTCCACCTCGTTTGGGTACATGCCAAGTGGCTCCTTTGGCGTGTAGCCGTCCCACTCAGGGTGCGAGACTCCCGCGATTTTGTGACGGAAGCGATCAGGCTTGAAGTCATTGGGGTTCTCCCACAGCGTCGGATTGCGATGTAGGTTCCAAACAGAAACAAACACGTTTGCATCTCGAGACAAAGTCACACCCTTGAATTGCATCCCGCGCTCGTCGCCGCGTTCCACATCGCCGGCGTGTGCAGCTGGGAGCTTGACCTCGGAAAGGCAGCGACGCAGGAGAATAGGAGGCTGGGGGTAGAGACGTAGACCCTCCGTGAGAATTAGACGGATGCAGTCAAGACGCTTGATGTCTTCGAGCGTCGGCGCGCGCCCTGCGAGCACTCGATCCACTTCATCCTGCGCCTTGCGCAGCTCCTCGGGGTGCTGAGCAAGCTCAAAGGCAGTCCACGTGAGAAGTGAGCCGGTTGTCTCATGTCCAGCGACAAGCAGGGTCATGAGATCGTCGCGAAGCTGTTTGTCGTCGCAGTCGCCACCGCGAAGATCGACGAGGAAGCGGAGGAGCGACGGGTCCTGAAGTACCTGGTAGTTGCGGCTTTCCAGCGCTTCCAAGTCGCCCTTATTCTCGCTCGCCCGCGCATCCCGGATCATTTCGTTGAGCTTGTTATTAAGCACCTGCAGATGCCCGTAGAACTCACGCTGGCGCGGTACCACAGCAAACGGACCCTGTCCGATCACAGGAATGTTCCAGTAGGGAACCAAGAAGGTAGCACGATGCTCAGCCTCCTTTAAGCAGGCATATGCTGCCTTGATTACGGGGCTCTCAGATGTGACGGAGCCGAAGTCGTAATTGAACACCGCCTTACCAATGATGTCAAGAGACACTGAGTTGAAGACGCTCTCCATGTTCACCGCCTCCCCCGCGGCAGCCTTCTTATCAAGCTCGGTAATCATCAGCTCGGCACACTCATTGAAGGTGCCTGCCATGCGCTCCAGCCAACGAAGGTGGAAGCCTGGCTGAATCACCGGGCGGCGCGCTTTCCAGACTGAAATGTCTGCCGGGATGAGACCCGTCCCAAGGATCGGCTCCAGGATCTCTGCGAGCATCCCCTTCACCCCGGCGCAGGTGTGAGCGACACAAACACCACCAATGGTCGCAAGCAACGGTGCGGGCCAAGGGCGAAAACCTTGTTGAAGGAAAACGTATGATCTTTCAACACCGCCTTGATGGCACGGGGATCGGACAATACGTAGAAGGTCGCCTGTGGAACGGGAGCGAAGGAAAGTTTGTAGACGCCCCCGTTCTGGCGAAAATATTTGTAGAGCGGCATGAACAGTGGGTTGCCACCGACCAAATCCTTGAGGTGCCCGATCGCAACCACAGCATCGTCACCGGGCCACAAAAAGCGCCCCCCGATTTGGAAGAGAAGTGTGAGTAAATCGTCAATCACCGTTGCTTCCGTTCCTATGGGAAGAGTTACCGCTTTGGTTCCAGACGGGTATTGCATGTCTCTTGCCGAGACCTGCTCACCAGCTTCGCCATCACTCGCAGTCTTCAATGACTCCCCCATGGCCGGCACGGTCTCTTCTCTGTTGTAGGGTTCCGCTAGCTCTGTCGCGCCCTCGACGCTCTCGGTCTGGTCGCGCGACAGAGTTCCTGATCCGGCCGCAAACCACAGTGTCTCCTTCTTTCGCACCATTCTTGGTACCGATGGGAGCACCCGCGCTTCCAACGATGACGCTGAGCCAACAAACTTTCCGCATCTTCTCAAACCCATCATCCCGGGCACAGTGAAAGCCCATGAAGGTCCTGCTCAGCAAGCGAAAAGCAGCTCAGCAATCCAGTCTCACTGGTCTCCAGCATTTATCGCAGCGCGCTGGCCTAAGAGAAGAAGATCCAGGTAAGTGGATAGACTGGCTGTCTGAAGACACGTCAAAGTTTGTGCCCAGACAACCACGCACAAATCCAAGCATGCCCCATTCGGAGCGATGTTGTGAGCACTCTGCAGCCATGTTCCACACACAGGGACGCGATCCTACACCGAAGAAGGGGGGCTCTACGGACAAGCAAGGATCCATGGAACACGTCACTGTGTCAACAGACGCGGCCGCTGTAACTCAAGTGCGGCGCATGACATGGTGAGTTGCGGGGCGTAAGGGGTGATGGACCCGTGAGTAACGCAGCGGCCACGACGACTTGAAGGAAACATTGCGCCAACATTTGGAACGCCGTCGTCCCTCGCATCACGAAACCGTGTAGCAGGCCGAAGCGGCTCTCGGGGGCCTGCTCGAACGGATGCGCGCGGTGTGCAGAACGGCGGCCGCTCCCTGTGATTCCCCAGCTACAATGGATTTCGGATTGGCGCGTTCCACACCGCAACAACAGATTTAGGACGCGGTGAGATTTCGGTGAGATTTTGTTACAGTTCTAGGCGGATAGCAGATCTGCTATGGAAAGAGTCTATTGATCTTCTACAGTAGGTGCCAGCGTTTAGAAGGTCCGAGCCGATTCCGCAACCCTGAGGAACATGCAGCGTGCGTTCCTGCTCATCGCCATGGCGGCCTCGGCCGCAGCCTTCGCTCCGGCGTCGGCTCCTCTTGCTCTTCGCTCCTCGAAGTTTGCCGCCGCCACTGCGCGCCCGACCGCGTCGCACTCGGGCCTCGTCATGAAGGCCGGTGAGAAGTTCGAGATGGCGCCCGGTGTTGGTCTCCCGCTTGGCCAGTCCCTGGTACTGCCCTCTGCACCTCGCAGCCTCCCACGACACCCCATTATTCTGGAAACTGGGTTCAACGTTCTGGAATCGCATTGCCGCGCGATTTTGGTGCAACGTGTGGGGTTGTTGCGGGGTGGGAATGGCCAGGACATGACGCCTTTTGTCCTGCTACAGGTGATGGCGCTCGGCGTTATGGGCTGGGTCGTTCCGACCCTGCTGGTCCCGTCGAACATCCCTCTGTACAAAGGCCTCTCCCTGACTGGTGCATTCGCGTCTTCGATCGGCGAGAACCTCGCCAAGTTCCCCGCTCCCCCGGGCGTGACGGACCCCTTCTGGCTTCTCTGCTTCATCTGGCACTCGGGTTGACCCCCACCAAAACCAGGACGCCACAGAAGTGCTTCATGCATTTCACCGCTGTGGATACCGTGGTTACGGATCGCGGTTCCGAAGTGTGCTCACATGAGACATTGCGGGACTGAGGCTTGACCGATCAGATTCCTGCGAAAGCTTTTTCTGAAGTCTGGGTTCTCACCGACTCCCCGCAGGTCTTTTCTCCACCCTCATCTTCGCCTCGATCGGCTACAACGGTTACGCCAAGAAACAGTAAGCGCCCTCTGTTGCGGGGTGCTCGAGGCTCTGGGAAGGCATGACGGTTGGCGTCTTTTTGTGACACCTTAATATGTGCCGTGATTGAAAGGCCAAGTCGGTGGTTCTGCGCCTCTATCTCAACGTTGCATGCTTACAGCAATGCGTCACACCCTCTATTGTGTGCTGGGAGCTGTAGTAGGCTACAATTTTTGTTTAGGCTCGCCGCAGGTCGTGCAGTTGCGGTGCGGGTTCAGTGTTGAATCGAACACCAGCGAGAGGGTCCACGGTACAAATCTCTTCTATGCATGCGGTAGCTGTACTTCAGATCTGGGCCGCGCAAGGTTGGGTCCAGGGGCGAAGCATTTTCAAAACTTGCCTGTTTCTTTGTACAGATCAAATGAGTGCCTTGCGCCCCATCTCAACTTCAAGGCAGGAAAAGGCTGAGAAGAGACCGCGGCCACGTTGACGAGGCGAGCTTCCCGCTAGTCTCTGAACATCAAAATATACTGCATATGAAACTGCCAGCAAGATTCAACTGCCAGCAAACGCTTATGAGCGGTCCGTGAAGAAACCTCTCCTCAAGCAGCAGCCGCCCCTGATCGCCCTACGAAGAAACCGCTGCTGCTCTCTTCGCCCACCGCGTTTGAACTGGAGGAAGGAACAGCATATCCCGCGCGCGAAGCTGCACGTGATATTCCGTAGCGAGTAACACTTTGCTGATCCAGCTGCGCTGCGTCACGTCCGAAAGGCGTATGCCGACGGGAGTTGTTGGTGATGGGCGGTTGCCACGGCGAGTATGTCCTTGTGCTGCCATGGCCAGTTTTACCGGTCTTGTCATTCACCCTGGTCTCATCCCCAGAAGTGTGGAGCGACACCTGATTGGGGGGATCGCCGTTTGCGGCGGAAAATGCTGAGATGGGCGAGCCTGTAAGACCATCTTGCTTCCTGCCCTCGCCTCCGATATTTGCCCTTTCATTGACACCCCCCTTCGCGTCATCTCCAGTTCGCTGTTCCTGTGATCTCGTAGTATCTTGATCCGGGTTCAGCTCTGATCCCCGCTTGTCCTGGGCGCTCTCTTCCTCGTCTATCGCCCTGGTAAGACGGTCCGCCTCCCGCTTGAGCTCTAGCTCCTCCTTCTCGTTCATGATTTCTCCGCCCTCGCGTTTGTCCTCATTTTCCATTACCCTTTTCTCCCCCTTAACACCTTCGTCAGCTTCCATCTACTCATCATCGTTTGAGTCAAATTGGAGGCAAATTGGAGGCAATCGGTGCTCTCAATAGACAAGGAGGGCTCCGTCACTGACCTTGCTCGTGGTAGAAGACAGCTGCTGCATGCCTTGTTCTAGTGCATCAGCTCTTGTTTTGTCACGGCCGAGCTGCACCTGCCCCAAAACATCAAAACCCCAGTGTGCCATGCCACATCAGTGTACTTTGCGCTGGGAGCGTCGACTTGGTATGGAAATCTCGAAATCTCAGAGTTCAAGTGGGGATCAAAAACCTCAAGCTCCTGCACCGAAGCACCGCGTGGTTTGTCAGAGGAAAGGCTGACTGCATCCATGTTTGCAGTGACACCCACGATCTTCGATTTCTCATCCGCATTATTGCTCTGCTTGTCATCATTCGCGGTGAACGTCGAACTTACACGATTCGAAACCTCTGCGTGCCCAGCATGAACAAATCAGATTCCAAAATAATGCCAGATGTCGTGGATAGTGAGGAGATATTTGAATGCTGCGATACTCGCATCTAGAAATGAGACGGGTTCGGTGGTGGGTGACTGGTAACGAGCACAGAACCAGCTTGTGTGGGGTTGTCGGAACTTGTTGGCACCAGACGCTTCGCAGCCGCCCAAGAACCTGGCAAGCGCATGGAATTGAGTCCAAAGGACGCGCGATACTTGCAAAAGGAAGACACCTCGCACGTGCTTTGGGGAAATGCAGAAGCGCACCGCCAAGTGTGGTGGACGGTCCGTAGTGGTTCATCGAAGCGCCAAGCATCGGAGTAGATGACTCCATTTTCGGTGAGCTATCTGAAGTAGTGCCCGGGTTGGCAGCCTCGTCTGTTACGGGGGCAGAATTGACGGCAGCGGTCGGAGCCAGCGAGCCTCCGAAGCGCGACACTCCGAACCGAGAGAGGCCAGAAGCACCAGGAAGGACTGTCAGCAGAATTTGGTTTCAGCCGCAGCGAGCTGCGCAAAGGGCAGAGGAACGTTGGCATGAACCGGGCGTATTTGCCGAAGATGGCGACTTGGAGACGTCGACGGTATCCTGGGGTAATGCTTGCGCGGCGCTACCGTCCGTCAAGGAATCCTTGAGTAGCTGCTGTCCTCGGCGCGGCGATAAAGCGGAGACAGAGACGGAAGTGGGAGATGAGGATGAAGGTTGGGAAGATGCTGAAGGGGAGAACGGAGTTGAAAAGGTAGCTGGGGCGGAGGTCGCTGAAAATTTTGATGAAGTGCCAGCTCCATCAAGGCTCATTGGCGACTCAGAATTTTGTGGCGAGAGACTGACTTCGGCGTCCGTATGCGAAGCCACGGAAGACGGTGGTAAGGGTTCGCCGACAAGCTTGTCGAGGGAACCCAGTGCAGCCTCGAGTTCCGCTCGAGATTGCTCACGTGCCTTGGGGGAGGCAGCGTGGTGCAGCAAGGCCTCCTGCACTCGGCACAGCACGCCCTCAGGGAAACCCCGAAACACCTACGCGTGAGGATACTGCGGCAGGCAAGCGCACCTGGCGCTTCGGTATGCTGTGCACAGGCGAGAAGCTTGTGGCAGCCTGCATGTCGCCCACCAATGACGTTGAATCGCTGTTGCCAAAAACCTTGACAGACGATGTCGAAATGGAGGACACGGGTCCTGATTCGCTGCTCCGTTGCGATGAGGAAAGCTCACCCTCATTCCGTGGCTGTTGTCGTCCACACGGATCAAAGGGGTAAGTAAGCACGACGTGCAAATCTGCCCTTCATGCACAAGAAACGAAGCAAGCAATGGCAGAGCAAGAGGCGCAGTGCAAAAGGTGTGAAGTACTACCTGGCTTGAAAAGGCTGAACCAGAGGAGAATCCCCGGACAAGCCCCAGAGAACTTTGCGCTGGAGCCGATGGCCCGGTGCTACTGCTGCCCTCATTCTCTGATGGTCCATTCGTTGACAGCTGTCAAGGCAAGCAAAATTAGCTAAGCGGCCGGCAATGCAGCCTGACCATCCGTTCATGATCGTAGAAATCTGTGGAGCATCAGAGGTGCATGGACTCGTTTTCCACCGGAGTCTTTCGTGATGCAAGGCTGCTAGCCCAATCAAGGTGTGAAGGTGCAACCTGTTTTGAAGTCTCCCACGACCCTTTCTCTGCCGGGTTTACAAAGCTCCGGACAAGGCCCAGAGACGGCCGTGGTGCTTGCGGCACAACTGGAGAAGAACTCTCAGGCACCGAGCCTGATTCCTGTGAGGTCCTTTTGTAAGAATGCCTTACGGGCAGACCGAGCGACCCAGCAAAGCATTCAACGAAACCCAGAGCAAACAGGATCCCGAGCAGCGCACAGCGTGCAGACATGTGTCGAGGCATCGCCACTGAGGCCTGCTCGTAGAGCAGAGCTAATGGATGACGTGTAGAATTGGAGCCATTTCTGTGGGTTCGGAGGTCCCCGCGCGCGGCTCACTCAACTTGTGTTTCGCTGCCGCTTATTTGC
>ENA-UOXV01004380-UOXV01004380.1-marine-metagenome-genome-assembly--contig:-NODE-4380-length-16260-cov-5.298920_pt1 | contig 16260 bp, 2 predicted proteins | sample MGYA00238165_ERZ766961 | MGnify/ENA primary metagenome ERZ766961 (study PRJEB28924, sample SAMN03173240) | marine metagenome | biome: Marine; feature: Water; material: Subsurface seawater | place: North... | reverse complement strand
CCCCTCGCCCTACCCTATCGCTAACGTGGTCCTAACCCTAACAGCCCGGACGACCCTTACACTACTCTATACTACGAGTAAGCACTAAACCCAAGTTCCCCAACCCATCCCTAACCCTTTAACAAACCATGTTTTATGTTCTTACCCTAGGTCGGCTTCCCTATGCATCGCTTCTGCGCGGAGGTCGAGGCTGCGCACAAAGCCGAGCGGGCGGCGGAAGTGTGGCGCGCTGTCGACGACCCAGAACGCGCTGCAGCCCGCGCGGGCCATGTACCCGGCGTGGTGGTACGCAAAAAAACCGCCGCCCGTTTGCGCGTACGCCAGCGCGCCGCCCGGGAGCGTCGCAGTGGGGTAGTAGAGTCCCATGGCGTCGGGGTGGGTCGCGGAGCCCTCGAGGCGAAACGAGGCGAAGGGCTCGTGCAGCGTTGCGTTGCCGCCAGCGGAGGCGATGACGCGGCGCGTCTCGACGACTGCAGGTTCGTCAGCGTCGTGCTGCACCGAGATCAGAGTGTCGCGCCAATCGCCCGCCGGGAGAACCACGGCCGAGCGGTTGAGCGCGCCGACCAGCACGCCAGATGCGAGAGTCTCGGGCGCAGAGAGATTGAAGGTTGGACGCTGGTTGACTGAGAGCACGAGCACAGCGAACTCCGCGACGAGTGAGGAGTTGACACCATCGTTGTCGTGGCCTCCATCGTCAACTGCCACAACCGTGAAGCTCGCGTTCCCGTGCTCGTAGTCTCGCAGCTCGAACTGGAGTGTGCCGTCTGCCGAGATGCGCGGCGGGGATGCAAAAAGTTCCGCTCGCCCCGCAATCTTGCGGACCACAAAGGAGAGCGCCTGCCCGCCGTCCACCTCTTGCCGCGGACCGACATGAATGTTATGTGCGAATCCTACCTCTGCGTAGCTCCCGTTGCCCTCCCACACGACCACATTCCTGCGTTGCAGCGTAAAGACCGGGGCCCTGTTCACAGCAAGCACATCGATGTAGAACACTTGTACAGGCGAACGGTCGTCCCCGTCGAATAGGGTCCCTCCGTTGTCTCGCACGTAGACCGAAACTGCTGCAGTTCCGTATGTGTTCGCGTACGGCTGAAACATCAGCGTGCCGTTCGCCAGAATGCGAGGAGGAACGCGGAAAAGGTCGTACGTCTCGTTTACGACCGAAACAAAAAAGGTCACTTCCTGGAACTCCTCGTCGCTTGCGCCACGAGAAAGGGCCGAGATGGCGTCGTTGCGCACGACAGGGCCCTGCTCGAGCAGCATGTCCAGGGTGACTCGGGCGGTGACAAACGAGGGAGCGTGGTTAACGTGTTGCACAATGATCGAGAAGGTTTGCGCCGCGACCGATTTGTTGACTCCGCCGCGCTCTGCACCACCGTCATCGACGAGGAATGCAACGTAGCTGCCCACACACTCGATCAGCGAGTTGTTGCAGGAGTTCGGGGCAAGGCAGAACTCGAGCGCGCCTTCAGCGGTGATGTTCGGCGGACCGACAGTGAGCACAGGACCAGAGACCTGCTCCACCACAAATGTGTATGTCTGATGCAGCTCGTTGCAACCAAGACGTCCCAGGGCGTACACAAACCCCCCGCTGTCGTCGTCAATCTCGAGACAGTCCTCCCCAAAAGCATCAGTCGAGGGTCCCGGCGAAATCAGGATCGCGTGCGCGTTTTCGGAGAAGCAGGGCCCCAACTCCTCTGTTAGTGTCACGCCCCCCATACGCCGCACGTTCTTGGCATCAATACGGTAGAGAGGCGCATCGTTCACCGGGCGGATCGCCAGCGTGAAGTTCTGCCACTCGGACTGGTCTGCGCCCGAGTCAACCAGCCGCGCTCGAACAGTAGTGTTGCCATTCACGTTCAACGCCGTCCGGAAAGACAGCTCGCCAAAGGCCGTCGCCGCCGGCTGCTCTATAAAGTAGTCCGGCTCCAGCGCCTCGATCTGGAATGAGAAGGTCTGGAGCAGCTCCTCCGAGGACCCCGGCGAGATGTGCTGGAAGAAGTTGGGCACCGAGTAGCGCCCCGCGTCCTCGTCGACTGGCAGGTCCGGGGCGTCGAAGGACGGGGCAAAGAGCGACCGGCCCAGGTGGATCGAGAATCGGAAATGTGATGTGTCGACTCCAGCCGCGTTCGTCCCGCCGTCGTCCTGAAGCACGACGTCAATCAAAGCCACACCGAAAATACCGAGCGCTGGCTCGAATGTGAGTGTTGTGGTAACACAATCGTCCGCGTCCGAGCAAGGCTGAACTGCTGGCTGGGTCTTGAAGAGACTTGGCGGGTGTGCTGACAGTATGAAAGTGACCTGCTGTCCATAGTCGTCGGTGGAGGGCGTGTCAGGGTCCCATTTCCCGCGCGTAAAGTTGCCCCACGCAGCTGAGTACGCCCCACCATTTTCCTCCCAAACGATGTTGACAACCTCGAGCGTCGGGGCACGATTCACCACCTCGAGACTGAATTTCGGTTCCCGGATTGTGTTTTCTTTTCCCCACGGGTAGACTACTGTGGTGTCATCATCGTACCATACTTCAAAAATAGCCTCCTCTCCAGTGATACTCGTGAGGTCATCTTCATCATAATCGTTGTAACCTTCATCAACCGTGAGTGACCAGTCGTGAAGGTCGAAGATTATTACATTTGACGACTCGACAGTGACATGGGGCAGGGTATTGTAATTCGCCCAGTCGCCTCCGACAAGAATCCAATCATCAAGAGAGTCGTACCACAACCAGATCAGGTAATTATTGAAGGTTATGGGATGGTCGCCTGGTTCGTCTCTGAAGCCGTGACCGTGCACGGTGATCGTAGTTCCTCCTCTGTAGTCACCAGAGGAGGGCTCAACGGACACCACTTCCTCCCAGATATTCAAAAGGAGGGGCTCTTCTGCGACCTCCGAAAGAGGGAAGCGGTTGACCCCATCTTCGTAAACCTCCACCTGGGTCTCCGCCGCCGGAAACGGCCACTGCGGGAGCTCACAGACGAGCTCTGTGTCATCCGTGGGTGAAACAGCCGTGCTGACGACATATCGAGCGTCGTTACTCGTGTCCGTGAAGCGGCACGAGTACTGGCTGACTGGATGGAATCCGAACCCCGAGACTGTGATCTTCGCGCCGCCGCCCGCAGTGACGGACGAGAAGGGGCCCGTGTCCTCCTCCGCAGTGATGTCTGTGAGAGCTCCGCGGAAAGTGAATGTGGACGTCGAAAGAGCTGTCGTGTTTGTAGGCTCACCGTTCATGTGGATGTACACTTGTGCCGTCGTGCGGCCATTGCCCCACGCTGGGGTAGTGCAAGTGGCTGTCGTAGTGTCCACTATGGTGGCATCGGCCGTCTCTGCGTGCGCTGGATCGTCAGAGATGAAGACGCAGAGAAGAGCATCGTGATCTGTGTAAAACCCCGCACCGGACAGAGTGACGCTTTCTCCACCTCCTGAAGACCCTTCTGTCGGTTGCACTGCCGTCACTTCCCTGAGAAAGGTAAAGCTGATGCCGCCCATGGTCGAGGCGGCAAGAAAAGTGCTCCCCTCGGTCACGTTCAGAAGTGCAATGCCTGCTGGGAAGGTATCCCCAAATGCAGCGCTGTCGCACTCGAGAGTCGTGACCGACAAGATTTCTGCGTCTGTGAACAGCACTGTGTCTGGCCACTGCGTCGGGACTGTCGGCACGTCCGCTGCGTCGAAGAGGCTCCACATGCACCGGAACTGCCCAGGCACGGCTGAGTCGTTGAATGAGAATCCTGAGACTGTCACTCTATCCCCTCCGGAGGCAGAGCCAATCGTGGGATCTGCCGAGATGAAGCCTGCATCCCACTTGAACTCGCCAGTCGCAGTGCCGAGCAGCACGACATCCGTCGGGAACACGCTCGCCTCATCCGCCAAGGACTGCAGCGTGAGGGCGACTACTTGCGCCGGCGCGTCCCAGTACGGCGCCTTGCAAACGATCTCGGCCGCCGAAGCGACCGAGGCATTCACTGCGACGGCGAAACCGTCCTCCGCACTCCAACGGCACGAGTAGGCGAGCGAGGCGTTGAAGCCGGCTCCATGCACGGTGAGCAGCGCGCCGCCCTGCCCGGGCGCTTGGGACGGTGCAACTACGCTCCACGAGTGCAGGTAGCGGAAGGCCGCAGACGCGCCGGGGAGGAGCGCCACGGTGTCGCTTCCCAGCATGATCGCGGCGCTCGTGTCGGCCTGCACGTACTCCCAGCGGGGAAGCTCGCAGGCGAGGGAGGTGGTGGAGAGGACCGTTGTGGCGGTCGAGTTCGCGCTGCGCGTGCCATTCTCGGTAGAGAACACACAAACATACGGCGCCTCGGCGACGAAGCCGTATCCAGAGAAGGTGACGAGGATGCCGCCTTCGGCAGGGCCGGCCGTGGGATGCAGCTCGTCCCACGACTCTGAGAAGTCGAAGTTGAGGGCAGCCTCGTGTGAGATGGCTTCTCCGTCTTTGAACACCGTCACGTTCACTGCCTGCGCCGCGTGCGCCTCCCCCCATGCGGGTGTTTCGCACATCAGCGCCCCGTGCGACACGGCTGTTGCATTCGTGAACTCTGTCGAGTTGGCGTCTCCGCCCGGCGGCACCAGCCGTTCGAGGTTCCCTTCCGAGTTGAGCAGCACGTCGAATGGCTTCACCAGCTCCGACCACGCGCACTGGTACGCCCCGGGCAACGCGTCCGTGTCGAATCCAGAGCCCACGACCGTGATCGTGCGCCCACCGGACGCGAATCCCGCCGAGGGAGCCACGGCGATTAGCGACTCGAGGAACTGGAAGTGCCGCTCTTGAGGATCGTCCGACAGAAAGAGCGCCTCCTGGAAGCCTGCGGCGCTGCGCTGGACGACGTAGACTGCCGCCTCACCCGCAGTCCAATCCCAGAGCGGCGTCTTGCACTCGATGCGCTCGTCGGTTTGCACCTCGGCGCACGCAAAGGCCGAGTAGCCCGCGACAGAGAACACGCACGAGTAGTTGGACCGCTGGTCGAAGCCCGCGCCCGACACGGCGAGCCGGTCGCCCCCACTGGAGTGCCCCGCGGCGATGGACTTGTTTGTCCACGCGGTGCGGACCGTGTACGTCCCTGCGCCCGGGGAAGCAAAGCGCACGAGCTCGCCTCTCCAAGAGAGCTCGACGGCCAGCGCTGCCGATTCGTAGCGCCAGCGTGGAGCTGGGCACACAAGCAGGGTCGGATCCTGAACCGATTCGCAGTCAAGCACCGTGGACGAATCGTTCAGGGCGTTGACGAGCCTGATGGTGTAGACGTGCGAGGAGGTTGCGAGCGGGGTGTCGCCGTTGAAGCCGAACCCTGAGATGTTGAGCTTGCCGCCGCCGAGCGCCCCGCTGAAGCTCGGGCGGATGGAGTCAGCGACAGTGTGGAAGCGGAATGGCACTGGATCAGGGATCAAGGCGTCCCCTACGAACAGAAAGAGCGTCGCGTTCTCAGCCGCGAACGAAGCGCCCCACTTGGGCGTTACGCATGAAACGAGCACGGAGGAGAGGACGCGCGCGTCCACCGAGAGCGACAGATCCCAGTCAACATTGCTGGCGTTGGCTTGCCCGACATCAGCCATGAGCGACCACACGCATGTGTATGTTCCGGGCTGGGCCAGCGTGTCGTAGCCGAAGCCCCCGAGGCTGATCGTGACTCCTCCCCGCGCGAAGCGGGCATCGGGGCGCAGTGGCACGGAGACGCGGGTCAGGCGAGCGTAGAACAGGAAGTATTCGACGGCGCCGTCGACGCGCCCGGGTAGGAACAGAGAAGTGTGGTTGGGCGAAACGATCGTAAAGAGCGCAGTTTCCTCTCCCGCGTCCCAAAAGGGCGTGTCGCACGTCACATTGTTGAGCGAGTGCACTTGCGCCGGCGACGAGAAGTTGGCGCCTCTCTCCGATACGAACACGCACCTGTACGCCATCGCAGCGTCAAAACCATCTCCAGTAACCCCAAGTGGCTGGCCGCCCTCTGCAGGGCCCTGGTACGCGCTCGCATTCTGCCAGGAAGACCGGATGTCGTAGGTCGGCACTGGCCCGGAGAACGGCACGGACTCCCCGTGCAACGTGAGGTCGAACCGCACCCGCGCCGCGGGGTACGGCCAGCGCGGCGTCACACACGTGATTTTCGGGAGCCCAACGACCGTTAGGGCTGTGGAGACGGCGCGCTGCCCCGGCACGCGGTGCTCGTTGGAGAACACGCATAGGTACTTGTCGCCCGCCTGCAGGTCGAACCCGGCGCCCGACACCGTGATGGTCGCATCGCCGCCCGCGGGGCCAAACGCGGGGGCCAGCGAGGCCCACGAGGGGATGAAGAGGAAGTTGAGGGGCGGCCTCGTCCCGTTAGTCGGCAGTGGAACGCCGTCGCGGAGCACATGGAACGACACGTTGCCGGCGGGACGCGACTCGCCCCAGTAGGGGGTCACGCACGAGAGCTCAGTGGACGACGCCAGAGAGACATCAGCGAGCACAGCGACGTCGTCTGCCGCGGTCGCAGTGCTATCTCCAGTGCTCACGAAGACTGCGCCGTCGGTATCTGTAGTCACACGGAATTCCGTGCCCTCGAGCGTAGTCCAAAGGCACTGGAACACACCAAGCGGCGCAGCTGCGTCGAAGCCAAAGCCTGTGACAGCCACCGTCAGCCCGCCAGTCGCCAGACCCTCCGGAGGTTCTACTTTCACCACTCCCGCAGTGAACTTCATTGTCCGGTCGCTCCCTGTGAAGGGAGCCTCGAACTTGGACTCGCGGAAGATGAGCGATGACACTGCAGCCTCCTCCGGGGCCAGGAAGGCCGGCGCCACGCACGTCAGCTCGTTGACACCCGAGTACTCGGCGCACGCGTGGGCCTCGTAGCTTGAGTTTGCCGAGGAAAACACGCACGAAAGCGCGACAGCCGGGTCGAAGCCCGCGCCAAACACCGTGAGCGTCGCGCCGCCGCCCGCTTCCGTCGCCTGGCCCTGCATGGCCTGCCACGACGACCAGAACCGCGCGAGCGCCGCGTCTGGCTGCTCGAATGCGACCGGCTCAGCCTCGTCGTCGTGGTCGAGGAGTAGCACGACAGGCGCGGCAGGATACTCCCACTCGGACGTCACGCACTTGAGGCGCGTGGTCGAGGCGGTGGGCGTGCACGTGGCCGGGCTCGACTCGTTGGCGCCCCCGTCGTCCGTGGACGCGGTGACCCAGACAAGGCGGTACGCCCCGTCCTTGAATCCGAATCCGTCGATACCGAGCGTCTGCCCGCCCTGTGCGTACAAAGACTGGGTCGAGAGACGCGTCGCTGTCGTGTTGAATTCAAAGGACACTGGCGCCCCGCCGAGCGGACGCACAAGCGCCTGGCTGTGAATCACGTGCAGGAACACGGCGCCTGCGGCGAAGTAATCTCCCCAGACCGGCGTCGTGCACTCGAGGGCGTTGTGCGCGAGCACCGTGGCGTCGACGCGGAGCGCGAGCGTCTCCGTCATCGCAGCCACGGTCTCCTCGGCAGACGTGGAAAAGACGCACTGGTACGTCCCGAGGGGAAGCGACTCGTCTAGGCCAAAGGCGACGAGGGAGACGAGCGTCCCGCCCTTGGCGGCGCCGGAGGACGGCTCGACTAGCTCCCAGCCGTTGAGCACCACGAAATCCTCGCGCGTGTAGGCTGGGTCGAAGTCGATGGGTACGCCGTTGCGCGTGACGTTGAGATGCACCTTGTGCGCCGGGAACGGCCACACCGGCGCCGTGCAGCGCAGCGTGTCCCACGCGACGACGACGCACGGCTCGCTCCTGGACGTCCAGGCGGACGCGTTGGGGCTCTCGAGCAGCAGGCGATACTCGGATCGCGTCTCGTTGTCGAACCCCACGCCGGTGACCGTCAGCGACTCGACGCCGCGGGCGAAGGCCTCCCGCGGGGTGATGGAGCGCCAAGACGACGCCATAGTGAAGGTGGGCGAGTCGCCCGAGAAGATGACTGTCGTGCCAAGACTATCCGTGATGCTGAGCACCGTCTCGGCCTCGCCGTACGGCCAGTGCGGCGCGGTGCAGACCAGCTCCGTCGCCACCAGCGGTGCATACACCGTGGCGGTGGGAATGACAGATTGCGCCTCCACAAAAAACCCTGTCCCGGGGTCCGTAAAGTTGCACGTGTACGATCGCCCCCCAGCGCCGCTGAAGCGCTCAGGCGCGGTGTGCCCGACGAGGCCAGCGACAGAAACGAGCACCCGCGCCCCGCCCTGGACAGAGACCCTCGAGACGTTGAGGCGATACCACGCCGGGAGCATCTCGAGCTCGAGCGGGAGTGGTAGCGCGCTGTCTGACACGATGAGCGGCGTGCCCTCCACCGTCACGTCGGGCTCGCGGCCGTTCGAGACCTCCTCTGCGAGCGCAAACGACACGTTGCCTCCCTCGGCGAGGTACAGCAAGCCCCAGTCAGAATTCCGGCAGTGCAGAAGCGACGGCGTGGAGAACCACGTAAGGGTCAGCAGACGCTCGTCAGGCAGCTCTGCGCCCGAGAGGTTCCCACGGGTGAAGATGCACTGGTAAGACACGAAGCGGTCGAATCCCGCTCCGGCGATGGCGATCACGTTCTGCGTGGACGGCACCTGGGAGTCGACGCCCTCCACAGCTGCGTGGAAGCGGAAACGCACGTCCGAGCGCTTGTCCACAGCGGTGACCCACTCCGCGTCCTCACCACGCCTCTCAATGTCGATGCGCGTCGAGCCTTGGGAGAACGCCCAGCGCGGCGCGGTGCAGAGCAGCTGGGAGTCGGTGATGTTGATCGCGTCCGCTGAGTACGCGGTATTGCCCTTCGAAGAGGTGAACACGCAGCCGTAAGCGATGCCCATGCTGAAACCGTGGCCGAATATCGTGATGCTCACGCCGCCGGTCGCCGGGCTCGCGAGTCGCAGCGTCTCGTTCGCCCCTCCGAAGCGCAGCCCCTCCCAGACGCTCTCTGCCCCGTACCAGTCGGCAACGAACTCGAAGGCCACCGACTCCGCGGCGGCATCAAGCAGCACACTCTCGCCTCCTTGCGTCTCGAGACTGCACACAGTAACTTGCTCCACGGGCGGACCCTCGGGCGCCGTGAACTCGATCGCGCTGTAGGATGACGGGAAAGCCGTTGCGAACAGCGCCGCCGTCGTCTCGTTGTCGCCGTCGAGCATGCCGTAGGCGTCATCGTCCGTGCCATTCGTGCCGTTCGTGCCATTTGTAGACAGCGCGAAGAGCAGGGTGTACTCGGACTGCGGGTCGAAACCGAATCCCACGACAGACACGACTGCGCCGCCGTCTATTGACGAGCCCTGTATCGACGGAAAGCGCCACGAGGCCCGGAACGTGAAGGGCACCGCACCGCCCGACGAGTGCGGGATGCGCGCATTGCCGTCGAGAATCTGCAACTCGACCTCGGTCGCCTCATACGGCCAGGCCGGTGTCGTGCAGGCCAGCTCCGTCGTCGACAGCGCCTCCGCAGCTGCAGTGACGGCCCGCGCGCCGTCCACGAACCGGCATGCGAGCCCACTGGACCCCTTCTGGAACCCGGAGCCGACGATCTTGAGTGGTTCTCCCCCGCGGGCAAATCCCTCGCTCGCATTCCCCGTGCTCCAGAACTGCACGAAGCTGATGGCGCCGCCGTCGAGCTCCTCCGCGAGCGCAACCGGCTCCTCCTCAGGGAGCTTCTCCAAGGAGAGCAGGGCGCGCCTCGCCGTCATGATGAGATCTGGCACCTTGCAGTGCGCTGCATCCGAGGACGTGACGTTGGCGTCGACCGTGAAGAGCACGATGCCATGCGGGTCCGAGAACACGCAGCGGTACGCGGACGTGCGGTTCAGACCGGCGCCCGAGAGCGTGACGGCCGTGCCGCCCGACGACGGCAAGGAGTCGACGCTGAACGCGGTGACGATCGGGATGAGCGCGACCGCCTGCGCGGGCGCGTCGGCGGTGAGCTCGACAACCGTGTCGCTCCCGTCGAGCAGAGTGACGCTCAGCGGGACCGAGGTGTCGTTCCATGAGGGCAGCCAGCACTCGAGCCGCGACGGCGCGAGCGGCTGGGCGAGCAGCCCGCGTCTCCTCCGCCCGTCCGCCGCTTGGAAGTCGCAGCGGTACATGGCCATCGGGTCGAGGCCGAAGACCGTGAGGATGAGGGTCGCGAGGTTCGACGGACACGGCGCGCGCCGTGCGGCACACCCGTTGGCGTAGACCGCCATCGGGGCAAGCGCCGACCACTGCGGGAAGTACTCGACCGCCTGGCGCGCCGGGATGAGCGCCGCGTCCGGCGCGACGAGAGAGAGGTTCGCCTGCTGCGCAGGCACATCGTCGGGCAGCGCGGGGATGGTGCAGCGGAGCGTGCCCGCCGACGCCGGGCGCGCAGGCGCCGACTCGACGGTGCTCACTGCGCCGCCAAAGGCCGCGAGCTGCACGGAGCAGACGTAGCCGGAGAGCGAGGCGTTGAAGCCGGCGCCGGAGAGCGTCACCTCCTGCGGCTCGCCCGCCGCGAGGCACGGCGCGCCCGAGGGGCATGCGCACGCGGCGCACGGTGGGACCGACGCAGCTTCAACGACCGGCGTGAAGAGGAAGCGCGTCGCGTTGGCGGCGCCGCTCGTCACGACGGTGCGCGACAGGAGGTTGTTGACGAGCGCGACGTCCAGCAGGGCAGGCGCCGCGTAGTCCCAGCGCGGCGCAAGGCACTCGACGTAGTCGCTCGTCACGTCCGTTGTGGGCATTGTGAGGAACGCGGTGTCGTTTCCTGGCGCGCGTAGCTCGCACGAGTATGCAAACAAGGTTGCGCATGCGGGTTCCGAGTAGCAGAAGTTGGTCCCACGAATACGCAATAGGGTTCCCCCGGAGGCAGGCCCCGCACTGGGCGCAACAGACGCTACCGAGGAGAACAGAAACACGACCTTCGGCGCGGTGGGCGCTTCGGCGCCGGGCTCTAGAGAGCTGAGCGGGATCATTGTCCCATTGCACCACACGGCCGGTCTGGCCAGAGCGACTGGATGCTCCCACACAAATGGCTCGCAGACCAGCACAGTCGAGTTGACCACGGTCACGTTTGCAACGGATCTTGAAGGGTCGTCCGTGATATTACCGTCCGCAGCAACGAAAACACACTCGCAATGGAGCGCGGCGTCGAAGCCGAAGCCCTCGACGGTAATGGCGCTGCCCGACACAGGAAGGATGCCAGGGGCATACGCATGCCAGACGGGCGTAAATTTAAAGAGCGACGACGCCGGTTCGCAAGGAGACGCATCGCAGCGTTGATCGATCGGTCCGATGCCCGTGACGAGTGAAAATTGCATACTTTCAGCCGCGGCGAGCAACGGCGGGGAAGCACACTCCAGAGTGCGAGCGTCAACAAACTCAGCGGGCTCCACACTGTCAGAGCAGTAGTCGCCTGCTGGTTGGCAGAAGCGGCAGCTGTACAGTCCTTTGATGTTTGTGAAGCCTTCCCCACTCACGACGATCTTTGTGCCTCCCGACGCAGGACCGGTCGACACGGAGACGCTTCGCCAGGCGGGGCGGAACACCATCGTGACCTCCCCACCTGCCAGGCTGATCTCCTCCCCCTCAAACAGCAGAGCCACCGTCCCCGACGCCTCCTTGAGCGGCGCCCATGCTGGGAGCGTGCAGCGAAGCTCGCCTTCAGTGACGCTGCTGGCAGCGACTGTACCGATGCGCTGATCAGTCCCAGCATACACCACGCAGCTGTATCCTGCCGCCCCCGGGCGAAATTTGCCAGCAAAGCGCAGCTCCGTGGAATCAAGCACTGACACTGAGAGCGGTTCCGCCGTAAACCAGTAGTCTGCGGTGAAGCGGAGGTAGAACACGTCTGGCGGGTCCCGTGCGAGCAGCGTACCTCCAGCTTCTACCGTCAGCGCCACCGTCTCGCTCTCTGGCCATGGTGGCACCGTACACTGCAGCTCCGTCGCAGAGAGCAGCGAAGCAGCACGCTGTTTACGCAGCGACTCCGAGGCGAACACGCAAACGTAAGTCGCAGCAGGGTCGAAAACACCACGCAGCGAAATGAAGGCGCCCCCCACAGCGGGCGCGGCGGTCCTAGAGGCTGAGTTCCACACATGTTGGAAAGTAAAGGCCACGGCCGATCCGTTGCTCGCAATCAGCGATCCTCCCTGGACCAGCACCAGATTCGCCACGCACGGCAGGCGCGGTGCCTGCGGCACATTGCACACGACCGTCGCTGGGTCGCGAGGGCGCGTGCGCTGCGACAGGAAGGTAGCGCCCCCGCAAGTGAACTGGCATGCAATCTGATCAGAGTCCAAATCGAAGCCGCCGCCTGTCACAGTCAACAAATAGCCCCCTGATGCCAAGCCACGCGTGGGAGTCGCGCCAGCCCACACGGACGTGAACGCGAAGCTCCCAGACTCGTCGGCGCACGTCAGGCTCTCCCCAAGCAACAGCTCCAGTGTCGCGTTTTGTCCGCAGCCGGCCGGGCTCACGCAGCCTGGCTCAGACCACACAGGCGTTGGGCAGCTGATGGCGCCCGGCCCATGCACAACGGCAGATGTGACGGCGCCGCCCCCGCCGTTGACTGGGAGGAAGCGGCACGAAGCGGGCTCGTCGAGACCGAAGCCGTGCCCCGCGATCGAAACGTTGATTCTCCTCACGGCATCCGCGACCCTCGTGCTGAATCCGCTGCAGCTCGGTGTGTAATTGAACAACATGCTGCCCATCGGACCGTCCAATAACACCTCCACGTCGCCCAGCCGCAGCGCGACCTGCGTTGCTTCCGCAGCGCTCGGCCACGGCGGCGCCACACAGATCAGCTCGATAGTGGATTTCTCAGTGACGACGCACGGCTCGGACACAACCGATTCCGTCGTGCCCCCCTCTACGGTGCGATTACGTCCCGTCAAAACGATTCTGTACGGCTCGTCGGCATCCTCATAGAAGCCGAGCCCCGCCACCGTGAGGTTGTAGCCGCCTGCCGCGATTCCCACCTGCGGCGCGATCGACAGCGCGACGGGCCGGAACGCGACGACTGCAGGCCAGCCCTTCTTACTCAAGGACCAGTCACCCTTGTACAGATCCAGCACCGCGTCGACGCCCGGAAGGTCCCACTCCGGCGCGTCGCACTCCGCCGAGGTCGGCGAGAGCACCCTCACCGGCGACGACAGGTCGAGGTGCTCTCCGCGCAGCGGGTCGACCAAGCTCGTGCGGAACTGGCAAGTGTAGAGCCCCACCTCCTCCCCCGTCAAAAGCCCTGTCACATCCAACGTGAACGTGGTGTTCCGCCCGATAATCGCCTCGGACGGAGTCACCCCGCTCCAGAACTCACTCGCACCCACCCCATCCACGCATAGCATCAACACGACTGCGAGTAACCCGATGCAGCCCATGCCGGAGCCTCGCCTATTCATCCAAGTCTGCAGCGGCCACGTCCGGGCTCGTCTGCTCGGGCGAACCCTGCAGGCTCCCCGCTGATCCCCCCGCGCAGCGCGCCACCGCGGCGGGCCCCCTGGCGGCTCGCGCATGCAGCCCAATAATCCGGCCTCAGGCCGACTGCCTGACATCATCCAACTCAGCGTTGGAATTTTTCCGCCCCGCGCCTCACCTGACCTGTAACTGGCTTGCTGGTGCTGCGGATCGGGCTTCACAGCCACTGCGCCGCCCGGGCCACGTCGCTCGCTTCTGGATCGCAGCGGCGCGTAATCACACACAGCGGGCCGGCGTTGCGCTGCTCCGCTGGAGCAGTGCTCACCCCCATGGCGGCGTGCCGAGGAGTCGCCGCCCATCGGCAGACCCAGCCCGCACACGCCCCGCTGTCGGTCCGCCTGGTGACAACTCGCCACACCCTTTCGCTGGAGGAGCAGACTCCATCGAATGTGGAGCCCGTCCGTCTGAAGTTTACATTTAAGAAGGATAAAGGAGGGGTAGGCGTGCAACGACTTACGTTGCGTTTCAAAAGTTCTGAGGATGGCGTCGGAGGGCGCTTCCACGAGCGAAGCGGAGGGAGGAATGTCCCCAGCGGTGAGCTGGGCTCCCGGAAATTATGGTGCGGCACAGAAATATCCTGCTGCCCCTGCAATCACGAGCTACGACGATGAAGACTCCCCGCTGCCGCCGCCGCGAAAGCGAACGCCGGCAAGCCAGAAGAAAAGCAAATCGCGGACCCCGGATCCACAGGGAAGGTCCGCGCGCTGTCTCTCGACAGAAGAGCGTCCGAAAGATTGGCAGAATCAACCTGAGGTAACGCAAACGCCAGGCGATGAGAAGGAACAAGCGAGCGACAGCCCTGCGGTGAGGAAGGAGAAGGCGGTTGCGCAGTCCTCAAATCCTGGCTCGACTGAACTCCAAAGGGAACTCAACGCGGGGAAAGGTGACACAGAACCCAAAGAGATGGTGAAGGAGGCTCCGCTATGCCATCCGGCTGATGAAGCGGCTACCGCAGATGCTAAGCCCGATGACCCCAACGAGCCTCCTAGCAATGTCGAGCAGATGCACGATGCCGAAAGCAACGGGCACGAAAAAGACCAGGAAACCGGATCGGCCCTCGAACCGGGAATGGAGCGTGTCAGCTCTGGCGCTGGGGGGCAGCTGAAGCTAGAGGAGCTCGAAAGCCTGCCGGTGGCAAGCGAGGCCGAGGTGGGGACGCCGCGCGCAGGGGAGGACCGGACGCGGGAGGAGGCGGTGCGCGACAAGATGCTGCAGTGGAGCACCAAGAAGGGCGAGAAGGGTGGGCCGGCGGAAAACCTCGACCCGAACACGCAGAGCGCGGTGAACGCCAAGATCAAATACTGGGAGACGCTCGCGGAGCAGAAGCGCGCGGAGCGCGAGGTGGCGGCAGAGCGCGACTCCTTCCTGGCCTCCTCCCGCGCGTCGCTCCTCGCCGCCTCGCGCCTCTCGCTCCTCCCTGCAGACGCGTGCGGATCTTCCATGCTGCTCCAGAGCGCGCTTGAGGAGGAGCCTGCCATGACTCCGTCCCCTGACCAAGGCGGCGGCGCCGACTCGGAGCATGGCAGCGTGCTGTCGCCGGCGCAGCGTCGGGTCTCGGCGGCGCTGGCGGCCCACGGCGCGGCACTGGATGACCTGTCGGCTGCTCTGCATACCGCACCCGCGCGCGACTGCGGGGGGGAGGTGGCAGCTGACGGCTCGGAGGAGGGCGCGATGGCGCCTGCGCAGGACGACGGGGGCGCCGCGGCTTCCCCCGAGGCGAGGGAAGAGGCCCCGGGCGGAGCCGCGCCGGAGACGGCTGTGTCAAGCGACACGCCCGGCTCTCATGACGGCGCTGAGAGAGACTACAGGCAGGAGCTCCTGCCTGGACGTACCGTTGGAGCCGTTGAAGCCGAGGGAGGCGCAGGCGGGGAGCCGGACGGGGAGCGTTGGGATGGTGCCACCCGGGGGGTGGTTGCAGAGGAGGACGCGTGCTCGCAGCATGAGGTGGAGGGAAAAGCGGCGGAGCACGGGGAGAAGCGTGAGCCTGCAGTGCTTGACGCGGTCGTGGACGCCAAGGATGAGGAGGGGAAAGGAGGGGATGAGGGAGTCACTCATCCTGGGCTGGGGGAGGAGGAGGTTGCGCCTGAAGAGGTCAAGGAAGAAGAGGAGGTTGCGCCCGAAGAAAGCAGGGAGCAGGAGGAGGAGGTTGCGCCTCAAGAGAGCGAGAAGCAGGGCGAGGGTGTTGCGCCTGAAGAAGGCAAAGAAGAAGAGGAGATTGCGCCTGAAGAGGTCAAGGAGCAGGTTGAGGGTGTCGCGCCTCAAGAGAGCGAGGAGCAGACGGCGGCGGCCGCAGACGGCAGGGCGCCCAACGCGCATTCGCCGCCAGCGCCAGCGCCAGCGCCCGCGCCCGCGGGCGACGGCGACGGCGGCGCGGCGAAGACTCCGGGGACGAGGCGCCAGGCTTTTGACTTCTTTCTTGCCGCGCTGGAGGCGGAGACCCCCGAGTGCCCGCCCGCGAGCGCCGCGGGTGCCGCGGGCGCCGACGCGGCAGAGCAGGGCGCGTCGGCTGCCGGGAGCGATTCGAGCGCCGAGGCCGCTGTGGAGGCCGGCGCGGCGGCCGAGGAGGCCGGCGCGGCTGCCGAGGAGGCGGGCGTGGAGCAGGCGGTGGCGAAGACGCCGAACGCGAAGTCACAGTTGTTTTGAAAGACAGACCTGGCTACGAACGGAACCCTGCAGATGGAATTGTCGCCATCGAGAACCCTAACACTCACGTACCTGACGTAGTCGTTCCGGTCTACCATTTTCTGAACAGTGAGGAGGAGGGCGGACCCCTCACGCCAGGACACCAGGAGCTGCTGATGCTGCTCCTGCTGCTGCTGCGGCTGCTGCTGGTGCTGCTTCGGCTCCTCCTGGCACCTCCACTGCTT
>ENA-UOXV01004374-UOXV01004374.1-marine-metagenome-genome-assembly--contig:-NODE-4374-length-16275-cov-7.497226_pt1 | contig 16275 bp, 15 predicted proteins | sample MGYA00238165_ERZ766961 | MGnify/ENA primary metagenome ERZ766961 (study PRJEB28924, sample SAMN03173240) | marine metagenome | biome: Marine; feature: Water; material: Subsurface seawater | place: North... | reverse complement strand
CAAGCCACATTTTAGGTAGTTCACTAGACCCCCAAAAATCGGGATTGATGATGGTATCTCCACTAAATAATACATTACATGTTTCTCCTCTGCAGACCAAAGGATAAACTGCCAATGTTGAGAATCCTTGAAGGTTTTTACTTTCATCTCTAAGTAAAATGCTGTGGTGTTTTTGAGATAAATCAGATTTAAACGTATCAAAATATACATCATCATAGCAAGAATCCATAAGATGATACATAGAATCTATGGTGATCTTATCAAGTGATTCTATTTCTTGAATGGATCCTTTAAGATTCATATTGTAGCAACCTCTAACCTTATTGGACGATCACCTAACTCAACTACATTAGATGATCCAACTTGATATACTCGAGATGAATATGTATATTTTGGAAGTTTTCTAAAAACTTTATTCAATGGGTCTCGTTGACAAAGTCCAATGAGGAAAGTTTCATCACAATTAATACTCGCTCTTGCAGAAGAAATAAGTGAGCTAGCAATCTGAAGGTCATCATGTTTAGTCAATAAGAAACTTCCATAAACTAATGGAATTGCGTCTCCTGCTTTTGAAAGTTTTGGATATCCGAAAGGAGAAACAAACATGTTCCATCCAAAAGAGAAGAAAGAGCCAAGTGAACTATAAGATTCAACAAATAGATCTCTATGGGGCTGTCTCCAAAGACCTAAAATTCCACTAACTTCACCTTTATCTCTATATACTAAAAAATTATCCAAACTAAGTCCATCAGATTCTAAATTATCTAATGCAATGTTAGCATGAAATCCGTCTCTAGTTAATCCATAGCAAGCAATGAAATCGCTTAGCTCATTATTTTGTAATCCAAACTCAACATTCTTATGTAATGATTTGGACTTATGAGCAAGAGCATATGTAGTCATTTCGTCTTGAAATAAATATGCTGGCATGCCTCTGTGTTGTTTTTCAAAAAAAGAAATGGCAGATGTATTATTTGAAACAACAGTAGTGAAACAAACATCACAATACTCTTTAGCAAGTTCTCCCATCTTCTTATAACCTTGTAGAATTAATCTTGGATCTCTGTGGCTTTCCATTACATGAAGTCCGCCCATATATCCTACTTTAGCTACCTTTCCACGAACATATCCCTCCCTTACTGAAAAAAGACCTTTCCCAACAATACCGTTTCCTTCATGTCGACCAACAATGGTAAATACCTTCTGACCATGCATTGAAGTTCCAAGAAAATAATTACCATGCAGATCATATCCTAGTGACATCATTCCAGGCATAGTATGAGAAGAGAAATTTAACAAATCACCATTGTCCTTCTCGCAGGCAACATCAACGCTGTACTTTCCCATCATGCTTCTCCTCAAACTCTTCTCTTCTTAAGACCTCTCCAACAGGCCAGTATTGTCTCTCAACAACACCACTGTGGGAAGTAAGATTAGAAATTAGATATGCCGCTGCCTGACCAAAATTCGCAGCATTTGCTTTATCTAAGAATCTTCGTCCAATATTGCTATATGAGTAAAAACGTTTACGAAGATCAAAACATCTTTCTGCGAGTTCAGTGGGTTCCATGCTAGTTGGTTTGAAAGCAACCTCACCAAATCTGTACTGATCATTTACCCACCAATCATCCATGAGTAATCTATTCTCTTTTTTGAATCGTTCATATAGTGCAGTCCCCGGAAAAGGAACTAAATGATTAAATGCAGCTAAGCACAACTTTTGTTCAAGGGCAAAATCTAGGGTTTTTTCAAATACATCTGGCGTATCTTGATCATATCCAAAAACAAATGTACCATAAACAGTAATTCCATGATCTCTTAATCTTTTAAGAGACTCATCATATTCGTGCTTAGCAACATTCCATGATTTACCCATTGCCTCTAATACATTGGGGTTCAAAGACTCAAACCCAATCAGAATGTTGGAACATCCACTCTCTGCTAAAGAAGACATTAGTTCATCATTATGAGTCATAGTAATACTTCCATGACTAAACCATTTCTTTTTTAAGGGTGCAATCTCTTTACATAGTTGAATAGTTCTTCTTGGCTGAGATACAAAATTATCATCTACAAAATACAAAAATTTTCTGTCAGTGGATGCAATGTCTTCAACGATACTATCTATTTCTTTAGTGGAATATCTTCCGTTAAAGGCTCCATTAATAGCACAAAACTCACAAGTAAAAGGACAACCTCTTCCCGTCTCAACCATTTGCAAAGGCAAGTAATTCCTTCCTCTCAGGATTTGCCTATCAGGTAATACTTGTGGCAAACCTTTTTTTGAAATTTCTTTATATGTCTGTTGAGCTCTTCCTAAAACTAGATCATCCAAAAATATTTGCCAATTCTGCTCTGCTCCACCTATCAAGACATGATCTGCATTACTAATCACTTCATCAGGACAAAGTGAAGCGTGGATACCTCCCATGGCGGTTCGAACACCTCGCTGTTGAAATTTTTCAGAAATCCTATATGCTCTTTTCGCAGTATACGTTTCAACAGGTATCGCTACAAGATCATAATCTGCATCAAAATCAATATCCTCAAAGCGATCATCTATAAAACTAACATCATGTTCATCAGGAGTAAGTGCAGAAAGAACAGCAATCTCAAGTGGTTCCATGGACCATGATCGAACATAGCGCTCACCAATAATCTTTCCCATACTAGGTTTTATGAGTCCAATTTTCATAGTTTCTCACCTGGATCCCAATTTTTTTGCAATGTTAACATTTTTTCTTCAGAATAGTCTTTTAATCCTGAACCATACATTTTATACCCAATATTAGATACTAAGCCAATTAAAGGGTTAGTATTTCGTCGCATAATTCTGTGAGCAATAGATCCAATCTTATATGTTTGCTCCCATGCCCAAAGTTGTCCCTCAATAATTTCTTCTGCATCTAGGCCATGCGGTTGATATACAAGATGTTGAGCATCATAAAGTGCCCAATTACGAGTTAAGATTCTTCCTTCTTGTTCAAGTCGACTAAACGAGGGTGTTCCAGGAAAGGGAGTATAGATTGCAAATCTTGGTAGATCTATTTTTGCTTCATGAACAAAATCCACCGTTCTCTTAAAAGAATCTTTTGTCTGGCCATCCATACCAAACATAAATGTTCCATTAATGGCAATGCCTCTTTGATGTAATTCGTCAACAACGTGTCTATAGTTCTCAACTAAGTTGAATGGCTTATTAATTCCAATAATTGTATCTTGGCTAACATCTTCAAATCCTAGTAATAAACCCTTACATCCACTTTCAGCAGCTAAGTCCATGAGCTCAGGATCATCTGCAATTTTTACAGTGGCAAGTCCAGCCCATTTCTTCTTCAACGGGATCATTTCCTTCCAAAGCTGCTTAACATAACGTATATCTTCAGTAGGTGAAGGATCAACAAATACGGTTAAAGGGCCTTTTAATGAATCAAGCTCAGCAATAACTTCATCAATAGGTCGATGTAGATATTTTTTATTTGTTGCTGCAACAGCGCAAAAATCACAAGCGTATGGGCAACCAAAGGTAGCCTGTATTGAAGATTTAGAAATATAGGTATTATCAAGTAAATCACGTCTAGGTTGAGGTAAATTAGTAAGGTCTGGCCTTGCACGTTGCACATATCTAGATTCTAGCTGTCCTTTAGAAAAATCTCTTAGTAATTCTGGCCAAGTCTCAAAAGCCATGCCTGAAACAACACTGTCTGCATGCAAGGAGGCTTCATCGGGAAGAAGGGTTGGATGTACTCCTCCCAGAACAACTGTCTTTCCCTGAGAACGAAAATGATCAGCATATGCGTAAGCTCTATTTGCAGTACCAGTAATTGCACTAATGCCAATTAAATCAGCATCAATTTCTAAGGGAATGTCGCCTGAAGCCTCGTCATATATACTCACTTTAGTGTCAAGATCTTCAGGAACCAAACCAGCAAGGGTAGTAAGAGTTAAAGGAGCATAACGAAGAGCAGTAGGGAAAATTCCTCCTTTTCGGTACATAATTCCACTTGGTGATAGTAAGGCTATATTCATAAATCTGGGGAGTTAAGACATATTATAAAGTTTTATTTAAGTGATGAGTACAATTCTACTCCCAATGACTCACTAAGTAATAGAGGTGGCTTCACATCACCTACTAATACATTATTTCTTCGATAATGATTAATCTGTATTGCTTCAGCATTATTGAAGTCTACTCTCTTCCACAAGAATGGTTTGAGCTGTCCCCTATCCAATGCCTCTTGGAGATATGGATTTTTGGATAGTACATGAGCAATTCTTTTCTTTGTTTCATCATCCAAGGTACTGGTATGAAATATTGTATATCTCTGATCCTGTGAAGAGGGGGCAATTCCAAAAAAATCTCTTCCCAATTCCACCTGTATCCTAATCGCATCTTGCTCGCAAAGCTTTTCACCAACAAGATCACTAGTTTTATTACGTCCTATAAATTGATACGTGGGCGTTTGATGATGTGTATTCACAGTTCTAATTAAATCACCGGTTTTATATCGGTATAATCCACCAGATGTAGTAATAACAAGTTCAAATATAGAATTATTATCTAGATTACCTATTGTATGCACTCGACCTTGCTCATTTATAAATTCAAAGAAATGACTTGTTATTGCAGGAACATATCCTTCACATTGGCTAAGAGGAATAGCGTAACAACCTTCTGTTGAAAGTATGCCCTTTTTTTGGAAAAAGCTATTTGAATATTTTTTTTGTAAACGCTCAAAATAGACTTTTGACTGAGCATCTCCCCATGAACTAATGAGGGATCCTTCTAATGCGTTAGACAAAGAACTCTTTGATGCAATGCGTTCAAGAAACGTTGGACTCCAAATGGATACAAAAGAAATCTCACGATCCTGTAATGCTTTTGCAGTTTGCAAAAAGAAAGAATCTATATCCATTCCATGGTGTACTGAGGAAGAAATAAGAATCTTAGCAAGAAGTGCTTGTTGATTTTGAGTAAAATATGCTAAATCATTATCAGTACCTATTGGAATAAGACCAATCTTCTCAGAGACATCTCGTTCTGGCGGCGATAATGACCAGTACCACTCTCCTGAAGAAATATGAGGGAAGTTTACGTAAAGATCATACAGCCAAGGACAAATGCCCAATCTAAAATCTTCTAGTAATTCCTTGGTATAGGGAATTTTTTTTCTAGCAGATGTGCTACCGCTTGTTTGTAGCATATAGAGGTACGGACTACTTGTAAGCTCTGCAGTACCACGTGTGGCCTGTTTTTCTATAGCTTCTGAAATATCATCATAGGTTGTCAAAGGTACTTGACTTTGGAATTGATCAATTGTCTTTATATCTGAAAAACCATATTCTTTACCAAAAGTTGTATGTGAGTTATTCTTTAAAATTGAATCTAATTTATTAAACTGTGCAACCATGGGTTGGTTAAGTTGACACACTAATGCTTCATAATAAGTATGAAAACTCTGTTGAAGTTCACGATGGTATGCCTTGTTCATAGGATCAGTTAAAGGCGTGCATTTAAAATGATACTTATCTTATAACTGAAAAGAGTTATGAATCGTACTCAACTTCATTGTTAAATGAGTAACCTGGAAGAGAAGCTGGATTTTAAAGGGACAATTACTTCCTTTATCCCTACAACAATTCTTGGAGCAGTAGCAATGGGTGTTGCTCAGCAAGCAACATTTAATACAACACAATCATCAGAACTTGCTATTGCTGCAGGATTAGGAGCTCAAACAACTGTTAGAAGTCTTACTATATTGGTGGCTCATGCAGCATTACATAAGAATAGACTAAAAAAAGAGGATAAGGGTTATGCTTTTGGAACATATACTCAGGAAATGGTCTCAATCGCATCATCTGCTAAGGTTCTCTATACACCATTCCTTGCAGGAGTAGTTGGAATTGATGGATATCTATTATCTGAAGGACAATCAAACCTAGTTGCAGGAGGCATAGCAAGTCTCTCTAGCGGGACTTTATATGCAATAACATTAAGTATGTTTTCACCTAAGATTAACAATCTCATAACTACAACAAGAAGTTACATTGTAAGTCAATTAAGTAAATATAAAGTTTAATTGATAACATTCTCCGACATTCCTTCTTAAATCAAAAATAAATCTTAGACACACTCGACGTCACGCACAAGACGGATACCCGGGCGGGACTATACTTTCAAAAAAAATATAAGTAAACTTCTCATAAAAGAAATATGATTATTTCTCATAAACACAAGTTTATCTTCATTAAACCTATCAAGGTAGGAGGTACTAGTATAGAAATTGCTCTGGCCAAACATTGTGGGGTTGATGATATAATAACGCCTATTTCTAACTATAATCCTAAATTTGATGGGTCTGAGTATTACTCAACAGAACGAAATTTTATCTAAAAAAGGTATTCTGCTCATCTCTCTGCGCCAGAAATAAGAAAGAGGATTGGAGACCAAAATGATTAAATATATTGTAGATAAAATAAAAAAAATATCTTCTCTCTCTAACTTCACTTCAAAAAAGAAAAAACTTCTATTCATTAACAAATTAAAGAAAAGAAGAGTAGAGGGCAAGATAATAGTCACTTTTGGGAATATGGAATTTCTTCCAGTAATTATGAACTGGCTAGTATCTTTAGATAAATTAGAAATAAATAATTGTTGTGTGATCTGTTTTGACACAAAGTTATATGATTTTCTTTCAAAAAGAAATATTTCTGCAGTTAACATGGAAGTACTTCATTTGCCTGAGCACTTGGGATTCTGGCAAAAACGAATGCATGTATTGAATATGCTGCTAGAAAACGGTATTGATTTTATTCACTCGGATGCAGATGCAATCTGGTTGAAAAACCCATCGCATCTATTTGAAAAAGATGCAGATCTCATAGTATCTCAAGGAACGACCTGGCCAAGAAATTTTTTCAATCGCCATGGTTTTACTCTCTGCTTGGGACTTTTCTATGTTAAAGCAAACACGCACACGCTTCAATTCTTCAAGTCCCTTCTTTGGGAAATGGAACAATTCCGGGATGATCAAAAAGCTTTCAACTTACTTTTGTTGGAACAAAAATGTGAGGTCAAAGGTAATCCTAAAAAAGGATTTGTGATGACTATTCCACAAAAAGAGTTATTAGTTCAGGTCATAGGAAAAAATATTGTTGCGCGAAAGGGTGCACACTTTGATGATTCAACGCTTATTTATCATCCATTGGAAAAAAAGAAAGTAGCTATAAAAATAAAGAAATTAAGAAGAGCAGGAGTATTTTTTCTAAAAAAGAATTGGGGAGTGGTACAATACGATTCTAAAAAAAATTATCTTGATCAAATTAGGAAAAGTAATCTCCAAAATTATAAGTATATTCATATAGGAAAGTGTGCTGGTACGTATGTACGAAAGGCATTAAATAAAATGCCCCAATTTCATCACAGAAAACCAGTCCACACTTGGGGAAACAAATATATCATTTGGATACGAAATCCATTGGATCGATTTGTTTCTGCATTCAATATGTCGTATTCCATTATTAATCAAGACACCTCAAAACTAGATGTAAATAAAATTACTTTTAAAAACAGTCTTGCTCCAAAAAGAACAATGGATAAAATGAGGAACAAATATGCTTTTTCTGAAAGATACGATGAGTTAATAAAATTCTTTGGAACTGCAAACAATCTTGCTGAATCAATTACGCATCACGACAGTGAAATAAGAAAAAAAGCAAAAGAGCTGATGAAGAGTGAACATGAACACATATTCAGGGGAATTGGTTGGTATTTGGAAAATGGGGATTTCATTAAGAAGCGCTCTGCCGATATAGCATTTGTTGGAAAAGTTGAAACCATGGATGAAGATCTGGAGAAATTGTTCAAACTGCTAGGTAGGTCCTTTCATCTTCCTAAAAAAAAGATTCGAGAAAATAAAGGAAAAAACTCAAAGTATTTATCCCCTCTTGCAATACAAAATCTCATCCATTTTTATCAAGAAACTGACTATAGGGCCTTAAAAGAATTAGAAAAGCAAGGTTGGATTACAAAGGAGACATTGCAATCCTATTACGAATATGAAGAGTAATGGACAGATCTTTCTTCAGTGATAAAAATGTCTCACGCACTACACACTCATGAACTTTAACTGTGGACGTATTAAAATTCTAAGGTATTACTGTGGGATTCAATTACAACGCAAAACTGCGTTGCGGCGAAGTACTGCTCCAAGAAGATGGAACGCCAAGAGTAATTAGAAGAGCACAAACATTACAGGATTATGGAGCAACAGAAGTCCCTTTAAAATTAGAATAAAATGATAAACAAAGGATTTGAAAACATTGAACCTTCCTATCTCTTCAGAGATATTGGAAGAAAAGTAGCAGAATTTACAGAACAAACAGGAATTGCTCCTGTGAAAATGGGTATTGGAGATGCAACAGAAGCACTTCCTCCTGTGGTTGTTGAAGCAATGCACAAGAAAGTTGCTGAGCTAGGAGTTAGATCTTCCTTTACTGGATATGGTAATGAACCTGGTAACGGTGATTTAAGAGAAGCACTTGCATCATACACTTCCCAAAGAGGTGCAGAGGTAGCTCCTTCAGAAATTTTTGTAACCGATGGGGCAAAACCACTTGCTGCAGCAATTTCAAGAGTATTTGATGAGGGATTAACTATTGCGGTACAAGATCCAGCATATCCTGTGTATGTTGACTCTAACAAGATCTCCAGAAACAACGTAGTAACTATGCCTTGTAACAAAGAAAATGGATTCTTCCCTAGTGAAATTCCTGAAGGGACTGATATGATTTACTTATGTAGTCCAAACAATCCAACTGGCGCAGTTGCATCAAGAGATCAGCTACAACGTGTAGTTGATTTTGCAAGAGATACTGGTGCAGTGATCATAAATGATATTGCATATGAAGCATTTATCCAAGATGACTCCCCGCGAAGCATCTATGAAATTGAAGGCGCAAAAGAGTGTGCAATTCAGATGGGTAGTTTTTCAAAGATGGCAGGTTTTACTGGTGTTCGATTAGGTTGGGTTGAATTCCCTGAAGAATTAAGAGCAAGAGGTGTTGAACCTGGAAAACTTTACGCAGCTTTTAATAGAAGACAAGGTACTGAATTCAATGCAGCATGTAATGTTGCACAAGCAGGTGGACTCGCAGCACTAACGCAAGAAGGTCAAGAGCAGTGTGGTGAACTTATTGATCACTACATGGCAAATGCTGGACTCATTAGAGAAGGTCTTGGAAGAATAGGTATTGAAGCTCATGGTGGAGATAATTCACCCTTTGTTTGGTTAAGAGCTCCTAATGGAATGGATTCATGGGATTTCTTCGACAAATCACTAAACGAAGCAAATGTAGTTGGAACGCCAGGTTCAGGATTTGGGCCTAGTGGTGAAGGCTATTTTAGACTAAGTGCATTTGGAAGCAGAGAGCTAGTTGAAGATGGAATGAATCGACTAGAAACCAGATTAGATCTTTAGGTCTTTTCTTCTTTTATTTTCTTTTTATTTCTCAACCAACAAAAACCTTATTAACTAATTCTCCAAAAAATCATCATGAAACATATCATCATTGCAATCCTTTTAGTATTTCTAGTAGCATGTTCAGCAACACCTGCAGAAGTAGAAAACACTTCAGTAGATACAGCCGAAGAAACAACACCTGAAGAAGTAGTTGAAGAAGAACCCGTGGTTGAAGAAACACCAAGGGCTGACCTGCAATCAGATTCACTTGCAAAAACACTTTTCCCAGATGTGGATGAAACAATTAAGCTAACTGTCGCAGTAAAAAATGCAGGATTTGGAAAAACCACAAAAGATACATTTGACTGGAAAGCAACCCTCTCGCTAGATGGTACTGTTCTTGAAGAAAAAAACGGAACGCATGAAGGAATCCTTCTTGCATCAGAAGATGTTGAACTACTTGATTTCGAACACACCTTTGAATCAACTGGAACCTATGAATTTACAACAACACTTGACACAGAAAATAACATACCTGAATCAAATGAAGAAAATAATGAAGATGTTATCAAATTAAAAGTACTTCCTCCTAAAAATGAAGATAATCAAGAAGACACATCTTCAGACAGTTCATCCTCTGACAATAACGATGAAGATATACTTGACTGTACAGATTCTGACAAAGGTGAAGAAGAAGAAAAGCTTGGTACGTGTACTGATGCAAATTTTCCAAATGGAAGAAAAGATTTCTGTTCAGATGATGTCAGATTAAGAGAATTTGTCTGCTTTCAAAATGAGTGTGATATTGTAACAATCGAATGTGAAAACATTTGTAGAGATGGCGTTTGCCTATAACTCTAGTTTTTTACTTCTTTTTTCTTTATTTAGTATAGAAATCTCAAAAGTCCCACCACAATACTTCTCAAGTAGTCCATTCAATTCATTAGCCGCTCGCATCAGTTCTTCTTCGCTTGTAGACGCTAACCCTTCAAGAACAAGTGTTGCATTTGTCGTAGATTCGCTCATCTTTGATCGATCACACTCACGCCAGTTCCATCTACGGCAAAGAATACCTTTATCATCTTTATACACAACCTCACCTTCTTTTGGGTGATCTACATCTAAAGAACCAAGTTGAATAAACTCTTCATCTCCCTTAGCAATGCTTAAGGTTATATCTCCATCAATTCCACTCAGATCATCCCCTCCCACTGGAAGTTGATGTTTAATGGAAACAATATTGTAACAATCAACCATGGAATTAATGGAAGGCAAACCTTCACCTTTTTGAATACGTTTCAGTAGTGCCTCAACAGAACACTTGTATTTCTTTGGTTTGCCGCCAAATACAGAATAAGCTTCTCTCCAATCTTTAATTTTAGCTAGGTCGGATAGTTGTGTATCGCCCATTTTCTCTTTAACAAACGATACTGAAGCATGTAGTGCTTGAGTAAGTTCATCACTTTTTCTAGAATTATCAATTTCTTTTGCAACAATTACTGCAAGCTTTACATCGGGAAACTTCTCAACAACACTATCGTTAATGGTAAGTTTCATAGCGAATACATCTCCAAGAAATCTTCTTCAACAAAATGCAAATTTCCAGGAATTATTAAGCACTGTGGAGTTACATCAATCTTTCGAGCTTCTTTTGCAGAACTCACTTCAATAACAGGATTATCTGAACCCAAATGACCGCAGCACACAACAGTTTCATCATCATCTAGTCCAAGACCAATAAGATAACTAATTGCTTCCTTGCATGTCATATATTTGTCTTCTTCAGGACGTAAATCTAATAAAAAAAGAGTATGTAAGCCCATTTCTTTATTCTTCACAAAGACATCATAGGGCGTCTTAACATTTTCGTTCTCGAAAGGAATTGAGGTAACTTTGCCATATTTATACAACTCAAGACCAGCAATACCAATCGCATTCAAAACAGAAACATTTCCAATGATGGATGTTTCAATGCCAGCTTCTTTTGCCCTATTATACAAATCCAAATGAGTCGTAGCAGAAAGAGGATCCCCAATCACTAAAAAACATGTTTTTTTGTCTTTAGCATCTTTGAGAATAGTTTCCTCTGCTTGTTTTTCAACAACCTCTCGATCAGCAGGAATGATGACTTTACCATAGTATGTTTCAAGGTCCATAATGGTTGCATTTGTTAATTTGGATGTGTACGTTTCCAAATACAAAACATCTGCTTCTTTTACTTTTTCTAGACCTTCAACAGTAATACTTCTCTCGTCTTTCATTCCAAGACCAATTATGTGTAAACTCATGGACTTGAGATTAATCTTGGGTTTTTAAAACTATCAGTTATTTGTTCACTTTTAATCATACCCGCAAATCATTGCACTAATATCGTAATGGTGCTTTGGATTTGATGACTGAGTAAAATTGATACCTTTGTTTAAATCTGGTCTTGAATAGGTATCTCCAAAGCTACCTCCTCTTGTATTTGTCTCATATCGTTGCTTTCCCGTTAATTTTAGGGAAATATCAATGCCTTGTGGTCTATTGTCTGGGGTAATCATGATACTTTGCAGATCGGTGCTATGCTCAGTAAAAAACATTCGTCCAGGTAAAACGTCATTGTGTGTACTATCTTTGAATATAACAATTTCAGATCCATTAGGTCCTTCAAATGCTCTTTTTCCAAGTACTTCGGAAGTTCTTCCAAGGCTGTATTGATTGTCACTCCCATCTTTTCTAAGTGATAGGAATCCAAGGAAGTGATTATTTCTCCCGCCCAGTAAAAGAAGGTCTCCTCTCTGATGCTCGGCAAGCAGATAACATCCAGTGTCTCCTAAATGTACTAATCCATCAGATTCGCGGTGCATGTATGGTACTAATTCACTGTTTTGCATGGTTGCAATTTCATCTTGAAGATCTTGCATTTGATCAACAGATTCTGCTCCAATAAAACCAAATAGTACTCTTTCATGTTGCGCCATTCTCTTTCTTGCATCATTCATTACTAGTCCTGATGTTTCAACTACTTCATCAAATCCATTAAAATTGGTTGTGTTTGATGGTTTAAATCTTGTTTCTTGTTTCAATTGTTCGTGTATATTCATTTGATACCTCGTAGTCACTGGGAGGTGGTGTATAAATATATAGATTTACTTATTATTTTTATTTTATCTCAAAAAATATATATTTTTAAAGAAGATTTATAAAGAAAAAATGATTTCTACACCTTATGGAGAGAAAAGTTATCCGCCAAGGGACTAATACGCTTATGATTAGTCTTCCTAAAAAATGGACAAAGCAAGAGGGGATAGAAAAGGGTGAACGAGTACATCTCGAATTAGATGGCCATGTGCTTCACATTTCCTCTCAAGAATTTAAGAAAACATTCCTTGAAGACTCAATTGTCCTAAGTGATAGTATGAAGGATACGCTTATCAGATCTATCATTAGCAACTACTATAAGAAAGGGTTTGATCGACTTGAAGTGGAGGTAGCATCTTCAAGACAAGGGAAAATTATCCGAGAATCAGTAAATAGTATCATGGGTTTTGAAATTACTGATGAAAAAGATAATGTGCTTGTGATTGAACAAATCTCAGACACGCTTGATCAGCAGTTTGAAAAGTATCTACGTAGAAGCTTTTATTTGGTAATTGAGACATTCCGTCAAGTCAATCTTGGCGATGTAGAAAAAGTTGAGGAGTTAAATGTGCAGATAAAGAAGTTTACTGATCTATGTAAACGTGCAATGTTTAAGGAACATGACATTCCCTCATATTTGGTGGTGTGGAATTTAGAAAAACTATCAAATGAACTACTCTATTTTCTAAGAATGTCTCCAACCAAGGCCAAGTTAGTAACAGATTACCTAATTGGTGTAAAAGAATATTTTGAAATATTTAATGAGCAATACTGGGGTAAGCGGGACTTCAATAAAATGGCAAAGATCAAAGATGCATTATACTATGATCAAGGGTACAAATTACTTAAGAAATATCCTGAAATAATGCACCTTATGAACAGTGTAAGAATTATTTATAATTCAGTAAATCCACTGATTGGTTCTGCAATTGGCAATTCTGATTTCCAAAGGTGACGTTCTTCTTCTGTTATGCTATTGTAGGCAAGGTGTAGATTTCTTTGAGCAATTGCTCCAAATTCATCACGTGAAGTTGATGCATAGTCCTTTATTCGTTGCATCCCTGTTGTCAACGCTGCATGAATCATGTGATTTCTGAGCATCCCCTCAACTTCAGGTTTAGAAGCTGTATTCTGACTTCTTTGGTTATATTGATGAACAATCATCTCAACTTCTTCTGATCTTCTCTCTAAAATGTCATTAACACAAGACTCATTTGACGTAGATATCAAATATTTTGCAAAGTCTGCTCCAAATGTTCCAATGCATACTGCTTCAAGATCAAATAGTGTTCCGTCTGTGAATACGTTGCCACCATGAAGATCTCCGCTAGAGATTACGGGATCATATTGCTCAATTGGTCTTACGTAGTTCTCTAAAATAGATTCAACAAATTGGCCTTTCTTTGACACATTAAGTCTTTCTGCCCTTCGTAAAAATTCATTTGAGTATGAATGTTCTCCATCGATTCTGGATGGAAGGATATCGCTGCATTGTGTCAGTGTGACTGGTGCAAAGTTCATGTGGGCAATATTTCCAATCACTTGTGCTGCTATGTTGCTATTATATGTGCCATCTCTCACAGCATTTTCCACTGTTTTTGCAAACCAACCTGGAAGCAACTCGGAGAGCATATATCTATCATCTTCCGAAGAAGTTACTTCAAGTGTTTTGACGTCATCAAATTCTCTAAGGGATGATGTGGCGATAAATTCTAACCCTGAATCGTTTTGTTTTTTAATAACAAGGGGGCCTTTTTCTATCCCATCCTTCTTTATGGTAACAAGTCCTATCCCGTTGATCGGTGTAGTTCCTTCTGGAGAAAATGGCTTTACATCAAGATCAAAAGTTCCCATTCCATGCCGGGAAATACAGTATCTGTAGATGTCTCTGATAATTGGTGCACTCATGCTGTAGGGTTGGATATCTACTATTTAAACCCTTGCATTCGATACTACTCGTGAGTAGTTAATCAGAACCTTATTGTGCATTTACGTCATGAGAATACATCTCTCTAGGGTCTTGGTGGTTCGGATTTGTTTGTTTAGAAATGAATATTATTATACAACATCTATTTTGTAAACTATAAATATATTTAAAGTCTTTCTTAGGTTAAATATACTAGAAAAGAGTTTTTGGCGAAACTCAGTGTTTAAGTTTTTGTGTGTGTTTACCGACGACTCCTTGTTGGCGCAAGTTATCTTCTATATATAGTGTGAGCTATAACAGATATAAATGTTTACATACTATAACATACACATTCGAGGATATAGTTTATCCGGGGGAGACAAAAAAAATGGATTTTATCGTACAAAACGCATTGAAACAACAACAAGATGAAGTAGGACAAGATGACCTTGGCGTAGGTCAAGCAAATATTAAAGTAATCGGTGCTGGTGGTGCTGGTTGTAATATGGTGAACTGGTTATATAAAAAAGGCGTTCGAGGCGCTGAAATTATGGCTTGTAATACTGATCAACAACATCTAAATATGGTTGAAGCAGACAGAAAATTCCTTATCGGAAAAGATCTTACACGTGGACTTGGTTGTGGTGGCTATCCTGAACGTGGTGCTGAAGCAGCTCAAGAATCTATTGCTACAATTAAAGAAGTACTCAAAGGCTCAGACATGGTATTTGTTTGTGGTGGTATGGGTGGTGGAACCGGTACAGGATCTTGCCCAGTTATTGCTCAAGCAGCTAAAGATACAGGCTCTATTGTAATTGGAACCGTAACTATGCCATTCAGTATTGAACGTGCAAGAGTTGACAAAGCAGAATTTGGTCTAAAGCAACTTCGAAAAGTATCCGATACAGTAATCGTAATTGATAATAACAGATTAGTACAAATTGCAGGTAACTTACCTATTCAGCAAGCATTTGCTGTAGCAAACGAACTAGTATCAACTATGATTAAAGGTATTGTAGAAACAATCGCAGTTCCATCCCTAGTAAACCTGGATTATGCAGACGTTAAAACTATTATGACGCAAGGCGGAGTATCCCTACTAGGTGTTGGCTCATCTGATACAAAATCAAGAGTAGAAGAAGCAGTTAATGGTGCTCTTAGCAATCCATTACTTGACGTAAGCTACGAAGGTGCAACAGGCGCTCTAATCCAAATCATTGGTGGCCCTGACTTAACCCTTGAAGAAGTAAACAGAGCTGGTGAAATCGTAACTGAAAATCTAGATGCAGACGCAAATGTAATCTGGGGTGCGAGAATTATTGATGACATGAAAGGTAAGCTAACCATTATGACCATCATTACCGGTGTAAAGAGCCCATGGATTGTAGGTAAGGATGAAATCTACAGTGCAAATAGTGAGTCAGTAAGCGACGAACTTGGCATCGAAATCGTGAAGTAACTCTTCACACTTTTTTTCACTAATGTCCTTCACTTTTCTCACCCCCCAAGCGTGACTGTGAAGGCATTTTTTCTTCCCTTTTTTCTTGGGAATCTTTTTAATCAAGCAACTGTTTCTTCAAATAATGCAACCACTAGCACCGCATGAAAAAATAAGTATCCAGGAAGGAGACTTTAAGTATATTGTAAAAACTCCAAAGCTTGGGAGAGTAGTTGAGAGGTCAGAGCGATGTGAGAGGGGATTTAACTCAAATGAGCCCTTGATGTTTAACAAAAGACCTTACTACAAGTCATCCGATGGTAAGATAGTTGCAGAAGATGCTGGTG
>ENA-UOXV01004373-UOXV01004373.1-marine-metagenome-genome-assembly--contig:-NODE-4373-length-16277-cov-6.517137_pt1 | contig 16277 bp, 27 predicted proteins | sample MGYA00238165_ERZ766961 | MGnify/ENA primary metagenome ERZ766961 (study PRJEB28924, sample SAMN03173240) | marine metagenome | biome: Marine; feature: Water; material: Subsurface seawater | place: North... | reverse complement strand
AGGGTATCCAAATTGGACCTTTCAAAATCAAACAAAAGAAAACTACGGTTACTGTTTTGATTAAAAAAGACGGTGAAGAACTCCGTGGTGAAGGTGTTGCAAAGATGAAATCCAAAGCGATGATGTTACAACTTCAGGATGAAAACTTACCGTTTGAACAGACAGAATTTTCAATTGCAGTAAAAAAAGCAATTGAGGATGCTTTAGATTGATTGTAACATTTTTTAGTTTATATTTGTCACGAGGGCTCTTAGCTCAGTCGGTTAGAGCAAATGACTCATAATCATTAGGTCGTAGGTTCGAACCCTACAGGGCCCACTAAAATAAATGTTATGAAAAGGGAAGACGTAAGAAATATAGGTAATTGGGTATTTGTAGATAAGGATTACAATATACTATTTGAAGGTCCGTTTGACGAAGCAAATAAATTCTCAAAGAATGCTCCAAACGGTCTATTCATGTCAAAAAGAGTATATGAGCAATTCAAAAAATAAATGTAAGGTTTGTGATAAACCAATTCCTATAGGTTTACCTGTTTCAATAATTTGTTATGATTGTCTAATAAAGAGACCGATATGATTATAATTGACGATTTTTGTAAAGATGAGGACCTACTCAGAAGAATTAACGAAAGTGAAGACTTTTGGGAGATAGGTTATAAATGGTACGACGGTTGGTGGTCTGAAGAACCATCAAGCTTACGTCATGAACTTATTCAATATATTTGGGGGTCTAACTCACCACATCCACCTGTAAGAACTGCAGGGTTTGAACATTGGGTAGGTGATTACACGTCTGAGAATTCACATGAGTCATTGGGTAGAGATTGGTCATTAAAACTTCATTTTGATAAGGATGAAGAAAAGTGGAATAATAACCGTGAATTCGTAACACCATCATTAGGGACAATATTCTATCCTGACCCTGCAATTGATGAGATGGAAGGTGGTATGTTATACTATTGGGATAGATTCGGACCTGAAGATACGACTGAGGAAGGTTTTATCTATTGGCCAGATTATGAACCTGAGGTTATTAAACCAAAATATAATCGATTAATTATTTTCGATGCAGGTAAACTTCATGGTGTTTCACAAATCATAAGTGGTAGACGAAGAGCCGTCGCAATCAATTTGTGGGATAGTCCTCCAACAGAATTTGAAAAAGATTATTAAGGTTTGGTTTTCCAAACCTTTTTTTTTACCTTTACATTATGAAAGTAATGTTCTTAGATAATGATGGTGTAATATGCCTTGCAAACAATTGGGGAAGTAGACTTAAAAAACAAAAGAAAGTTTACACCAAGAACAACCCACGTCCAATCAATAAAGAAATTCCTCTTGAATATCGTTTTGACAACTTTGACCAAAAGGCGGTTAAGGTTCTAAACTATATATTGAAAGAGACTGACGCTGAGATTGTGGTAAGTTCCGATTGGAGGTTCCACGCAACATTAGAGGAGTTAGGTGATTACTACGAATCTCAAGGTATCGTTAAAAAACCTATTGGTCTGACTGACCGTTACCACTATACCAATTGGAAAGAGGAAGGGTTTATTCCTGAAGGTTTTGGTTTTTCTCGTACCTTTGATTTGGAACAAGAACGTCACTTTGAGATTAAGAGATGGTTACGTGACCACCCTGAAGTAACTCATTGGGTTGCCGTTGATGACCTCAATATGGGATTTGATATTAATACCTCTTATGGTCCAGCGGAACGTGATTGGGGATTGGAAAACTTTGTGTGGACACCTCGTGATTATGAAGGTATCAAACAGAGTGGGGTGAAAGACAAGATAATAAAATTTTTACGATGAATATATTTGTATTGGATTGGGACGTTAAGAAGTGTGCGGAGTATCATAACGACAAACACGTGGTTAAGATGATATTAGAAACCGCACAGCTTCTTTGTGGTGTTCACCATATGACCGAACAACCAACCAATCCCCCTTACAAATTATCACATAAAAATCACCCTTGTTCCATTTGGGCTCGTGAGAGTATTACCAACTACCTATGGTTATGTGAGTTGGGTTTGGAATTGTGTTACGAATATACTCACCGTTATGGTAAGAGACATAAAACTCAGGATGTTATTGATTGGTGTATTGAGAACAAACCCAATCTCCCTGATAAAGGTTTTACTGAACCTGCAAGAGCAATGCCTGAAGAGTATAAAGTTAAATCGGTGGTTGAGTCTTACCGAAACTACTATCGAGGTGAAAAAGCTTCATTTTCTAAATGGAAAAATCGACCTACCCCTTTATGGTTTAATAATTCTTTACTATCATTAGAAAAAATATAATTATGAAAAAGTTTATCTTCGTATTGTCACTATTGTTGACAACATTTGTGACAAAAGCATCTCACGTTATGGGTGGTATCATTCAGGTGGCTCAAACCAGTTATGATTCAACATCCATTGGATTATATATCGTCTCTGAATCATTTCCCTCAATGCCGTCATCGGTATCTATTCAAAGATGGGAAATGAACTCTCAAGGATGGTACGATTATGATGGTAACATTACATTAGATAAGGTTACTTCAAGTACACATCAAGGTTATAACTCTACAATGTATGTTAGTGATTATTTGAATTTGGATTCCAACAAATACCGTTTCATTTATACAAACTGTTGTTGGGGACCATTAAATAACTCATCGAACACATCAAACTCAGAAGTGGTTATTTCTGCAGATTATTGGCACGTCCCAAATAACTCAACCGCATTTGGTGAAATGCCACTATGGATTAATGTTGAACAGAACACAGTAAACTCAATGAAACCTATTTGGGGAAATTTTAACTGTCACTTCACAAACCCAAATCCAGGAGATTCCGTTAATCTATATATGTCGGAGATTTATTCATCATATTCTAATGGAGTCTTTGTACCTCAGGTTCAAACCTCTACAAATGTGTTGGCAGATAACGATTCAATTACCTTTGTCGGTACCAACTTAGGGACATATGGGTATGGATTTCAGATTGACAAATACCGTAATGGGTATTTGATGACAACCCAAAGAATACAATGGACCTTCAAGTTAGTATTGTCCACTCTCGGTGTCGAAGAAAATGATATTGAAAAAGAAGTGTTGGGTATTTGGGATTGGCAAGGTCGTTATATGGGAAAACATATAAATCATAGTGGATTATACGTAATTAGATATAATGACGGGTCCACAGAAAAAATATTTAAGTTATGAGTGCAATAATCGCAAGAATTATATTAACTTTGTTTGTATCGATGATTAGTTATCAGGTATACGTTAATTTTATAAAAAAAGAAAAGTAAAAAATGGAAAATCTAAAAAAGTACTTTCAGTTCTCAGGAACAATCAACGGATTAAATTACTTCTTACGTAATCTTATCCTCTATTTCCTATCTTATGGTATCGGTTACGGTATTGGTATGAGTATGGTAAACAATGATGTAGGAATGATTATGGTTTTTGTTGGTTTGTTTGCTCCTGTGATGTGGGTACAATTAACAACCATTTATAAACGTATGTCGGCATTATTTCCAAAAGACGCCCCACTTTACACTGCAGGTTTGATAACCATGCAATTTGTCATGAGTGCCATGGACGTGAATAATATCTACCGTTCAGGTCTTACATTATTATTATTGATTGTTGCTGGTGTTCTAATCTTTAAGAACTCAGGAATTGAAAATCACGAAGGATAAAAAGAAAGGGACTTAACGTCCCTTTTTTATTTTTCTATAAATTCTAAAAGATAGTCTAAGGTTTTTACCATACTATCAGTCTTCTCGATACCTCCATTCACTACCAGACCAAAAGTGGGTAGTCCCCTAACACCAAAATCATCAGCCAAATCCATATTATAATCGACATTACACAAAGTAATCGGCACGTCGGTCATAGTCTGTAACTTCTTAAGGGTCGGCATCATCATTTTTGATTGGTCGTGCCATTCAGTATAAAAGAATACGAATACCTTTTCATTATTTCGTGAGAGTTGGTCTAAGATTTGTAAGTTTACTTCTATCATTCTTCAAAAAGGAAATCACATACTGCACAATACCTCCAACCAAATTCTTCGGGTACCAACAGTGGTCTATGGAACAATCTACCATCAAATAAAAATGCGGTTCCATGTTTTATTGGGACAGACACGTAGTCTTCTTTATGTGCAAATAATAAATCAGTATATGGTGAACCACAACTCGGTTCATTAAAATATACTGTTACTGAATAGGTCACATTCACACTTTCCTCAGTCCTTGGGTCTTCGATGTTTTTTCTATGTGAATGCCAGTAAGGTGTTTGTTGGTCACTTGCGGCAATTATCCATGCAGACTTATTAAGTAAAGTTAGATTCTTACCTTCACTCGCTCTGAGTGCTCGTGCCAACGTTAAACCCCACATTTGTGTATCATAGAAAAAGTGTGGTGGATTATTTTCATCAATAGTAACATGAATACCAGGACCCTGATTTTCAAAGGTACCATCCTCTAATCTATTAACACCAAGAAATTCATCAGACCAAAATTCCTCTTCTAAAGTTTTTCGGTCCAAAGTCTTTACGTAGTCAATCTCTGTGGTATAAACATAAAAGTCTCCAACTTTGATTGTGTCAATATTTGGTGTTATCATTATTATATTCTTTGTAAATAAAGTGTAATCAAACTTTGGACGAAGTAAAAATTATTTCTTATATTTGTATCAAATAAAAAACATGAATATGGATTTCGGAAAAGACTTTCGCAAGTATGCAATGAGTGACTTCAATATGTCCTCACTAACTTTGGATTCAATTGAATCATCATTAACACCTTACATCTTGGAAGAACGTGAGATGAGGGTAACACAAATGGATATTTTCTCTCGTTTGATGAGAGACCGACTGTTGTGGGTGGCAGGTCCTGTAAACGACCATATGTCAACAATGGTTCAAGCTCAGCTTATGTATTTGGATTCTGTGGACAACATGCCAATCACGATGCACATTGACTCACCTGGTGGTTCAGTAAAATCAGGATTGTCAATGGTGGATGTAATGCATTACATCAAGTCAGACATTGCCACAGTGAATACAGGTATGGCAGCATCGATGGGTTCGGTATTACTTGGAGCAGGAACAAAAGGGATGCGTTCATCACTTCGTTTCTCTCGTACAATGTTACACCAATCTTCAGGTGGTGCTATGGGTAACATCCAAGATGCAGAAATCACCATGAACGAATGGAAGAAGTTGAATGACATTCTATTTGGATTGTTGGGTGAGTTCTGTGGTAAGGACCCTGAGCAAGTGAAACAAGATGCGTCACGTGATTTGTGGTTGTCTTCGCAAGACGCACTTGAATATGGGATTATCGATGAGATTGTAAAGTCCAAGAAGTAATATGTAAAAAATACATATTCCTTTAAGAAACCCTACCTTTTGGTGGGGTTTTTTTTGTTAGTTTCATATGGAGCATATAGATAAATGTAACTATATGATATATTTATTATGTATAATATTTACTTTAATGGATTTCGTAAAATTAATCGAATTATTTATAACCTCAATCACATCTATCGTCATCGCTCTGATAGGTGCAGGATTTTTTAGACGTATGAGCGAGAAAAAACAAAAAAATAAAAGCAAAGAGTCCTTAATGCAACAAATTAAGAATGACGAAATTGTTCATCTATCTATTCGTGAAATCAGAAGGAGATACAATGCCGATAGAATTTATATATGGCAATTCCACAACGGAGGTAATTTCTATACTAATGCCCCAATGCAAAAAATGTCTATCACATATGAAAGAAATTCCGATGGTTTAGAAAGAAAGGCAGATAAGTTTCAAAATAACTTAGTTTCACATTACAACACTTATATCAAGGATATTATTGATATGAATATGTTCTATTCCAATATTGAAGATATGACTGATTTAGGTTTGAGGTCTGTAGCCCTATCAATGGGTACTAAGTCTCACGTTTCAGTTCCAATCTACGATAAGTTAGGTAACTTAGTTGCAATGTTGTCTATGGACTGGGTATTCTCTGAAATACCTTCTGACTTACTTAAGAAAGATGGTAATTTCACTCAGGACTTCAAAGACGAACTTTCAAAAGACTCTGACACCTTAGACAATTACCTATGATAAGAAAATATAAAAATTTAATTTACGCGTCTCTTAATATATTCGCACTTTCAATCATAAACACCATTAAAGGTGGTGTGATAATGGAATGTGGATACAATCATATATTTTGGATTTGTGAGTTAATTTCTTTACTGTTTATGATTTCTCTTTTATACTTCCTTTATAGAACAATTAACGAAGGAAAGTGTACAACAATTAAAAGAGAATCCTCAGATGAAGTTTCAGATTGATTTAGAAGAAAAGAAAATTTTATTTACCGAGCCGTTCACCAAACATGATTTGGAGAAAGTTCTTAATCTACTCAACATCGATGATGTAGAAGAGTGGAAAGTAGATATGTCAGATGATTACAAACCTGACCCACTACCATACATACCCCCAACAGATAACACAGGATGGTGGCAAAATCCATATATTATCACCTCAACCGCTACTGAATCAATAAATTTTACAAATAATTCTTCTACTACTGAATTGGAGACTATTTATAACTAAAACTTAAAATATCATGTTCAAAAAACTATTAGATTTTTTCAAAAACTTGTTCAAGCCAAGTACAAAAAAGTATGAAGGGGAGAATCCTTATAAGTACGATTACAACACAACTCCACAAGATGAAACGTGGAAAGATAAGCAGGATAAAAAGATTGCTGAATTAGAAAAACAATTAAATGACCTGAAAAGACAACCGTTACCGTCATCTCCTTCAGATAGAAGACCGATGGACCCAGTGGTTAGTATTGACTTCAGCTCGTTTATAGAAATCATTGATTTATTGATGGGTAGAGGTTTTGCAGAATTAGGTAAAGGTAATTATGTTTTACGTGGACCTAATTACGTAATCGAAGTAAGTCTAATGGACCGTAAGATAACTAAGACTATGGGTCTAACTGTAGTATCGAATGTTTTTGGAACTGGTCACGATGGTGCAGTGAAAGTAGAATCTTTCCTCAAAAAACATATGAGGTAATAAAACGTTTTTAACGTTATCAAATAATACGGTAGTCTCTTTTTGAGTTACTGTATTTTTTTATGCTCATATTTTGTTTCATACTTGAAGGTATATCTTTAGTCAAGTAACTAACGGCACTTTGACCCTGTTCGGGATTGTCAAAAGACATACTTAAATCATCCAATCTCATACCATCTTTCATATTCTTATATAACCATAGGTCACCGGCATGTTCGTCACTTTCTTCGTAGAAATTTATATTTTGAATGTCACCTTTAATTTTGGCTTCGTAAGTTTTGTATAAATCTTCATTGGTAAAAAACCAAATGGATTCATCAAAATCCACATAGTCATAACCCGTTCTAACCTCACCGTCTCCGTCACACTCATAACATTGTATCTCACCATCACCGTAACATTCGTCACATTCGACCTTTCCTGAACCGTCACACGTACCACATTCATCATCTTCATCACTACCCCCGTAAGATTCGCCCTTACCTGTACCATCACATTCTCTACATTCGAGTGTTTCGTCACCATAACAGGTACGACACTCTAATATACCATCACCATCACAATCAGGACAATCTTCTTCTTCATCGCTTATCTCAGTAATTTCAACTACTTGAATGGTATGGATATTTTCTGCAATTTTTTTGGCTTCTTCTAAGGTCTTACCTTCATACATATGGAACAGGATATAACCGATTTTAACCACCTCATAACCACTTAGATGTTTTATCAATCCTCTACTGGTTGGGTTAGTAAGAATTGTATTAATAATAAAACTGACGTGAGGTAATCTACCTGTCTTTAATTCTGTTAGATTGATATCAATCCAACTTTTCAATACCTGAATTATTTTGTCCATAAGAAAATTGTCTATACTAATATAAATATACGGATATTTATAAGTAAATCCATTTATTACCATGAGTAAAAATAGTATGAACGAAGACAAAAGGCCAAGGACTGCTCCTGTTAACACAGAGGGTCTTCTGAAAGTAATTCAATATACCTTATCAAGTCATAAAGATATTAGTTTTGATAACCTAAGTGCTCAGAATCCTTTTTTAGATGATGTATTTACCAATATGAAATTAGTGGGGGTCAAAAATGTGAGTGAAAATGATGTTGATGATTACGTATTTACCTTTATGAAGGACAATGCGTCTTTATTAGACAGTGGAAACTTCAACTCTGAAGAATATATGATTCCTCAAAAGAAAAAATTTGAGTGGGATGGTGTTGAAAAGTATTGGGCGTGGACTGCCGACTATTATACTGGTGTAATAGAATCGTATTCAGAAGTATTTGTGCAAAATTTGTTTGACGAATACGAAATAAGTGTTTCTGATGGTGAATTTGTTGAGAAAGAAATTTACGATACTAAAGATACCGAACATCAAGTTGATAGTATCAAAGAAATACCATTTAACGACTCAGTAAATGAACAAGAAGAACCAAAAGTAGACTTAGATACTTACGAAGCCCCATTTACCTCTGAAGATTTCATGAATTATGTGGAATCTGAGTGGGATATTGAAATGTTAGACTTATTAATGGGTATTTTAAGTAAAAGAAAGAAATATATCCAACAAACTATAGATACTGCTAACCCAAGAACGGTTGTTAAGGGATATAGAAGGTTTGACGAGTCAAAAACCACCAAAAATCTAAGATTATTACAAGAATTACTTAAAAAATAGACGTTTTAAGAGACTTTTATAAAAAATAAAGGGAGATGGTAGCGAACCTCTCCCTTTTTTCGTTACCATAACTGATAACGGTCCTAAATCCCCTAAAAAAGGGGTCGTTATTTCATTTGACACTCACAATTGGTGCAAGTACACCCCTGAGTGAGACAATTTTCGTTACATGTACAATTTTCGCAAGCCATAATCTTGTTTTTCTTATAAATATCACCTATTTTTGATTAAAATACATTAAAAATGGAATACAACGTTCATATTTGTCCGATTTGTGGTGAAAACACCGAAAGAATACCTGAAGATTATATGGTTGGGAACGTCCATTTGACCTGTTTTCTCAAAAAAGAGGAAATTTCTTAAATTTTACTTCAAAAATTCGTCAATTTGTTCCTTTGTAGGGTATCCAACCTCCTTATCACAGTCAGCACAATAGAGTTTCATATTATTTGTGCCGTTTTCAAACTTAACTTTAGTGTTTTTGTGTGAACAAGACTCCTGAATGGTCTCTTTTTCCTTACTTAATTCCTTGATTTGGTTATCAAGAGAGTTGATTTTCTGTCTTTTATCATCTTCCATGACATAGTATTTAGTCATTTATTCGTCTTAAACGAAAAAATGGATATTTTTACAGAAAACACCCATTTTATAACAATATATTACCTTTATAAATATCACACATAGTTCAACCAGGTCGTTAAGATGTACTTATCGTCCGAAATTGGTGTGTGCCCATTATGTACAAATGGGAAAGTTGCAGGGTGACAAATTACTCTTCCTGCTTTTGGTTTAATTTTAGTGTTTGAATATAACATTCCTGTTTCTCCACCTTCATTTACATCATTCAAATAGAATATAAAAACAAAGACACGAGAACAATTCTCGACATTATCAGTTTCAAAGTGATATGCATTGTAATGTCCTTCACCTTTATCATATTTTTGTATCTGACAGGTAGTATATTCAGTATTCTCATAGAACAATACTGATGGTGCTAAAAATTTATTCTGAAACGGTAAGGATTCTGCGTACTCATTTACCACTTCATTAAATTTACTTAAAACGAAGTCACCATATTTCTCCATTAAGTCAGGATAATTAAAAAGGTTTAAGTCTGTGGTATCTTTTACTTCAGTATTCAAACCACCTGCCATCTCACCTTTATGTCTCAAATCAGGATTATTTTCAAAAAAGTCTATAAGCTCCTGACAAAACTCTTTTGTGAACACATTATCCTTTACTAATATAAAATCTTCTAATCTCATTGTCTTTTCTGAAAGTTTGTGATAATTATTATTCTTAATATAATAATATATTATATAATAGAAATAATAAGAAAAATATATAAGTTATTTATAAATTATATATAGCATTATTATATAGGGAAATTTTGATTTTAAGACACTTTTAGGACACGAGTGGGGTACTTACCCCACGAAGTGGAAAAAGTCCAACGTAGGTCACCTAATAAGGTGAGAGGGTTTAGAACATACCCAGAGTGGTAATGGGTTTGTCAGTCTTAAAGATATTAATGATTCTTTCGTCCAACTCAGATTTTACTTCATCTTTAGTAATAATCTGCATATCAAAATTAGATAAATCATCATACATTACCCCTTTAGGTAGTGCAATATAATTTTCAATTTTACTATCATACATCATCTTAGAAAAATCAGTAGGGGACATCCCCAATTTTTCAAAAAACTCCATAGATGTCATAGTGTCAGGAACTTCAACATTAGATAAGATACGAATCTTAGCATCCACAACTGGAACCACTCGATTTATGAATTGACTGGTTTTTATATCCAAAATAGAGTTTTCTCTTTTTTTTCGTACAATGTCAAACTTATCCACAATAATGGCATCTACCCAATCCAATTGTGGGACTACCTGTGAATTGTAATAAATGGTCAGTAAATCTTTATATGATGGTTTCATACTCATAAATATCTAACGATTTTGTATTTCTTTTTGAATCTTATGTAACTTAACCTTAAACATCAATTCTTTCTGTCTTTCTGAAATGATTGTTGTTTCAATATCTAATGTATCAATACCATCTCCAATATTTAATAACTCATTCTCAAGAGTTTCTATATTTTGTTGTATACTAGTTAAATTATGTTGTAATGAATTACGTCTTTTTTCCAACTTTCTTAATTCAAAATTTCTAAGTTGGTGTTCAAAATCTTCACCCGTCCCATGTCTTCTTAAACCACCGTTAAACCCATAAGGTAATGATGTATGGTTAACATAGAATGAACCATCATAAACTATTTCGTATTTTTTTAATGAATCTTTTTCAGGTTTTACGTGACCAAACTTACTAACGTCAGGTGTCAAAGTATCAAAATCATAACCGAATAATTTAAGGTCCAACCAGTATCTTTCCTCAATTATTTTTCGACTCCTTTCAGTATAATATTTTCTATAATCACGGTCATCTTCATGTCTACCCATATTTGCATGTGGTAAGAATGTGTCTGTCAATCCTAAATGTTTAACAACCTCATCAAAACCGTGTTGTAAATGTTCAAAACCAATAATATAATCGGCCAAGAATCTACCTTCTTCATCTAAGAACCAAAAAGATTGAGGTGTTCTATTCATGTACCACGAAATAGTTAAATGACCTGTCTTATCTTCATCACCGGTATCAACAACGTATTTAATACCGTCCATCATACGACCTTCGTGTCTCCATATGACCCACTCTTCAAACGGTATAGTGAAGTTACTGTTGTCTGTCCAATACTTCCATGTTGAGTACATCATGTCAAAAGGATTTCTGACCACACAAAACTTAAAGTGGTTATCGTATTCTTCAGGTAAAAGAAAATCTCTGTACTGAATTAATGGTTGGTGTATCTCTTCATCATTTACTGAGAAGTCTTGATACTGATACAAAGCCTCTTCGATTGAGGTTCCTGCCGCCTTCGGTATATGTACAAAGATAAACGGAGGGTCATTACTGTAAATCATTTCATCTAAGGAACAATAGGGTAAAATACCAAACTACCATCAACCTCAAACCAAAAACTTTCTAAGTGTTTTTTGTCTTCACCGTTCATAAAGTATAGGTTGAACACCCTGTCAGTATCTTGTCCCGCAAATTCACTATCTTCAATTATATCAAACATAGGGTCACAAATATCATTTGGATAACCCATATAGTCTGACATATAAACTGTAGATGCAGAATTACTAACATCAATAACATCAATGTGTGTTCGACCACTAACCTGTGTAAAAGTAATATCGTCGGATAAGTTTACATTATTAAAACTAAATCCTGAAAATAGCTGTTCGTAGTCTTGTGGTGTCATAATTTTTTATTTATAAATATATTAATTGTGACCTTTTTGGTCATGTGCAGTTTGCCAAGCCTTAAAATGTGACCTTTCTTCTTTTGGGATAAACAATGGATGGGGTTCCAAACTGGCGTGATGAGACTCAACACCATGAGGAATAATACCTTTCTGAACTTGTTCCCAAAACATCCATGTCATATCATCAATACTCTCAGTTAATAAATCCACATACTCAGGAAACTCATTAACAATAACATCAGTATAAACTAATGATTCATAGGTATGTGTTTGATTTTTTAAGTAGTCATTTCTTAAAGTGTAACTATGAATTTCTTCAGGGTCCTTATATGTAAAGACGACCAAAGTATCGTCAAGATACTCCAACATACGGTGTAAGTGTCCCGACACTGATGGTGAGAATAAAACGAACTTTTCATTCTCCTCTCTAACTTTTTCTAATGCTCTTTTAAGACCTAACTCTTGGTCATAGTATTTTTTATGAGACCAAGGATTTTCAAATCTGATATACTTCAATCCGAAGTCATGTTCAATTATCTTTGCTGCAATTTTATTACCAGCACCATGAGGACCTGTTACAATTACTCGGTTAAATTTAGCAATAGTGTCTTTAATATCGAAATAGTTTTTATCCATCGTATTCATTTTACTTAAAAATAGTTTATTAACATAATTCAGTAAACAACAAAATAAAAAACCCCCACAAATAAATGTGAGGGTTAATTATCTAATCCTTATTAGTTTTTATTCTGACTTACCACCGAAGATTTTTCCTGCTTCAGCAATACCGAAAGCACCTAATGTGATAATCACGAATGAATTAAAAATAGTATCAGAGATAACTAACTCGTTACCTAAGATTCCAGTAACAACATCAGCAATTGCAGTTAAACTCATTACTGCAAATGACATAAATCCAACGATAGTTTTTTCGTTGTATTCATTGTCGTCCTTAAAAATGTCTTTGAATGCCATAATTAATAGATTAATTTTTAGTTTAGTTTAGTTATAAATATTCTCCAATGTTTGAATGTCTTCAGGTGATAAAGATTCCCACCATTCGTCATTGTCTATATGGGCTAAGTGGTAACCTTCACGAGAATCTATCTCCCCACTTTGATACTTTGGATAAGTATATCCAGTATCTACCTCCAACATTGCACCCACACTTGGAAGTTCAATATAATTGGTTGGGTGTTTAAGTGGTGCATCATCAGTGGTGCCACCTGACCATGTTGGTGGCCAACTCTCTTGTATTAACTTAATATTTGCGTGGTTGATACCTACGTATCTTAATAGATATTCCAAATTAAACATCAAATCTTGAACGGATGCAAAACGACCATATTTCATGTCGGGTTCCATTGATACTCCGAATATAGTAGGTATGGGTTTGTCTGTTGTAATTTTTATCGTGTAAAAATCTTTATTTTGCACTTCCACACCTAACACAGTAAAGTGTAAGTCTAAACCATAATAGTTCATGGCAAGTTCCTTACCCAAACTATTAAGTAACTTCTCTATCTGTGATTCAGGTACCATATTATCTTAATTTACAGAATGGTTTTTTGTTTTTCTGTACAATCAATGAAACTGTGGTATTAATCGATTTAGAAAATGATTGAGATATAGCAGCCGCCCTTGATTGAGGTTCTTTAACCTTTACTACAACACCACCTGATAATTCATCGTCTGATTTCTTTTTACAATCCGGCAACTTGTTGAATGCTTCAACACCTGTGATACCACCTTGTAATGATTGTTCTTCCAAAACTTTAAGGACCATCGCCTCAAGTTGTTTTTCTGTTAACTTAACTTTTTTCATAATTCTTTTTTTTTATTGTCTTTGTGGAAATAATCCATCAACACAAATTATGTAATCTAATTCTGAGTGTGGTGAATACAGTTGAGGTAAAACAAAATATTCATCATCAACTCTAAATCCCTCACCTAATACCGCATGTAATGCCATATTATCTTTTATATGTATTTTACTACCATCACATAACATCCAATTACGTGGGACGTAATTGTTAGGAAATAAAATTATTTGTCCGTAGTATCCTTCCATACCTATAAATACTCCATAAAAAGAAAACCCCCATCCTAAGATGAGGGTTTATATAATATTAATTATTGGTTTGATATTTATTTTTTCTTACAGAAATACTTTTTCATTAAGTTATCAATATCACGATTATCCTTATCTTTCAAATACAAATTAAACATATCTTGAGAACGATTTCCAATATAGAATCTTTTTTGTGTTCCATCACAATAAAGCGCTAGAGTTATTTTTACATCTGCATTATTCTTGTTTTTAGCGTCAACTTCAACCGTTTTAAGATTTGGAATAGAACTATCCTTAACTTCACCAGTTATAAAATCCATTCCATCCGCAATATATAAAGGATTATTTTTTCCTACATTATCTAAACTCGTGAATACTTCAATTTTTGGTGATATTTCATTTTCTGTAGGTCCTGTATACTTCTCACGTTTACAGAATCCTTGTACCCAATTATTATCTTCATTAGATAATTTACCAGCAAATTTAATACCCGCATCAAACCCAGAAAATTGAACATCTTGAATAGGTGGTATATTTACATAATTTTGGTCACAACTAAACTTTACCTCTTGTCCAAGTCTTTCGTAATAACCTCTTTTATCATTTTCAGAATAACTAAATTCTGCATAGATTCCAGGTTTAGTCTCATTATCTTTGGTGTAAATTCCTGGTTTTGTTTTTACATAGATAGTTCTCTGTTCACCTTCTTGTGAGCCTGTAATTACAAGTTTTTTGTTGATATAGTAATCATTACCTTGTTCATTCACCAAACCATACATCTTATTGATTTGGCTTCTTTCTTCTTCTGATGATTCGTTAATAAATGGTTTTGCGTCACCCAATTTTGTTTCAACTAATTTTTTGAAGTTATCAATGGATAAGTTCATTCCTCCCTCGTGTTGTTCACGAATTCTATTCTTTTCTTCTTCAGAAATATTGTTCAATAAATGTTTCATAATTCAAATGTTATATCCATAAATACTTAAAAAAACAAAAAAGTGGACCACAGGTATTGTCATAATCAAATTTGTTTTTTACATTTACTTAATTAAACTTATAAAAACATAAAATAATGCCACAGAGATTTTATTTCGACGAAAACGATTTGAACGGAACGGTAGACAAACTCACCAACAACCTCAACGATATGTTGGACTTTGCTTACCTCCACGAAGACATGGTAAACACCATTGAATCACTAATGAGTGATTGGGGTAAAGAAAACTTACCGACCTACCCTGAATACATCGAGGAATACGAAAACATGCCAGAAGACCAAAAGGAATGGTATGACGATGTTGATGAATATCTATCAGAGTTTGGACGATGGTGGTTGGAGTCATTCGAAAGTTTGGACGATGAATTAAAAGTAAAATTCATCCACCGTTACCGTATAACCATTGCAGTTTGTCTACACAGCGACACATACATGTATGAAGACCTGATGAACGAAGTCGATGAAGCTTACAACCACACGATTGGGTAAACGAACGAAGACCGATTAGAAGGACCTCCAATTATGGGGGTCTTTTTTTATAAGAAGAAAAGGGGGTCGGGGGATTTATTAGAATCCAAATGGACCTTTTTTCTTTTTCTTTTTCTTTTTACCACCTCCGAAAACACTTCCAATTGCATTGCCAGTATCTTTAACTCCTCCAACAACCGCATTACCCGCATTGTTTACAGGTTCAGCAACTTTGTCAACCACTTTTGTAGTTTCTTTAGTTACTGTTTTGACATCATTACTAACCGTATTAGCCACTGAGTTAGCAGAATCCTCTACAAACTCTTGGGTAGGTTTGGTATCCACACTAACCGAAAGGTCAACATCTACACCCACTAAAAGGGCAACTTCACCATCAACACCGACAGTTGCAACACCATCATCCATCGTAGCACCTCCACCAACTTCAGCACCTACTTGTGCTCCAACTGATACTCCAGCTCCAGCTTCCGCTCCGTTACCATTCTCATCGTAAGTACTATTTGATGCTCCTACACCTACTGATGCACCAGCCATCGCTCCTGCGTGACCTTCAGCACCATCTGCACCTACTTGTCCACTTGCACCAACATAAGC
>ENA-UOXV01004372-UOXV01004372.1-marine-metagenome-genome-assembly--contig:-NODE-4372-length-16278-cov-5.118227_pt1 | contig 16278 bp, 10 predicted proteins | sample MGYA00238165_ERZ766961 | MGnify/ENA primary metagenome ERZ766961 (study PRJEB28924, sample SAMN03173240) | marine metagenome | biome: Marine; feature: Water; material: Subsurface seawater | place: North... | reverse complement strand
CGACACACTCGGTGCTCGCGTGGCTCGCACATACCCTCGCATATCGCGTATCGTCCCTACCCGGCACAGGCTAAGGAGGGAAGAGGGTGTGCTCGCAACGACTATCCAGGTTAATCTAATCTAATCTATCGTCCCCACCCTCCGCGATGGAGAAGGTGACCTTCGGCGACGCCTCCATCCCGGGTTACGAATGCGGCGACAAGTCAGCCCCGGCCGTCGTGGTTTTGCAAGAATGGTGGGGAGTCACAGAGACGATCAAGCGTCAGGCGCTCAAGCTTCACACCGACGGCGGGTTCCGCGTCATCGTCCCGGACCTGTACAAGGGCGAGCTCGGCGTGGACGCCGAGGAGGCGCACCACCTCATGACCAACCTCGACTGGCCCAACGCCAAGGCTGAGCTCGTCGAGTGCGCCAGGTACCTGAAGGCGACGGGCTCACCGAAGGTTGGCGTCGTCGGCTTCTGCATGGGCGGCGCGCTCGCGCTCATCGCCGCGCAGCACGCCGACGACGTGACATGCGCCGCGCCATTCTACGGCACCCCCGACCCGGGCATCTGCCAGACGGAACAGATATCCAAGCCGGTCCAGGCGCACTTCGGCGCGATGGACAACTTGGCCGGCTTCTCGGACCCGGACGCGGCTACGAAACTCCTCGAAAACCTTCAAGCCGCCGGCGGCGACTGCGAGCTTCACACGTACCCGAACGTCGGCCACGCGTTCATGAACGACACGCCGGACCCGTACGCCACCTGGGAGGCGCGTCGAAAGGCGCAGGGGTTCCCGCCTTACGACGAGACCCAGGTGAACGTGGCGTGGAGCCGACTGCTCCGGTTCTTCGAGAAGCACCTCGTCGGGTGACCTAAGACTGCGATGGATGTAATAACAACAACTGCGATTCTACGAGAGTACTCGTAAAGTAAGATTGTCATACCCGCGCGGCGTGTGCAATGCCCTACGACTAAAGGCACGCCGCGCGGATGCGACGGACGATTCCAACGCCAAAAGAAACGAAACATCTTCGTCGAAAACCGAGTTGGAACCGATCACTTGGCGGCGAACGCGAGCGTCATGGAGTGCGTGGGGTTGATCTTGAACCCCTGGAGCCCCGACAGCGCCACCGACGCCTGCGTGTCCGTCTCGAACTCCACGAACGCGATCCCTGGTTTGGCCTCCACCATGCGCACCTCCTTGAAACCCGGAAATTGCTGAAACAACATGGACAACATCGCCGCCGTCGTCGCCTCGGGCAAGCCTTGCACGAAGAGAATCTCGTTGGGGGGCGCGGACGGGTCCGTGCGGATCTTCGCCGGGACGCCCGCCGCGGCGTCGCGTTCCGCCTTGGCCGCCTGGCTCTCCTTCTCCTCGGTCTGCGACTCCGCCTTCCGCTTGGCTCGCATCTCCGGATCCCTCGCCTTGGGATCGAACGAACCCTCTTGTTTCGCCGTGGCGTCCGACTTGGTCTTGGCGTACGTGATGCGCATGGGCTTGTCGTAGAACGGGAAGCCCTGCATGGCGCGCATGGCCTCGGTTGCGGATGCCACGTCGGCGAAGACCACCCACGCCTGCCCTCGGAGCTTGTACGACTTCGCGGCGACGATGTCGATGATCTTGCCGAACTGGCTGAAGATGGCCTGCAGCGACTTCTTCAGCTCTGTGGATGGTGACACGCGGAGGAGTGGGGCGTGGAGGGTCAGTCATGAGGTGATTCGCGGAGGAGGCGGGTCGGATGCGCGCGCGGGCATCGGCGGCGAGGGAGGGGCCCGAGGTCGAGATTAGGGTTAATCCCGGCTTCCCTCGGCCGATGGGAAGGTGATCGGGGATGGCGGACGCGCGCGATGGGACGCACCATCCTTCTTGGTCTTTTCGTTCAGGTTGTTGACGTAGATCGTCGGGCTGGGCGGGATGTCCCCCATGCTCGGTGAATACACTTCGGCGTGCGTGCGGGACGCGCGTCTGACACTGTGGCACCCCGGGCGATGATTGAAAACCTTCTCCGTGTTTGTCGATGAACTCGGCAACGAAGGAGGATTCTTGTTCACTCCGAGCGGAGAAGGGGCGCGGAGTAACATGGCTTCGCTTGCGTTCCACGCGGCCGTCGCGCGCGTCGCGTCACTCACCCGACCGCGATGCGACGACGCACGCGCGAGATCTTCCTCGTCCAGGGCCACCACCACCACGACGTGCCGCGCCGGTAGAGACGACTACGACCGCGAATCATCTTCGTACCCAGCCGCCGACCGTCGCCCGGACATGACGGACGAGCGCCGGTACTACGACGGCGGGCGGCGGTCGTCGCGCACGAACGACTACTTCGACAGGCGCGCCAAGCCCACGAGCGACTCGCGGCCCGCGGTGGACCGCGGGCCCACACGGGCGCGCCGGGAGTCACGGACCCAGGACACATCCATGACTCCCCCATCCTATCCACGCCGGGGAAATCCACGCGACGACGGCTTCCGCGAACGGGAGGCTTCGATGCGCGCCGAGGCTGACGCACGCGCCGCGCGCGAGGAGACCATGTGGCGCGACGCCTACACCAAGCGCGTCGAGGAGAAGCGCCAGCGATGGGACGAGTGGGACGACATGGCCGCCGAGGAGGACACCGCGCGCAAAGATCGAGTCGCGCGAACCAATTCCCGCAAACCGGGTTCCAAGACCCCTTCGCAGCGACGCGATCGGCTCGCGAGGTACAGGGACATCTCACGACGCGCGGACGAGACGTGGGCGGCATCCATCGAGCGCAGGTGGACCGCGGACGAGTCGTACGCGCGAACCACGGGGTACAAACCGAGGGGCGACGGCGTTGACCGAACCATGGATTGGCTCTTCACGCCACTCGCGGGCGCCGCCCGGAAGATCGACGCGTGGCTCGAGGACGACCCGTACAACCCGCTGACTAACCCGGGGTATTACGGCGGGTACGACGCGCCGCCCATGCCGCCGCCGGGTCAGATGTACGAGCAGTACGACATGCCCGGGGGGTCCGCGATGAACGCGATGGGATGGGGCGGGCCGCGACGGATGGAGGAAAGGGACGACGACAGACGAGCGATGAGGACGCAAGCTCCCGAGTACTACGCCACACAGGGCGGCGGTCCTCCTCCTCCTTATGCTTCTTCTTCTCCGCCGCCGCCGCCCGCGGGATGGCGCGAGGAGCGGCGCGGGGGAGGTAACCCGCTCGGCGACATGTTCAGGGGCGGCGGCGGGGACGGCGGCGGGGGGTGGCGCGGAGCCGACCGGGGCGACGAGGCCATCACGCCGGAGGAGTTCGAAGCGCTCCGCGGCGGGACCGATTTTGACAAATACAGGGGCACAGCCTCGGGCCGGCGCACCCGCGGCGGACGCCGGTGACCCCTTAACCCTAAATAGACGACGTGACACACTCTCGTCGTACTGTACGTAAGAGTGAATACTCGAGTTTACAAATCAAACCTCCTCGAGCGCCGCGCGAGTCTCCTCGCCGTATTTCTCCGCGCTGACCACGCGCCAGGTGGAGTCGCCTTCCAGACGCAGGACATCCTCGTGGAAACCCAGCAAGCTTCCCCTGTGTCCCACGCTGACGTACGCGGTATCGTCCAAGTCGCGAAGAAGCGAGTACATCTTCGCCTCGTTCGCGGCGTCAAGCGCACTCGTGGCTTCATCCAGCAGCGCCACCGGTGGACGCGCGAGTAACACCCTGGCGAACGCGAGCCGTTGCTGTTCCCCTAAACTGAGGATCGAACTCCAGTCGCCGACGGCGTCCAGGCCCGACGCGGCGTGCACAGCTGTGTCGGCACCCCCCTGGGCACCCACCCCCTGGGTAACACCCCCGCGCCGCTCCGCCGCCTCCTTATCCCGCCCCCGCGCCAGGAGGTACCCGAGGTTCACGCGCTCCAGCGCGTCGATGAGCTGCGCGTCGTCCGGCTTGGGCGCGCACCCGGCCACACCGCACTGAAACTCCATCATCTCCGCGTCGTTCACTTCGTCGTCCTCGCCGTCCTTGTTGGCCCAAAACGGCTTAAACGTGGAATACTCCGCCTTTTGCGGCTGGATCCACGTCGGGTACAGCAGCTGCTGACGCAAGGTACCGAGCACCAGGTACGGGCGCTGCGGGAGGAAATACATCCCGCTGTTCTCCGCGACGTTCGGGGCGTCGGCCGCGGCTCCTCCGGCTTGATCCCTCGATTCGGGGGTTAAATCGCTCGCGTCGACGCCGCGCCATCGAACTTCGCCGCCGCCTTGATCCCACAAACCGGCCACCGCGCGAAGCAGCGACGTCTTTCCCGCGCCCGACGGGCCCATGATCAGCACGGACGACTTGTCACTCAGGCTGAGGTCCAGGTTATCCACGAGCGGCGGTCGCGTCGCGCCGTACGCGCCGGGCGTTCGCACCGTCAGTCCCGTCAGCCTCAACTTTTCAGCCGAATTAATCACATTCGCATCGTTCGAGTTCGCCTCCTTCCCGCCGTTGAGGCCTCCGCTGACGGACGCCGACGCCGCGTCCATCGCGTTTCGCACCGCCTCCCGCACGATCGCACCACGCGCGATCTTGGCGTCCCCCGCGGGTCCAGGCGGCGCGACCAGCGCCGACGCCGGTCCGTTGAGAACCTCCGTCATCTGACCCAATCGATCCGTCACAGCGCTGAAACTCGCGAGACGCTCGATCTGGTACACCACGAGTGACACGTCACCGAGTATGTGCGAAAACGCGCTGCTGCTCTGGTTAATCACCCCAAACTCAATCTCACCCTTGAAGTACAGCGGCGCGACGACCGCGGCGGGCAGGAACGTGACCAGGTACCGGTAGCAGCTGGTGAAAAAATCCACGTTTCGAGTCGCGACGAGTAAATCCCCGAGGTTGTCAAGCGCCGCCCGCAGCCTGCCCACGAGCCCGCTCCGCTCGGCGGCTTCGCCCCCGTAGAACGCGATGCTCTCCGCGTTTTCACGCACGCGAACTAAACCGTACCGAAAGTCCGCCTCGCGTCTCTCCTGGTTAAAGTTAAGACCCACCAGCGGCTGACCGAGCTTCGCGGAGATGAGCGTACCTCCCGCGGCGTACACGAATAAAACGCCTACTAGCGGCTTGTAAATGCCGAATAAGATGCCGCTGAAGCTCACTAAATCGATCCCGGCGTTCAGAAGCGTGAACGCCAGCCCAAGGGTTTGTGAGGTAAAGGCTGATATGTCGTCGACGATGCGTTGATCCGGGTTATCGATGACGGATCCGGTTTGGATGTGGTAAAAGTTTCTGTCGTCCAGGTACTTCTCCACGTACCGTTCCGTCATCCACCCGCGCCACTTCAGCGTCAGCACTTGTTGGTAGTAGTCCCTGAAGACGAACACCGGGATGGCGCCCGCGATGGCGGCGATGTACGACTTTAACAGTCGGTCGAAGTCCTCCGGGTTCTTCTCCGCGATGCTGTTGTAAAAGTCTCGGCCGAGAAAGTTGAAGCCGACGGAGATGGCGGTGGTCCCCAGGGTCATGACCACGACGACGATGAGGAGCAGGCGCGCGTTGCCGGAGGAGGACGGGTCGACCCAGAACGGCGTGGCGACCTCTTTGAACCGCGCGGAGAGGGATGAGAGGTCGACCTCGGCGCCCGCGGGCGGCCGCGATGCGTCCACCGAGGATGAAGATGTCGCGACGTCGTCGTCGTCGTTCACGGAGGATGCCACGCGGACCGATGCGCGACGACGACGACGTGCGTTGTTGTCATCACCGGATGAAGTCCACCGGATAGAGCGACGATGGGCCGCGGCGGCAGCCGGACATGCGGCGAGGCTCGCGACGACGGGGCGAGCGGCGTGTGTCGTCGACGCAACACGTCGATTCGCGGCTCGACACCTCGACGATGGGACCGGGACGCGCGCGTGAACGCGCCACGCCCGCGGCTGGACGCCCACCGCGAGTGGCGCGGACATTCCCGCCGTGTTGACGATGTCGCGTGAGGATCGAAAGCCGCGGCGAGGAGTGGATCGGAGCTGTCGCGTGCGTAGGTGCGTCGACGAGTGCGTCGCCAGCGTGGACAGATCTCCTGGTTGGACGTGGCCGAGATCAGAGACTGTGGAGTCATCGTGTCGTGGGTGCCTCTTCACAGCGACGAGCGCACGGGTCCATCCCGCGCGTTTTCGATCGACAGACGCAGCGCGCGCGATGACTTCGATCGCGTTCCTCGCGCCCGTGCATCACGCGCGGGGCAGATCCGCGCCCGCCGCGCCGCGTGGACACGCGTCCGCGGCGATGCCCCGCGCCCCCCGGGTGAGGATGAAGATCGAACCCGGGTCCTCGTCGAGGGCTGTCCGCGCGATGTCGACGGAGACCTTCGTCGACTCCAGCGACGACGCTCCGTCCACCTCGGGCGGCGACCGCGGTGACGTCTCTGACGTCCGAGTCAGAGCCCTGAGGCGCGAGGGTGACATACCGCGCATCGCCACGCTGTGCTCCGCCGTGTTCAAGGAGACCGCGCTGCCGCTGCCGGACGATCTCGCCGACGGCGACGTCATGCGCGACGTCGCCGACTTTCTCGAGAGCAGATACGAGTCCGCCATGATCAAAGACCTGACGGGCATCACCACCAAGAACCTGCGGGAGAAGAGACGGTGCGAGAACCAGACGCGCGCGGAGTACGGACGCACACGCGCGAGGGCCACATCACGCGAGCTCCTCGCGCTGCAACGCACGCGAACCTCCGTGGACTCGCTCTCCACCGAACAACTCCGCGAGATGCGCTCGCGAATCACCGACGAGGTCGAGCTCGAGCTCGAGCGCGAGCGCAAGGTCGCGAGCCCGGACTACACGCGGCGCGTGCGGTGTAGGCAGTGGATGCAGCTCGTCGCAGACGGAACGGTCCCGGGCGGCGTAGCCACCGGACTCGTCTCCATGCCGGATGGGTACGTCGCGCCGCCGCCTGGCACGCGGGAGATCATAGGCAGCGCGACGTTGCAGGTGTGCGTCCCGGACGCGCCGCTCCCGCCGCCGTTCCCGACGTCCAGGCCGTACAGGTCGTACCTGGCGAACATGGCGGTGTGTCCGGAGGCGAGGCGGAGGGGAGTTGCGACTTCGGTGATTAGGTACGCGGAGCGGGTGTCGCGGCTGTGGGGTTTCGACGAGATGTGGCTGCACGTCAACATCGACAACCCGAACGCGCGGGCGTTGTACGAGAGCCTCGGGTACGAAATCGACGGGGAGGATCCCATCTGGTACCTGGACAGGCGGTACCTCATGAAGCGAAAGCTCTCGTGACGACATCGTTTAAGTTTGGTTGGTTACAAATCCGTGGGTCTCCTAGCCTAGTAGCGCTATGTACACCTACTTGTAGTGCTATTTAAATGAAAAACGCTTCGTTTCCGTAATCGCGCGGGGTCGACACCGGCGCGTCGTGAATAACGTCCCCGACGCTGTCGCCCCACGGGCCCAAGAGCGCGAGACGCACGGCGTACAGCGCCGCGCCGCCGAAAACGGGAATCGCCAAATTATCATTCGCGGCGCCGTCCACGACCAAAGACACGAACGAATCACGACTCCCCGCGCCGCCCTTCCTCCCCACCGACGCCGCGGGCGTACCCGCAGCCTCAACCGCCGCGACCGCGACCCCGGACGCGACGCATAGCGCCATCATCGTCCACACGTTTTCCTCATCCTCAATCGCCGTCGCAGCGGACAACGCGGATCCGCCGAGAAAATGCGCCCACTCCAACGCGTCGCCGTCCGGCATCACCACGTACACGCCGCAGTACAGGAACCACGCGACGAGTGACCCGCTCCAGAAACACGCGAATGTCCCGATCACCGACTTTCCCCCGCGGCCGTACCGTCCCCCGAAGCACCGGAAGTCGCCGAAGACTCGACCTGCGATCGACGCGACGGGGTCGCAAAACGCGAGCTGGCAGATGGCGCAGACTGCCACGTCCGCTGGGAACATGAACAGCGCGGCGGTGACCCCGAGTAGGTACCACGCGGTGCCGTGGATGCGTGCGTGTTCGTTCTCGCGCAGCAGTGGGGAGAGTATCGCGTGCGTGCGTAATGGGCCGACGAGTCGAGCCCACTCGAGGAGCCAGCAGGTGGCCGTCAGCGGTGCGAGCACCGCCGCGACGGGCACCGCGCGCCACTCGCGAAGTGGCATCGTCGCGAAGTCGGTTCGTAGTATCCAGAGCGTTAACACTCCGGGAAAGGCGTGCCACATCGCCCTGACGAGCTCCGACGCGCGGACGCCCCGGGAGGATGATGACGGCGCTTCGTCGTCGCCATCTCCGACGGGCTCGCCGTTGGCCTCCATTTGCAAACGCTTTCTTCTCTCCGCAGAGTTTGCGTAGATTCGAGTGCGCTCTTCGCCGTAGAAGTGCGGCGGTGGGGTGGTGACCTCGTTTCGGGGTTTCCTCGGGGAGACAGTCACGGACGGGGAGTCGGGGTCCCCGATGAGTTTGAGGTTCTTCCCCGACGCATGGGGCGTGACCCGCCCGCGTTGTCGCGGCATTTGCCAATGCGAGAAAGCGTCGGAGTTGACAGAGATCTCACACTTTCGTTGGACGACACAAACGGCAATTTACACTTTATGGAGACTGTTTGTACTGTCTCGTTCTGCGCGGGAAAAAACGTGATTTTTTCTAACCGTTGCTGGTTTTGTCGAATTGCAAACACGAGCGCCGGGTCGAACGCGCGGCTCACTCTGCGCAGAGCGTGCGACTCGCGTCGCATCGGGAACCATAGGTCTCCTAGGCTCCTCTAAGAAGAAGACGCCGTCGAAGGACGGCGCGGCGGACCCGACAACTCCCATGTCCGTCCCAGTTTCCAAGCCCGCGGGCGACGCCGCTCCCAACGGAGGAGCCGCGAAGGCTGCGGCTGCCTCGATGGTCGTGGACGCCTTCTCCGCCAAGGTGGCCGGCGCCATCAAGCCCGTCCTCGACAAGGCCGGACCCGTCTTCGCGATCCTCTCGCAGGTCTTCGCCGTCGTCTTCCCTTACCTCCAGATGGCCTTCACCTTCCTCGCCGGCGCGTGGGAGAAGCTCCAGCCGTACCACCCCGAGGAGTTCATGCCCGCCATCGCCGGCTTCGTCCTCGTCTTCTTCGGCGGCAACTTCTTCACCCTCGCCGCCGCGGTCGAAGCCTACCGCATGATCGGCTTTGACGAAACCAAGACCGCGCTCGTCGCCCTGCACAAGAGCTACAAGGTGGCGATGGAAGCATCCAAGAAGGACGACGAGGTGGACGACGACGGCGACGGCATCGCCGACGTCAAACAGATCTCGTCCAAGGAGCTCGTCCAACGGAAGATCGGAGTCATCGCGAAAGCCATCGACCCCGAGCTCGTGGCGGACGCCGTCACCGCCATCAACGCCGGTCTCATGGCCGTCGTCGCCACGTGAGTGCATCGCCTCGTTCGTCCCGTTTGCGCTTGCCCATTCTCCCGAATTTATTTCCCAGATCCGACCCCGTCCATCCCCCGCGACGCCGCCCGACTGACCACCCGCGCGTATCCGTAAACCCCGACACTTCACAGCCTGAAGGTCAAGTTCGCCAAGTGCGTCACCATCGGCGTCACCGTCGGCGGCATCGCGCACAACGTCGTCTCCACCAACTTTGAGCCCGTCATCATGGAGCTCACGCCCACCGAGTACAAAAAGTGGGTCACCCCGGGCGTCAAGTACGCGTGCAAGCTGTTCGGCGTGTCCATCGCCTGGTCGCTGCAGATGACCATCTCCGCGTTCCACTCCGCGTCCCGCGGCGCGCAGCTCTTCGCGCGCGGCTCCCTGACGTACGCCGTGAGGCACAAGTACCTGAGCCCCTCGGCGGTTGACGAGAAGGGTAAGGTTTTCAACATGTTCATCCTGGGCCTCGGGTTCCTCGGTTTCTGGATGCAGTTCTCCAGTGGGTTCTCGCTGCCGTTCCCGATGAACGTCCTGCTCCTGCCGGTCACGTTCGCCGAGTACGGCATGAGGTTCCTCGTGTTCATGCTGGGCTGATCTGTCGACCGCCGGCTTGAACGATGAGGTTCAAAGAGGTTTGAAACCGTGTACAACAGTGGTTTGAAAGACGCGTCGGAGCTCACCTTTTTCCATAGTATGTCCATAGAGCTAGAGACCCGGTCGTCGCATCACCGATAACGCGTGACGTTGTGTTCATATTACCACACGAATCCGAACGACTTTCAGCTAAAATAATAACATCGCTCGCGATCCATCGGTCTTCGTCACATGTTCCAACTCTTCCTCGCGTCCGACTCGAAACCCGCGGCGTCGAGAGCGTCGAACGCGGCTTTCGCCGACTTTTTATCCCCCGGCTTCATCATCATGGCCGCGAACGCGAACCTCGGCAGCGACGCCAGCGCCGTCGCGGTCCCGGCGACAGACTGGAACTCCCCGTTGGGAACGAGATGTTTCTCCCAAACCTCGGCGTACGCGCCGAGGACGTCGGCGGAGACGGAAGCCTTGAGAATCTTAACAACCTCCTCGTCGGTCACCGCGCCGAGGTACGCCGCGAGCGCCTCGGGTCTACCCCGCATCGACTTGCACCCGCGCTCCAACTCCGTCGCGGTCCTCGGCTTCTTCGCGCTCTGTTTCTCGCGCAAGATGGCCGCCGCCGCCGCGGCCTTCGCCTCCACCGCCGCCTTCGACTTCTCCGGGGTGGTGCGTTTCAACTCGGAAGATGAGGCGGAAGACGCGGACGGGGATGCCGGCGCGCCGACGCCCTCCTCCTCGGCGACCGCGGCGGCTTTCGCGCGCGCCGCGACGTCGGTCTTCTCCTTCTCGAGACGCGCCCTCTCCGCCGCCTCCCTCGCGGCACGAGCCTCGGACTTCACCCCCGCGTGTCCGGGGTACGCCTTCTCCACCGAGTCGTACTCGCTCGACGCTTCTTCGTGCCGTCCGAGCTTGGCGAGCGCCATCGCACGCCTGTGCCTAGCCTTGGTGTGGTTTGGGTCGATGGCGAGCGCGGCGGTGGCGTCGGCGAGGGCGTTGACGTGATCGCCGAGTTTTAACCGAGTCGCCGCTCGGTTAGCGTGATACGGCGCCGAAGTCGGGACGAGCGATATAGCATCGGTGTACGCAGCCTCCGCCGCTTTGAAGTCGCCGAGTTTGAACGACGCGTTCCCGCGGTCCTTCGCGGTCTCCGCGGCTTCGGTGGGGTCCATCGCGGGGGTGAGCGAAACCCGTTCGTGGCTGGTGACCTCTTCGTCCTCGTCGTCGCTCGAATCCTCCTCGACGATCGGGACGCTCTTGCGGACGGGCTTGTTCGGGACCGCGTCGCCGGTGCCGTCCTGGGTGCCGTCGACGGACGCCGCGGTCGGTTCGTCATCGACGCGCGGGTTGGACGGGGGAGGAACGTCGCCCACTCCGTCGACCGCCTCGTCGACTTCGTCGTCTGAGTCGTCAGAGTCTTCCTGGATGGCGACGGGCTTCCTCTGCGCACCGCCTGTGCCTGTGTCTCCTCCCAGGTTGAGCGACCCGAGGTCCATGCCGCCCAGCATCACCTCCGCCGCCTTTTGCATGCACGCGTTGACCTCAGCCTGAAGCGTCTTGCTCTCCGGGTTGGCCCGCACGACGTGCTCGAAATCTTCGAGCGCGGATTCAAATTTTCCCGAGTTGGTCCTCGCCTGCGCTCGCCTGTGGTACCCCTTGACGTACGTTCCGTCGCACTCGATCGCTGACGTGGCGTCCACCTCGGCGTCGGCGTGCCTGCCGAGCTTCAGGTAGGTCGCCGCGCGGTTCGCGAGGAGGATAGCCTTGGTCCGGTCCTCGGTGGCGACTTCGACGGCTTTGGTGTAAATTTCCTCAGCTTCAAAGTATTTCGCTCGGACGAACGCGGCGTTGCCCTCCTTTTTCAGCGCCTCCGCGGCGTCTTCGCCGCTCACCGCGGGTGGCGCGGCGTCGGGCTTTGGGCTTTTGACCTTGGTCTTGCCGAACGCGGGAGATTCAGGGCGGGAGCGCCGAGCGTCGCGCGCCTTCTCCGAAGCCTCAAAGGCTAAACCTTCGACAGTTTCAATCTCCTCGGCGACACCCTTGTGCCTCGGAAACGCCCGTTTGACCACCGCGTAGTCCTCCAGCGCGCCCGCGTATTGGCCCATCTTGGCACGCGCCGCCGCGCGCCTGTGCGTCGCCTTGACGTGCCTCGGGTCCTTGTTCAACACCCAGTTCGCGTCAGCCTCCGCCTCTGGGTACTTTTCCAGCTTGAGCCTCGCCGCCGCTCGGTTGGCTCGAAGCGCGAGCGACATCTTCTCGTCCGCGATCGCGGCGGCGCTCTCGATGCAGGACGTGTAGAAGGACTCGGCGCCATCCATGTCCCCGCGCTTGAACGCGTCGTCCGCCTGTCGCTTGAGCTCATCCGCGTCCCTCTCATCCGCGTCGGTGACCGGCTTGTGAGCGGCTTTCTTTTCAGAGGCTTTCTTTTCCTTTTCGGGAGCCTCGTCGCCGGAATCGTCGGAATCCTCCTCGATCGCGATGCGTCTCCGCGCCTCGGGCTTCACCGGCGTCGGGCGCGTCGCCGTGGGCGCGACGGGCGGCTCCACCGGCTCGACGGGAGGAGGCGGCGGCATCTCCTCTTCGATCTCTTCGATGACCATCGGACCGGTCCGCGCCGGTCTCAGCGAACCGCGTCGCCGCTCGTCGTCCAGAGCCCCGCGTTCCGCCAGGAGCTCGTCATCGCCGGGCTTTAACCCGATGGCGACGTCGTAGTCGGCGAGTGCGTCGTCGAGGGCACCGAGCTTCCACCGCGCCGCCGCGCGTCGGTGGTACGCCTTGGTGTAGCGCGGGTCCAACGTAGTCGCGGCGGTGGCGTCCTTCTCGGCGGACTTGTACTCCCCGAGCTGGTACCGCGCGCCGCTCCGGTTGCAGAGCGCGGCTGACATCGACGGGTCCGCCTCGAGCGCCTCGGTGTACGCGACGATCGCGTCGGCGAATTTCTTAGCCTTGAAGAGGTCGTTGCCGCGGGATTTGGCCGCCGCCGCCGCCGCCGCGTCCACCGGCTTTTTCGTCCCCGCAGTTTCCGTGTTGCCGTCGTCGTCCTCGTCGGACTCGCCGTCCTCCTCGACGATGGCGACGCGCTTCATCCCCTTACGCTCGACGTTGTCCGTCACCATCCGCCGGGCCTTCGCGCAGAGCCGACGGACCTCCGTGTTCGTCGGCTCGATGAGCTCCGCGGCGGTGAGGTCGTCCAACGCCGCGGCCTCGTCGCCCGCTACGCCGGTTTCGAGTCTCGCCGCGCCGCGCCGCATGAGCGCCTTGAAAAACTTGGGATCGAGGTCCAGCGCGAGGTCGCAGTCGGCGATGGCGTCGTGCCACCGCGCTTGCTTCATCAGCGCCGCGGCTCTGTTGCTGTGCACCGCGGGTGAGTCCGGGTCGAGCTTGAGCGAGAGGGTGTACGCCTCGATGGCGGATCGAAACTCTTTGGCTTTGAACAGCTCGTTGCCCTTCTCCTTCTCGCGCATGGCGACCCACTTCTTCTCCTTCTCCGAGGCGCCGCGCATGGCCTGGAGCGTGCGCTGGACGTCGACACTGGCGCCCGGGACGGAGAGGTCCTCCTCCTTGGCGTCCGCGGGCCGCGTGAGGTTGCCCATGCCGCCGAGCATCGCCTCCGCCTTCGCCATCTCCTCCGGCGACGGCATCCGACCCGCGCTCTCGTCCGTTTCGTCGTCGTTCGATGCGGTCGGCGCCGACCGCGTGTCCTCGACGGAGATGTGCGAGGCGCCGCGAATGGGCGCGCCCCTCGCGCCGGCGCCGATGAACGTCGGCTCGTGCTCATCGCGCGCGTTCGCCTCTTCGGAGACCTCGGTCCACATCTTCAGATCGCTGAGGAAATCGTCGGCGTCGGCGTCGGACTTGGCGCGCGTCGCGGGATCGTCGGGGAAAGCCTTGGCGCCCAGCGCGGTCATCCTCGCCTTGACCACCGCGGACGTCTGCGGGAACCCTTCCTCTCTGCGGGTTTTGGTGATTTGGAGAGCCGGGGCGCGGTCAGTACTCGTGTGCTCGGTGGAAGAATAGATTAAGAAGATGCGACGGTTGGTTCGGGGTGTGAGGGACAGTATCCGGGGTTGTAGATCGCGGCACTCACTCCATGTATCGGTGCAGCTTGTGCAGCTCGGCGACGTCGACGATCGCGTTGATGTCGTCGAGGCCGATGGAGTCGAACTTCTTGCGCTCGTCATCGCTGAGACGCACGCGGGGCTTGGCGCTCATGGCCGTCATCCACTTTTGGCGCTGAGAGAGGTCACTCACGGTGCCGCTTTTTTCTTGGACGACGATCGATCCGCGCGTTTCACCGTCCACGCGCGCGTGTGCTATCCGCGGGTAGATTCGCGATTCGCTCGTGGGCTCGAGGCGATCCGGTGGGCGAAAGTCCGAGAAAGTCCGCGCCCTGCGTTGTTGTCAAGGCGGGTCGCGAGGTGGATCAGTCGGTCAAAGTTCCGTTCTTCGTCAAAGTTTGAGTCGAGCTCGAGATTGATATTGACGCGTATGAAAATCCGTCAGGAGGAATCGTAATTGTAACGGCATATGAGACAGAAAAGATAACCAAATACCCGTCTACAGATTATGGCGGTCTCTCTCTGAAATACCTCGAAAAAGTGAAAAGCGCCCGCGAAAATGCCCCGTCCAACAGAAACGAACCGCGCGCCGCCCTCGAGGGAGACGTCCGATCGAGCATCTCCGAGGACGACGTTCGCGATGGCATCGACGTGCGTATCGCTCGCGCCGACGCGCGCGGCGATGGCTCCTCGCGGAGTCCCGACGCGCGCGGTGACGGCGCGAGGAGGCCATTTAACGAACAACAAGTCGGCGGCGTGGAATCGTCACCGCCGACACCGACGAACTGTGTTCACCCGCGCCATCAACCCCGACGCGTCCTCCTCATCTTCACAGTCGTCACAACAAGGCGACGGGAAGGAGGGCGAGTTCCGCGAGTTCCCACGGGACGAGCAAGGCCGGGTCCTCGACATGGACGGTAACCAGGTGGTCGCCCCGGAGAACAATTGGGTCCGCGACATGGAAAAGGAGTGGGCGGCGACCGGGTACGACGACAGGTTCTTCGACGACGACTGGGACGACGTCAAGCCCGGGCCCAAACCACCCGCGAAGGAAAAGTTCCCGTTCAAAAACATCAGCGACGACGACTGGAAAGAGACGGTCACCTGGGAGGACGAGGAAGCCGACGGCACAATCTCGCGATCCGACGCGGCCAAGGCTCGAGCCGACAGAGCCGCGCGAACCGACCCGTCCTCGCCCTCGTTCACCCCGCCGCCCGACGACCCGCGCGTCGACCCGGGCCCCGACTTCACCCCGCCCGTCATGGACCTAAACTACGACGAGGAAGCCGCGATGCTGGGCTTCGACGCGAAGGCCGGCGACGGAGGCGCCGAAGGCGACGAGGCCGAACCCGAAGGGCCGCCCGCGGTGATGCTCGCCGGGTTCAGGGCTGAGGAGATCCCGAGGGTACGCGAGCTCCTCGACGAGCTCGGCGGGCACGACGTCCCGGTCACGGCGGTGCCGCAGGACTACCTCACGAGACCCTTGTACGCCGCGTTGCAGATCCCGGAGCCAGATTGGGAATCGCCGCGGGCGCACGATTCGTTCAACCAAGGCGGCGAATTCGGCTCGCAGCGCTGCGTGATATTCAGCGGCTTGGACCGTGGTGAGATGGCCACGGTGGTGAGCGCGATTGAATCGCGCGGTCTACCGAGGCTCATCGCTGTGGTCGTGACGTCATCGAACTTGGAGCAGAGCCTCGGTGAGGCGCTGGCGATCGCGGTGAAGGAAAGCCGCGAGGAGAACCGCGAGCGCGAAAGTTTCAGGCGTAAGGATTACGTCGCCGAGTTGAAAAAGCTGGAGCGTACCGCGTCTACTGAAGGCCTCACCGTGGAACAGATGGTCCGGCGGGAGATTGAGCGGCAGGACCAGCTGGAGCGCGACGAGGCTGCGAGGGAAACAGCGCGGGACGAGAACGTGGAACGCGCGGAGTCGCACATGCGAGCGCTGAAGGACGAGTACGTTAAGCGGGAGCGAGCAAAGTACGAAGCTGAGGCTGTCGCTGGGAAAAACAGCCCGGACGACGAATTGGACACATCGGACTGGCCGACGATAGAGGATACGGTCCCCGAGGGGTTTGGGATCGACGAGGACGGCATCGACGTGGACATCGACGGCTTGGGCGTTGATCTCGGGTTGGACCCGGAGAAATTGCGGGAAGCCGTGGTGGACGCCGCGAAGGACGCGATTGGACAGACGGAAACGCACAAAACGGCCGTCGAGACGAAGCGACACGAGCGCAGCGTCGATGCACTCGCGGGCGCCGCCGAAGGAGGGGCCGATGGTGCCG
>ENA-UOXV01004367-UOXV01004367.1-marine-metagenome-genome-assembly--contig:-NODE-4367-length-16291-cov-12.496366_pt1 | contig 16291 bp, 14 predicted proteins | sample MGYA00238165_ERZ766961 | MGnify/ENA primary metagenome ERZ766961 (study PRJEB28924, sample SAMN03173240) | marine metagenome | biome: Marine; feature: Water; material: Subsurface seawater | place: North... | reverse complement strand
ACTTAGTATCAACCATTAAAGATTCTGCAAAAATATTTTTAAGTATGGCAATGGCTGCAGTTGGACTATCAACTAACTTGAAAGACCTAAAATCTATGGGTTATAAACCCTTTGTTGTAGGATTTATTGCAATGATAACTGTTGGCTTAGTAAGTATCATTACAATGAAAATTTTTACTGAAGTCTTTATAAATTTTTAATAAATAAACAATCAAGTTTAAGAAAATAGTTTCAATTATGTAAAATTATTTTATATATTTTATTAAGTAAAATTTAATAAAATATTAAATTGAATGAAAATAAAAATAACTTAAATAATAATATTTTAATTACTGGAGGAGCTGGCTATATAGGGTCATGTTTAGCTCTTTATTTAAAGAAAAAATATAGAATTACAATTTTAGATAAAAAAAAAAGTAAGAATTTAGTAATAAATACTTGTAATCTTTTAGATCTTAAAAAATTAAACCACATTTTAAATAAAGATAAACCAAAGTTAATTATTCATTTAGCAGCACAATCCTTGGTTGATGAGACAATAAATAAAAAAAAATATTATCAAAATAATATACTAGCTACTAAAAATTTAATAACTGCGATGAAAAATCACAATTTAACAAATTTGATTTTTTCAAGCACTGCAGCAGTTTATAAATATTCTGGTAAGATTTTAAACGAAAATAATAGAATTAAACCTAAAAGCACTTATGCAAAAACAAAACTACGATGTGAAAAAATAATAAAAGATTCAAAAATAAATTCAATAATTCTTAGATTTTTTAATGTTTGCTCAAGTTTAAAAATTAATAACAAAATTATCGGTGAGTTTCATAATCCAGAAACACATTTAATTCCTACAATAGTTTATAAAAATTTATTACAAAAAAAATTTTACATCTATGGTAATAATTACAAAACGCAAGATGGGACCTGTATACGGGACTATATACATATAAAAGATATATGTAGTGCAATAGACAAATCAATAAACTATCTATTCAGAAATAATAAAAAATTCCAAATAATTAATATTGGGTCATCATCTAGAAATACAAACTTAGAAATTTTACAAAAAATAGAAAAAATAACCAAAATCAAAAATATTTACAATATAGCAAATAGAAGAAAGGGAGATGTTGATTTACTTGTATGCTCGAATATCAAAGCAAAAAAAATATTAAACTGGAAGCCTCAAAAATCAAACATTGACACAATTGTCAAAGACGAAATTAGTTGGGTTAAAGTTTTAATAAAAAATAACAAAAAAAGAATATTTAAAAACTACCTTTAAATAAAAGCTTTTAATTTAGTTGTTGTCATCTAGATGCAACCATTAAATAAACCATTTTAAACTTGTGACTAACTAAGATTATATAAAATCTTTTTACATATTATAGTTAATAAAATTTATTAAAATCCATAAATTGGAAAATTATAAAAAATATAAAATAGTAAGTTTTAATATAAATATAATATCAATACCCGAGTTGATAAATAAATTAAAAAATTTTCTACAATCAAAAAAGGGTCACTATATTTGCATTTCGAATGTTCATGCATGTATAGAGGCTTATGATGATTATAAGTTCACAGAAATTGTTAACAATGCAGATTTAGCACTACCTGATGGTAGACCAATTTATTGGGCTTTAAAACTTTTTGATTTCAAAGAGGCAACACACCTGCCTGGTTATGAAGTAACAAAAAATCTATGTAATTTTGCAGCTAAAGAAAAATTGAATGTTGGTTTTTATGGTGGTGAGATAGATACTTTAAATAGATGTGTATTAAATTTGCAAAATAAATACCAAGGATTAAAAATAAATTACGTTTATTCTCCACCATTTAGAGATTTAACAAAAGAAGAAAAAGAGAAAATTATTGAAAATATAAATAACAATAAAATACAAATTTTATTTGTTTCCTTGGGTTGCCCAAAACAAGAGTATTGGATGGCAGAACATAAAATACACCTAAAGTGTATTAGCGTTGGAATAGGTGAGGCAGTAAGCCTTCTTTCTAACAAAACTAAATTGGCTCCAAAGTGGGTTGAAAGAATTAGCATGCGATGGTTAACAAGACTTATATCTGAACCAAAAAGACTATTTTGGAGATATTTTTATACAAATTCAAAATTTATTTATCTTATTTCAAAGCAGTATCTTAAATACAAATTTAAATAAAGTATGTGCATGTCAATTAAAAGGCTTAAAAAACTTAGTAATTTTTTTAATCTATGAAATATGCAAATCAATCATCACACTCTAAAAGTAAATTTTCTTTAATCAAAATTAAAAATACAATTTTTATTAAAAAGAAACCAGTCAAAATAGATAAAAGAGAGTTTTTATCAATAAAGAAACAAAATAATTTTAAGACTTATTATCTAAATGGATATGAAATACTATCAGCTAAAATTATTGAAAACACAAAATACATTAAAAAAAATAAAAATTATTTAGTAGAATTTTTTAATGGAAAGAATGGTATGGATATTCTCTTATCAGGAAATAAAGAAGAGATTTATATACTCAAAAAATTTTTTTATAATTATTTTTTTGTAATTAATGATATTAATAATATTAAATTACGTGATAAAAAAAATATTTATCAGAAAATAAAAGAAATTAAAAAAAAAACCAACATGTTAAAAATAAGAAATATTAATTCATTTTTTATTTATCTTGATAAATTGTTGAAAAAAAAAATTTATCTTTTTCAATCAGACAAATGTCATGGTGATTTTACATTATCTAATTTTATAATTAATTCTAAAGACAAAAAAATAATTCTCTTAGATTTTCAAACCACTTATCAAGAAAATCTTATGCAAGATTTTTCTAAATTATTTCAAGATTTTAGCTTAAATTGGACAGCAAGAAATTTTACAAATAATGACTTTTTAAGATCACAGATTATTTATAGTTCAATTGTTGATAAATCTTTTTGGAACAAAATTAACAAGAAAATGATTAACTCATTAAAATTAGAATTTTTAATGACAGTTCTAAGAATAATACCTTATGTTAATAAAGAAGATAGTTTGACTAAAGATTGGATTAAAAATAGCCTATCTATAATAAAAAAATTTAGATTAATATGAAAATTTTATTATTACCTGTAGCTGGTAAATCAGCAAGATATCCCGGTATGAGACCCAAATGGTTATTAACCATGCCTAATGGAAATTTAATGATTGAAGAAAGTGTGAGTAAAATAAATTGTAAAAAATTTGATAAAGTTTACATAATTGCTCTAAAGGAACATATTGATAAATATGTTAATTATAGAAAATTAATAAATAAATTTAAAAAAAATATTTCTAACAAAATTGAACTATTCATATTAAAAAAGGATACTACTTGTCAGGCTGAAACTATTCTTAATTTTTTAAAAATAAAAAAAATTAAATGTAGTTTTATAATTAAAGATTGTGACAACGTTTTTTCAATAAATGAAGAAATTTTTAAAAGAAAAACAATTCAAAACTCTGTTTATGCAATTGATATAAAAACTTTAGGATTAATTGATGCTAAAAGTAAGTCATATATAGAAAAGGATGAATATAAAACAATTACAAATATTGTAGAGAAAAAAATTATCAGTGATTTTTTTTGTTGTGGCGCTTATGGTTTTAATAAGCCTGGTGAATTTATTAAAAGTGCTGAAGAATTATTAAGAAAATCAAATAATGTATATATATCTCACATAATATTAAAAATGATACTTGATGGTAAAAATTTTAAATACAACAAAGGTAGTGATTATACTAGTTGGGGAACAATTGATGAATATAGATTATCACAAAAAAAATCAATTACAATTTTTTGTGATTTCGATGGTTGTTTAGTTAAAAATGGATCTTCCATATTTAAGGGTGGTCATAAAATTTTACCCTTAGAGAAAAATTTATTAGCCTTGAAAAAACTACAATCAATTAATGATGTAGAATTAATAATAACAACATCAAGACCTAAAAATGAATTAAATAAAATTAAGATAATATTATCAAAATATAAAATCAAATATAAAAAAATTATAACTGACTTGAAACACGCAAGACGAGTTTTAATTAATGATTTTGCTAAAACAAACCCCTATCCTTCTTCAATTTCAATTAATACAGAAAGAAATAGTGAGGAATTATCAATTATTCTCGAAAACTTAAAATAAACTAATTTTGTTAAATTTATTATTACTAAGTCACGATATAATGGGTCCAGGCGTAGGTTATGATTATTTATTTGAAAAAAAGATTTTACAAAAAAAGTGCAATGTATTTGTTATTCATCTAGGCAAATATCATAATCCAAAAACTAATATATTTAGTATTAAAGATAAAGGTTATTTTAAATCATATGAAATAATTAAAACTATATATAAAAAAAATAAAATTCATATTGCTCATATAAGAGGATTTATTAGTTTCAAACATTTATATCTATATTTATTTTTAATTTTGCTGAATATAAAATTTATAATAACTTGTCACTCACAATTAACAAAATATAATTTAAATCATAAACTATTTTATGAAAATCCTGATATTAAAAAAATTAATTTAAAAAATAAAGATACCAAATACCAAACCAGCATAATCAAAAAAATATACATCTTTTTTAAAAAGTTTTATTTATATTCATTTGGATTGTTTATTTTAAAAAAAGCAGAAGCATTAATATGTTTTTCTAAATATGAAAAAAAATATGCAATTAATTTTAAAAAAAATATTGAAATATTATATGAACCAAATTTGACAACTGTAAACAAAAAAAAAAAATCTAAAAAATTTAATTACTATAACAAGAAAGACATTAATATTATTTATTGGGGTAGGTTAGATTTTGAAATGAAGGGTATAGATAGAATAATTAAGTTGGCAAAAACAATATCCAAACATGATCCAAAAAATTTAGTTAAAATTTACCTAATGGGTTTTGATTATAATCATGGTCTCAGTAAAATTAAGAATTTGATATCAAAACTTAATTTGGATAAAAAAGTAATTATCACACCAAGTAAAATATGGAAAAGTACAAAAATCCCATTAATTAAAGCAGATTATTCAATACTTCTTTCAAGGTGGGATGGATTTCCAAGGTCATTAAGAGAAAGCTTATATTTTAATGTACCAATTATAGCTAGTATAGAAACTAATTTTAGTGACTTAATTCAAAATTTTAAATGTGGATATGTTGTAAAAGAAAGTCAAATAAACATGAATAAATTTTCCAAATCATTGTTATTAAATAAATTATTAATGAAAACACATAAGCAAAACTGCAAAAGAGCTCTTGATGCAATCCATTCTAAAAATATATCAAAAAATCTTTTAAAAATTTTAATTAAATACTCATAATTATTTAATAAATTTAATTCACTTCATCTTTTTAAATATAATTAAGTAATTAAAAAACATTATACTTATTATAATAGATTGAATAAAAATTAACCCATACATAAATCCGGATAAATCAAATTTTAGAATAATAAAATAAGATAATGTTATTGTTAATAATGCTGCAAATACATAGGCTATAAAAATTGGTTTAGTATTATTTAAAGTTCTAAGAGCAAAAGAGAGAGGAAATTGAAAAAAATTAATTAAATTTAATAAACAGAAGAAAATTAGAATATAATAATAATCACTAATTACTTCCCCATAAACAATATTTAGTATTAATTTTGAAAAAATTGCCATAAATGCACAAATAATAAATGTTAATAAGAAATAATTTAGAACAACCTTTTTAAAATAAATGTGCATTTGAATTATGCCTTTATGAGATAAAATTTTACTCATCTTACCTGGTATAATATTTTCGAGTGATTGAAAAAAAATGTTAACAGTTTGTGCAACAGAACTGCAAGCTCTAATAGACCCAAATATTGTTGGTCCAAGTATTACACCTACATACATAAACCATAAATTTGCTGAAAACCAATGTGTTGAAGTTGATAAAATTAACCACTTTGAAATTAACCAATTTTGATTAATTGAATTAATAAATTCTTTAAATCTAAATTTTAATAATAATAAATTATAAAATCCAAACATAAATCCCAAGATAAATGCAAAAGTATAAGACCAAAAAATATTAGTCATATTAAGTTGATTAACATTATCTAAATAAATTAAAGCAGTAATCAAAAAAAAATAACTAATAAAATCACTAACTAATGCACGGAAAAAAAAAAATTGACTAAAAAATAAACGTTTTACAAAATTTTGCATAGGTAATGCAACAGCTGCAAAACAAAAACTAATTAGATTTAAGTCACTAAATGAAATAAATTTAATGTTCTGAAATAAATCAAGGGTAATTAAAATATTATACATCATAAAAAACAATATGATTGAAAAGAAAATTTGCTGGACAAGAACTCCACCATAGTAATATTTTAAATTGAAAATTTTTTTTTGTGGAGCAATACTGTACATGGGTGAAATAATTGAAGCCGTCTGGAAAGAATTAATATATAAAAGTATCATCCATAAAAAACTAAATTTACCAAATAATTCTAATCCAGAACACCTTATTATAATTACCGTTACTAGGAAATTACCCATACTAACAATAAATTGATCTATCATTGTATAAAAAAAATCAACCCTATTAAAAAGATAATTTTTTATGTTTAAATAAGAAAGTACTGGTATTTTTACCATTTTAAATTTTATGATTATTTTCTAATCTTTTTGATAAGTTAAGATTACCTTTATATAACAAGTTATTATCAGTTTATTTGATTTCCTGGAGTTTAACGATACTTAAATATGTTTTCATTAATTTTTAAGCTTTTCTTTTAAAACCTGTTGATAAATATTTTTTAAAATAATGTAATTAGTTGAACTAGAATATTTTTTTTTATAAACGTTAATGCTATTTTTTTTTAACAATTTTTTAAATATCTTATTTTTATATAGATAATTAGCCTTCTTTGATAAATCATACTTAAGATTAATATTGAAAAATAAACCATTAAAATTATTTTTAATAATATATTTCATATTTCCTAACCTAGAACTAACAATAGGAAGCCCAACACTCATGGCCTCAAGAGTCACCATTGGCATCCCCTCATACCACTTACTCGTAAATAGTAAGCATTCTGCTTTTTTCATATAAGCTATTGTTTTTTGTTTTGTAAGTTTACCCAAAAATTGTATTTTATTGCTTTTGATTAATTTTAATCGATCTAATAAAGGTCCATCACCTATAATTTTAATATTAATTTTAAATTGATTTAAATTATTAATTATTAAATCTATTCCCTTTTCACTTGAAATCCTGCCAACAAATAAAAAAAACTTATTTTTTTTTTTTATATTAATGTTGGTTTTAATCTTCGTAGTAAAATTTGGTTTAATAATTATTTTGTTTTTATCAATTATTTTTGAATAAATATCTTTCGAAAATTTTGTAAATACAATGAACTTATCTATTTTATCTAAAATTTTATTTTTTCGTATAGATGTTAGATAACTGTAAACCGCTAATGATTTAATATATGAATTTTGATAACACTTATATTTAACACCATTAAATAAGCTTCCACTAATACATTTTGTACAAATTTTATTATTTCTAAAAAACATTCCATTAGAACAAAAAAAACGATAATTATGTAAAGTCATAACTATTGGAATGTTTCTTTTACTTAGTTCGGCTATTAATGAACCGGTCCATAAAGGAAAAATATTATGAATATGAACTATCCTAGGTTTGTACTTATCCAAATAAGCATTGATAATCTTCTTTGATATTTGAGAATTTGTAATATTTTTTACAACATTTAATTTATCTTTTAAATTTTTTATTTCATTTAAGTTTTTTCTAATTAATTGATGAACAATGTTTTTTTTCTTTAATAAATTAAATTCTAAATTTACAACAGTATCCTCTCCCCCTTTAAAATAATATTCATTATGAATCTGAAGAATTTTCATGTTTACTTTCAATTGTAAATAATAAACTTAATACAAATTAATAATAAGTAAAAAAATTTTACATATTTTTTTTTTTCCAAAAAGTTATGCTTAAAAAGTAAATCTATTTTATATCAATTAATAAAATTTGAAAAATATTATAAAGTATAAACATGCTGTTAATACAAAGCAAAAAATTTTTATAAAATTTATAGAATTCCTTAATATTAAAAAAATTGATTATTGTGTCTTGGGCGTTAATAATAATTTTCCGATTAATATTAAATCAGACATAGATTTATTTATTGACTTCAAAGATAAAAAAAATTTATTTAAGTTAATCAATAAATTTTGTAATTTACATAAACTAAATGTTATTAATATATTACAACATGAGATTAACAGTTATTATTGGGTTATAGCATTTTTAAATACCTCAAAAAAAATAGAGTTCATTCAATTAGATATCTGTAATGAATATATTATTAATAATTATAGATTTTTAAAATTTAATAATTTTAAAAAAAAAACTACCATAAAAAAAAATAAAATAAAATTTAGAGTATTAAAACCAGAATTTGAATTAACTTATTACCTTCTAAAAAAAATAAATAAACTTGATGTTGATATTAATAGCTTTAATTATATTTTTTATTTATTTAAAAAAAAAAATTCACCATCTTTGCCTGAACTACAAAAACACTTTAGTTCTAAATATTATTTTTTAATTATTAGAGCTTTAAAAAAAAATAATTTTAATTTTTTTAAAACAAATTCCTTTGATTTGAGAAAAAATCTTTATAGAAAAAAGTTAATACTAATTACTGATTTCACTAATATTTTTAAACTTTATAAAGAAAGATTTTTTAATCATACTGGATTATTTCTGGTATTTCTTGGTTGCGATGGTTCAGGTAAATCTACAATAATAAAAGAACTTTCCAAGGTTTTTACTTCAAAATTATCAAATCCATGTAGTGGGGCCTTTAGAAAAATTAGATTGTTTCACTGGGTTCCAATATCAAAATTTCAAAATATAAAAACTAATATAAACAATCCACACCAACAAAAAGATTATAACTTTTTTATTTCTTTGATTAAATTAATATATTTATTTATCATTTTCTTAAGTGGCTATATTATTAATATAAAACGTTATTTGATATCATCTACATTAGTAATGCATGACAGAAGTGTTCATGATTTATTAATTGATCCTAAAAGATACAGGATAAAAACTTCAAAATTCATTATAAAACTAATAATTAAATTATTACCCAAACCTGACTTAATATTTATTTTGGATGCATCAATATTGAAATTATATAAAAGAAAAAAAGAAGTAAGTGTTAATATTTTAAAAAAATTGAAATTAAATTATTTAAAAAGCAAGAAAGATTTTGTTAATACACATATAGTAAATACAAATCAAAATTTTAATAGTACAGAGAAAAAGGTGATAAATTTGATATTAAATCACATGATAATAAAAATTAAATTAATAATGAAAAAAACAACCGGTTAGAAAACAAGTGTCATGAGCTTAAAAGATTAACTATACGCTTCAATAACTAATTGTATAATTTTTGAGCTTTGATTTTCCAGGTAAAATTATTAACTTTCTCTAATGATTTTTTCCTTTTGTAAATAATTAATGAATCATTATCAATTAATTCATTAATTTTAGTACTCAATTCATAAATAATTTCATTTTCATTTTTTTTATTAACATTTATTTTTATACCACAATCATTATCGATCATTAATCCTGGACCACCTATGTTTAATGTTGCTACGGGCAAACTTTGTGATAACGCTTCAAGTACAACAAAACCACCTGAATCTCTCAAGGAAGGGAATAGCAATAAATCACTATTTTTAAAAATTTTTAGTACTTTATTTTGCTCAATTTTACCTAACCAATTTAGATTATTATTTATTTTATATTTTACGGCTACTTTCTTAAATTTAACTTCATCTTTTCCACTACCAATAATTGTTAATTTAATACTTTTATTTTTTGAGTGTAATCTTGCAAAAGTTTTTAAAACTATACCCAAACCTTTTTCTTCATTTAAATTACCAGCATAACAAATATTGAATACATTATGATCTTTATTTAAATCAATTTCATTATTACAAAAAGTTTCTTTACCAATAGCTAACATTTGTTCAACTTTATAATGGTATTTGTTTGGAATTAATTCTTTAGTATTAAGATTATTTACGAGTATTTTTTTAGAATTAAAAAAAGTCATATTCATTAATGGTGAAATTTTAATATATTTATTACTAAAATTTCTTAAAAGATTCTGCAATTTATTATAAATTGAAAAACTTTTCATAAGTTGATATGGAACGATATCACCACCTGACACTGGTCCAAAAATAAACGGTATTTTATTAAAACAAAGAAAGCTTGGAAATCTCAAACTAACAAATGTTACATGCTGAATAAAATCAAATTTTATTTTTTTAATAAGTGATTTTGTAGAAAAAAAAATACCTATTTGCCAAATAAAAAAATAAAAATATGCACGTGGATTATGTTTTCCTTTTATAAATTTAACAACCCAATTTGGATAATCAAAATAATGAAAATAAAGATTTTTAAATTTTTTATTGTTGATTAATACTTCGATATTTTGTTTATTGTTTAATCGAGTAACAACATGAACCTCATGTCCTAATTGTGAAAGGGTAATAGCCCACATCCATCCAACCTCAGGTTCAGATCCTTTATTTGGTTCACACGCATATGCTGATAATAGGATTTTATATTTATTCATTACATGTGATTAAAATTAATATTAATCATATTAAAAATTATTTTAATAAATAACTAAAAATTTTTTACATATTTTTAATATACAATAAAACTATAGTAAATTTTATATTATAAAATAAATACAATTTACTATTGACCATAAATAAATTTTTACTTAATGAATTACGAAAATATAGAGGTGTCTACATTGAGACTGGACTATCAAAAGGTGACTCATTGCATTCAGCTAGTAAATTAAATTTTACAAAATTAATTTCAATAGAAATTAATAAACCATATATACAAGATGCAAAAATTAGATTTGCAGCTGAAATAGCAAATAATAGAATTGAAATTATTGAAGGAGACTCTTCGTTAATAATTAATGATGTTATAAAAAAAAATAAAGAAAATATAGATGTAATTTACTTAGACGCTCATTTCCATGGAGAAGGATCAACCTACGCACCATTAGATAAAGAATTAGATTATATTATTTATCATAAAATAAGACCATTAATTATAATTGATGATTTTTTTCATATAAAAAAAAAAATTGCAAATTCTTGGACTAAATATCATGATGAAAAAAATATTAAGAATAAGTTAATTAAAATAACTGGTGAATTTACAGAATTACCATATTCCTTTAAGTATAGATACAATTCATACTTAGTTTCTAAAAAAATTAAATTAAGTATAGTTTTATTTTATACTATAAGATCTTTTTTAATCACATTACCTAAAAATATTTTAAAATTTTTTTTATTACGTAAGCTTAATTAATCTTTTTAGAATAATATTAATAATAACTTTTCTAAAGATTCATATGAATGTTAAATAATATTAATACAAAAAAAAATGTTGGATTAATTGGTGTATTAATTATTTTAAACTTATTTACAGGAAGATATTTTGAAAATTTAAGAATTATTGAAATTCCCATAAACCAGATCATTCTAATATATTTAATAATAAATTTAACTTTCATTAAGACATTAATGATTAGTGGAAATAAAATAATAAAAATTATTAATATTTACTTTATATATAGTTTTATTCAATTATTTTTTAGTTTTATAGAAAATGGAATTTGGGCATTACGAGATGGACTATATGTAATAAATTTATTATTTTTTTTATGTGGTTATATTTATGCAAACAAGCATTTTGATTCCAAGAGATTATATTTATTATTTAAAATAATCTATTTTATTACAATAATTTATTTATTTTTAAAAATTTTTTCTGTAGAAAGTTTTGGATTATCAATAAATTCTGCTCAAGGAAATAAATTTTTTTTGATTAATTATTTTAATCTTAAGCATATATTTATATGGGTTGGTTTTTATTTATTAATAATTTATAAAAATAAGAATTTATTTATTTACATGATGTCAATAATTTTTATAACAGTTTCAATAATTTTATTTCAAAGTAGATCAACTTATATTTCTTTATTTGTAATTATATTTTTTATGTTAAAATTTGATAAACTTAAAATGACAAATATATTTTATGGAATCTTTTTAATATTTTTTATCAGCATAATGTTTGACTTGTTTGATATTAAGATAAAAGGGAGATTTCAGGAAGTTTCATTTAATTTTTTTATTAATCATATTAAAACTCTATTCATTTTTTCTGAGGAATATAAGGTTAACAACATAGAATTTGTAGGGCAAGTAGGCTCAGCGCAAATGAGGTATGACTGGTGGTTAGAAGTAATTAATAAAAATTTATCCAGTTTAAAATTAACATTATTTGGCCAGGGTTTTGGGATACCTCTAATAGACTTTAAAACCACACAATTTGGTTTTGCCAGAGAACCACATAATATGTTTGTTACGATATTTGGAAGACAAGGTTTGTTTGGTTTGTCTCTATTCTTAATTATTTTTTTTAAATCTTTTAAAAATTTTTTCTACAAAATAAAATTAAAAATTTATAAAAATAATGATCGTGAAGTGTTAATTGTAATATTTTTATATATACTAATTGTTTCCGTTGGCTTTATCGGAGACTCAATTCTAAATTATTCTAGTGCTTCAATACCTTTTTATTTTTTTTGGGGGATTATTATCGGATATAGAAGTGAAATAAAAAATATAATTAATTAAAGTAATTATAATTTTTTAATCAAATAGCTAATATTTAAGTTAATGATATTTATTATTTTTTTTATGTAATTTATTTCTTTTTGTTTATTTAAACTTTTAATGTCAGTAACAAATATAATTTTTTTTTCCATAAGGTATAATAAATAATATAATTTAAAATCTTTAATATAAATCTTATAAAAATTTAATTTTTTTTTTAATAAAAAATAAATAAGATAATACAAATTCTTACTTATTAAAGTTAATAGTTTATTAAAAATATAAAATTTTTTAAATATTACTTGATATTTAGAAATATTAAATAAACATGGGTGGGCAATTAAGTTTATTTGATCAAAAAAAATTGCCCTTTTTCTAAATTTTTCGAAATCTATTAAAAATATTTTATTTTTTCTCTTAATCATATTATAAAAAGTATAATCACCATGGGAATTTGCAGTTAAAATATTTGAAAGCTTTATTTTACTTGTTATTAAACTTATTTTTTTTTTTGCAATATTTTTATAATAATGTTTATCAATATTTATAATATATTTTGTGATATTCATTTTATTAATAATATTTGGCATATTTGATGCTAATATTTTTTTTAAATCGTAAATACCCGGTTTTTTACCATTAATATAATCTACTACAATGTGTTTAGTTTTTTTTGATAAGGAAATGTTAGATAATTTTGGTAAATTTAAATTTTTATGTTTATAAAACGAGTTATATCCTAATAGTTCATTTTTATAATGCGTCTTCCGTTTATTTAGAAATATTTTAACAATTTTGGTCTTATTATTTTTTTTTATTATTATAAATTTATTATTATTAGTTTTAAATCTTTTGATAATAATAAATTTTTCCTTTATTATTTTTTTTATTATATATTGAAATGTCACTTTAATTTTTTTTCAGAATATTGATAAAATCATTATTTTTTGTAGCAAAAAAATTATATCCTTTATTCTTTTTTTTTTTTACTAACTTTATTTCTTTTAATAATTTAATCTGAAATAATTCATTATTTTCAATATGATATATTTGAAATTTTTGATTTAATAAAAAGCGTGTATTTTTATGTGTAAAGTCAGACCCATGATCTTCATAAATTATTAAAATTTTTTTTCTTAAAGTTCTTGCAGCCCCCTTTAATGCATTAATTTCATTTCCCTCAACATCAAGTTTGAGTATTATTTTGTTATCTATTGTGAACTTATTTATAATATTATCAATTTTATCTATTTTTATAATTTCATATTTGTTAGATTTGACATTATTTCTCTGTAAGCTTGCTCCAACGTTCGAAGCTGTTTCATCATCATAATAAATCCTAGATTTACCAATTTTATTACTTACAGCCAAATTTATTATTTTGAACCTATTTATGTTATTGGTTTGATTTAACTTTAATAAATTAAAGTTATTTTTTAAAGGCTCTATTGATATTGTTTTTTTTTGACCGTACTCCTTAGATGATGCAATTATACTCCAGTAACCAAGGTTGGCACCAGCATCAATAAATGTATATTTTTCACGTTTAAATTTTTTTAGTAAAATTTTAATTTCAGGCTCATATTCAAATTTTTGATATAACAACCTATTATAATAAGGGTCTGTTATGAAAAAAATAAAATTTGAGTTTTTTGCAATCTTGATTTTAATTAATTCTTTCCCATTTACGCCTGTTGTTATAATTTTATTAAAATTATAAAAATATTTAAATTGAATTAAACTTGTTATGAAGCCAATAATATTTATTAATAATTTTATTCTTAGTGGTAATTTATTTATCAAATATTTTTTTGATTTCATTATTTAGATTATTTTTATTAATCTTTTCTTTATTTTTATTATAATCTATTTTATTTACTTCACTGTCTTCAAATGCATTTGAAACTACATTCTCCCCTTTAATAACTTTATTTATTGAGTTTACTTTTTCAATAAAACTAATTCTTTCATTTTTTAAATTACTTATTTCTAAATTTATATTTTTTGCTTTCTTTTGAGAATTCAGTAATTCATTGTTAATCCTTAAGCTGTCCTCTTGATAAAAAATTATTTTATTTTTAAGATTTTCTATTTGTGTATTTTTTTCTTCAATAACATTTTTGGGTAATTTTAAAGTATTGGTTAAAACTTGTAGTTCATCAGTTTCTTTTTCAAGTTCATATTTTTCATTCTTGAGGGTTTTTAAATTACTTTCTAAGTCTAAATATTTTGATTTTAAATTTTTATTTTCATCTTGTAATAAATTTGTATTTATAATCTCTTTTTTAAGTTCATATTTTTCATTCTTGAGGGTTTTTAAATTATTTTCTAAGTCTAAATATTTTGATTTTAAATTTTTATTTTCAACTTGTAATAAATTTGTATTTATAATCTCTTTTTTAAGATTGTATTTTATCTTATTTTTTTCATTTACTAGGTTTAAAATATCATCTTTTAACAATATATTAGATTTGTCTTTTTCTTCTCCATGAAATTTTAATACGACAATTTTATTTCCCAAAGAAACTAATTCTTCTTTTAATTCAATTATTAATTTGATTGTATTTTTTTTTACTTTATTCTTAAAAAAATTATAAAGTTTATCTAATAACTCATCTTTATTTACATTGTGAATAATAACTGGCACTCTTTTTATAAAATCTTTATTTGGTATAAGTAAAGGTTTTTTTTTATTGTTAATTTTTTTAGTTTTATTTAATTCTATATTTTTATAAGCTGGGGTATCTTTTTTTTTAAGTATAGAATTTGATGCCTTGATAATTTCTTCTATAGAATAAATATTCATAATAATTCACTTACAAGTTTAATTTTTGTATTGTGAATTATTAGTACTAATTATGAGTCAACTAAATATACCAAAAATTTATGTCATAAAATTAGATGTAATATATTGGCACTTTATTTAATCATTCTTCTTAAATACAACGTAAAATGTCTTTAAAATGATAAAATAATCTAACCATAAAGTCCAATTGCTTAAATACCATAAATCATATTCCATTCTTTTACGCATATGCTCTGGTGTAGGTGTTGCACCCCTTAAACTATTGATTTGAGCCCACCCTGTTAAACCCGGATTAGATTTATGTCTTTTTAAAAAATTCTTAAATAGGGAAGAGTATAATATATCGTGTTCAACCATATGAGGTCTTGGTCCAACAATGGACATATCACCAATTAAAACATTATAAAATTGAGGTAACTCATCAATACTAAATCTTCTGATAAACTTTCCAATTTTTAAAAGCCTATTGTCTCCTGCTTGAACCTGGACAGTTTTATCAAAATTAGTCTTTTTGAGAGATCTTAATTTGTAAATTTTAAATCTTCTTCCATCCCAACCTGTTCTATCTTGTGTAAAAAATAATGGAAATCCGTCTTCTAAATAAATAAGCAACATAGAGATAGAAATTAATGGTGAAAAGCTAATTAAAAATATTAAAGATAATACCTTATCAGAAATTATTTTTAAAA
>ENA-UOXV01004365-UOXV01004365.1-marine-metagenome-genome-assembly--contig:-NODE-4365-length-16302-cov-5.609036_pt1 | contig 16302 bp, 21 predicted proteins | sample MGYA00238165_ERZ766961 | MGnify/ENA primary metagenome ERZ766961 (study PRJEB28924, sample SAMN03173240) | marine metagenome | biome: Marine; feature: Water; material: Subsurface seawater | place: North... | reverse complement strand
AACGATCGTGTCGTCTCGCTCGCACACGTCGCGCATCTTCGCACACGCATCGCTGCATTCTTCCGCGACTCAGCGCGCATGGACGACGCCTATGCGATGTATACAGAGGCCGTCAAGGTATGGCGGCAGTGCCCGGGCAAGCAAGACCGTGCGGCAGCCGCGGCACTCGAGCGTGGCGAGCTGCTTTTGCGCTGGGGCAAGCTTGACCTTGCTGAGGAGGCGATCAAAGAAGCGATCGGCGACGTCGAAACCGCTTGCGGCACAGAGTCAGTGCCCACAAATGCCCGCGCTGCCCACCGCCAAATGCAGCCAAAAGGTGAGACAAGGCTTGCGTTGGGTAGGGGGTCTGACGTTGCCGACTCGCTGGGCGGGGGCAGGTCTGAAATGTTTGGCAGGGCGTTATTCCTCGCCGGCAACGTTATGCGACGCAGCAAGAAGGAGTCGGAGGCGTCGGCTTACTGTGCGCGGGCTTACGCGGTGCTCGACAATGCACTGTCACCGGACACCAAAGAAGCTTCGCCGCTCTACGCGCGCTGCTCGTACACTCTCGGGGTTCTGCAGGAGCTGTTGGGGAAGCAAGGAGAGGCGGAGCAGTGCTACACGCGTGCGGTGCGGGTCTTCGCTCGCGCGCTTGGTGCACACAATCCCGAGCATTGCCAAGCCCAGGAGTCCCTTGCGGCCGTGTACCGTGCTCAGGGTGAGCTTGCGAAGGCTGCAGCATGCTACCAGGCTATCCTGCCCGTGAAAGAGGAGATGTCGGCGCTGGGTGGCACGCTCGGCGACGTGACAACCGTGCAGGCGCTCGACCGTCCTCTTTTCTGCGGCCAGCGGGCTATGCTCCCCACCGGCTTACTGATCGAAACGCACATCTGCGCCACTGAAAGTGCGGAGCTCCACACGTGCAGGGGAACCTGGCGGCGCTGTTTGTGCAGCTGTCCGACCTCAAGGCGGCCGAGGTGCATATCCCTTGCGCCAAGTGGACCGTGTCAACCTGCGATCCGCAATATCCGTGCGGCCTCCGTCTTCCCGCCGCGTCCCGACGTCGCGCATCAAACGCGCGCCAGCTGTGCGCATGAGGCCCAGACACCGACTGTGCGGCGGGGAGGTGCGGCAGGTCATGTACCGCAAGACGGTGCGCCTCCGCGAGCGGCAGTATGGGCATACGCACCCAACCCTGGCGCGCTCCCTCGAGATGCTCGCCAACATTCAGGCTCGCCCGCCTTCTACCCGTGCCCCGCTCACGCCGCCTTCTCACTGTCCAGGCCATCTGCCGGCGTGCGTTCCAGAAACGCCGGAGCAACGGGCTCTTGATCGAGTACTCGCCTCACATGTTAGCGCTCATGTTGGACGCGCGGGGTGCAGGCCGAGACAGGCGAGCTGGGGGAGGCGGCACGGCTGCTTCAGCGCGCTCTCAACATTCGTGCGCGCTGCTTCGGCCCGGAACACCTCGAAACCGCCGCCACCATGATCAACCTGTCGACAGTACAGGTGCGCTCCTTTCTTCGTGCGCGCATCAGCTGGCAAACCCGCACGCACACCCCAGGCGCTGGAAGCAGCAGCCGCAAAACGTGAGTTGCGTAATGCGGCACGGGAGCAGGTGCGGCGTGGGCAGTTCGCAGCGGGACGGGACATGTTCAAGCAGTGGATCCGGATCATCCTTTCCGCGCTTGGCGCAAGTCATCCTACCACCGTCTGGGCGCTTCGCTGGCTCGACCGCTGGCCCGAGGGCGCCCCGCCGGGTGCGTCGATCGGCCGACCGGAGAAGGGGGCGAACGTGACAGCGCTTCCAGGCGGGAAGATGATGGTGCGCGTCATCCGCGGGCGCGGGCTGCTCGCAACCGACGCTGGCGGAACGTCGGACCCGTACGTTGTCGTCACCTTTGCTGGGGAGCAGAAAAAGACATGGCCCAAACAGAAGACAGTGAACCCAGAGTGGGACGAGCGCTTCGACTTTGCGGTCTCGTCCGACGACCGGTACAATGCGGACGTGGTCTTCCAGTGCTTCGACAAGGACGTGATGGGGTCTGACGACGACCTTGGGCGCTTCGTGATCCCCTGTGCTCGCCTCCCCGCGGGCATCACATACCGCACGTGGAGCACTTTCGAGGAGGAGACTCATACGGGGGAGGTTGAGGTCGAGATCCTCCTCCAAGAGGCCACAGTGCCTGGTCTCCAGGGCATCGTCCCCGACGGCAAGAAGCCTCGCGGGTCCCTGATTGAGCAAGCTGAAGCCAAGGAAACGCGCGACCGCCGCCGCGTGGAGCGAGAGGAGAGAGAAAAGGTCGCTGCGTGGGAGAAGGGCTTTGAGGAGGCCGCGCGACAGCGCTTCAACCGCGCGTCAGAGCTGCAGCTGCGCCGGCAGCTGCGGCGCGACGCCAAGATCGCCGCTGGGCTGGACCCGGCGCTGATTGGCGACTCGGACCCGGAGGACGAGGAGGAGGATCCAGAGGAGGCCGGCGGGGCAGTGGAGGGGGTCGGCGATGGCATGGCTGCAGACGAAACAGGGCCCGGGACATTGAATGAGGATGGAGCGGGTGCGGAGGCGCAGGATGCCGTTGTTGGGACCACAGGAGAGGCGCGGGCATCGGCGGTGCCCTCGCAGCTGGTTGGGCTTGATGCAGATGTGACCGAGGTATCTGCGGCGCCTCTGGGGGTGGACGAGCAGGGCGCGACGCCGCTGCACCATGCTGCAGGCGCAGGCAAAGAGGACAAGGTGTCGCCTCTGCCGCCCTGCAGGCCTCATAATTCTTATGCCTTGAGCGAGAGCACGCGATGGGCGCCGGTGCGGTTTCTGAGCCGCGGGGGAAGCAGGTATCTGCGATGTTGGATGCGGGGGCGGACCCCAATGCTGCGGACCGCGACGGCCTGACGCCGCTGCATTACGCGGCCGGAGACGGTCACGTGGGCACGCTCATCCTGCTCCTCGAGCGGGGTGGTGACCCCCGCCGCGGCGACACCGACGGCGACCTCCCTCTACACGTCGCGGTCCAGGCGCGAAGCATACTCCGCCCGCGCCCCGCGACCCGCGCCCCTGCGCGCCACCTGACCCGCTCATGCCGGAGGGGCGCGGTGCTGGTGCGGGGGGAGGGGGGCTGCGGTGCAGGACAGGCGCGTCTCGCTCACCTCGGCGCGCGGCAGGAGCACTGCGGCGACGTGGTGGACTTTTTCCTGGCGCGCGACGCCACGCTCGTCAACGCGCCGGGCGGGGGCGGCGCGACGGCGCTGCACCTCGTGGCCGAGCGCACGCCGCCGGACGAGCACACGCTGCGCCAGCTGCTTGCGGCGGGCGCGGACGCAAGCCTCCAAGACCACGGGGGGCGCACGCCGTTGGACCTGGCAGAGGCGCAGTACGCTCCCGCGCTCAGCCCCACTGATGCCTCCCTGCCGCCGCCGCCGCCCGCCGCTGAGAGTCTCGGGTGGCGGTGCGTGCTCGCGGCAGGGCCGACCAAGTCCTCAACCACCCGCACGCGGCCATTATCCGAAGGCACCTGGGAGTGCCCGAGGCGCCGCCCGCACCCAAGGGCGCGGCCCTGAAGCCGGCCATTGCGAGGCAGCTCCTCCTCCTCCTCGAGCGCGGCGACCTCGACGCGGTGTCGGGCCCCTCCCCTCCCGCGGCGCGCCCCTCCCGCGCCCTGCGCGCCTGCAGGCGAAGCGCTGACCGGGCGGGGTGGGCGGCAGCTGCTCCAGTATCTTCGGGGAGGCGTGGACGTGGACGGCGCGCTGGACGGCGCGTTCGACGGCGCGCCGGACGCAGAGGAGATGCGCGGCACGCGGCTGCTCATGGCCGCAGTGCGGCTCCAGCAGGAGCTCATCGTCGCGGAGCTCGTGCAGCCCGCGTGGGGGGCAGACGTGGGCGCGGCGGACGCGCGCGGGCGCACCGCCCTGCACCTCGCGGCGCTGCACGAGGGGGAGGTGGCGCAACGGGTGGTGGCGTCGCTCCTGAGCCGCAACCCCAACGCCGACCACGCCGACCATGGGGGGCGCACGCCACTCCACTGCGCCGCCGAGTTTGGGGGGCTCGCGGAGGTGCCCGCGCCCCTCGCGCTCGCGCCCGCGCGCCCGGGGCGCGCATAACGCACGGGCCCGGTCATAGGTCACTCTACTCGTCGAGCGCGGCGGGGCGGACGTTACCGCAGAGACGCGCGAGGCCCAGACGCCCCTACACCTGGCGTGCTACAGCGCGCGCATCGAGGTCATCGAGTTCCTGGTCGCTCGGCTCAGCGATGCCGCCTCATACGCACACGGTCCCCTCCCCCCCTCCTCTCCGCGCCAGCCGGGCCGCGACCACGCCGCGCCGCGCCGCGGGCATCTCACGGCGCTGGCTCCCCGCGACGCAGGGCCGGAGGCGGCGCGGCACGCGGTGAGCCGCCCGGACTGGCAAGGCAACAGCGCGCTGCACCTTGTGGCGCGCGCCGACAGCAACCTCGCGGCCGCGCTCCTACTCCTGCGCGCGGGCGCCAACGCCGCTCAGGCCAACGGCGAGGGCGAGAGCGCGCTGGACATGGCGGAGCGCGCGGGCGCAGCGGCGATGGCGGAGCAGCTGCGGTTCGCCGTCGCGGCGCGAGGCTCGCCGCGGACCGTGGACCGCGCGCGCGAGCTGATGCGCCTCGCGATCCTGGCGCGCGACGGGGACGCGGCGGCGCTGGACGCGGCGCTGGCGCGCGCAGGCGGCGAGAGCCTGGACCTTGCGCAGCCACTCGACGAGGAGGTGGGGGACACCCTCCTGCACGCGGCGGCCGCGGGTGGGCACGTTCCGGTGCTCCGGGCGCTGCTCGCGCGCGGCGCGCTGGTGCACATCCGCAACGCGCTGGGGTGCACCGCGCTGCATGCGGCTGCGATGCACGGGCACACCGAGGCCATCGAGTTCCTGCTCGAGCGCGGCGCGGACCCGCGCGAGAGCGACAAGGAGGGGTACTGCCCGATGCACTACGCTGCTGGCGAGGGGCACTCCGCAGCGCTGGAGGCGCTGACTGCGCGCGGGCGCTGCGACCCCACCCTCAAGACATTTGTGGGCCTCACCGTGCTGCACATTGCCGTTGCCGAGGGCCGCGGCGCGCTCGCCGCGCGCCTGCTCGCCGCGCTCCCGTCGCTCGCCGCCATCCCTGACGCCGACGGCGCGCTGCCCGTCGAGTACGCGCGCGCGGCGCGCGTGCGCGACGACGCGCTCGTGCGCGTGCTCGAGGCCGCGCACTCGGGCTCACGCGTGCTTGTCCAGGCGGCCGCGCCGCCAGCGCGCGTCGCCGGCAGCATCTTCGCCGGAGACCCGCCAGCGACGCCATGATCGGCGCGCACTGGCGTGGGCGCGCGCGCCGGGGCGAGGCTTGCGTTGACACCTCATAAATGAAGACTCCCCCGGGGCACGAGCCGCGGAGCCCGGCCGGGACTCGCCACAGAGAGGCTCACCCGCCGAGTGGGAGCGTGCCTATGTGCCTGCATTCTTGTCTTTTGCTTGTTCGGAAACCCCCGTAAGGGTCATTCAAAAATTACGTCAGCACGGTGGCATGACGTGGGGATTGGAGTAGTTTTCAACTAGCAATCACCAGGCATCGAATGGATCTCATGTGCACTGGTAACGCCCCGAGCGCAAGGATGCCCCATCTATGTAAAGCCAATTCGGAAGGGCCCAAATAGAAAAAGCCCTTCTGAAAGCGATTGCGGGCGAAACTTTGGTGTGCGAAATTCGCCCGGGCCGGGCCCGTGGCGGCATCTCGGGCGTTCTGGCAAGATCGGCGAGCTTGCTTGCGAATCCTGTGTTTGAGTACAGGCTCGAAACGGTTGAAACAAGGAGCGGAACGCAGCCGAGCCGCAGTGCACATCCGAGGACCCCGCTCCCGGGGCCCCGGCAAACACTGAGCTCCGTTCCGAGCGCTGCGGGGAATGAGGGAGCACGGATCGAGGAGCTTAACTCTTTTCCTCTTGGCTCTGGGTGCCGCAGCGGCCATGGCAGCGGCATCGGCAATTTCTGTGCAGATCCGAGGAGGCAGCGGAACTAGAGCTTCAGCTACCTCTCATGCAGTGACAAGCCGGCGAAGGCGACGGACCAACAGCCTGGCTCTGCCGGTGACACCGGCGACGCTACCTGTGGCACCACGACAGCTCCCTCCTCGAGTGGCAGCGCTTGGCGCGCGTACCCGCCAACGACAAGGCATCCTCACAGCTCTGGAACGACGGGGTGCGCTGCCCTGCGCGCGCTCCTCCCCAGCGGCGGCAGCTGGGGTACGTGGCCGATCTGCACCCGCAGCAATTACTCTGGAGCGTAGAGCTGTGCTGGTCGGGGTCACTTCCGCGTCGAGTTCACGTAGGAGAAGGGTTCGCGGCGATGCACGGAGCGGGGTGCCGGCAGGGCGTGGGGTTGCCGGCGCAGGCCGCTCCGTGCGCGCCAGGCCTGAGGGAGAACGTGGAGGCAGCCGTGGCCGGAAGGGTCGCAGCCGCAGATGCAAGGCCGTGATGGAATCATTGCGGGCTCGAAACGGCGCTGTAGGGAAGTTATGCCTGGAACCCGGGTGCGAGAAAGGTTTGGCCACTTCCCATCTACAACTACGAGTCCACCTCGGCCTTGATCTTAGTGGGGCATGTACTGGGGAGCGCTGCGCAGCTGACACATACTCGTCCCAATAGGCGCCTACTTTGGCGAAACTGTTGAAGGGATCCCTCTGCATTGCTCGGAGCACAAACTTAGCAGGTTAACTGCGTCTCCCCTGCAACCCTCACGTGTTGTCCAGCCCGCTCAGAGTATTGCAGCCGTCACCTGGAGCATTAAGCGTCGGAGTGGAGTTTCGGCAGCCATATCAATGTGCGTGACAAGCGCTGCCAGCACATAGAGGGCTGCTCCAAGCGCCCCTCGTACGGCAGCGCTGAAGACAGGTTTTGCACTGTTGCCCGCACCAATGCCGCACTGTCCGCCAAATCGCCCGCACCCAGCCAAAAGCTGAGCAACAACGCTGCTCTGCAGAATTCCACGCTTTTGCCATGCGCATCGCACTCCGTCGGCGCGTCACGACGTGCGGAATCGGCTTTGTCAACACCATCTCGGCTGCAGCCTCCGCCCATCGTACGGCGTCTCAGGCTCCGGAGTACTGGCCCAGTAACAGCATAGCACTGCTGGGGTCGGTACGCGGTGCCCCGTGGTGCTGAGTGCAGTGTCTGGCGGGTTCCACAGGTGGCGATGTTCTGCTCCGCGCACAGGCAGGCAGGGAACGTCGACGTGATTACCCGCCGATGCGGAGCAGAAAGCTGCTCCGCCCGCGCATCGTATGCGCCCCCTGGGGCGCCGCCGCAATACTGTGCGCAGCACCGAGCGCTGAATCACGTGGACGTACGCCACAAGCCTAGGGCCGTTGCTACGCCGGGCACCGCCGCGCCCCATTCTGCTGCGTCGGGCCAGGTCGTCTCTGCAAGGTGCAAGGACCGTGAACCTGTCGCGACATAGCGCGCGGATACGCGTCGCAGCGAGTTGTGGGAACGTAAAATGAAGCGATTTACTCTGCTGTGCCCATCCGCCGGTGTAGAGCGTGCGACCCACGCGGGCCCGCATTCCCACCCGCGGCCTTGCGTCGTGAGTGCTTGCTAGCGCGGCTCGCCGACGACAACAAGGTTGCGCGGGGACCACTCGCGCGGGAAGGCGAGGAGGCGAAGGCGCCAGGCGTGCGGGGGAAAGCGCGCGAGGCGCATCGCGGCGACCGAATGCATGGCCTCCCGCTGGATCTCGACCGTCTGCGCGCGCCGGCCCGACGAAAGGTCACGCACAAGACGAGGACTCCTGCGGGACCCGCTGCAGAACTGGCGCCAGCGGAGGGGTGTGGAAGGGGGGGGGGGGGGGGGGGGGGGGGGGGGGGGCACAGATGCAATGGGATGAAAGATGGCCCACCTGATCGTGCGGGTCGGAGAGGTCGGCCATGCGTCGCAGCCTCACCCACTCGGATTCGGCAAACACGGTCCCGCCGTCCCCGTCCTCCACGCCCTCCCCAGCCCCGTCATCGCCAGACGTAATGCTGCGTAGGGGCACCAGTTCTTCAGGTCACGGGCGCCGCACACGCGCAGCAGGTGCTGTGCGTGCACCGGCGTGCCTGGGCAAAGCGGGGCTTGCCGGTCATCCGCGAAGCAGCCTTGGCGGAGGTGAGGGTGCTTGAGAAAGCAGCACGCGCAAACAAGAAAGGGCGACGCGTGCCGACGCGCACACGCGAGTACTGCGTCGGTCAGCCCCCCACACGCATGCAGACCGACCAGTATGGTGCGCCTTGGCGAGAGCGGGGCTCCTCCCGGGCCCCGCGGGAGCGCGGCCGCCAGGGACTCGACGCCCGCCTCCTCCAGCGCGAGCTTGCTGCACACTGCGGGCGCGAGTTGCGCAGCCGCGGCACGCGCCGCGTCCAGCGACGGGCGGTGGATCTCGAGAAGATGCACGCGGCGCACGCGAGGGAGCCTCCCGTCCCCGGCGATGTTGAGGGCCAGGTCACCGCGCCCGCCGCCGACGTCAACCGCCGCCCAGAAGTCGCCGCAAGCGGAGGATCCGCTTCCCTCCTCCCCCGAGTCTGACTCCGTGGCTGTTTCTCCGCCCACCCATCCCGCCTCGCGCATCCATTCGGGCCTGGGTGGGCCTTGAGAGTGAGTGACGCTTCGCGGGGGTCGGCCAGAGAGTCGGCGGAAACCATAAGCAGCTCCACTGTGAGGGGTATGCGAGCGGATCTGATCGCGCAGAGAGGGCGCATGGCACTTCTGAGTTGAGCGTACACAACAGGAGGGGAAAGAGCGTGAAATAGAGGGGTCAATAGGAGGAGGGCGGAGGCACTTTGGCACACTGCCGGTGAGCTCGCGGAGGCGCTGGAGCATCCACGCGATCTGCGGGGCCTTCTTGCCGTGCGCATACGCGTCGCGCCGCTGCTGCTCGTCATCGCTCTGCGCGAGCGAGCACACCTGGCTCAGCTCTCCGCCGCCCTGCTGCCGGAAGGAAGGAGGAGCAAGCGCAATTCCAACATCCGACTTCGCCATGGCGCGCTTTGCCTGGCCGGCCGCGGCGTGCATGGGGTGGGGCAGGCCTGCAGCTTGGGGACCACAACGGGGACTGGAATCGAGGCCTCTTCGTCTCCTGCCAGCAGCACGATCGGCCAGGCGGCGCGGAGAGCCTCTCCGCGCGCAAGCGCCTCAAGCACGTCGTGGGCGATCCGTGCCGGCCTGCTGCGGCAAACCTGCGCGCGGCGGCCTTGCATGACCCGCGCGATCTTGGCCGTGACCGAGCGTTGAACTTTGTCCGGCAGTGCTGCGAGCCCTACTACTTGTGCCTCGCTCATTTCGAGACACGCCGCGGCGCGCGCGACCGACATGGTCCCAGCCGCAAGGCGCTCAAGGATTCCTCCAATGAAAACAGGGTGCGGCTTCGCGCGCAGCATCTCCGCGTCGGTGACGTACACGAGCGGCTCGCCACTCCTGTCGGTTCGTCCCAGCAGGCCTGTGAAGCGCGCCTCGGCCTCGGGGCGCAGCATTCCTGTCTCTTCGTCGAAGGTGGCTGCACCCTCCCACCGGGCTGGCTCCAAAAGGAGCTGCAGCTCCTCGGGCGCGTCGTCTAGCTTCTTCCGCGCCCAAACCTGTGCACCGGCTAGAATGAGAACAGTGGATGTGTGTGCGACCCGGAGTTGGATGTGGGTGCCGGGAAGTTGGGCTCTTGCCGTGTCCTGGGCGCCGCCCCCTGCGTAGGTGCTCTTCTCCGCCCGGCTCACGACAGACAGAAAACACAGAGTCTTGCCCATGCTCCGCCGTGCCGAAACACGTGCTGTGAACTCCACTTTTTGGGTGGTGACAGCTCCATTTTCAATCGTGTTCGCCAATGCGACAGCATTTTGGATAACCCCCGGTAATGTGTCGTCCCCCTGTCGAATGTGTCAGGACCACGGTAAGCCCTGGCGATTGATTGAACAGCAGTATCTATTGCAGGAGGACCTCTGGGGAGGATGGTCGAGAGCGTTTGAGTGGAAGTAGCCATGTGAGGTCATCTGCGTCTGTCTTCTGCAGTCGGGGTTTCGGCTTCGTCAGTCAGCACGATACTACGGGAAGCAAGTCCCTTTCCAACTGGTTGAAAGGTATGGCGTACCTTCCCCATCGTCAGCAAGAGAAGAAGGCACAAAGCCGTCCACGGGAGAAGCGCAGATCGCGCTGGAGAAATCGTGGGTTTCGTGCCTGGGCTGGCCCCCCCTCTCCTGGATCTGTGCTGCTGCACGCACTGTCCTTCTCGGCCGCCTCGCTGAGTAAAGCGACTGGGATATATTTTATGATCACTCGGTCGCTTTACGATCACTCGAGGTTCAGGCGCACTACTCTCCGCCCAGATGCGCTTCTACTAGCTTTTAGATAGGGAGAGGGGGAGATTCGTGGGTCGAGCAGCTGCGACTGGGGATTCCTCTGCGCTGCCTCGCTAATTTCGAAATGAGGTCACTATCGAGGACGACGTGTGTCCAGCTGCCAGGGTTCGTCATTGGCATGCTGTTCAGTGCAGCAGTATTTACCGGCATGTCCCTGATCCGGTCGGAGGAAAGGTCGGGGTCGGTGCCGATTGAGAGGGAGCGCAATGATGGCGCATTCCGCAACGAGGACCTGGTGCTCAGTGGAGATCATTCGCACGGCGTATTGCGTGCCAGGGCGAGCGTGTGCGACTCGCATCTATTGAGCTACTTTAGACCAGATGAGGTTCGCCCACCATGATACGCGCGCCGTCGTCATACTCCATTACCTGTTGTATGCCGTAGTCTTGCTGAGCTGATTCTATCTCCTGGGTGCAGGTTAGAGAGTCTGTCAACAAATCATGGCACCACATCCAGAATCTCCACCGCAAGGCCAGACGCCGCGCCGTTTCCATCAGGGCGGTGCATCTCGCGTACCTTGCTGTGCCCCCTGAGCCCACCACGTGGATACAGGTCGCAGAGCAACTGGACCGCGAGGATGGATTTGACCTGGCCAACACGTACGCGCACTTTGACATGCTGGGACCTGTCGGCCCGCGCTGCCGCGAAATGTTCCAACTGAGTAGCTGGATTGGCGGGCAAGACAATGAGAAGAAGGTCTGCGGGCACGATCTTTGGGCAAGCGAGACGTGCCGCATTCTCTCTGTGGGGTCGAATGGCGAGTGGGCGTTCGAGCAAGGTGTGGTTGAGAAAACGAGCTGCCACGTCGACACGATTGACTGCTCTGCCGACTGGCCGGTCCCAGAACACCTTCGTTCGCGTGTCACGTTCCACCAGGCGCCGCACCCGCTCTCCACCTGGATGAATGCGCCAGGGTCGACTTTTGACGTCGGGGTTCTGCCGCAGGTATGTCTTGGGCCGCGCGATCATGGAATGTACCTCTCGTGGCCATCGGTGCTGAACCGCCCAGTGCCCCCCCCGCGCCGCAGCCCGTTGGAAGCTGATGCGGTTTGGGCGGTTTCAGCTCCTCAAGCGCATTGGTGTATCAGCACGCGCTCTTTCGCACGTCAAGATGGACATCGAGGGCTGGGAGTGCGCGCCCCCGACCCACCTCGCCAGAGAGAGGCAGTCGGGCGAATGCGTGATCGCAGAGCCGGCGTGCTGAAGCCTCCCGCGCGGAGCGAGCGCAGGTATTCTGTGCTATCATCGATCATCGACTCGCAGCATCTTCTGCCGGAGCAGGTGAGTCTTGCGCGGTCCAAATCTTCCGTGTGCCGTCCCTATCTCGAACGTGAGAGGTTCTGACCCGGACTAAGGACTGGTCGGGCTGAAGAGAGCCCCCAACGTTACTGTGTGCCTAGATCTCGCTGGAGCTGCACTGGTATACGGGTGGCATCGGTGGACCAATCTGGGTCGGACCACTGCCAGATATGATGGCAAACGCGCACCACTTTCAGGTGGGTCTGGTTCAGCGCTTAGAGTTCAAGCGTAAATCAGCCCCTGCGAGTGAAGCCTGCGACTACAGTGCTGACCACTTGATCAGCGTCAGCCGGTACTTGGTGCCATAATTTGAAATTCTGGTTCAGGTTGACAAGAGCTTTTCTGCGCTCGGCTACATGCCTTCGACGCGAAGCCCGCCTACATACTCGTACAAGACGCCTGCTGAGGTGGGTGTCCGACCGCAGCAGCTTGGTCGCCACGTCCAGTGTAGCCGCTGACAGCGCGGACCGTGCCAGATGGCGCTCTTTGGGGCGTACCTTTTCGAGAGGGGGGGCTATATGATCATCGATAAGAAGAACAATCCGGACTGCCGTCACTGTGCGGAGGTCGTGCTCGCCAAGATCCTGTGCTGACTGCTGGCCCCGAGTTTCTGGCACCGAGTAGAAGCATCGCGGAAGCTGCACTGCTGCCAGGTTGACGGTAATTGATAGACTCAGTGTATATAGGGCGTGGGTGCACTTCGGCCATTTATTGCCAGTTTCAACATTTACAACTCTACAGAAACACGCACACAACGCGTTTGTTTTCCCTGGCCGTTCCACGCAGCTGCTCTCATAGCCGATTCCCTCACGAAGGCGACAAGCGTCTTGAAAGCATCATTGGCGGGCCCTCATGCTCCTCCAGCTCACCTGCAACCAGCACCCAGCGCGCAGCACCGGTCAGGATGCAGGCGACAGAGGCGGCGCGGAGCGGCAGGCATGCCGCTTGACAGGCAACGTGGCGAGTGTCGCTGCACCCGCGCGGGGGCGTCCTCACTTCCGGAGCCTCCATGCTCGACACGGACCGAATCCACCCAGTCCTCATCCTCTGCGCCGCCTCCGGACGCGAAGAGCTCTCTGCCCGATCGCCGCGGGGGCGACGCCGAGTGTGCAGCGCTCGCCGTGTCTTCAATGGCTGAGTGCGCCTCGTCCCGCGCCACGCCGCGCCTCGCGCGCAGCCGATCCACCAGCACGGCATGCACCGCCCAGAGCCCCGCAAACCTGCAGGGCGTGCCGCACCGCAGACTGCTCAGCCGCTTGTGTCCGCTACAACAGCTTGTAGGGTGTTGTGGTGGGCCGCACCGTGAGTCTTTGGCGTGGGATCGCCAGCGACCCAGCGCGTCTGCGAGTCGGCCGGCGGAAGTCGCCAGCGCCCGACGGCGGAGCGCCGCGGGGGACGGTCCCACGATCGCGCGGGCCACAGCTGTGCGCCGCGCAGCGGCGGCAGCCACGAGCTCTGCACGCAAGGCAGCAGCTTCGGTTTCTGCGCTCTCTCGCAAGCCGCGCTCCGCGCGCCGCTCCGCGTCGAGGGCTTGCTTCTGCGCCACCAGCCGGACTGTGCAGTCTGCCCGCTCGGCGGCAAGTATCCGCTCGTGCTCGGCTGTAAGGTGCTCCTCTACGGCACGATTCTTCTCGAGAAGCGCCCCTTCAAGCGCTCGCACCTGCAGGTGGTGTACGAGGCAGCTCACCACAGAAAAGAATGCTCCAGGCGTATTTGTGGAAACCGACAACTGGGGCGCTTCGCTGCACACGAGCGCTCAGAAGTCGGGTTTAGGTTCATGGGGTGGGAAGCTCCTGTGAGACAAGCTGAGTCTCCATCTCGCACCGCTCCTCCGCAGCACGTTCGAGAGCACTCCGCCAGTGCTCCGTGTCAAGTGCACTTTTCTGGGCAGCCTCGAGCGCCTCTCGAAGCTCTGCCACCTCGCCGCGAAGTCTTGACTCTGCGGCACCGTCTACCCTCAAAAGTCGCGCCTCCAGACTACGTCGGCAATCCTGCTCCGCCGCCAACTCAGCCTCGAGAGCCGTCTTCTCAGCCTGAATCGCCTTCCGCCTACCATCTGACTCTGCATTTGCTCGCGCCGCCTTGTGAGCAGCCTCGAGCGCCTCTCGAAGCTCTGCCACCTCGCCGCGAAGCTGTGCGACGGTTGACTGTTCACGCTCGACCTGCCCGTGGTCTGCCTCGAGCGCTGCAATCCGTTGTCTCAGCAGCTCCCGTTCTCGCTCGAACCCTTCCTCGGCCGCAGCAGCGGCACGCTGTGCCTCACAGATCCGTGCCGCATCCCGAGATTGCGCTGCACGCAGCGCACTCTGCAGGGCGGCCTCCGCTGCGTCTGCTCGCGCTCTCAACTCCCCGTTCCCGGCTCCTGCCCGGCGTACCTCCTGCCTCAGTCGCTCGACCTCACCCTCCGCTGCATCCGCCCGCTCCCGCATCGCAGTCAGCGCGCGCTCAGTCATCCGCTCTCTCGCTTCCGCCGATCGTTGCGCCGCCTTGGAAACCTCTTGGGCTGCCCGGGCGGCTTGCTCTTCCTCCCGCGCACCCGCTAGCAAGCCCGTGGCCCGCGCAGCCTCCCTCGCGAGTGCTTCCCGCTGCGCCCGGAACTCTCTCGTGCGACTGCCGAGCGCTGCGATGGCACGCAACCGCACGAAAAACTCCTTTTGCGCAGAAGACACGGGACCACGAGCTCCACTGCGACGCTCGCAGAGCGCGGCTGCTGCAGCCTGCTGCACATGCACGAGCCGCCGTGCGCCTGCCGCGTGCGCCTGCATCGCCACAAAGGTCACACGCAAAATGAGACGCGTCGCCCGTCGCCCTGCAGCCGTGTCGGCCGCACCCCACGCGGCCAGTGTCCGAGCAGCTGCAGCTAAACGCCCTTCCTCCGCGGTTCGTGCCACCCGCTGCTCCAGCAAGTCCGCCTCCGCACGGCGCAACCGCTGCCGAAGCCATAGATTCGAATCGTCGTCTCCATGATCCCCTGTAGTGAATCTGGTATTTCTGTCAGCACTATCCTCGACCTCTCCCTGGCCGCTGCGCACGAGCGGCGCCTCATTTTTCAGCTCCCGCGTGCCTGCACCAGAAGAATGGCGCGGAACCGAAGCCGGGGCTCCAAGCTCGTGCTCGCCATGCCGTTCCACATCGTACGGAGACACGGACCTGTGGCACTGCACGGGTGTCACAGCAGGTGGACTCGCAGTGACGAGCTTCCTGACTTCGCCACCCTCGACGCATGAGGGTTGAGAAGTGCCTTGATTGCTGATCAAACCCTTTTGCATCGTCAGAGCCTTTAGGCGCCGCAGGTCGCTTGGAGAGATCGACGGAGACGTGGGCGTTTTTGGGTTCCCAACCCCAGCCTCCGCCGCGAATGTCGGCTGCTGGAGGGACCCTGGGTCGATCTCAAGTTTTGTTGATTCCTGCTTCGCGGTTGACTGGGAGAGGAGGGGCGTTTGCGCGGCACCAGATCTCGCCAGGTCACTTTGCACGGCGCCTGGCATCGGCGGAGTTGTCCACGTAGAAATCGGTGTTGAAGCTGACGCGCGTTGGTTGCTCGGTGTTGGCGGCTCTGCCCGCGTGGCGATCGGTGTTGAAGCTGACGCACGGTTGTTGCTCGGTGTTGGCGGCTCGGGTTGATGAAACACCGCGCGTTCAAGATTGATGGTGTGCAACCGCGAACCCCCAAGCTCCGAGGGGCGCTCCAGTACAAGCCGCACGACTGTACCCTCATCACCAAGCAAAAGGCGGCGCGCTTCGACCAATGTCCCACAGCGCTCAGAATCAATGGACTGTAACATGTCTCCTGTTCGCACCTGCCCATCCCTGGCTGCTGCGCCGCCCCCAACGAGACCAGTGACTATGAGCCGTCCCTTGCGCTCGGTCAGCTGAATGCCAACGCCTGCGATCATGCCCACCGGCCGGAACTAACGAGTGGACTCGGACTACGGCCCGCCAACTGGCGGCGCTTGCGTGGCCATGTGCCCGCCGCGCCCTCTGCAGTACTGCAGGGGCGGCAGGCCTAACCTAAACTCAATAGAATCTTGGATTTTTGACTTTTGACCAGTGAGTGCTGCAGACTGCTTGACCATGCGCTACTCGCTCCTCGCCGTTCTGGTTCTTCTAGCTATTTTGGATGCCGCCCTTGCGTTCTATCCCCGCTTCTTCAGGGCAGGGTCATCAAGGGCCCCTGCCCCTGCCGTCGATCAGGCCGCGGCGCCGACCAAAACGACTGCCCCCCTGAAGACAAAGCGGCAGTCCGAGAAATCTGGCGACAAAGAGGATGATGGAACGAAGAAGAAGAAGCTTTGTCCGCTGGCCTCGCTTGTAATCCCCCACTCGGCAGCCGCTGGTGCTGGACTCTGCTGCGCTTGTGACTGACTGCGCGTGATTGGTGAGTAGAAGGAAGGATTCAAGCTGATGCTTCGCGAGCCCATGGAAGAGGGCAGCAACATAATGACTGACCAGTGGTGCAGTCGCCTTTTTTGAAGGTAAACGTGTTTCCGGGTACGCTGTGATTGGAATCACGACTACTCGCAGCCATGTAGGGAAGACTGGAATTTCTGTCTTTCTCTCTTGCACTCACTCACCCACTCACTCACCCACTCACCCACTCTCTCTCTCTCTCTCTCTCTCTCCCTCTCTCTCTCTCTCCCTCTCTCTCCCACAC
>ENA-UOXV01004359-UOXV01004359.1-marine-metagenome-genome-assembly--contig:-NODE-4359-length-16318-cov-6.090512_pt1 | contig 16318 bp, 9 predicted proteins | sample MGYA00238165_ERZ766961 | MGnify/ENA primary metagenome ERZ766961 (study PRJEB28924, sample SAMN03173240) | marine metagenome | biome: Marine; feature: Water; material: Subsurface seawater | place: North... | reverse complement strand
CCAATTTCCAGTTTCGGCCATCCACGTCTACCAGGGATTCAGGATGGGTGTTCCAGTACTGTTTGCCACCACCGTGGCAGTCCTTGCGGCTGTAGCTTGGCAACTGTTTGGCCCGGTGGGCGAATTCACGTCCGCAGGATAGCACCCATTCTCCATCTTGAGGTCGTTGGCATGGATCTCAAAGCCGCAGAGGCTCGCTTGGCAGGATCTGTACACGTTGTCTGTGAAAGCCAGGGACTGAATGCCCCTCATCTACAGATTCTCGAATGGGGTCTGGGCAAATGTTCGACAAGATTGCCGGGCGCTACGACATGATCAACACGGCGATCACGGCTGGTCTGCACAACACGTGGCGGAGGAGGATGGTTGAGTCGCTTGAGCTGAAGCCGGGGCACACTGTTCTTGATGCTGGAACCGGCACTGCTGATGTCGCAATCGCCCTCGCGAAACACCTGCGCAAGAGTGGCGGCGAGTTGTCCACGGATTCTGTGGTCGGCGTGGATCCTAGCCAGGGAATGCTCGCGATCGGAAGGTCTGTGCAAATCCTGCATCACCCCGCGACTCGAATGTTCCGAGCAGACTTCCATTCGCAGGTTGTGACCGATTCGTGTTTGCTGCTACCTACCTGCAGCGTCCATGACACGCCGCTGGGCCCTGCGCAGGAAGAAGGTGGGCAAGGCGGGGTTCTCGGACAAGGCAGTGCGCCTGGTGCACGGGGACGCACAGGACCTCGCCGCGAGCCTCCCGCCCGGCGTGCTCTTCGACGCTGTGCGTGCCCCTTCTGCCCCGCAGTATGCGCACGCGAAAGCTGGCGCTTCTTGGCGCGGCAGTGTCCACCGGAGTCAGTGAGCGTGCGGCATTCGGCGCTCCCGCCAGGCAACAATGGCGTTTGCGATTCGCAACGTGCCAGACCGCGGCGCGGCGCTCCGCTCGATCGCGGCGCACTTGAGGGACGGTGCGCGTCTTGTCATCTTGGAGCTATCCCAGCCGTCCTTCCGGCCTGCCCGATGGGTCATCAAGTGAGAGCGCCCGCCCCCGCAAGTCCTGCTCGCCAGAACCTGACGCGGCGGGGCGCACGCGCGCGGCAGACACGTCGTGCCGCGGCTTGGCGCGGCACTCAGTGGGGGCGCGCGGCGCGAGTACCGCTATCTGGAGCAGAGCCTCGCCAAATTTGACCCGGAGCAGTTCAAGGGTCTCTTGCACGTACGCGCGCCCCCTCCGAGCCCCCATTCCCTGCCGCGAGGGGCCCCGCAGCAGCCTTTGCGGGCCGACACGCGTGGGCGACGGGCGGCAGGACACTGGCTTCGATCTCGTCTCGCTGCAGTTCATGATGTTTGGGTCGGTCGGGCTATATGTTGCGCAGCGGCGGGATCGGCCGCCCGCCGCCCCGCAGGATGCTGGAGAGGAGCAGGCCGGGGGTGCTGTTTGACATGCCCCGAGGTTTCTCGCGGGAAGAGAGGCGGGGAGGACGCTCGTGAGAGGGCGCGCTTCCCGCAGCATCTCACACCTGATGTTATTGATTACGGCCAGGGCAGACGTCCCGTTCACGTTTCAGCCCTTTGTCGCCACAAGATATTTCTGTTAAACCACGCATTTCTGTTTTTCTAAACTCCTCGGAAGCTGCTGCCGCTCGACCCACTGTCTCGCTTCAGCTTCCTCCTCCACACTCGCATCGCGGTTGCTTGCCATGCCGTCCTCAGCGATCGCGCGGAGCAGAGCGTCCTCGAGCTCAAGCATCTGCCCCCCTGCGCCAAGGCGCGACTGCCGCCCCATGGCGAATGCCAGGTACTTGTCGCGCCGAAAGTCGCGCCCATAGGCTACTGAAATCGCCTTGTTGACTGCAACACCCTGGAGCAGCGCGCCGCTGTCCGCGTCCCAGATGCGGTACGTGCCGTCGTCGCCGCCCGACGCAAGGCGGCGCCCGTCGGGCGAGAAGGAAACCGCGCGCACTGCCTTCCAGTGCCCGGTCTGGCCGCACTCGGGCAGCGGTGCGAGGCCCGGTCGCGGGCAGACGCAGCCTGGAAGGCTGTCGTGGCCTCGCAGAACACGGCGGGGGCAGCCTTGGGCCACGTCCCATATGATCACCGAGAAGTCGCGGCCGCCCGACGCGAGGACTAGACCGCACGGCCCGAAGGCAAGCGCCGTGACCACGGCAGTGCCGTGCTGCATCTCACGTGAGACGTTTCGCGTCACGGGTTCACACGTGCCCGGGCCAGCGGACGCTGCCGCTGGCCCTTGCAACGGATCGCGGAGGAGGATGCGTCCGGTTGAATCGCCGCTTGCGAGGACACCGTGGCACGAGTACACGAGCGCCTTGACCATGACGTTAGCATCCTGATCCACGTCATCCGGCCAGATGACACGGAGACTGACCCCGAGCTTTGGGTCCCAGAACACGATTATGCCGTCGTCGCACCCACTCGCAAGGACCTGGCCGTCGGGAGACCACGCCACTGACTCGACGGTGTTGGTGTGGCGCTTATCAAGTACATGCAGTAACTCGCCCGACACCCTCCAGATAATAACTCGCTTGTCCCAGCTTCCCGTCGCGAGGCGCCCACCACACGGCGAGATCGCAAGAGTCTTGATCCCGGCATGATGCCCTTGAACTGGGCACGATGCGTTCTGTTGTTCGCATCGCCGCCCGAGGGCGTCCATAGTGCAATAGCAACCAGCAGAGCCAGTGTGCCCCAGCCCGACGCCGCGCTGGTCGAGGCCGTAGTATCCCGTCGCCGGGTCCGCCTTTACCCAGGTGCGGTCCCAACCACCGGAGATAAGGAAGTCGCCAAGGGGGGAAAATGCCACACTGTGCACGGCTTTTGTGTGCGCTCGCAACACGCGCAGCTCCTCGGCAGAATCCCCATCCAGCAGGTACACCAAGCCGTCTCCAGTGCCCACAGCCAGCACACTCATCTTGGGCCAGCCTGACGAACTGCCATGGTCAGATCAAAAAAATGAGACCCACCAGAGTTGATTGATGACTTTGATCTAGCAAGAAGGACACATGGGAGGCCGGCGATCCTCTAGCCGGATGTCCGCCGCCAAGGGCCTAGCTACATTAGCTCTATCTGCGATTCTGTACGTGACTGGTTGCTCTGCGTTTCTGGTGACCGCGCCGAGCGCTGTGCGGGGTTGGAGATCTGCTCCAGGAAAAGTTGATGGTGGCATCTGCGGCAAGCTTGAGCTGCCCGGCGCGGTCGCAGTAAAACATGTGCAGGGCAGCACCCTTACACGGGTACGCACAGACAAGGGGCGCTTGCGCTCCAGCGGTGGGGGAATCGTCAGCACACGGGCATCTGCGGTGGAGGCATGGAGCTTCACAGGCGCGGAGCCCCCTGGAGTTTTCCGCGCAGGAAACGGCATGGCGGTGCGCAGCCTGGCATTGGACCCCATGTTGGTGCAGGGGCAAGCTGCCTGCATACGCTCACTGACACGCCTGACTGCGGACTCATTCCAATACGACCGCGAACAGGGAGACGAGGTGCTCACCATCCGTCACGACAAGATTGGAACCTGCCTAGAACTTTGGCACGGTTCGTATGGTTGGTTTGACTACGCTCCCTCCGACGGGGCGTCTCTTGTACTCTGCGACAATTGGGCCGTTACTCAGCCGAGGATCAACAAGGCGAGCGCCAGCCAGTGGCTCAGCGGAGTCACGATCACGTGGCTCCGTACGGGTACGGGGCTGGCCCGCCGTCGCGTCTGACCGCCCGCTGCGCCCGGGTCTTTGCAGGGATTTGCAAACATGCGGCAGCAGAACGACCTCAGGGCGGCGGTGCTGCGGGGCGACGACCGCTTCAAGCTCAAGGATGCGATCAAGGCGGGGACGTGGAACGTGCGCGCGGCAGGGGGCGGGAAGGCGATCTTTGTCAACAACGAGTACTCGCCGCGTCAACAGGTGCGCCCCCCCTCTCTTCGAGCCGTATCAATGCATTGAATTGGCACAGCCGGTGAACCCTTAGGCGAGCGGGGTGCAGTTGATCCTCACCGAGGAGGGCTTCGTCTTCATCGGCTCCAAGGGCCTCGCCCTGGTGGTGGAGTACGGCGGCGGGGAGCAGCAGCTCAAGACCGAGGAGGCGCTCGCGTTGCCGGCCTTGCAGGGGCTTTAAGCGCAGCTCCCTACAGGAGCGTCGGGGCCGAATGCCACGTTCTTAATGCAGCAGCTGGACCCGAACCATCCACGCCAAACGCGCGCGCGTGCTGCGCAGCAAACGCGCGCGCGCTGAACCGCACACGGGCCAACACGCTGTACTGCGCACAGCAATGCAGCGCGCCCCGCGCCACCACATCGCCCCGGCCCCGTGCTTCTCAGGCGTTGAGGGCATCGAAGAAGTCGTCGACCGCCGCGGCGTCCACCTCCTCATCCTCCTCCGGCGGCGGCGGCGCGCCCCCCTCCTCTGCGCCCACAGCGTCCGCGGCGCCCTCAGCCAGCGGGAGGTACCACTCGGGCGTCATCCCAGCCTGGGCGCGGAGCTCCTCGTTGAAGGGCGGCTTCAACGCGCCGCGGAAGTAGCGCTGCACCGTCGCGTGGAACACCTCCGCTGGCGCGCCGCACCCGTCGCGCTCGCAGAGGCGCGTGAACCACTTCACGGCCGCGCCAACGTGCGTGACCTCGTCTGCCACGTTGGCCTGCAGGATGCGCGCCGACTCCTCGTCGGGAGGGTTCCCCTTCCGGAACCGCGCCAGCCCGAGCGCCGCCACGTCGAGCCCCCGCGCCTCGTGCACCATGTGCACGACCGCCAGCCGCGGCAGCAGCCCGTGCGCCGTCTCCGCCGCGCTTTGCCACAGCGAGTCGTGCGCCTGCCACACCCGCGCGCCGTGACCGCACGCGCGCCGGACGCGCTCGCGCCGGCAGCGTCCGCTGCGCCCGCGCAGCGGGGGCAGCGGAGCGGGGGCGGGGGCGGGGGCAGACCGTGAGGTGGCCGTAGTCGCTGCCGAGCTGCTTGAGGCGGGCGCGCCAGAGCGAGTAGTGCCGCGCCTCGTCCGCTGCGACGCGCGTCCAGTCGTCGAAGAACTCCTCGGGGAGCCTCTCATGCGCGAACCGCGCGACAATGTCCCACATCAGGTCGATGGCGTAGCTCTCCGCGTGGCAGAGCGAGTGCACGAACGCCACCTTGCTCCCCTGCTTGAGCTTCCGCGCGTCCACCATCTTGACCCACGCCGGCCGCGCCGGCTCCGCCTGCAGCCCCGCGGTCGGACCGCCCCCCGCCGCAGGCGGCTTGATCTTGCCGGCCATCCACAGCTCGCGCAGCCGCAGCGTCATGACCGCTTTCATGTCCGGGTCGGCCTCGCCCATCACCCGCACCGCCAGCTCCGCGATCGTCTCGCGCCGCCCCACCGCTGCCTCGAGCGCCTCAAGCGCCCCCTCCTGCGGTGTGGCCTCCTCGGTCGCCGCCGGCGCGGACGCCTCGGCGGGCGCCGCTACCGATGTGGCGTGTGCTGCACTGGCCCCAGTCGCTTCGGAGGCTTCCTCTGCAAACGGGTTGCCGACGATGTCAAAGGTGCGGAGCATGTCCGATTCGAGGTAGTGCATGTCACCGGGGATGATCATCGAGTGCAGCGGCCCCCCGAAGTCGTAGTCTTTGAGCAGACGCATCGGGCCGGAAGCGATGCACTGCGTCGCCTGCCCAACGCGTGCAAGTCCAACTGCGAGCGTGTCCGGCGAGAGACAGTCATGGGCGTCCGGGCGGCGCTCGAGCACTTCTAGAATCTGCTCGAGCGACTGGTTCACCGTCATGAAGCGCGGCGGCTCGTAGATCTTGCGCCCTCGCGCCATGTTTTCCTCGCTCTGCTCTTTGACCTTGATGTCAAGAAGACACAGAGTGTGCAATCCTGCACGCTTGTTAAACAGCACCTTGTCGATGAAAGAGTCCGGCCGCCATGTCTCCGTGAAGAAGCAAATCGAGACGGTCTGCCCAAAGTTGTACAGCTGGAGCCCGCAAGCGCCGCACGCGTTCATGATGGATGCGTTATGGATGACCTTCACCTTCACACCAAGATCGCGCGCACGCACTGCAATGTCCGTGTGTGTTGTCGCGCCGTAGACGTCTCCGACGACGAGAAACGCCACCTCGTCTGTCTTCGCCATCTCGAGCATCGAATCGCATTCCTGCTCTACAGCTTCACGATCCATGAGTTCCACGGGGCGACCATAAAACACTTCGAGGCTCGATTTCTCGACTCCGAGGATCGAGGTGTACGCCTCGAGGTACACGGCCCGGCAGCGCTTCACCACCTCGAGGCCCGCAACAGTGATGTCTTTCTCGTCGCCAAGGCCCAAACCAATGAGGTAGAGTACCCCAGCCCCTTCTTTGTCGACCCCTGACATCTTGGTATGCCCGCCTCGCAATGATAGAACGCTCGCTCTACCCCGCTGCTGCAGTTGGGCTACCTGCCCTCGTACGAGGGCGCCGCACACTCCTGTGCGCCCAGCCCTCGGAACTGCTCCAAACAATGCCTCAGCTTGCAGTGCCGAGAGCAACACGTAGACCAACTGAAGACCCGCTACTAGATAGCGCCTCTGCAGGGACGAACGGTGCAAGATCGTTGCGTCTTCGCCGTCGCGCTGTCTGTCGTCCGAATGCCGCAGGCTAGAAGTCCACGTGCGCCCGAAATCAAGGAGCCCGCCTCTGCTTTCGCGCAGTCAAATTCTTGCCCCGGGTTGCGGTTGGTGCAGGGGGGATTTGCTAGGCGCGTCGGAGGGCCGGACCGACTATGGTGGAGCGAGCTGGGGGTGAAATTTCAGTCCTCGAGTTGCGTAGGCGCCGCGTCGACCCCGCAGCACTGGGTTGGGACGGCGACCTTGCCTCAGTCCTGGTTCGTTCGGAGAAGCAGCAAAGTTTACGTGGGCAGGCAGGCGCCGCGGCACCAGCCGGGAGACGCTCTGCCGTTCGGACGCGCGCAGAGCAGCGTGATGTATCTGCATTGGACGCCGGCGAGCTTGCCGAATTTTTGCCCGGCACGACGCCCGCGACGTGTAGCAGGGGGGCGGAGAGGGGCGGGCGAAACGCTTCTTTGCACGCCCCTGTGCCTCAGCGGCATCGTCCGACCGCTGAAGATCTTGGCTTTGTCTCCGGCGATCTTGGTACGGCTCTGGAGGCAGGCGGTGCGCACCGGCAGGACCGTCAACACGGCCGAGTGCCCGTGTTCACGTCGAGGAGTGCCCAGAGGCGCGAGGAGATCATCGGGCGGCGTCTCGCGGAACTTGATGCAGAGGTCCGTGCGAGCACGCAGCTTCCAAGAGGTGATGCTGCCGGTGGCAGTCAGCGGAGCGCAGGACGCCGTCCACGTGCGACCGCGGAGGATTGGGGAGGTGGTCTTGCCGACGTGCTTGCACCAGTGGAGCGGACAGCCGGGCGTGTGGCACCGCGTGCTAATGGGTGGGAGGACGGGGCACATGAGTCCGCGGGCGAGCAGGGCGCGCGAGCAGCGCCAGTGCGGCGAGTACCGCACGCGAGCGTGGAGGAGTGGGGTGGCAGCCTCGGTGACGTGCTGCCGAGCGCGGCACGGCGGCGCCCCGAGCTGGCGGCCTTTCGGTGGGAAACAGGCTCGACCAGCGCAGCGCACACACCGGGTACCGCGCGAGGGCACCCGGGGACGCAAGGCCCCGGGCACCAGTCGGAGGAGCTGCACGACGCGTTCGGCCCTGCGCATGGTGCTCCCGTGCGCGGCGCCGCACGGCGGTTGCCGTCGTCACGGCCTGCGGCGCCGGGACCACGCGCGCCTGTGCCGGAGGCGCGCCGCACACCCGGCGTGCATACGGGAGCGCGGCAAAGGCCGGGGGTGGTTCGGCGTGGAGGACTCAATCTGGAGCAGTGGCCTCGCGTGACGGCGGAGTCGAGGGAAGCACCAGACACTGCCTGGGATGAGGAATACGCTGCTTCGCTGGCGGAAGGTGCACGGCGCGGCAGAGGAGCAGCGTGGTGGCCGAGCCTTTCGGGTGGATACGCCGTTGGCGGGTCCATTTTCTCAATCCTCGGCGGCGGTGGTGACAACGGGGGCGGAATTGGGACAATGGCGTACGAGTCGCTGCTTGGGCTGGATGATAGGGTCAAGAGGCCCGGCCTCACCAGTTTCGAGCTGCAGCGCCTCGATAAGGTGACTGTAAGCGAAGAACAGGCGGAGGCAGAAAATGCTTGCACGATCTGTCTGGAGGGCTTTGCAGCAGGCAGCAAGGCGACGCAGCTGGCTTGCGGACACTTGTTCCACACAAGATGCATTGAGCGCTGGCTATCTGATCATGTCGTTTGTCCGCTTTGCCGCTCACACATCGGCACGCAAGAGGAACGATAGGGTGTGGTGGCGCTGCACATGTAGATCGCTGTATAAAAATTGCAAGTGTGTCTGCCTCTTTCTCTCAGACAAATTCATGATGTACATCGCGAAACGTATGCGCATGAGGAAAAGTTCTCGCCTTGCGGCACGCTGCGGTAACGATGGATTCGCTGCGTTTGCTGTGTGACAAGGCTTGGATCTGGGTTTTGATCACTTTGTCCCCGTTTCGCGGAACAAAACAGAAGTTGACGAGTTGCCTTCTGAAAACGATTCAAACAGTGGAATTGGAGCCTAGTTGGGCTCCAATTCCACTGTTTTTTCGCTCAACAGCTAACTGCTCGCCTGGAAAACGAAGGTCCGAGGGAGGTTGGGGCGGGAGAGCGCGGCGCGGCCAGGATGGCTGACCGCATTGGGTGGATCAAGCACAAGGTGTGCAAGAACCTCGCAGTGCAGGAGGCCGAGTTCGACCAGCTTCTAGAACAGGAAGGAAACACCGGGAAGGGGAACTACACTGCATTGAACGAGTTCTTCGACGCTGAGAACGAGCTCGCCAGCGCTGTTATCTTCTACACTCATGAGACCCTTGAAGAGCCGGTTCCTGGTGCGTGTCCTTACTTTCTGATACACCACTTATTTCCGCAATCCTGTGCCCCTTCGTGCTTAATTTCTTGATGTCGGGCCGTCCAACCACCTCTGCGTTTGGTCAAAGCTCCAGCGCATCAGGGGCCGATGCTAGCGGCATGCTGCTGTGGGTATGCAGGGTCTGAAGCAATTGGTGTCCGCAGTATCGCCTGCCCGGTCGCCGTTGGAAAAGGCGATCAAGCTGGAGGACTCACAGCCTATCGGCGAGCCAGCGCCTGAGGAGCCTGCTCCAGTAGAAGGAGAGGCTGGTGCGGAGGAAGAAAAGCCAGCAGAGGAAACGCCGGCCAGTCCAGAAAAACCTGAAGGGGATGCGGCCCCGGCAGAAGGTCTTGAGACAGCGCCAGGAGGAGAGGGCGGTGGGGAAGCAGGGGGAGAAGATGCTGAGCCGGCCCAGGCTGAGGACGCAGCCGAGGGTGCCGCCGATGGAGCCAACGCCGAGGCTGCGGCAGAGGAGCCCGAACCTGAACCTGAGCCTGAACCCGTGGTCAAGCCGGCGCCAAAGCCCGAACGAAAGGTGACGCTGCATATGTGGATTGGGGACTGGCCGCACCTGCAAGTGGAAGGGCGCGTACTCTTCATGTGTAAGCCGACCATGCCGATCCGCTCGGAAGCTGACTTGGACAAGAAGGTCGAGTTCGGCGTGCTCTCGGGGCCGTCGCTGTTCATGCTTGACCAGATGCTGAACCACCTTTACCTGCCGCTGCTGACAAATCACAAGCCCCTAACGGATGAGGATGCGGAGCTGTACGAGCGCGCTCTCGATGGGGATCTCATGAATGGCTTGCAGAAGTTCGCTTCGCAGGTGAAGCATGCAGTGCAGCAGGTGGCAGGAGAAGTCAAGCTGACCATGCCAACAATCTCGATTGAGGATGAAGCTGCCGCGGTCTCTGACCCTTCAGTGGTTGTGGACCTCGAGACTGTAGTGGCGGACTGGACCTCCCAGATACAACGCGTCGTGCAGCACGAGATGAGTAAGGCGCCCACGGGTAAGGGTCCGCTGGCGGAGATCGACTTCTGGCGCTCACGGTCCGCGTCGCTGTCCACGTTGTACGAGCAGCTTCACCTGCCGCAAGTCAAAAAGGTCATCAAGGTGCTGGAGGCGGCCAGCAACAAGCACGAGTCCGACGCCTTCCGCGAGTTTGACCTGCAGCTCAAGGAGCTCTCCAAGCTGCACATTGAAGCCAAGGACAACGTGAAATTTCTTTCCACCCTCGAACGCCATTTTAAGAGCATTTCGCAGGGTTCGCTTGGCGAAATAGCTGACACGATCCCGCCCATGATGAATGCGATCCGCATGGTGTGGGTCATTTCGCGGCACTACAACACGGACGAGCGTATGGTTCCACTCATGGAGCGTATCGCACTTGAGCTTGCTGAACATGTAGCTGTTGAGCTTGACGTAAAGCATGTGTTCAAGATGGAGCCTGTTGAAGCAAAGACGCGCATCTCAGCGGCGCAGAACGTCCTGGAGAAGTGGAAGGAGACGTACTTCAAGGTTCGTGCTAAGATCGAAGAGTCGCAGCGCGACCAGCGCTGGGAGTTTGACCGCAAACGGCTGTTCGACCGCACCGAGTATATGGTGCAGTGCTGCAACGACATCCACAAGGTGGCACAGGTCCTCGAGGATTTCTACAACATTCTCGGCCCAGAGCTGAAGGCCGTGACAGGGGACTCGCAAGGCATCGACGACGTGCTGCGGCGTGTCGACGCGCTGGTCGTGCCCCTGGAACAAGTGCCGTTCGACATATTCGACCGGCGGTTCCAGGCGTCGTGGGAGGCGGTCATGCACCGCTTCAATGAAGAGGTTGGGCAAATCGAGGAGGCGACCAAAACCTTCATCAACGAGTCATTCAAGAAGCTGCGTTCGGCAGAGGGTGCCTTTGACTTGTTGCAGAAGTTCAAGCACATCAAGACACGTCCTCTTATCAACAAACAGATGATGGACAAGTTCTCGGACATTCTCGGTCGGTACAAGGAGGAGGTGCAGCTTGTGAAGCAGATCTTTGAGGAGAACCGCAAGAACCCCCCGACTTTCAAGAACCAGCCACCAGTCGCGGGCGCAATCGCATGGAGCAAGGCACTTTTCTATCGCATCAAACGATCCATCATTCGATTCCAGTCCTATGAGGACATGATGGCCGGCGACGAGGGCCAGCTGGTCACCAAGTACTACGTCTTTGTTGGGCGCATGGTGCGTGAATTCGAGAATGGCCTCTTCGAAACTTGGAAGAACAAAGTTGAGGACGCAGTTGTGCAGTATCTCAAGGCGCCGATCCTCAAGGAGGAGGATGGCGTGATCCGCGTCAATTTTTCGCGCGAGTTGCAGGCGGTTATCCGCGAGGCGCGCTACCTCGATCGGCTGGGACTACCCGTCCCAGAAAATGCGCTCAACGTCGCCCTGCAGGAAGACAAGTACAACGAGTACGCAGAGCTTCTCAAGGTCATGCTCACGCATTATCACACTGTCGTTTCCTCTCTGACGCCGGCCGAGGAGCAACTGCTGCAGAACAAGCTGCGCGAGCTCGAGTCGACGATCCGCTTCGGCTTCGATCCTCTAAACTGGAACTCGCTCGCCATCAAAGAGTACCTTGAACGATGCATGAAGCACATCAATGAGTTCTCGACAATGCTCAAGCAGGTGCAAATGAGCGCTTCAAACATCGAGTCTGTAGTTGTATCAATCATGAACGCGAATCTCGTTGACGCTGGGCAGCTTGACGGAAAAGAGCCGATGGACATCCAGGAGCTGTACGAAATCATTGACCGCAAACGCAGCGCGACGGTTGAGGGATTGGTATACAAATATCGCACCATCAAGGAGCAGATGGGCAAAATCGAGGGCATTGTCGCTGGGACAGACACGAACCGGTCGCCAGCGATGCATCGCTACTATGAGCACTGGGAAAAGCTCATTTTTAAGGCTCTGACACACTGCGTGTACCGTGCGCTTGACCAGTTCGGCGTGTATCTCAATCTGCGCCGCACTTCGGGCGCTGCTCCGCACTCGCCTATTGTGCGCGTGACCGCGTCCCTGAGTACGCCGGATATTGTGCTGTCTCCAGCAAAGACAGACATCAAGAAGTTGTTTAGCAAAATGGTGAAGAATGCGGTAGAATCCACTAAGTCCTTCAACCGCTGGATGCGAGGCACGTGCCTCGAGTGCGCCCCGCGGTTCCTGCACGGCGATGAGGACGAGCCGGTTATCTTCTCCTTCTACTCGGACATCAGTGAGGACCCCAACGTCATGAAACGCATGTTCACGCTGGACCAGGCGGTTGAAAAGGCGTTTGATAAGCTGGGTGTTTTCCTGGACAAATGGAAGCGTTACTCTTCGCTATGGAGACACGACAAGCATCAAATGCTTGATCTGTTTGTCAAGGGCAATCCGACCTTTGTACAATATGAGACGAAGCTGTCGTACTATCGCACGATGAAAACACAGGTGCGGAATGAAAAACCGATGGCGGACATTCACTTTGTGCAAGTCTCTTGCCACCCTCTCATTGCCGATTTCAACCGCGAAATCGACGCATGGACCCACATTATTGGCAAGACACTGCACGATGCAGCGAAAGTGCAGGTTATCTCTCTCAGCGACGCGATCGAGTCACGGAAGGAGAAACTTATGGCGCCGCCCGAGGACTTGGAGGCGCTCAAGGCGACGATTCGCCTGATCAGTGAGATCCGTGAGTCGACTCCGGCTATGGAGGAGAAGTTCACAGTGGTGGAAGAACAATTTCGCACGTTGGCCATGTTTGAGTACCCCGCGGAGGAGCACACGCAGGAACTCTCGCAGAGCATCCGCCCAGCGTGGGTAGACCTCTCAGCTGAGGCCAAAGAAGTGGACTATAAGCTTGGAGCCATCAAGCGCAAGTTCCGTGATGTTACGCAGACGCAGGTCGGTGAACTTGTTGGTGTTACCACGGAGGCGCTCAAGTCCTTCAAGGAGGCGGGCCCGGATGCTGCAGACATTCAGCTCGGCGACGCCTCACTCGACGACGGCCTCGAGCGCCTCGCCGTCTACAACGACAAGGTCGCAGAGATCATCGCTCAGAAGGAGGAGCTTGCCAACGCACAAATGCTCTTTGGGCTCGAGGTCACGCCCTACCCCGATCTTGTCGCGCTGGAGACATCGATGAAAAGCCTGGAGCTCATCTACGCGCTTTACGAGGAGTACAACAAAGCGACGACGCAGTGGTCCGGAACGCTCTTTTTCAAGGACCTTAATGTCGACAAGTTGAACGACGGAATGGATGAACTGCAGGCGAAGCTCAAGAAGCTTCCCAAGGCCTCGAAGGACACGGGGGTGTACACGCGCGTTTCTGATGAGTTTGTCAAATTCAAGAACACGATTCCGCTGCTCTCGCAGCTCAAGTCGGATTCGCTGCGTGAGCGGCACTGGCAGAAGCTAATGACGCTCACCGGCAAGAACTTCAATCTTGACGCCAACACGTTCACGCTCGGCAAGCTCTTCGAGATGAATCTAGGCGATTTCTCCGATCAGGTCAACGAGATCTGCAACGCGGCAGGCAAAGAGCTTGCGATTGAGTCTGGCCTGCAAAAAATCAAGGAGACATGGTCGGGGCTCTCGCTGGATCTTTTCCCGTATTCCAAGGGTGATGTTGCGCGTGGTTTCATCCTCAAAGGCACTGAGGAGATTACAACTTCAATTGACGAGAACATGACTGCATTGCAGGCAATGGGCGGCTCCAAGTTCGTTGTGCCATTCCTTGAGGACGTAAAGGGATGGGAAAAGAAACTGTCGACGATTGGAGAGTGCTGCGATATCTGGCTTGTGGTGCAGCGCAAGTGGCAGTACCTGGAGGGCATCTTTGTTGGGTCAGACGATATTCGTCTGCAATTGCCAGAAGCGGCGAAAGAATTTGATCGCCTCGACAAGACATGGATGAAGATCATGAATGATACGCAAGCCAACGTGAATGCAATGGAGGCATGTCTAGCTGAGGGTCGCGTGCAGACCCTCACGGACATGTCAGTTGCGCTGGACAAATGCCAGAAGAGCCTGACAGACTACCTGGAGACTAAGCGCAATGCATTCCCGCGATTTTTCTTCATTTCTGACGATGAGCTCCTATCTGTTCTTGGCACGTCGGATGTGACATCTATCCAGGAGCACATGCTCAAGCTCTTCGACAACTGCGCGGAGCTTATCTTTGCTCGCAACAACAAGGTTGTGAAGGGCATGATCTCGGCTGAAGGCGAGTCGTTCGACTTCCGCACCCAGGTGCCCGTCGAGGGAGCTGTCGAAACGTGGATGCTCGCAGTGGCGGGAGAAATGAAGGTCTCGCTGCATCAGATTATGAAGGAGGCGGTCTTCTACTACCCGAAGAACGAGCGCCTGAGGTGGATGGACGACTCGCTCGGGATGTGCTGTCAAACCGGCATCAAGGTGTGGTGGACTTGGGAGATTGAGGATGTTTTCCGGCGCGTCCGCCTGGGTGACAAAAACGCCATGAAGGAGTACGGCCACAAGCTCAAGGACGAGGTCAATGACCTTGTTCGCAAGGTGCGAACCGACCTCAAGAAGCTGATGCGCAAGAAAGTCAATACGCAAATCATTGTCGACGTGCACGCGCGCGACGTTGTCGACAAGTTCATCCGCGATTCCATCATGGACATCCGCGAGTTTGCGTGGGAGTCGCAGCTGCGCTTCTACTGGGACAAGCCGCTCGACGACTGCGTGGTCAAGCAGTGCACCGGTCGCATCATGTACGGCTACGAGTACATGGGCCTGAACGGACGCCTCGTGATCACGCCGCTCACTGATCGCTGTTACATGACCATCACGACGGCGCTGTCCTTCCGGCTCGGCGCAGCGCCAGCGGGCCCCGCCGGCACCGGTAAGACCGAGACGACCAAGGACCTGGCCAAGGCGCTGGGGACGCAGTGTGTGGTGTTCAACTGCGGGGAGGGGCTGGACTACCAGGCGATGGGGACTATCTTCTCGGGGCTGTGCCAGTGTGGCGCGTGGGGCTGCTTCGACGAGTTCAACCGCATCAACCTGGAGGTGCTCTCGGTCGTGTCCGCGCAGCTCAAGACGATCCAGAACGCGCTCACCGGCGAACTCAAGCGCTTCCAGTTCGAGGGCCGCGAGATTGCGCTCGTCAACACATGCGGCTTCTTCATCACGATGAACCCGGGGTACGCCGGCCGCGTCGAGCTCCCGGACAACCTCAAGGCGATGTTCCGCCCGGTGACGATGATCGTGCCGAACCTGCAGCAGATCTGCGAGATCATGCTGTACTCGGAGGGGTTTGAGACGGCGCGTGTGCTTGCCCGGAAGATGGTTGTTCTTTACAAGCTAGCTAAGGAGCAGTGCTCAAAGCAGCCGCACTACGACTTCGGCCTGCGTGCTCTCAAGTCGGTGCTGGTGATGGCGGGCGGGATGAAGCGCGACCCCGCAAACGCGTCGCTGAGCGAGGACTCGGTCCTGATGCGCGCACTCCGCGACATGAACGTGCCCAAGTTTATTTTCGAGGACGTGCCGCTCTTCCTCGGGCTGATTGACGACCTCTTCCCGGGGCTCGATTGCCCACGTGTGCAGCAGGCTTCGCTCAAAGACGCGGTGGACGCGAAGCTCGAGGAGGGAGGGTACAAGATTCTCTACGACCAGGTGGACAAGACCATCCAGCTCTATGAGACGATGCTGACGCGCCACACGACAATGATTGTCGGGCCGACAGGCGGCGGCAAGTCGGTCGTCATGTTCACTCTGCAGAAGGCGCAGGGCGAGCTAGGGCTTCCCACGAAGCTCTTCATTCTCAACGCCAAGGCGCAGACGGTGAACGAGTTGTATGGCGTTCTCGATCCCGTCACGCGCGAGTGGGCCGACGGGATGCTCTCCAACATCTTCCGCGACGTCAACAAGCCGCTCCCACACGGCAAGGACGAGCGGCGCTACATCGTGTTCGACACGGACGTTGACGCCGTGTGGGTCGAGAACATGAACTCGGTGATGGACGACAACAAGCTGCTAACGCTGCCAAACGGCGAGCGCATCCGTGTTGCAGACCATTGTAAACTGCTCTTTGAGGTCGGCAACCTCAATTACGCGTCTCCTGCGACCGTGTCGCGCTGCGGCATCGTGTTTGTTGACCCCAAGAACCTTGGCTACGAGCCGTACCAGTGGAAGTGGCTCAACGAGCGCGCCGACCAGGCGCAGGCGGCGAATCTCAAGCCTCTCTTCGCCAAGTATTGCAAGAAGTGCATTGACTACGTGGTCGAGGGGCTGCTGCCCTCTGGGGAGTATTTTGCCAAGCCAGCGTGTATTGTGCCGTGCACGGACCTCAACTACGCGGTGCAGCTCTGCGCGATGCTCGACGCGATCCTCACCGAGGACAAGGGCATCACGGACCCCTCGCTGCTCGAGGCGATCGTCGTC
>ENA-UOXV01004356-UOXV01004356.1-marine-metagenome-genome-assembly--contig:-NODE-4356-length-16325-cov-4.740565_pt1 | contig 16325 bp, 11 predicted proteins | sample MGYA00238165_ERZ766961 | MGnify/ENA primary metagenome ERZ766961 (study PRJEB28924, sample SAMN03173240) | marine metagenome | biome: Marine; feature: Water; material: Subsurface seawater | place: North... | reverse complement strand
AATCATCTTCTTCTTTATCTAATTGAACCTCTTGATCATTTTCAACTACTAAATCAGAGCTATTGACTCCTTCGCTTTCAGTTTCATCTTCATTTACTGGATCATTTGAAGCTATTTGCTCAGTTTCATTTCCTCTACCCTCTTTTGATTCTGAAGGAACATTTTCATTTGATTGAGAAGATTCAACTTCTGCTGCCTCTTGCTTCATATCAGCCGAAGAATTACTCTCTTTTGGAGAACCAGTGGTACTTCCACTAATACTTTTCTTATTTTCATTACCTAGTTCAGATACTTCAGTTAAAGCTGCAGCCCAAATAACAAAAGCCGTTGGAGACTTATCTCTTGGGGCAATCCCTTCACTTCCGTTTTCTGCTGTCCTATTCTTTTCTTCCTTGTCAGAAGCTTCGTCCACTGGAGGTTTCACGTTTTTATCACTTTCATTTTGGGTCATTGGAAGTGCATTTTTCGAGGAAGGTTTTGATTCGTTCAATTCATTGGACTCGGTACGAGATGAAATAGATGATTCCTCTTCCAAATCAATATTAGACTTATTATCTGTATTACTATAATTCGTTAATGTTTCTTCATGCTTGTCCATATTAATGAGGTTTGTTTCATTTTCATCATTGGTTGATGGCTCTTTAGAAAATGATTCATTTTCCGCAACTAGTTCTTTTTGCCCGGCATTTTTAGCGATTTCAGTTGTGAAATTGTAAGAGTAATTCCACACAAATGTTCCTGAAATAAGAATTACCACGGCACCAATTCCCCACCAAAAAACAAATCCTCTTTTTTTCTTTTTACCGAGCATTCCTTCCATTTGATTCCAATACTTTGCTTCAAAAGCAATATCAGCTTCTGGAAAAGAAGCTTTCGACATTATATCAATTTCTTCGTCTGTCATAAGGCTATACTTGACATTAATTTTCTTGTTTCGCTCAATACTGACCTAAGTATTTTACGGGCATTATTTAAATGCCATTTTGATGTCCCCTCTTTTATTTCTAATAAATCGGCAACTTCTTTATGTGTGCAATTTTGAAAAATGTACAATTGAAATACTTCTTGTGTAGTTGGAGGTAAATTCAATATTTCTGTTCTTACTTTTTTCATGGTTTCAGGCGAAATGTCTTTTTTATTGACATCCAACTCATCTACGTCACCAAATTTTTCTATTCCGTCTTCGTCTAAAGTTGTTACATGCTTAGTGCGCGTGTTATTTTTTCGGTATTCACTTATGCAATGGTTTACCGTTATCCTTGAAGCCCATGCCATAAATGGAATGTCTGGGTTTTGCTTTTCAAGGTTTTTCAACACCTTAAAAAATGCAGCGTTCAATAAAATGGCAGCATCGTCTTTGTTATTAGAAAACCGATAACAAATACTAATTAATGAAGCAAAGCAAAGCTTATAGAGCTCTTCTTGAGCTTTTCTATCCTCCTTAATACAAGACTCAATTAGCTGTTCTCTAATTTTCATTTATTTCGCTAATTACTAACGCTTTATTAGCTTTCTCTGATAAATTTCTCCTTCCGATTCTAGTGTAATTATGTAGATGCCTGGTTGCCAACTTTCAGTTTCCAGCCTTTGAACCTCATTATCGTTTGTGTTTTTTTGAAAAATGGGACGGCCCACTAAATCATGAATAATTATTGAAGAGTTGATCGGGACTTCGATATTTATAAAATTGTAAAAAGGATTTGGGTAAATGGATATTTCATCCGTAGCTGTGCTCTCCGACAGAGATACGAATTTGTCAAATGAAATTCCATTTTCACTGGCCGTGAGGACAATTCCCGTTATTTGAGTATTTGCTCCTCGAAGTGAAATTAATTTAGGTTCTGTGGGCAGCCCACATTGGTCAATCCATATTTTATAATCTCCAGAGTCAATATTAGAAAATTTAAAAAGCCCAGAGTCATTGGCATAAATAAATTCAACCAAATTATTTCTGAGATCTAACAAATGAATACCAACAGCGGAATAACCTGCTAATTTTAAAGAAGCATCTATTTCAATTGTGCCTTCTACGCTAAAACCACCCCTAGGCTTTCTATATGAAAATACATCAATCTTTAAGGAGTCGTTTATATATGGCCCTACGGCTTTAGCATAATTAGCATCCCATGTAATGCCATTGGGGTAATAAGTTGCAGCAAATCGGGAAGTATCTTTTTTCGGGATAACTTTCAATAAATAATCGCTCAGGCTATCTTTCAGGAAATTGAATTCTCCTGCTGTTGTAATTGGTATTGTATCTTCAAATTGAAATTTTTTAGTTTGTGCTAAATATTTATACCTCAACAAAATGGCATCTGCACCATTTATTGGAAATGAATCCATTTTTATAACGCCAAAATGTTTATTGATTGGAACTGAAATACATCCTTTTAAACTGACGGTTACATTTCTGGTATTCATGTCAAAAACCACAACACTATCAGTGGTGTCGTTTGCACAATCCAAAAAGAAGACCCTCATTGTTCCGCTGGAATCACTAGGGTTAATCAGTAAGTTGAAATTTCCTGAAGCATCGGTAAATACACTTGTATCGGCTCCAGTTGCTTGAACAAAAATTTCTTTTGAAATAGCAGGTAGTCCATTATTAGTGGCATTTCCAGTAATACTAAAAGGGAGAGCCAAAAGGCTCCCCCCATTAAGTAAAACAAGTAATAAAATTAAGTTTAGTTTAAAGTTCAAAATTGTTTTATTGTTTTATTGTTTTACTACTCTTAATACGCTGCTTTCATTTTCATTCGTGATTCGAACTAAGTAAGAACCGTTTTCATAATTTTCGAAAGAAAGATGTATTTCAAAAGAACCATCAATGCTTTTCACATCAAGTACTTTTCCTGTAAGGTCAATAATAGAAACTGTTCCATTTTTAATTTCTGTCCCAAACTCAATTGTTAAGTTGCTTTTTACTGGATTTGGAAATGCTTTTAATTCAGAAAACACACCTAACGACTCAACACTTGTAGCAACAACAGTAGTTGTAACTCCAGAAGAATTAATAGAAACTTTAACTCCTTCTTCCTTATTATCACCAGCTGAAATAGTCACATCAGCAGATACAGTTGGCAAACCAATTACCTCAGTATAAACAGTATAAGTGCCATTTGCCAATTTATCAAAACTAAATTCTCCATTACTATTTGAATAAGCATATGCCACTGGAACATTATTTTGCAATAACATGACTTGGGCTCCTTCTATTGGATCTCCAACAGCTTCAGATTTATTAGCTCCTCTTGAAACCAATCCACCAATAAATCCAGCACCACCAGTATTCGTACCTTTTTTCATCCAAATTTTTCTGGTGTGATTTTTATTTCCTCCAGTTGGAATTAAGTTACCAGTTGACCAATTCAATGAACTATCACCATAAGTTGGTAAATAAGAAGAGTAATTTGGATCAGTAGAAAGTAAAATGGCTTTTACCAAATATTGTTTGTTACTATCTGGTAATGTAAAGGAATAACGTCCGCTCACTACATTAGAAGTATCAACAGCCGTTAAACTACCACTATCTACTTCAATTAGTAATACAATTGCTTTTTGAGCCAAAGGGGTTCCAGTATAAACAGGCCCAGACACCTTCGATAAGCTGGCAGGTGGTGGTGTTGAACAATAAATAAAATCAACCGGACCATAAGTTGTAGAACTACTAGTATAGTTTACTTGTTTATAAACCCATTGTCGATTGCAGTCAGTAATATAACCATGCATTTGTCCAACAACACTTGACCCTGTGTTTATTGAAATGTTGTATACTCCACTTGAATTACTCAAAGCTGTATCAGAAATGTTAGACATACTGTCTGTAAATATTACTGTGATTCCAGCAGCAGCTACACCATTATTGGTTACTGTACCTGATATCTTAATTACTGCTGCATAACTAATCGAGCCAATTGCAACTAGTGTTGTTAGAATTAAAAGTCTAATTGTTTTCATGTTTTCTTTTTTTTTTAATTAATAAGTTAAATAATTGTTGAATATTCAATAGTAAGACTCCTCCCTTTTAAAAGGTTTGGTAATGTTAACATTTAATTTTCAAATGACATAAATGGTTGACTAAAATCATAAAATCGACATGGACGAATAAGCGACTTTTGCATCCTTAATAAACACCATGCATTGGAACTCGTTATCGAAGAAGGAAATCAAGAAAAAGATTTTTAAAGCCTTAAATCAAAACATAAACTACGACCAAGAAACTTTGATTGGAGTCCCAGCTTCTTACCTCGATCGTATGCATTTTTATTCAGACCTACCTATCTTAAAAGAAGCTCCCTATTTGTTAACCATGATTAATAACCCAAATCACATTGGTTGTCATACACTTACAAAAGATAAATCGGAAGAATACTTTAAAGGAACCCAAGAGATAGAAATAGAACTTATCGAACTTTTGGCTACTGAAGTATTTAAAGCTGCTCATGATTCTGTTGATGGTTATATAGCCCCCGGAGGAACTGAAGCTAATATTCAAGCACAATGGATATACCGAAACTATTTTCAGCAAGAAAAAGAAGCTTTGCCACATGAAATTGGAGTTGTATATACACAAGACGCACATTATTCCATGCCCAAAGGGGCTAATCTTTTAGGATTACCCAATGTCATAATCAAAGTCGATGAGAACCGGAAAATTGATCTTGATAATTTTAGAACACAACTTATTGAATCGGCAAATAATGGAATTAAATATTTAATCATTACTCTGAACATGGGGACAACTATGTTTGGGTCTGTAGATGAAATTGATCCTGTTATTGCGGTTTTGAATGAATTTTATTTCGATTACAAAATTCATATTGATGCGGCTTTTGGAGGTTTTATCTACCCATTTACAAATCCAAACAATCCATTAAACTTTTCTCACCCACAAGTCAATTCTATTACTATTGATGGACACAAAATGTTACAAGCTCCTTATGGAACTGGGGTGTTTCTAATTCGAAAAGGTTGGATGAGTTATACTACAAGTAGTTCTGCTAAGTATGTATCTGGCTTAGACTCAACTTTATGTGGGAGCCGATCTGGCGCAAATGCCATTGCCGTTTGGATGATTCTTATGGGATATGGAAGCGCCGGCTGGACAGATTACTGCAATGAGTTAATAAAACGTACCGAAAACCTTTGTGCAGGATTAGATGCTCTCGAATTGAAATATTGCCGAGAAGACCACATGAATATTGTTACCATTGATGCAGAAAACTTTCCTGCGCACTTAGCTGAGCAGTTTCATTTAGTGGCAGACGATAAGGAAAACCCAAGTAAATACAAAGTAGTTGTAATGCCTCATGTAACTATGGAAATTCTTGATAGATTTTTGAATAAATTGCGCCTCGAAGTTTGGGTGAACGAATAGTATAAAAATTATGCAAAAAAGGCTTTAATAAATATCCAAAAGCAAGGCATGAGAAAATTTTAATAGTCAGATCCCGAAAGCTTTCGGGATTATATTTATAAATGACTGAATTTAAAATCGAACATAACGCAGTTATCGAAGGAATTATTAATACCGTCATACAAAATGGATAAAGAACTAATTAGAAAATACAATGTAGCCGGACCAAGATACACCTCCTACCCTACAGTACCCTATTGGGATGGCGAACAAGGTTTTGAAATATCCAAATGGAAAACTTCGGTAACTAAAACTTTTGAAGCTACCAATGACTCAGAAGGAATCAGTCTATATATACACCTTCCATTTTGCGAAAAGCTTTGCCATTTTTGCGGTTGCAATAAAAAAATTACTCGTCAGCATTCTGTAGAAGATCCTTATGTCGCCCGAGTTTTGAAAGAATGGGATTTATATTGTGAATTTCTCCCACAAAAACCTCGATTAAAAGAAATGCATTTGGGTGGTGGAACTCCCACCTTTTTAAGTGCCGAAAACCTCCATATTTTAATTAGTGGAATACTTGACAAAAGTGAATTGGTTGATTCCCCCGAATTTAGCTTTGAAGCCCATCCCAACAGTACTTCTTACGACAAGTTACTAGCACTTCATAAATTAGGATTTAATCGCCTAAGCCTTGGTATTCAAGATTTTGACCCTGAAGTTCAACGAGTAATAAATAGACCACAGAGTTTTGAAGAAGTAAAAGAAGTCAGTGATAATGCTCGTGAAATTGGATATACTTCTGTCAATTATGATCTCATTTTTGGATTGCCAAAACAAACAACAGAAAGCATTGAACATACCATATTAAAAACCATAGAATTAAAACCAGATAGAATTGCCTATTACAGTTATGCTCATGTGCCTTGGATGAGTTTAGCACAACGACTCTATTCTGACGAAGATTTGCCAAGCAATGAATACAAACGTAACTTATACGAATTAGGCAAAGAATTGCTTGAAAAAGAAGGCTACCTAGAAATTGGCATGGATCATTTTGCCTTACCTGATGAAGATCTTTCTATTGCCATGAAAGAAGGTAAAATGCACCGAAATTTTATGGGTTATAGTACTGCACATACTGAGCTTATGATTGGTTTGGGAGTGAGTTCTATTGGAGACAGCTGGGGTGCTTTTGGGCAAAATGTAAAAACCCTTAAAGAATACGAAAGATTGATTGATAAAGGAATACTGCCTCTGTTTAGAGGACATTTCCTCAATGAAGAGGATTTGGTATTGCGTAAGCACATTTTAAATTTAATGTGTGGATTTGAAACCACTTGGGATGCAGTAGATAATGAAATCGTTGACTTCACAGAAATTTGTAGCCGACTCACTGAAATGGAAGCTGATGGTCTTTGTATTATTGAAGAAAACTCACTAAAGGTTACTGATAAAGGACAAGGATTTGTTCGGAATATTTGTATGTCTTTTGATTTAAGGTTATATCGAAAAGCCCCTACTACTTCTTTGTTTTCTCAGACGGTTTAAAAAATATTCTGCTAATGATGCCTCAACAAACTTCTTGTTGCAAACAACATGGAAATAATGGCGAAAATGGCCCCCAAGAAGAAGGAAACTCCTGGCAATTCAATTGGTGTATTCTCAGAGGTGAAATAAGTGAAAACACCTGTAAATAGTGGATGCCCTATAATAGCTGCAATGCTCATAATACTAGCCAAAGCCCCTTGTAATTCGCCTTGTTGATTATCTGGTACACTATTACTCATAACACTTTGAATAGTAGGAGCTGCTAATCCTCCCATAGCGTAAATTACTGTGAATGCATACATCATCCAACCTTGGTTTGCCAAGCCAAATAAAACCAAGCCAACTATCCAAAAAACATAGCCGCCAATAATGGTATTTGTTTGTCCAAACTTTTTAACCGTCTTTCCTATCAATCCTCCTTGTACAATAGAAACCATAATTCCTACTACTCCCAAGGAATAACCAATTTCGGCCACTCCCCAATCAAATCGGTGCATACCGTAGTACGACCATGTTGACTCTACAGCTTTACCCGCTAAGAAAATAAAAAAGTACGCTGCAACCAATCCAGTTATCATAGGGAACTTACTCAATGCTTTAAGTGATTTCCCAGGAATCATATTCTTAAAATCAATTTTACGTCGATTTTGTTTTTTCAAAGATTCTGGCAATATAATTAGTCCATAAATCATATTTAACAGGCTCAGACCTGCCGCAATAAAAAACGGGAATTTAGTTCCCCACTGCCCCGCTACGCCTCCAATGACTGGCCCAATAATAAACCCTAACCCAAAGGCAGCTCCCATTATCCCAAAGTTCTTCGCTTTGTCGGTAGGACTACTTATATCAGCAATGTATGAATATGCAACGCTAAAACTAGCCCCAAAAAAACCAGCTATAAGTCTTCCTACAAAAAGCCAAAAAAGTGTAGGTGCATAGGCATGAAAAATATAATCTAATCCCAATCCGAAAAGCGCCATTATTAAAACCGGCTTTCTTCCAAATTGATCGCTCAATTCACCTAAAACTGGCGCAAAAAAGAATTGCATGATAGCAAAAGCAAACATGAGCCAACCACCAATTTCGGCAGCTTCTGTTGTGCTCATCCCTCCTAATTCTTTAATCAATTCAGGAACTACTGGAATAATAATCCCAATACCAATAACGTCAACTAAAACGGTAACAAAAATGAATAAGATTGAAGCCGTTTGTTTCTTACTTGCCATAATTTAATGAGCCAACATCTATTAATCTACATTTGACTCGGAGCGGATATTCCTAACAGGCTCAAGCAGAAAGCAACAGTCTCTCCCACCTTTTTAGACAAATCCACTCGTAAAGCTAACACCTCTTCATCGTCTTCAAATATTTTCACTGACTGATAAAATGAATTGTAGATTTTAACTAAATCGTATGCATAATTTGAAACTTCTGCAGGCGAATAATTTTCAGCGGCAGATAACATTACTGAAGGAAAAAAGTATAACTGACGAATCACATCCAATTCTTTGACATGAAGATCTGTTTCAGAACTGTAGCTAGTTGAGTTGCTTTCCGCTCTTTTTAAAATGGCAGAAATTCGAGCATGTGTGTATTGTATAAAAGGACCGGTATTTCCGTTAAAATCAATCGATTCTTCAGGGTTAAACATCATTCTTTTTTTCGGATCCACTTTTAATATGAAATATTTTAACCCAGCAAGTCCAATTTGATGAAAAAGCGCTTCTCTTTCAACATCGGGCACATCTTCTAACTTACCTAAATCTGTGGTAGTTTCTTTGGCTTTTAAGTACATATCTTCAAGAAGATCATCAGCGTCAACTACAGTTCCTTCTCTAGATTTCATTTTACCCGTAGGTAAATCTACCATTCCGTAACTTAAGTGGTAACAATTTTTAGCCCAGTCATATCCTAACTTTCCTAGAATAGCAAAAAGAACTTGGAAATGGTAATCTTGCTCATTACCAACCGTGTAAATAAGCTGATTTAATTCAGGATAATCTTCCAATCTTAAAAGAGCTGTACCAATATCTTGTGTCATATAAACACTAGTTCCATCGGCTCTCAATAACAATTTCTGATCTAACTTAAACTCAGTCAAATCACACCAAATAGAACCATCTTCTTTTTGGTAAAAAACACCTTTTTCTAAGCCCTCTAATACTTTTTGTTTTCCGTACAAATAAGTTATTGACTCATAGTATAGCTTGTCAAAATCTACCCCTAAGTTTTTATAAGTTTCTTCAAATCCTTTGTAAACCCAAGCATTCATGGTCGTCCAAAGTTCAATTACCTCTGGATCTTTGTTTTCCCATTTTATGAGCATTTCTTGGGCAGATTGAAGGAGTGGTGCTTCTTTTTTTGCTTCCTCTTCTGTTTTTCCTTTTGATATTAGCTCTGCAATTTCAATCTTATATTTTTTATCAAAATCAACATAATATTTCCCAACTAATTTATCCCCTTTTAAACCAGTGGTTTCTGGCGTTTCTCCATTCCCAAACCGTTGCCATGCCAACATTGATTTACAGATATGAATGCCCCTGTCATTAATTATTTGAGTTTTGTAAACGTTATGTCCTACGGCCTTTAATATTTCACTCACTGAGTATCCCAAAAGGTTGTTTCGGATATGTCCCAAATGAAGCGGTTTATTTGTGTTTGGTGAGGAATATTCGACCATAATATTCTTTCCCAAGGTAATATTCTTTAACCTTTCTTTTGGCAAAGTCAATTCTTGGAACCAATTCAACCAATAATTATGAGAGAAACTTAGGTTTAAAAAGCCTTTTATCACATTGTAGGAGTCAACTTCTTCCACATTATTTTTTATCCACTTGCCTATTTCATCAGCCGTTACCTCTGGCGATTTTTTACTCATTCTTAAAAATGGAAAAACCACCACGGTAAAATCACCATCAAACTCTTTTCTAGTTCGTTGCACTTGCAAAGATTGAATATTAACCTCTGCTCCGTACAAGGTTTGAATTGCTTCCTTAAGACTATTTTGTATTAATTTTTCCACCGTATTTTGCCTTCAAATTAGTTTGCAAAAGTATTTGAAACAAATTGCTGAATTTTAACTTTTCAGCCTTCTTTCATTTTTTTTTCAGATTCGTTCGACATCCTCAATTGTGTATTGATGAAAATCTTAGATTTACAAATTATTAAAAAATGGATTCAACTACTATTTCATTAATCTGTGCATAAGATAATTCTACTTCTTTTGACTGTTCTTTTTCTTACTTCTTGTGAGGGAGAAAAGAAGTCCGTTTTCAACGAAAACGGAATTACTGAGGGTGTAATAAATTATACTGTATCCTACCCCTATCTGGATTCTAATGATTTAGGATTAAATATTTTACCAAAATCAATGGATTTTACTTTCAAAAACAACAAGTATCGCATTGAATCAATTGGAGGGATGGGACTTTTTGCGGCAGGTTATGTATCTGACAATGAAAAACTTGAAATGGATTACTTCCTTAAAATGATAAGTTCCAAATTCGTTTCTAGATTTAATGAAAAAGGGGTAAAAAAACTACACAAAGAATTCCCTGCATTTAGATTAGAGAAGATCGATTCCAACAAAACTATAGCTGGTTACAATTGTAAAGGATTGCGTGTAGTTTATTATAGCAATGTTGTGAAAGATCATAATATGTGGTTTACTACCGATATAAATAATCCAGGCGTAAATTGGTGCTCACCATTTCCTGAAATAGAAGGAGTACTTTTAGAATATCAAATTCAAAGAGATGGCTTGGTTATAAATTTTGTAGCTAACACCGTAAATGGCGATAAGGTTGATGATGATAAATTCAAAATTCCTGTTAATTATAAGGTTATTCCTAACCGAGCATTGGTTAGGAAAATGGAAGAAGCCTTTTTGGGTTTCGACTATTGATTTTTTCACTATTCCGTGTTTATAAAATACCCTTAAACACCCTCTTTTCCAATATTCCCGAAATCATTAATGTTACATTTGAATGGCAAATTAGGTGCTTATTAAATGTCCATAGAAAAAGATAAAAAAATTACTAAAAAATCGAGAAAAAAGAAGATTGGGCTAATTAGTAAGGTTAAGCAATTCTTCCTAGATGATAAACTGCGCCGTATTGTCGGCTTACTTTTATTATTATTTTCTTTTTACTTGCTAGTTGCATTTACTTCGTTTCTTTTTACATGGAAAGTAGATCAAGACTTACTATTTGGCTCTTGGAATGAATTATTGTTTAACCCTGAAATAGAGGTTGCAAATTGGCTTGGGAAATTTGGAGCTCTAACTTCTCATTTGTTCATTAATGATTGGTTTGGAATTAGCTCTTTTCTATTTATTGGAATATTCGGTCTATTAGGGTTAAAAGTTTCTCTGCAATATGCACCTTTACCGTTAAATAAGACGATCAAGAATGCGTTATTTATTATCCTATGGTCCAGCGTTTTATTGGGATATTTCTTTGATAGTGATTATCTTTTTGTAGGTGGCTCGGCAGGCTATTACTCTAATCAGTGGCTGACTTCCATTTTTGGTAGAGCGGGAACGATATCCTTTGTGCTTTTTATTTTTATTAGTTACTTGATTTTAGCTTTTGATTTATCGTTGAAAACAATTTACCAATTTTTCAAATCAACATTTGCTACAAATAAATCAGAAACAGCTGACGAATTAGAATCTCAAACTAGTTTTGACAATATAAACACTCAAAAAATTGAAGTAGAGTTTTCTGAAAACGATGAAGACCTATACGAAGAAACAGAACCGAGTTTAAAAGAAGCACTATTTTACCCTGATGAAAAAAAGGAAAATGAGACTTTAGATGTTAAGGAGGACGAAAGCTATCCTCAGCCTGAAACTGAAAACATTCAAGTAGAACCTAAGCAAATTAAAAACGAAGAGTCAGAGTTTGATGTTGTAACTCCAGAGCAAATTACTTCTCCTCCTGAAACTGAAGGAGATTTTGACCTTGACGTAGAAGTAACTGTTGAAGAGGAAGAAGTTATTGACGACAAAGAAATTAACAAAAAAGTAAAAGAATTCGGGGAATATGATCCTACATTAGATTTATCAAAATTTGAACTACCTTCAATCGAGCTACTTGAAAATCATGGGGGTACAGGTATTGAAGTTAATCAAGAGGAATTAGAAATCAATAAGAATAATATTGTCAATACACTCAACAATTACAAAATTGAAATCTCCAAAATAAAAGCGACTATAGGACCAACCGTTACTCTTTATGAAATCATTCCTGCACCCGGTGTTCGAATATCAAAAATTAAAAACTTAGAAGACGACATTGCTCTTAGTTTGGCGGCATTAGGAATCAGGATTATTGCTCCAATTCCAGGAAAAGGAACAGTTGGAATTGAAGTACCCAATCAAAACCCGAGTATTGTTTCTATGAAATCAGCAATAGCGAGCGATAAATTCCAAAATACTAAAATGGAACTCCCACTTGCATTGGGAAAAACAATTAGCAACGAAACTTTTGTAACCGACTTAACCAAAATGCCACACCTCCTTATGGCGGGAGCCACAGGCCAAGGAAAGTCAGTTGGGCTGAATGCAATATTGGTTTCTTTACTTTATAAAAAACACCCTTCTCAAGTAAAATTTGTTTTAGTAGACCCTAAAAAGGTAGAGCTTACTTTATTCAATAAAATTGAACGTCATTATTTAGCAAAACTGCCAGGAGAAGAAGAAGCAATAATCACAGATACCTCCAAAGTAGTTGCAACCCTAAACAGTCTTTGTATTGAGATGGACCAAAGATATGAGCTACTAAAAAATGCTCATTGCCGAAACATTAAAGAATACAACGGAAAGTTTGTAAAAAGAAAGCTAAATCCTGAAAACGGACACAGATACCTTCCATACATTATTGTAGTAGTTGATGAATTTGCGGATTTAATAATGACCGCTGGCAAAGAAGTTGAAACTCCTATTGCCAGAATTGCCCAACTTGCACGAGCCATTGGTATTCATTTAATTATTGCAACTCAAAGGCCTTCTGTAAATATCATTACTGGTACCATAAAAGCCAATTTCCCTTCTCGAATTGCCTTCAGAGTTACTTCAAAAATAGATTCTAGAACCATTCTAGACGCAGGTGGAGCCGATCAGCTTATTGGTAGAGGTGATATGCTATTTACAAATGGAAACGATTTGGTCAGAATCCAATGTGCGTTTGTTGACACGCCTGAAGTTGAAGAAATCACTGATTTTATAGGTAATCAACAAGGTTACCCTGAAGCCTTTATATTACCTGAATTTATAGGCGAAAGTGAAAGTCAAAGTGATGGTTTAGAAGACATGGATAGAGATGTGCTATTTAATGATGCTGCTCAAGTAGTGGTTATGCATCAACAAGGTTCTGCTTCATTATTACAAAGAAAATTAAAATTAGGATACAACAGAGCTGGTCGAATTGTTGATCAGCTAGAAGCTGCGGGAATTATTGGCCCATTCAAAGGATCGAAGGCCAGGGAAGTATTAATACCTGATGAACTATCTTTGGAACAATTGTTGAATCGTGACTCAGAATAAAAAAATATTATGAATAAAATATTTACAATAGTTTTAAGCCTATTGGCATTTGGATTATTTGCTCAACAAGATGCTGAAAGTAAAACACCTAAAGATCCAAAAGCAAAAGCCATTTTAGATAAGTTGAGTGCGAAAACTAAAACTTACTCTTCCATTACAGCGGAATTTGAGTTTAGGCTTGTCAATAAGGGAGAAGGAATCGACGACAAACAGAAAGGTACCCTTATCTTAAAAGGAGAGAAATACAAGGTTCTTTTAAACCAAATGGAAATAATTTGCAACAGTACTACGGTTTGGACATACATGAAAGATGTAAAAGAAGTTCAATTAGCAGAGGTTGATGAAGATGAAGATGACGCTATTTTCATGAATCCTAAAAATCTCTTCACGCTTTATGAAACTGGATTTAAATATGTTTTGGCTGACAACGAAGTTAAAGATGGAAAAGCTGTCAATGTTATCAAACTATTCCCACTCGATCCGAGTGATAAATCATATCACACCATAATATTGTATATCGATAAGGTAAAAACTGAGATTCAAAGTTTTGAAATGAAGTCTAAAGATGGAAATACATTCATATATACGATTAGCTCTTTTAAGCCTAATATAAAATATTCTGATACTTTTTTCGAGTTTAAAACTCCTGAAGGAGTAGAAGAAGTTGATCTAAGATAAAAAGTTAGTAACCGTTCAGGTTAGGTAACTCTTTAATTAGAATTACTTTCCCGTCAATTCAGTGAATTGATAGTTTTCAATTTTAACCATCCTCAATCCTTTGTTTTCCATTCCATTTAAAGATCCAGATCTTTTGAAATTGAAATTTCTACTGAGCCCTCTATAACTTTCTTCAGATAGGAAATTCTGAAAAGCTGTCCCCTTCTCTGCTAAAGATGTCAAAAAATAGTTAGCCACGTCATATCCCAAAAAGGCCCATTCGTTCGGCTCAGTGCCATATGTATTTCTATAAACTAATACGAAATCTTGTGTAACCGAATCGCTATACTCCACATACTGATTTCTTGTTGTATGTACTTTTAAATTATTCAAATAGCTATAGTCCAAATATCCCATTTTATTCCAGGAATCCAATCCTATAACTTTAACATCATACTTGTTAGAGAACTTACTTAGACCAGCCAAAAACCGTCCAACAAAAGTCTTGTCAGTCATTGGCAATAAAATAATATTTTCTAAACTATCATTTAGCGAACCTTTGATATTTTCAAAATCAAATTTTGACATTTTCAATTTTACGAAATTGCTATCAAATTCACTGAGCATCAATTTATTGGTATCTTTATTATTGATTCCCTGAAATCGCTCTGATAACATCACATCTCTTATTTCATCATTCTCAATTAAAATCATGTTCTTTCCTTTCCAGTTTTCCAAAGCATAAGATCGCATAAAGTCAACTTGAGCTTCATTTGAAGAATATACCTTCAGTGAATAAGGGTTCTCGGATAAAATATCATTTCGTTGAGGAACTGGACAAACTATTGGCTTCTTAAGTTTTTTTGCATACTCTGCGGCAACTGTGTAGTTTGACCTATGAAAAGGACCTATAAATAAATCAGTTAAAAAGAATTCTGGGTCTTTTGTTAGTTGCTCCATCTCCCATGTACTCTTAGTGTAAGGATTCATAGAAATGTCATACACCTTAACATTGATATGGGCTCCATTAATATTTAATGACTCTGAAGCCATTTTAAACCCAGTATAAAAATCCATTCCAATTTTAGATTGTCTAAATAATTCCTCCTTTTCATATTGCAGTTTTACTTGACTCAAACTATCATTCGAGTCCAAGTAAAAAGGCATTAAAAGTGATACCAAATAGTGTTTTTTAAGCTCACCTGAGTCTAATATAACGTTCAAACTATCAGTTGAGCCAGTGGCCAATGCTTCCGAAATCAAGCCAAACTCGGCGTCTTTAAAAATAGGGATCCTTACTGTTGTTCCTAATTTAAGACCGTCTTTTATTCCGCCATTAATTAAGCGAATAGAATCAATGTTAACGTTATATTCAATTGCCAAAGAATAAAGAGTTTCTTTTGGCTCCACCATGTGGATTAAAAAAGAATCTTCCTGAGCAGGCTCTAAAGATTCTGCCACAATTTCTTTTGTAGCTTCTTTTGGCAAAGGAATTTTCAATTCCATTCCTATTTTTAATCCACCTTTTAAGACAGGATTTAATTCATAAATCTCCTCGGCATTAACTTCATATCTTTTTGATAATTCATATAACGTTTCCTTAGGCAATACTTCATGGATCAAAAACTCACCTTGTGCAACTGGTGGATTACTTCCTGAAACTTTTACATCTATTTTTTTTATTGGAATGCGTATTACCTGATCAATTTTAAGACCTTCTTCCAATTGTGGGTTTTCTTTTAATAAATCTTTGGTCTTAATCGAATACATTTTACTCAATGAATAAAGCGTATTGCCTTTCTCTACCTTATGTAAATAATAAGTTTTACCATCAATAAGCTGCACTTGTTTTTCATTGAACTGTTGTGCGTTAGCACCAACAATTGTTAAAACAAATAGTGTAATGAATAATGTTTTAAGCCAATTTCTATTTACCATCTACTCCCACTCTATTGTTGCTGGTGGTTTAGAACTTATATCATATACCACTCTATTAATACCTTTTACTTTATTAATTATCTCAGACGAAATGCGTGCCAAAAATTCGTGAGGCAAATGACACCAGTCTGCTGTCATACCATCTGTAGAAGAAACCGCTCTCAAAGCTACTGCATTTTCATAGGTCCTTTCATCCCCCATAACTCCCACGGATTGAACGGGCAACAACATAACTCCAGCTTGCCAAACTTCGTCATAAAGGTTATTATCTTTTAA
>ENA-UOXV01004351-UOXV01004351.1-marine-metagenome-genome-assembly--contig:-NODE-4351-length-16342-cov-15.048014_pt1 | contig 16342 bp, 8 predicted proteins | sample MGYA00238165_ERZ766961 | MGnify/ENA primary metagenome ERZ766961 (study PRJEB28924, sample SAMN03173240) | marine metagenome | biome: Marine; feature: Water; material: Subsurface seawater | place: North... | reverse complement strand
TTGCCTTCGACGACGACTTCGTCGAAGCCAATTAATGGTGGCAAGAGCACTGAAGGAATTTCTTCTGAGCGCATTCTTCTTTGGAAATTGTTGTTGTTGATGTTCTTGTTGTTGTTGTTGTTTCGCGCGGTCGTTGTTCCGGGTGTCGTCGTCGAAACGAATCCGCTTATAAGACGACGATGCGCCGTCACGAAAGACTTTACGGACGACGACGACGATGTTGCAAAAAGAAACGGCTGTTGTTGTACTCCTGCTTTTGCTTTTTCGACGGAAGAGATAAAAACAACAGAAGCTTTGACAGCAGCGACAGAAACGAAACGCGCGCTGTTGTTCCTTCTTAGCATGCACCGAATGAAACTCCGTTTGTTTCTCCTCGCTAAAGTGATGAGAGAAAGAAGCAGACGGAGAGAGAGAAAATGTTTTGTGCCGCTACGACGAGTACATGTAAAAAATTTTTTCTCTTCGCCATTGGCAATTTTATGACACGCACACTTTAAACAACTCGACGAAACCCCCTTACCAATGCACGAAGAAGCTCGTTGTTCATTTTTTTTGTTTTTTCACTCTCTTCTCTCTCGGCTGCATGCTTTTTTTTCTTTTTTTTTCGAAGACACAGATCTTCTTTCTTTAACGCCACAAATTTTCCGCTCTTTCTCTCTAAAATGAACAACGCGAAAGAGTTCACGAACGAAGAGCGCTCGCTTCTGAAGTTTCAAAAGAAACAACAGCACGGACAGGTATTATTATTATTATTATTAGTAGTAGTAGTAGTACTCGTGCATTCGTATTCGTATGGTAGTGTTGTATTGTTTTTGTTTGTAGTATATTGCGTTTGATTGGATGATGATGATGATTTTGGGGAGAATTACGGCGCGCTGACATCTTTCTCTTTCTTTCTTTTTCTTTCTTCAGATCGAAGCGAGACGTAAAGAAGTCTCGGATTTAGAGCGTCAACTTCTCAAAGAGAAGCGAAAATCAGAGGCATTCGAGAAAACCGTGATTGCGATTTCGGACGAGTGGAACCAATTGCAATCGGCGTTCGAGACGCTTCTTGAAGAACAAAACTTTGCAATCACCGACGACGATAAAAGTCAGAAAAGAAATATCAATTCGAGGAGGTTTGATGCGTTCAGAAGACTTTTGCTGAAGAACGTCAGCGAAGAAGACGAAGCGGCGTTTGAGAAGGAGTTCAACCCTCCGCGGGCGAAGAAGAAGAGGAAACGCGGCGACGGCGGGGATGGAGACGGCGATACCGCGACGAGGGAAGACGAGACGATGGAGGACGAGGGAGAGGAAGAAAGCGACGAGGACGAGGAGGTGAACGCGACAGAGGAGGCAAAGTTTTTAGCCGACTTGAAAAGTCGAGCGGCAAAGACGAAGGAGCGATTTGCGAGCGCCGTTATCGCGGCGAAGAAGAATCCGAACGCGACGGCGAACGAGAAAAAAACGGATTACTTAGCCGCGGATGCGTTGAGAGCGAAGCGAATCGCGAACGCGTTGAGAGCGACGAAGGCAAAGATGGAGGAGAAGTTGAAGGAGAACGAGGAGTTGTTGGAAACCAGACGTTTGGACGTGATGCATTTGAGACGGAGAATTGAAATTTTGCAATACGAAGGCGCCAACCCGGGCGAGGTCGATAAAGATTTGGGCATCAAGTTAGCGACGAAAGAAGACGCAAAATTAGCCGGAGCCAAGGCGCAAATGAAAGCGAGCGAGAAAGCTGCTGCTGGTGCTGCTGCGACGACGCCGCCGTCTTCGAATGCCCCAACGAAGAACGTGGAAACCGATAGCACACAACTCGGACAACTCAAAGCGGATTTAGGCGAAGCTGTGGCGAGATTTAAAATGTCCGAAAAGCTTCTCGCCGATATGCGCGAAAAGAACGCAAAGATCGAATCGGAGTTGAAAGCTATCAAGAACCAAGGCAAAAATGGCGCTAGCGAAGCCTTAGTTGTCCAATCGCCTCTGTATACCGCGTTATCGCAACAGCTGGAGATTTTGAAAACTGAATCTACGAAATTCGACACGAGACTCGAACAAACGAAGAGAGAGAACGACCAGATTAAAACGAGGAATTTGAAGTTGGAAATCGCGAATCGAGACGCGCAAGCGCAAGAGGAGAAACTGAACGCGGCGGAGAATTACTCGAGAGAGTTGAAGTCTTTCCTCGAAAGAGCGAATAAGGAAAGAGACGAGGCGGAGAAGAAAATTTCCGACGCGGTTGGCGCGGAGAAAGGCAAAGGGAAAGATACGGAAGAGTCCGCGCAAGCTTTATTGAAAATTGTTCAGCAGCAAATGGAAGCGTTTAAGAACGAAAACGAAAAGTTGAAGAAAGCGCGAACGGAACGCGACGAGGCGAAAGAGCAAAACCGGACGTTTGAAACGCAAGTCAAATCTCTCGAAGCGAAAGTCGCTACGCTGGAAAAGAAAGCGGCGTCGAAATCGAAAACGTTGGAGAAAGATTTAGCCGCGGTTACGGCTGAATTGAAACAAGAAAAAGAAAACAGAGAAAGATTAGAAAACGAAACGAAAGAGAAATCGGACGAGCTCGATCAGTTAGCCGAGGAGCTCGGCGGTTTAGCCTCGATGGCGGACGAAGCGACGGAATACGGCGAAACGATTTTACAAAAGCTGTCCGACAAGGAAGACGAAGTGAACAAAATGAAGAAAGAGGCCGCCGCGGCGCAAAGAGAGGCGAAAAAGTATTACGACGATTACGAACAAGTTAGAATGAGCAACGAGAAAGATAAAGTCGAAGCGAAAGCGGCGACGGAAAAAGCGCAAAAGTTAGAGGCGGATGTGGAAAAGTTGACGAAAGAGTTAGAGACGGCGAAATCCGAGGCGCGCGGCGCTTCCGGTGCCGGATCGAGCGATAAGTTGAAAATTGAACAATTGGAAACCGATTTGACGAAACTCAAGTCGCAGTTAAGTATCGTCGAAAGTCGATGCAACCAGTTGAGCTCGGACGAGGCGAAGTTACAAAAAGAGATTAAAAAATTAGAAAAGGAAAGAGACGATTTGAAAATTGAAAACGCCGGCGTGAAGAAAAAATGCGACCGATTATCGCGAGAAGGCGGTGCTGGGGCGTTGCAAGAAGAAATCGACGCGTATAAAACGATGATGGGGTGCAATGTGTGTAAGCAAAGAGATAAAGCGTGCGTGATTACGAAGTGTTTTCACATGTTTTGTAGGGAATGCATCGATACGAGAATCGCGACGAGGCAGAGAAAATGCCCCGGATGCGCGTTGGCGTTTTCCGAGAACGACGTTCAGAATATATATTTTTAATGCATTGAGCAAATAATATAAGAGCTATAGTTTTATCATCATAAGCACCCGTATAATCGATCGGCGTTTTCTCTCGTAATTCGCGCGGTTTCCTTCACCGACCAGCCTTTTGCTTTCGCGATAAACGCTACGATTTTGCGCAACTCGTTTTCTACGTTTTCGCAACTCACCAAATCAGATTCGACGACGATGCGATCGTCAGGGCACTTTCGTATGTTTTCGAGTGTTTTCTTCCATCCTCGCAAGTTTACCACCGATGAAAACCCGAAATACACGTGTTCACCTTTATTTAGCTTCATGCCGATCAGTTGTCGCATCCATTCCGAGGAGCCGCTGTACGAGTGCAACAATACGGCGCGCGGCATTTTCTTGCATTCGAATAACGCGCTTTGGATATCCGACGTCGCTTTCACGCAGTGCACAGCTATGGGCTTGTTAAGCTTTCGAGCGAGATCGAGTTGCTTCGTAAACGCTTCGAGTTGGAACGGGTAATCTGGAGGTGTAACTCCGTCGAGCGGTACTGCTATTTTATCTAAACCAATCTCGCCGATTATAGATAGTGGCGTTGCCGAGGCGAGCGTTTCGAGTTCTTCGATCCAAGCATGAAAAGTGGATTTGTTTTCGTGAATCCACCACGGATGGGCACCTAAAGCAATGGGATAGTTCAATTCTTTCGATATCTTGAGCGCTTTTTGCCAATCGGAGGGTTGCGTGCACGTTAAAGCCATTTTATACACTTCTTTACCCAACGCCTCAATTTCGCTGTCGTCGCTATGCAAGTGCCAGTGACAATGCGCATCGAAAATCTCGTTCAAGTTGAGGTTATCTTTCGAGGCATCGTGAAGGACGTCCTCGCCAATAAACTCCGTAAGCGATTCGTCGTCCACTTGTATTTTGTTGCCCATAGGCGTTGGTATCGTTTTCGCTTTGTCTGTTTTGTTCTCGGTAGATTCATCTGCTTTCTGAGCGTGTGCATCTTCTCCTCCTCCTATGTCGGACGATGTCCACACCTTACTTTGCCATCCACTCCTGAACGGCTGACCGATCTTCTCTCTCTGCGCATCCGTTCTCGCAAGCACATCCACGACTACCTTACTCGCCGCTGCTAACCCTATCGCTCCAGTTACGAATGCCGCAGATCCCGAGCTTCCATCGGTGCAATTAATCTTCCCTCCGGACGGCACGCCTCCGTCACTATCGCTACTACTAGTATTACTATTCTTCACCGCGAAATTCTCGCTCAGCTCCTTCGCGTACACCGCTATCACCTTGAATTTCCTCTCTTTAAATGTTTCTGTTTTTTTACCATCTCCAGCAACCACATCGTCGCTCTTCATTCTCTTTCCGTTGGGGAATTTCTTCACGCCTCTCGGAAACGCGTACTTGTCCCGCAACGTCTTCCTTGCGCTCGCCAACAATCGGTTGAACGTCGCTTTTTGCAAATCTTCTACCGCGACGCCACTCGGAGGAAAATTCGTCATCCCAGCCGCACCACCGGTGGTCATCACGGGCACGTTATGCTTCACGCAATACGCGATGATTGCCGCTTTATCTTGTTCGTTGTCTGTGCAATCGACGACGTATTCAACCTTCCGTCCTTCGCCGCAACCAACTAGGGGTTTTAAAATCTCTTCCACGTTTTCTTTACTCACGAAATCTTCGACGCAATTCACCTTTGCGTCTTTATTCAGGTCCAATATCCTTTTCTTCATCGCTAAAGCTTTCGATTCTCCCACCGTCGATTCCATCGCCATCGTTTGTCTGTTGATATTCGTCACGCAGATGAAATCTAAATCAATTAAAGTAAACTCTCCAATCGATGTTCGCGCTAAAGCTTCCGCGCACCAAGAGCCGATGCCACCGATACCGATTATAACTACGTGTATATTCTCCAGTTTCGACACGTTCGCGTGGCCGTACAGTTTTTCCGTCCCGACGAACGCGTAGTGTTGTTCGTTTGTCTTCTTTTCCTCCTTAAGGTGGTCGTCCAATTCCAATCCGTTCCAACTGTTTTCTTCTTCTTTGTCTTCTTCTTCCCCGAGAGATTTTGCGCGCGCGGAAGACGAAACAACAGCGGCGCGTAGGCCTCTTCTTCGTCTTCTTCTTTTGCGATGACCAATACGACTCGCTTTTGATAAAGTCGTCGTTAAAGTCGTCACAAAGCAACAACAACGCGACATTATTCTTAGGTTTGAGATAGAAAAGGGCAGCTTTTGTGTGATTTCGTTCAGATGTGAATATATAAATAGTAGGCAATGTCAATTACTCTCTACGTCTCTTTCTCTCTCTTTCTCTCTGTCTCAGTATTAATCGTACCCGCTATCTCTGTACCTTTCTCGACCAATTCCTCCCGCACCGGGACCTTTGTAATCGCCTCGCAAAGGTCGCACGCCTTCCGGACGACTGACGCGTCTGCGGTACCGTTTTTGCTCCTCCTCTTCCTCCTCTTTTAAAGGTTCGTCTTCGTCCGAGAACCCGCTCGATTCTTCGTCGTCATCTTCATCGTCGTCGTCTGAATCGTCGTCGCTCGATGGAGATGATATTCCTTTGCCATTGCCTTTCTTCAAGGCCAAGCGATGCGCGACGACGATGACGTCTGGCTTTTTGTTGCAGTAGGAGCGACAGGCGTAGCGGATGGCCCGAGCGACGGTTCTTTCCACCGCGGCGAGTTTTGAGTCGTAATTCATCCCGGCGCAACTGTTCACCGCGGCTTCTTTCAAGTGTCGCAAGAGGCGTCCATTATCGGTCCACATTCCTCGGCTCGTGACTCGCGCTCTCGAGTCCATCGCGTGTCCAGCGGTTTCTATGACTTCAAAATCAACCACGACGACGCCTTCGGTGGCAATTCGCATTCTTTCTTCGATGGCTAAATCTTCCGCGGTACCCGAGCCTTTCCCACCATCGTTGAACATCGTTTGTAATCGAGCCGATCCGATTCGATGGAAATTGCCCAACGTGCCGTGCGCTTTCTTATTCTTCAAAGGCGTGACCCCGAGTAAGGTTCCGTTTCCTATGACTGAGGTGTGAACAACCCCGGTTTCTCTGGCTAACCGTTCGTGTTCTTTCAAAAACGCGTATTCTCCGTGAACCGGTAAGAAGTGTTCCGGTTTGATGAGCTTCAAAACTTCGTCCAACTCTTCCCGATGCGCGTGACCGGAGGAGTGTAATCCGTCGTCGCGTTTCATGGTGATGGTTGGGCCGATTTTAGCTATTGAATTCATCATTCGCATGACTTTTTTCTCGTTGCCGGGAATCATTTTTGCCGAGTACAATAACAAATCTTCTTTTCGTAAGGTGAGTAACGGGGAGGCGCCGCACGCGGCGCGAGCCAACTGAGCGTTTGGTTCACCTTGCGACCCGGTGGTTACAATTAACAGCTTCGACGGGTCGTACGAATCGATATCTTCGGCAGGAACGAGCTTTTCTGGATCGAACGGTGCCATTCCAGCTTTCTTGGCCGCTTCCAAATACGTATTCAAAGATTGTCCAACAAACGCGATAGATCTCCCCGTCGCTTGCGCGGCGTCGCGAATACCGTACAATCGATGTATATTTGACGCGAACTGGGTCGATATAATCCGTCCTTTATGTCCAACCACTTTTTGCATGATCGCTTCCCTCACCTCAGACTCTGACGTCGTCCTTCCCGGCGACAAAACGTTCGTCGAATCTGACATCATCAGCGTCACCCCTTCCTTCCCGACTTGTTCCCACGCCGTTCGATCGAAGATTTGATTATCCACGGGATCCTCGTCAATTTTCCAATCTCCGGTGTGAACAATCGTCCCGTGTTCGCTCCTAAAAATCAACCCGCAACAATCCGGGATCGAGTGCGTCACTCTCACCGCTTCAATCTCGAACGGTCCCGCCATGAACCGTTGGCCCATTTCCATAACTTTAAACCGGTCCGGATTCCAAAGGTTAAACTCTTGCATGCGTCGGGAGACGAGTTGCATGGTGAAAATACCCGCGTATACCGGCGTGTTCGGATCGAGCGCAGGGATCGCCCACGGCAACGCCCCGATGTGATCTTCGTGTCCGTGCGTAATCACTACCGCTTCAATCTTATCTCTCCATCTTTTCAAAAAACTGACGTCCGGTAACACTTTTTGTATCCCGAGCTCCTCGTGGTCCGGAAACATCAACCCGGCGTCCAACAAAATGTACCTATCGTTCACGCCCACGAGCATACAATTCATACCAATCTCGCCTAACCCTCCTAACGGTAAAATTTTAATCGGTGGATCGTCGATTAAATCATCGTTATACTCTCCTTGCGACGACGCGCCTCCTCCTCCTCCTCTCGGCTTTTCGTCGTACACGCTCGGGAACGCTTTGTCCTCGACGTACTCCAACGACGACCCGAGATGCGACTTCCCGTCCGAAGATTTCCGCACGCCTCTTCCTCGTCCTCGTCCTCCTCGTCCTCCTCGTCCTCCTCGTCCTCCTTTGTTCTCGCTCGATCTCCCGCCGCCTCTGCCGTTCGAACCTCGTCCTCTGCCTCCTCTGCCGCCGCCTCCTGATTTCCTGTCGCGAAATTGCGACGGTTGTTGCGGCGGCTCTTCCCCGTACGTCGCCGCATTTCGCGGGAGTAAATCGCCTCTTCTTTTTTCTTTGTTATTGTTGTTGTCTTCTTCTTTCCTCTGACGACGATGAAACGACGACTTTGACAAAGACGACGACGACGACGAAGAAGCCGTTACGATGTCTTTTCGACGACGATTAGGCGTGCGAGCAGCCGTCGTCGCAACAGTCCTTCTTCTAAAAAACAAAGACGACGAATAATTCTTTTTTAACGACAACGTCCTTCTCGAAGAATGCGAACAACAACAAGAAGTTGTTGTTGTTGGTGGTGTCGTCGTCGTCATTTCTCTGTCTCTGTCTCTCTCTCTGAAGTAGTCTTACGTAGTACTCGTACGCGTGGTACTTTTCGCTTACGTGTGATGTCGTAAAAAAAAGTGCTGCTTCGTTTCGAGGTCGTGCTGTTTTAGGGTTTCATATTGATACCCTAAACACGGTTGTGCTTTCGTTTCTTTTCTTTGGAAAAACACAGAAGACACTTGTCATTTCTCTCGTCGTACTCTCCTCAAACAAAAGAAAGTCGTCTCTTGTTGAATACTATAATAAACAAAAAGAGATTTATTTTCACTCGACCGCTGTAACGCGTTTTATCGAGTGTGTTCTTACCACTCTCTCTCTACTGCTCTCTTTTTCTTTCTCTCGGGTGAGTAGTACAGAAAGCGCTCTGGAAAGATTACACGATGATGATGATGTCGAGAACGATTTATCCCGTGAAACTTCAACAGAAAGTTGGATTCTCGAATAACACGGATAAGACGAGAATTCTACGCAGAGGAGGAGGAAGAAGAAGACCACGTTTTAAAAGCGAAGAAGGAGAAAAAGGACGAGGAGAACGACGCGTTTTACTTCTTCGAACGACGACGACGACGACGAGCAATAGCAATAGCAGTATTAAAGATGGTGCTTTCAAAGAAGAAGATAAAGAGGAGGAGGAAAAACCACTCTTGAGCGGTACGGCGATTAAAAGGATCGCGGGTGAAGACGTCGATGTAAGCACAGAACAGAAAAAGCTTTCGAGAGCAAAAGCGAGAAAGAAAACGAAAGAGACGGTGGAGTTTGACGCGAATTTTTGTAACGTGGTGACTCGATACGACCCCGAGGCGATTCGGCGAGAAGCGTTAAGACGACCGGCAAAGTTGGCGAAACGAGTGTTGTTTTTGACGCAAAAGTTTTCAAAGTTGAACGGGAAGAGGAAAGAGTTGGAAAGAATCGATCGGTCAACGGCCGAAAAGAGCGCGGATGGGGTGACGAACGATAGATTATGGGCGAAAGAGGTGAAGACGACGTTGACGAGCTTGGGACCGCTGTTCGTGAAGCTCGGGCAGAATTTAGCGAATAGGCCGGATTTAGTGCCGGAAGACGTTATGGAGGAGTTGACGACTTTACAAGATAAAGTTCCAGCGTTTCCCACGTCCGAAGCAAGGGAGATAATGGAATCGCAGTGGGGGGAGAAAATTGACGACGTGTTTGAGACGTTTACGAAAGAGCCAGTCGCCGCGGCAAGCATCGGACAGGTGTATCGAGGGACGCTGAAAAAAGATAAACGGGACGTGGCGATAAAAGTTTTGAGACCAAACACGAGAGACTCGGTGATTTTAGATTTGTTCGTGTTGAGAGCGGCGGCGAAGCAATTGTTTGACAACTTCTGTTTGGAAAACGTCGGGTGCCCTGCGACGCTTTTAGTCGACGAGTTCGCGGAGAAATTATTGGAAGAGCTCGATTTCATCCAAGAAGGGAGAAACTTGAGAGATTTTCGGAACAATTTTGCGGACGATCCGTCCGTGCACATACCCGCGGTCGTTCCAGAACTCTCCGGTCCGAAAGTTTTAGTCATGGATTGGCAAGAAGGTGTTCGGTGCACCGCGCCGAACGCGTTTGGCAGCGACGAGGCGAAACGCATTTTTCTCCAAAACGGCGTCGAAAGCGGCTTGAGACAACTGTTAGATTTTGGTTTGTTTCACGGCGATCCGCACCCGGGAAATGTGTTAGCCTTGAGAGACGGTGATATTGCCTACGTCGATTTCGGTAACGTCGCGGAGATTTCGAGATCCAACCAAGAATCGTTGATTGATGCCGTAGTGCACACGATGAATCGAGATTACATGCAACTCTCGGAGACGTTGCAAACGCTCGGCTTTTTAGATAAGAACAAAGCGGACATCGCGGATGTCGCGTTGGGGTTGCAAGAGGTTTGGGGTGAAGACGCGTTGGAACAGTTAGCGGGCACGAACGGATTTTCCTTTCGGGGGTTGACGAAAGAGTTCAACAAGTTATTGTTCAAGTACCCGATTCGAGTTCCCGAAAGGTTTTCCTTGGTCATTCGATCGTTGTTGACGCAAGAATCGATTTGCTTGACGTTAGACCCGGAATTTAACTTTTTAGATGCCGCGTTTCCATACGTCGCCAGACGTCTTTTGACCGACCCAGACCCGGCGCTGCGTTTACGATTGCTCAAAGTTATCATCGTCGATGGTCGATTCGAGTGGGAACGGTTGACCGCCATGATTGAGTTGGCGCAAGTCGGCGCGAAAGGCGGCGTTAAGTTGCCCATGTTTAGCATGGCCGCAGACGCGGCAATCATGCTGACGAAAGATAAAACGTTGCGCACGGAACTGGCAAAAGGATTGCGCTCGGTGCCGGTGACTGAACACATCAAACGCTCGTTTGATTTCGGACAAGTGATTATTAAGTTAGTCATTGCCCAAATCGCGGGCAAAGCCTTTCGAGGATTTACGTTTGCGTTTGGCGGTTTATTCGGCATGCCAAAAATTTTGTTCAAGTTTGCTTTTGGGAAAAGGAAAAAGTTACGCACGGTTATGGGATGCTCGCTCACCGAACCCGAGGAAGGTTTTTCGAGCTTTGGCGATTGGGTTGAGTTTGAACGCTCGCAAGGGAGCGGCGACGATAGCGCCTCTTCTGCCGCCGCCGCCGCTTAAATGAAAATGAATAAATTGTTGTTGTATTACTAAATATAAAATCGCGCTAAATACTTGTTCTATATATCATGAATCACACATAAAACCCAAACTCCTCCACGTCCAAGCCAAAATTACCGACCTGCGCCTCTTCTCCTCTTAAAATCATCAAGCCTAACTCGGTCACTTCCTTCACGTTTATCGGGCCGCGTTCGATCGGTCTTCCCATTCTCTCGCCTTTCTTGAAGCACTTCTCGAACGGAAACAATTTCACCTCCCAATCGTCCGCGCTCTTCACCGTAAAAGCGCTCTTAAAGTTCGTCCCGAAGTTCCTCGAACACTCCGCATCTTTCGCTAACAGCAAAAACTGCTTCTTCTCGTCTCTTTCTTTCATCGCCGCTTTACATTTTACGTACACGCCTTTATACGCGCTCGCGTCGGAATTCGGCAACGCTCTTCTAACCGAAGCGAACCCGCCGTTATTTTCTAACCGAACGGTACCTGCAAATCTGCTAAACCCAGGCGAATTCGGCGACGGTGGCATCATCGCGGAATTCGAGACGCCTCCCATGACCCCGTCGTTCACCACTCGCCACATGTTCGCCTTCGTCGCCGAGTCCATAGTGTCTATCGAAAACAACTCTTCATACGTTTCGTTCTTGCCTTCGTTTAAAACGACCATTTCTTCGGAAGAAGCAGACGCAGAACGCCCACCACCGAACGTCTTCCCGAAAATCTCCGACAAGTACGTTGGATTGTTCCCTAAGAAGTATCCAATGCCGACCGCGAGTGTCAGCGAAAGCGTCGTCCCGATGCTTTTCCGGATGATTTCTTTCCCCGGTAAAGGTGTAGAGGACGGGACGGATATCTGCTGCTTTTGATTCGCTTTCCTCGACGACTCCGACGACGACGGTTTTAAAGACTTTTGACGACTCTTTTTAGTACTCGCGTTGTTATTCTTCTCCTTGGTGTTGTTGTTGTTCACGGCAGAAGCGGCGCGAGTTGTTGTCGTTAAAAACGAAGGCATGTTTAGGAGAGACGAGTGACGTCTCCGAGGAGTGATTTCGAGTGAAAAACGAGCGGATGATGTTAATGCAGTTTAAGATTGGCTCAATGCTATATATTAGATTACATTCGTTACTTTATTTCGACGCTACTATGGTTATTATTGTTCGTGTTATTATTTAGCGGCTTCGTAGTCGGCTAAGATGGAGTCGACGTCGTCTTCGCCTCCGATGTTGTCCAAGACCGAGTCGTCTTTGGCGGCAACCGCCGTCGCGCTCGAGTCGTCCTCTTCGTCCTCTTTCTCGGCTTTGGAAGGTTTGATGTCGTCGCCCCACGGGTCTTTCTTTGCTTTCTTGGAAGATTTCTTGGACTTTTTGGAAGAGTTGTTGCCGTCATCGTCGTCGTCGTCGTTGCTCAAGCCTCCCATGATGATGTCCATGTCAGAGAGTTTCTTCGGCTTTTTCTCCTTCTTGGCCGGTTTCTCCTCGACGACTTCACCAGTCGGAACGGCGGCTTCCACGACGGGTTCTTCGGTTGTTGGAGCTACGACGGCGGCAGTGGCAGTCGATGGAACGGCGATATCGGCTGGCTGAGTAGTCATTACTGGCTGACCGGTCGCAGGATCGATAAAGGTTGCGACAGGTTGAGGTACTTGCTGCGGCGCCGGTTGTTGTTGCTGCGGTATGGCAGCAGCCGCGACCGGGTCGACGTCAGTAGCCGCCGCTTCTGGTACCGCGGACACGGACGAAGACGTCAAGTCTGCACCGTTACCACCGAGCAACATCGCCTTGACCTTTTTCGCCGCGCTTTGTACGTCCGTCGTTAACGAAGAAGTAGAAGCGCTTGGTTGCGTTTCCATTTGCTGCATAGCTTGGAAATCCGCATCCATGTCCTTCGTCGCCTCGTTCGTTTTCCAAGAGTCAAGTTTTTCCTTCAGTTGCTGCTCAGCCGTCAACACTTGTTTCTGCGCAGCCGCTTTCTTCTCTTCGATAGACTGAGCGACAACTTGCGCGACTTCCTTTCTCAACGCCTCCAAATCAGGCTCTTGGTCCGCGCCGCCGGTGTCTCGTCTGGTGGATAAAATATCGGCGTCATCATTAAGAGAAAGATCATCAAGATTCTCGGGCATATCATCGTCGCCACGAGCCGAGGAAGCGCGCGCGTAAGCTGAAGATGCCAATCGAGAAGGTTGATCCTTTTCCTTCATCTTGCTTTCAAACAAAGCCTCCATGCGTTCGATGGCGTCCTCCGCGCGGTCCTTTTCCGTGTGACCGGCAATCTCTTGCGGTTGCTGCTGCACGACAGGTTGCGGCGCAGTCACGACTGGTCGACCGAATTGGTCGTACAAGACTGGCTGTGGTTGATAACCGTACGGTTGTTGCATCATGGGAACGCCCATTTGCGGTTGCATCTGTTGGTTTCCGTTGAGCTGGCCGAACGTGTTCGCGTACAACTTGTTTTCGATACCCGCGACAGCCTTTTGCACCCGCTTCTCGATACGACTCGCCTTCTTTCCCTTTCGAAACGGCGCTAAGTTATCTTCCTCGTCATCATCGTCGTCGTTGTTCAAACCCATCTTATCGAATTTCTCCGCGATGATTTGCTCGAGTTTTTCTTCCATCTTTGTATCCTTTTCTCTCTTGGCGATGTCTTCGATGCCCAACTTCTTCAGCGTTCTCTCGACAATTTGGTTCATCTCGAGCTGCGTCGGTTCCAAGTACGGTTTATCTTCGACGATATCGGGATCCATCAGACTTAACTTTTGCTTAATCATCTCGCCCATTCGAGCGTCGTCTTCACGTCGCTGCTTCTCGGCGATGGCGTCCTCGACACCCAAGTCGCGCATTTTCTGGTTCAGTTTATCCTCCGTGCTCATTGGTTCACCTAAAGACTGCCTCGCGTTGTCGCTTCTTCGATAATCGCGTTCTTCGTCGTATTCGTCGCGTCGTCGGTCGTCTCTTCTTCGTCTCCGATCTCTTTCGTCGTATTCGTAATCGTCCTCGTCCTCGTCGTCGTATCTTCTTCGCGAAGACCTTCTCTCTTTGTTGTTTTCCTCTTCTTTATCGTTTAAAATACGAGCGATAGATTCGGTTAATCGATCCATCGGCGATAACGAGCGTTCGATGGCTTTTGGCCCAGCCCGGGCGGCGTTGGCCGCGTTGTCGAGTTTCCCGACAAACGCGTCCACGACGTTCCCGACCGCACTCGCCGAAGCTTCTTCCAACTTCTCTTCGAGATCTTCTTGAGAAACGCCCAAGGCTTGCTGACTGCTACCGCTGCTCCTTCGTCTGGAAGACTTTTGCTTTGGAATGATGATTTTCGGTTGAAAGTTAATCGGTTGCTGCTGTTGCGGTTGATAATACTGCTGTTCTTGTTGTTGTTGCTGCTGTTGCTGCTGCTGTATTTGTTGTTGCTGCAACTGTTGTTGTTGCACTTCAATCTGCTGCTGCTGTTGCTGTTGTTCATCTGCATCGGCGGCAACTTCTCGCTGCGACTGCTCAACAGTTTGTTGTTCAGCTGGCGCCGGATCTTCTTCCGATTCACCAGTTTCCGCTTGCTCGTTTTCAGTAGTATCACCATCATCGTCCGGTACGACTATATCCTCTTCATCGTCAACGTGGCCTCTCGCGCGATCTTCTTCTTCTTCTTCTTCTTCCTGAGAAGAAGAAGAAATTCGACCGGATGGATCGTCGACGTCGAGGTTGACGTCTTCATCTGGCAACGCATCCATGCTCGATAAATCCGGTCCAGAAGACGCGGTAGAAGTTTCTTCCGTCGTCGTCGCTGTACTGCTAGAATCAACAACCATCGGCGGTCGCGGTGGCACGACACCGTTAGAGAACGAAGAGGAGGTGATGATGGGCGCCTGGGGCGTTGGGAAAGTTGTTGAAGAAGACGCGATTGTCGTCGTCGTCGGTTGTTCCTGCTGTTGCGGCACGAACATCGTCGGCGTCGGCTGTTGAGCCGTGGTCGCAGTCTCCGCCGCCGCTAACGTTCCCGAACTTGGCGTCGCCGCGCCGTCGTCCAAACTCAAACCAATATCTTGCGATAACGCGTCTTCGGTATCGTTCGGTGCATCGTCGACGAGTAAAGAACTCGCATCTTGACCTTCCCTCGCTAAGATATCCGCCGCCGAGAGCGTCGTAGAGCTCGGGACTTTCGATAACATATCCGTAGAATCGTACGGTTTCGGTTTTTCCGAAACAGAAGAAGTTTGCGTTTCTTCCTCCTCCTTCTTCTTCGAAGGCGATTCAGACGAGTCTTTGTCGTCGTCGTTATTGTTCTTCTTCTTCTTCTCCTTCTTCTCCTCCTTCGTCGGTTTCTTTTCGACAACTTTCGGCTTCGGTTTCTCCACTTTCTTCTTCTTCGGCGGGTTCTTCAACAACGAATCGAAGCCGATATCGTCTTCCAATTTGTTACTTTTGTTCCCGCCGAGCGACGCCGTCTCGCCCTTTTCAGCGGGAGGATTGGATTTCTTCTTCTTCTTTTTCTTATCGTCGTTCGACCCCCCGAGCCTTGGTAAAACAGAAGACGAGGACGAGGAGGAAGACGCGCCGTCGCCGCTTCTCATCCGTTCGTTTTCTTCTTCTTCTTCATCTTCGTCTAGAGGAAAAGCGCTTTTGTGAGAGTGGTGCTTTTTCCAGTCAAATCTCGGCATCATCTTTTCCAAAAACCAGGAGGATCGATCGTCCTCCTCCTCCTCCTTTTTGTTGTTGTTGTTGTTCAAAAGCGAGGACGATGATGGTTTTTCGTCGTCGTATTCATCCTCCTCATCTTTACCACCCCCGCGTTGTTGTAAACCGTGTAAAGTTTTCGAAGGTGTAAATCCCAAAATTTCTCCCGAGTTGGAAGTCCTCCTCCGCGGCCCCAACGAAGATGATGATGCCGAAGCCGCAGAAGCACCGTCGTCGTTCACGAGCAAAGTTCTTTCGCTCGTCTTTTGGACGACCGCGAGCGAGGCCACGGCGGCGACAGAAAGCATCGCCACGCGCGTCGCGATAGTGTTTCTGTTTCCGCTCGTATTGCTTCCGCGTCTTTGCGATGATGAGAACGCATCTCTCGGGACAAAGTTCCTTTCTGACGAGAGGTGTCGTTGCCGCTCCACATCGTCCTCGTCCTCATCTTCCACCGTGCCGTACGTCCCGCGCATCATCGTCGACTCGCAGTGTTAAATCGACCAAGCCGCGCGAAAAAGAATATATATGTGTGCGCGCGCTAAACTCTGCTACTTCGTTCTTGTGCGCTCTTTCTTGTTCTCTCGGAGAGAAGAAATTTGTCCGCGACATGCAATGAGGCCAGAGCGAGCGCAAGAACGGGGGGCGTCTTGGTCTCGGAATTTTGTAAACCCTAAATATTTTTTTTTTGTCTCTCTCTCACTCAAAAACTCTTTTTTCTCTTTTTCTTCTTCTTTTCTCTCTTTCGTTTCAAATCAAAGCTGCGTGCTGGAAATATGCAGAATTAATGTGAGCACCTTTTTCATCACGTTTTTTTCTATCTCTCTGTTGTTTTGTTTTCTCTCGACATGTGTAGAAACCTTTGTCCTCACAAAATTA
>ENA-UOXV01004346-UOXV01004346.1-marine-metagenome-genome-assembly--contig:-NODE-4346-length-16353-cov-5.828077_pt1 | contig 16353 bp, 5 predicted proteins | sample MGYA00238165_ERZ766961 | MGnify/ENA primary metagenome ERZ766961 (study PRJEB28924, sample SAMN03173240) | marine metagenome | biome: Marine; feature: Water; material: Subsurface seawater | place: North... | reverse complement strand
CAGCGGCGGCGGCGGCGGCAGCAGCAGCAGCAGTGCCGGGGGGGGGGGCAAGGCTGCGGCGGCGCGCATGGAGGGGCTGTTGCGACACGTGCTGAGGGGTGTGCGGGAGCTGCGGGAGTCAGGCTGCGGGGTGCCCGCGCTGCACTTTATTGTCCCGCGGCCCGCGGGGGCAAGCGAGGAGGCGTCGCTGTTTCAGGCCGCCGAGGGCCTTGTGCGCAGCGTCTGCGGTGCGGAGCCGGCGCCGTGACGCCGCGGGATGGGCGGCGGGCTCTCCAGCTTTCACATGGCCGAGCGCTGTGCATGTTCTGCTGTTGCCGGGTATTACGCGCTGCTTCTCACCGCGTGTACCCCGGCGGTGGGACGCTGCCTAGGGCGGCGGGACGCGGCCTAGGGCGCCATGAAGCAGTGGGCCGGGGCGTGCAGGAGTCGCCGAGGAACGTGGACGTGAGCGTTGGCGGGGCGCCGCGGGGCCACGCAAGCGGGACCTCAGCCAAGCTGCCAGACTGCCCGCGCGTCCTGGTCAGAAAAGGTAGAGGTGTTCGCCGCGGAATGCGCGCAGGATGCGCAGGTGCAGGAGGGCGGGGTGTGTTCCAGGGCGTGGACGAGCGGGTTCATGTGCCCTTGCAGACCGCTAAGATCCAAGCCGACGATGACGTCGAGAAGACCTTTGGCCTCGGGCAGTCCGTCTCCCCTGGGATTCGAAAGGCTTTCCGCCGCGGAGGCTCCGGCCGCCGAAGAGGGCAGACCCGTCGACGGAAGAGGCGTGGCGGCGTGGGCTGGCCCACACACAGAGAAATCGCTGGCACTTCGAGCGCCGCGTCTCCGCGGAGATTCTTCCCCTTTTTGAGCAAGTTCGCAGAGAGGTAGATGTGTGCAGACTTCAAACAGCAGAAAGTCGTGCTGTTCCTCGAATACGTCGAAGTTCTGCGCGCCAAAGGAGTGGGAAGAGCCGCTTGAGCTTGCTGGACTGAAAGGGGCGCTCTCTTTTGGATGAGCTAGCGTTGGTGGTGATGGCGGTGGCGATGGCGTGGATGTGGCGCAGATCTTGGTCCCCACCGCCAGTGAAGCGGGTGCCGCTTCGCTTTCCGGCGTGGCTGCTCTTCCGCAGTTTTGCTTCTTGCTCGGAGGTTGAGATGTGCAGTCCTCGGGGCAGAACCCGGTGCCGAACTCGGAGAGAAGGGCTCTGAGAGTCTGGCCTGGGAGCAGCGACTGCTCGTCAAGTGTGCAGCCAGCGAGGAGCCCGAGGCGGTGTGCAATGATCGCCCGCTGGAGACGCCGGCGCACGGCAGACGATGCGAGGGAACTCCCCTGTGGAGAGCCAGAGAAGACACGAGGAGGGATCTTGCGTCAGCGATGGCGCACGGATACTAGGTGAAGTGCACATAACATAATAGGGCAAGGAGTGGGCTTTGGGCATTGAGCACGCACTCTACAGTTCAGGAGCTCAGCACTGGAGTGCAGCTGCTGCGTGATAGGCATCACCAGCGACCCCTTTGGGAGCGCCAGGGGCCAGCGACAAGGGGCTGCCCTGGCTCCGGAGTCCTTGCCCGGGTCTGCAACGTAATCTATTCTCACAGTTACTGCTCCATCGAGGCCTGCAACCTGATTTTGCAGCGGTAGGACTTAGCACACGCATCAGCTAAAAGTCCATCGCGCAGCCCAGACAAACCTGATGCACGATGCGACGTTGAAGGGGTGATCTTGCGGCTTTGATTGAAAGTTTGGAAGAGAGCTCCCACAGTCCAGGAAACATCTGCTCACAGTGGTTGCGAATCTCTTCCGCGACAACACTTGCAGCGATTCCGCCTCCGTGGAGAACGATCACTTCGATATCGCTGCATTCCTCCCGAAGTGCGGGGGGCAGATATGCATTTAACGCCAGAGCGCCTGCACCGGGTCAGAACTACATGACACCGATGACACCATTGCGCGTGCGCGTGCGCGTGTGTGAGCCAGCTAAAGGTTTGCTACAACGGAGGCTCGAACCAGAGAACGCAAGCTTTGCAGCGGGGTGCCCCGCAACGAATCGCTGGATCGCGTCGGATGCTTGGACAGGAGAAGCTCGAAAACTGAAGGGCATGTGTCGATCGCTGTCGCATTTCTTTCTTGGTGCGCACTCACGCGTAACCGTGCTGTAGGTCTCTAGCTCAAACAGGGTTCCGCCGCAGCCCTGAGGCCTTTGGATCAGTGCGCTGCGCTGACTGGCGGAACGGCAGAGTGCTGGGCAGAGGAGCGAACCACGTCGTAGATAATATGGGGATCAAAAATGCTCTGTTGCATCGGCTGCACCCGTAGTTTCGCCCGCCCGCCGGGAGGACGAAATGCTTGGAGCGTCTGGGCGACGGTGATTTTTTTTTCAGGTTTGTGCACAAAGCACTTGGACCTGTCAACATCGACCCCACCCAGTGAGCTCTCCCGCTTTGGAAGGAGACGACCAGATCAAACTTCGTCTGCGTGCCGCAGTGGAAGCGGGTGAAACATATGCGGTGAGTGCGCTGCTGGCGGCGGGTACTCGCGCTGACGCCCCCGACGGAACTGGCGAAACGCCGCTGCACACGATGTCTGCGTGGCCTGGCCAAGCAGCGCAGGGCGTGCTGCTCGCGGCGGGCGCTCGCGCTGACGCTGCCGACAGAGACCGCGTAATGCCGCTGCACTGCGCTGCTGGGATGTCCACGCAGGCGTGGTGCGCGCGCTCCTTGATGCCGGCGTCAGCGTCCAAGCGCGCAGCGCCGCGAACGAAACGCCGCTGGCTCACGCTCTGCAGTATGGCACCGCAGACGTTGCGCGCGAGCTGCACGCAAGATGCTCGGCCGTGTGATTGGCCTTTGCGATGGCGCAGCGCCGGCGCCTGGATGCGGGCGCCGAGGTGGGCGGGCTCAAGGCAGGGCTGGTGCGGGAAGTGCTCGCGCTGGCGGGGCTGGAGCCTGGTTCGGCGCCGTCCGCGTGTCGGCGCCGCGCCGCAGCGGGGGCGCGCCTTGACGCCTGACCGGGCAGCCCGGCTCGTGCCGTTCCGACCAATCACCCGCCGGTGGCCAAGCGCGTGGGTGCGAGTCTATTTACACTGACAATACAACACCGACCCCGACGCCAAGCACGTGCCTGCGCCGCGGCCGCCCGCGCGCCCTCAATCCTGCAACTTCCTGGGCGGCTCGCGGTAGCGTGTAGACTTCTTGCCGTTGAAGGGCCGCTCCTCCACAATCGTCGGGGCGTACGGCCCGCGCTCACCCGGCTTGGTCGCGCGTCCGCAGAAGGTCTGGTTCGGCGTGAACCCCCTGCCCTGCGCGGAGCGCACGGCGGCGCCCGCGGAGATCCAGTTGTCGATCGGCTCGGTGCCCCACCCCGCGAGCTCGAAGGACCCCTTGAGCTTCCCACCGCCAACCACCTTCCCAGAGGAGCACTTCCACGAAATCGCCTTTGCAGGCGGCTTCTCCACGCCCGGCAGCAGCTGTGGCTCCGCCGTGAGCGTCTTCATGGTCAGCTACGTGCCATCGCCGACCTGCAGCGTCCTCATCCCGGGCGTGGCTTGCGGATGCTCCGAGCTCCCAAACGTCGATTTCCTGCGCGCGCGGCGCCGCGCGTGAGCCCCCCACAGCGGCAGCACGCCGCGCACGGACGCGCGGGCAGAGCGCGCGCGGGGGGAGTGGGGGGGTGCTGCGCGCGGGGGCGCACTTGCGGTTCTCGCTCTCCGCCCACGCCTCAAGAGGGCCCTCAGCGTGCCCGCCCTCCAGCGCGGTCTTGACGAGCGCGTCCACCACCGCCTGCTGCTCGCGGCGCGCGGCGCGCTCCTCCACCCGCTGCTGCGGGCTAGGGCGCTCGTAGCGGCTCGTGCCGGCCGAGCGCGCCATCATCACGTCGGTGACCGACTTGTTGTACTCGTGCGCGCGCAGCTTCGTGTCTGAGTTCTTGCGGCGCACGACCTTGTCGTTGGCCTTTCCCGAGACGGGGTCCAACAGCGGCTGCCCAAAGTACGTCTCGCCGTCCCCGAAGCCCTGTGCCCGCTGCCCCGCGAACTCCTCCATCAGCGTGTCGAAAATCGACCCGCCCGCCATGCCGTGCCCGGGCTTCCACCCCTTCTCGCTCACGAGCCCCACCGCGCGCCCGGCGTCGTCCAGCGCATCTTTGGTCGCGCGCATCCCCTCCAGCACCGGCGTGGGCGTCGCGAGCAGCACGGCGCGCGGCAAAGGGAGGTCTTCAGCGATGCCGGAGCGCTCCAGGTCCGTCTCAAGTGCCTTCACCTCCCGCTCCTCGAGCGCGAGCCGAGCGTCGACGAGGTCCTTGTGCCGCGAGACCTCGGCGATCTTGGCGAGGTTGGCCTGAATCTTGTCCCGCGCAAAAATCAGAGGGAACTTGCCGGACCGATATTTCTCCTCGAAAAAGGCGATCTCGCCGTGGAACGTCTCGAGCTCCTGGCTGTGCTCCCGCGACTGCTCCTTCAGCTGGTTCACCTTGCGCACCTTGCGCTGCAGGAGCTTGTCCTTCTCAACGACGCCGTGCCCTTTGTCGTTGGTCACCGTGTGCCGCTTCTGGTTGTACGAGTACACCGACACGCCTGTCACGGGGTCGCGCACATCCACGTTGGCGTAGAAGCCACCGTGGTCGGCGAAGGAGAGCGTCTTGTACCCGCCGTGCACGAGGTCCTTGACCTTGAACTGGCGGTTCAGCGACCGCTTCACGCGCAGTTCCTCGGGCTCCTCCAGGTTGCGCCCCAGTCGAATATTCTCCTCGGTTTTGTTGGCCTGTGCTGCGTCGATGACGAGACGTGTCCGGTTAGTACGGAAAGAGGGACGAGACGTGTCCAGCTAGTACGGGAGGGAGGCGGGAGGGGGGTGGGCCTGTGCTGCGTCGATGATCGCCGAGGGCACGCCGGCCAGCGGCTTCCAGAGCATCACGTCCAGAAACGCCGGGCGCTTCTCGGGGCCTGACCAGTACCACCCGCCCTGGCGGAAAGACTCTGTCCCCGGCTCGCCCTCGTCCCCCTTGATCTCAAGGAAGCCTTTCTCCCACCCGACGGGCCCAACAATCGGCACAAAGTTCTCGTCCTTCTCCGCCGCCTCGGGGTCGTCGGCGACCTTCAGGTGCCCCAGCACGTCGCGGCCATTCCACGGACGCTCCCAGTCCTTCATCTTCTTCTTGGGGTACAGGGGGTCGCCGTCCTCCGTCTCACGCAATTCGGCCACGGTCGGGAACAGGCCCGCAGAGAAGGGCCAGCCGACTTGACGCCTGACCTTCTCGATGTAGCCATCCCCTTTGAGGCGCTCGTCAATCTGGGCGGCTTCCTGTCTCCGGTGAAACTCCTTTCGCCGGAGCGCATCGACCTCTGCGATGGAGAGCTCGGCGCGCGCCTTGTGGAGCTGCATGCCGGGCTGTTCTTGGACCCCGATCCCGGGGTTCTGCATGGTCCCCCGGCGGAGGTACAGGTCGGTGTCAACATCGCGAGTGTGAGATGCAGCAGCATTGCCCCCCTGCGATGCCGAATAACCCGGGACGAGTTTGTTTCGAATGAAGAAGTGCTCAAAGAAGTTGTCGAGCCGCTTCTCGCCTTCGTACGACCACGAGTACCCCGACATCTGCCTGGGGGAGATCCGCGCAACTCCCAGTGAGTTTCGGTCTTGCTTTTCGGCCTCAGATTCCGCTAGGGAGGCGCGTCAGGTCCTGGAAGCAGCCCACGCACAGCCAGGCGCGCCTGCTCCTGGCCAAGACCACGCAGCGTGGGCCCGCGTCCGGATGGTGGGCGCGCGAGGTGCCGACCACCACCTCTTCGAGGCCTTGATGATGAGTCCTACGAAGATTATACGAAGACTTCTACAGTATCGAAATCTGGTGCAGCGCTGGTACGATTCGGACGCCCTTGTACAAACTCATATCAGTTAACCTCTCTCGTAAGCGGTACAGAATGGACACGAAATCACATAGGGGCCCGACTTTTGGACCTTCAACGAGGTCGTCAATGAGAAAGTGGAGCAGCAAGACTACTGTTTTGTCAACTTTGTGAAGGATTCGCCCACACGATTTGGAACTCCTACAATGTTCAATCGACACACCGGGATCTGGTACTCACTTAGTACCAGAAACTTGTGAGCAAGAGCACAGCGGTAGGTCGCCTCGAGGGGACCGATCGCGCAGCTGCTTGGGCACTGGGGTTGGTGGATTCAGGTGCTGCTTCCATTGACACACGTAGAGTGATGTCCGCAGCTGTTTGAGCTTCCGCGGGAGCACTAAAGGGCCCCGGGCCGGATTTGTAGCCGGGGCACTTCAGAGGAGGTTTCCCGCGTGGGGGCTTTCCCGCGTGGGCAGCAGTAGACCATGGGAAAGGGAGGAATGCTCACGGACAACTTCGAGACACATGCGAACCGGTTTCTCGACCACACGCTGGCGCCCAAGGACCGGCTGCAGCTCGCGTCAGAGATCAGGGAGAGCATTGAGATTGTGCAGACGTCAGAGTATGGGAACTTCCTGCAGCACTTCATCCGGGCGTTCAACACGTACCTGCGCGGGACCAGCAATGAGGGATCACCATACTTCGTGCAACCTGCTGACCGGTTCAACACAGAGTCGCCTTCCTACAAGACGCGCTCCGTGCTTCTCGAGATTTTGAACCGTGTGCCCACTACCGAGGTTCTCAAGCCACATGCTGGGGACCTTCTCAAGTTGTGCATGCACGTTCTGGACACAGATGACGAGGACAACGCCGTCATCGCGCTTCGCATTATTCTGGAATTGCACAAGCAGTACCGCTCGCCGCGCCCGACTCAGGGGGCGCCCCAGATGCCTGGGCCGCTTGAGGGTGATGTGCAGCCCTTCTTGGACTTTGTGTGCAAGGTGTACCAGAACTTCCCGACCACGCTCAAGGAGGCTTTTGAAAGGCCAGCACAGGGTCAGGCTCGCCCTGCAGTGCGAAAGAGCACGCAGTCGTTCAAGGTGGTGACAGAGTGCCCGTTGATCGTCATGTTCCTCTTTCAGCTGTACGAGTCGTATGCCCAGCCCAACGTGCAGACACTTCTACCGCTGATGGTGCGGGCGATCAATCTCGCTGCCCCACAGAGTGTACGCCAGACTCCGCAGTTTGCGTCTCTGTACGTGGATTTCATCGCCTCGCAGGTCAAGACGCTCTCGTTTCTCACGTACCTCCTCCGCGGGTCCGCCGAGTGGGTGCGACCGCACGGGGCGATCATCCCACGAAGCGTTGTGCAGCTGCTCGTGTCCTGCCCGCACGACTCGCTCCAAGTGCGCAAGGAGTTGCTAGTAGCGACTCGGCATATCCTAGCGACAGACTTCCGTGAGGGCTTTTACGAGCACGTCGACGTTTTCCTCAACGAAAGGCTGCTCGTGGGGACCAGCCGCGGCGCTGGCGACTCGCTACGCCCGCTTGCGTACTCGCTCCTTGCAGAAGTTGTGCACCATGTGCGCATGAAGCTCAACATGCAGCAGCTCTCAAAGGCGGTGCACCTTTTCTCGCGCAATGTGCACGACGCGTCTCTGCCCCTCAACGTGCAAACGACGTCAATCCGTCTACTGATGAACTTGGTCGAGGGTATCTACCACAAGCACAACACGGAGCAGGACCAAGCAAAGGCTGGAGCCGCAAGTGTGATGAATCACGGTGCTGAATCGCACGTGCAGGGGCGGAAGCTGCTTGTGCGGATTCTCGATACGTTTGTGCGCAAGTTCGGGACTCTCAAGGAGTACACAAAGAAGCTGTGCGCGGCGCGCAAGAAAGACAAGCTCGACGACTCGAGCCTGCTGCTTGAGTTTATGCCGTTCCGATCGGGATCGCTCTCGGACATCGTCATCGACATCAACAAGGAGATCAGCGACTGCAAGCAGCTGATCAAGACGCTGATCGTCGCAGTGCGAACGGTGGTCTGGAGTGTGTCCAACGTGAAGGGTCACGTTGGAAACATGCAAGCACCGCGTGGCATGCAGGAGCACGAGAGCCGCATCACAGCCAAGCTTCTCCGCCACTCGCTAAAGTGTTTCAGTATCTACTCGACGGGCGATGCCGCCTCAATCAAAGAGGAGAACGAGATCCTCGAGCTCCTCGCGGGGATCTTCACCGTGCTGGACGAACGCACCTTCCGTGATGTCTTCACGCTGAACTTGCCGGTTCTTTTTGAGCACCTCCTCAAGAGGGAGACCTGCATCGCCATCCCACGGGCCTTCGTATCGAATCAGGCGGTCACGAAGCCCTTCACAGACATCCTGCTGCAATTCCTCGTCCAGCGCATCCGTGACCTCTCGTCATCCGACAAGCACGAGGGCCAGGTCGGTCCTCTTCCATTTCCGGTTTTGTTCTCACACTGTAAGTCTAGCACTGCCCCCTGCACTTTAATTTCAGATGTAGCACCATACGCGCGCCAGCGGCAGGCTGACTGCGCACCACGCGGCGGGCAGGTGATACTGAATCTCTTCAAGACGATTTTCATTGGAATCTCGAACTTCTCTGACAACGAGCATGTGCTCAAGCAGTATGTTCGCCAGATCGTTGTCGCGTGCCTGAAGCACGCAATGCAGGAGAAGCGCGCGACGAGCTACTACCTTCTCCTGAAGACGGTCTTCAGGCAGGTCTCGTCGGGCAAGTTTGAGCACCTGCAGAAGGAGTTCATTTCACTGCTGAAAAATCTTCTTGAGAACCTGTGCAAGATGCTTGCAGCTGCGCAAGAGGATGATACGAAAGAGCTCCTCGTCGAACTTTGCCTGTCTGTTCCTGCGCGTCTCAACTTCCTCCTGCCGCACATCCCATTGCTCATGAAACCGCTGGTCCAGGCGCTGAACGGCTCGCCGGAACTGGTGCACATGGGCCTGAAGAAACTTGAAAACTGGGTGGAGAGTCTGCAGCCAGGTTTCCTCGATCCGCTGCTGCAAGGCGTCAAAGATGATCTCATGCCGGCACTCTACAAGCAGATGCAGTCGGGCAACACCAACTTTTCGTTGGCCGCAATTCGCATCCTCGGGAAGCTGGGTGGCCGCAACCGGCGCCTTCTGCGCGATCAGGCGCAACTCGAAGCGCGTCCGTTCGGGGACGATGGTCTGAAACTCACTGTGCAGCTCGCCAAGGCAGTTGGTGGCGTTGCACCCGTACGGCTTCCGCTTGATGACGCCGTCAAGCAAGCGTGCCTGATCCTTGAGAAGCCCAACAGTGACATCTATTTCAAGAAGCAGGCGGTCCAGCTTATCAAGGCGACGCTTGGCTGCCTTCTTCTGCCGCTCAAGCTAAAGCATGGCGGCGATGTTGAGATGGGCGGCGTTGCCCCGACGCTCGCCGACGATCTTGCGGCGGCGGAGAGCGGCGACGGGGCACTGGGCGCGCAGGAGCTTGCGGCGAAGCAGGGGCTCGCTCTGCAGGCCACGTGCCGTAAGGTGATTGCGGCGCTCCTGCTCGCGTCGGCGCACCCGGATCTGGCAGACGAGGTGGAGGGCGTAACCAACGGCGTGTGCCGCTACTTTGCCGTCGCCGCCGCGCTGTGCGCGCCGCCTGGAGAGGGCGCCCCGCGCCCCGTACACTCCTCGGAGGTGCTGTTGGACGTGGCGATCGAGTCGCTCTGCCAGGAGCAAAAGCCGCGTGGCGAGAGCAAATACCCCACGCTGTGCACCATCCCGGCGCTGCAGCTCTTCCTCGACTTCCTCACGGAGCTCGCGCCGGCCGAGGAGCTCGCGAAACTGCCGGTCTTCGACAACATCACGCGCATGCTCTGCCACCTCTGCTACCAGCGCCCGTGGTGGCAGAAGGTCGCTGGCAGCGTCGGGCTGCAGATCCTGATCCAGCGTATGCCGGTGCCGTGTCTCCTCGCAGTCGAGATCTCCGTGACGCGCGCCCTCGTCGCGATCTGGCGCGACTCGGCCACCGACGAGGTTGCCCTCACGTCTGAGAAGGCATACGCAACTATCGCCGCCATGCTGCACCGCTGCCACGGCGACGCCGCGCGGCCCATGGCGGTGGACGGCGCGGCCAAGGAGGCGCCGAAGCCTGCGGCGGGCGGCGCGGCCGGCAAGAAAGAGGCGGACAAGGACAAGGAGAAGAAGGAGGAGCCCAAGGACCCCGAGGAGGTTGCGTTCAAAGAGGTGGTCGGCTTCCTATCGCAGGAGCTCGTCGGGGGGCACACGACGGTGCGCGGCAACGTGCAGAAGCTGCTCGGGGAGCTCGCACAGCTCACCGGGCGGAACGTGGCGGACCTCCTCGAGCCGTTTCGCTCCTCCATTTCACAGCAGGTCTTCAAGCGCCGCCTCACGCAGTTTCCTGTCCCGGTCCAGATCGGGCACCTCGACGGCCTCACTTACTGCCTCTCGCTCAAGCCAGCCTTTCTCGCCAACGACACGCAGCTCATTCAGTTCCTGCAAGACGCGCACCAAGTGGCCGAGATGGAGGACCAGGTGCGCCCGCCCCGCCCCCGCTAGTCCACTGATCCTAGCCGTGTAGCGGGCGCGGGGCGCAGCTGCCGGCTCTGCTGGCCTCGCCCCAAGTCGCCCACTAACCGCGCCGAATCCTGAAGTCTGCGGGGCTGTCTTCGCCTTACCTAGGTCGTCATGCGGCAACAGGATGGCGGCCTTGCGGCGCAGTTCAACCTGCTGCGCACGCACTGCGTGCAGCTTCTCCGGACCGCGATGGCCTCGCCGGAGGTGGCGCTCTCCACGCACAACCAGGAGCTGCGGAACCATATCATCCTCATGTTCTTCAAGGTGATCACCAAGGGGCACCACGACGCCGTGATCGCCGCGCGCGAGGGCCTCGCCGAGGTGCTGCAGACGCAGCGCGGCAAGGCGCCCTTCAAGGACCTCCTGCAGTCGAGCCTCCGCCCAGTGCTCGTCAACCTCGCCGACTACCGCAAGCTGAACGTGCCGCTGCTCGACGGGCTCTCGCGCCTCCTCGAGCTGCTCTCGTCCTGGTTCAACGTCACGCTCGGCGAGAAGCTGCTCGATTACCTGCAGAAGTGGGCGGAGCCCGACAAGGTGCAGCCGGGGCAGCAGCCCAAGAAAGCGGCCGACGAGCCCAAGATCCCCGCGGCGATCATCCAGCTCTTCCACCTGCTCCCGCCCGCGCCGGAGAAGTTCATGGAGAAGCTCGCGCGGCTTACGATCGAGCTGGAGCAGAAGCTCCCATCCTCGGGCGACTTCTCGCAGGTCCGCTCGCCGTACCGCGCGCCGCTAACCAAATTCCTCAACCGCTTCCCGTCCGAGGCACTCGACTTCTTCTATGAGCGCCTGCGCGAGCCCCAGTACTGCAAGCTCTTCCAGCACATCCTGCGCTCCGAGGCGGCCTCGCCGCTCCGCGACGAGGTGCGGCGCTCAGTGAGCAAGCTGCTGTCCGCCACCTTCCTGGTCGACCAGGCGAACCCGCACTACCACGAGCTGCGCTTCCAGGGCGTTTCGATCGTGCGCACCATCTGCAAGTACTTTCCCGAGTGGCTCAAGGAGTCGCCCGAGGTGCTGCAGCACCTGCAGACCCTCTGGCTCTCCCAGGAGCGCCTCTCGCGGCTGCAGAAGGAGGAGGAGCTCGAGCTGGAACACCTTCTCGAGAGCAAGAAGCTCGTCAAGTGCCTCCTTTCGTACGCGCGGTGCAACACAAACGACCACGAGGTGCTGTTCAACATGCTCACCATTTTCACGGTGCGCTCCGCCGTCGACTACTCCTTCCTGAAGCAGTTCTACACCCATGAGGTGGCCAATGGCTACACGCGCCAGCAGAAGAAGGTGATGCTCGTTCACATGATCAACAAGTGCAAGGACCCAAATGTGCCGCAAGAGCTAAAAGTGCAGGCCCTGCAGCTGCTTGTTATCCCCACACTTACCTCGACTCTCTCAAAGCCCGGCGAGGAGTCCGTGCTCGACGGTGAAACCATCGAGACTATTGTACAGAAACTGCTCGACCCCGGCGATGAGATTCTGCAGCGCTATGACGAGGCTCTGCACATTGAGCTGCTCCAGCTCGCCACGCTGCTCATCCGCCATCTCAAGAACCAGCTCGTCACCCACCGCAAGGAGCTGATCAAGTTTGCGTGGGACCGCCTAAAGCGTGACGAGACGACGTCCAAGCAGTGGGCGTACGTGAACGTGTGCCGCTTCATCGAGGCGTACGACGCGCCGCACAAGATCATCCTGCAGGTGTACGTCGCGCTGCTGCGCGCGTTCCAGCCGGAGCAGCGCCCGCTCCTCAAGCAGGCGCTCGACATCCTCACGCCTGCGCTCCCGAAGCGGCTCCCGCCGCAGGAGCACAAGTACCCGATCTGGATCCGCTACACCAAGAAGATCATCGTGGAGGAGGGCCACTCGCTCCCGCACCTGATCCACATCTGGCACTTCCTCGTGCGGCACTCGGACCTCTTCTACTCGTCGCGCGCGCAGTTTGTGCCGCAGATGGTGAACTCGCTCAACCGCATCGGGATGGCCACCTCGTGCCTCGTAGAGAACCGCAAGCTCGCGATCGACCTCGCGGATCTGGTGATGACGTGGGATGCACGCCGCATCGAAGCCGCCAAGAACGACGCGGGCGGCAAGGTCAAGGACGAAGAGAACAAAGACGTTGTTGTGAAGATGGAGGTCGAGGGCGATCAGAAGGCGGAGGGCGGTGCTGCGGTGGCGGCTGCCGGCGATGATAAGAAGCGGGCGCAGCCGGACGAGGGCGCAGAGGATGGTGCTCCTACCAAGAAGGCCAAGACAGAGGCCGGCGCGGTCGCGACAGCGACTGCCCCGGGCAGCGCGCCGGCTACCGGCGTGCCGGCGGGCGGGGCGTCGGGCGAGGCGGGCGCCGCGGCGGCGGCGCAGGGGGATGACGACTACCAGCCGAACCCGACGATGATTGAGATGGTCGTCAACTTCCTGATGCGTGTGGCGCTTATAGCGGCGGAGCCCAAGGACACCCAGCACCTCAGCGAGCGTTGCGTGAAGCTCCTCGACCGCGCGCTTGAGATCTGGCCGACTGCCTTGCTCAAGTTCCAGTACTTTGAAAAGGTCATGGAGAAGAGCGAGAACGGGCACCCATGCAACCTGTACACGGGTGTTGAAATCATCAACGTGCTGCTTGACCGTAAGCTCTCCGCGCTGGTTGCGAGCAACTCTTCGGCGATCAAGGCGCTTCTCAAGAGCTGCTTGCACTCCGACAATGCGCGTGTAATCAATTCGCTCTGTGATATGGTAACGAAGTACTTGGCGCTAATGCCGCCCGGCGAGTATCAGGCCACGACTACTTTTCTGGACTGGCTCAAGGAAGCGATCGACAGGGGGCTCAGGCACGCGTTGAGTCCGCAGCAGCTGACCAAGGGGGAGCGCGCGGGGGTGCACAACGCGTGCCGTCTGCTGCAGGCGCTCCAGGACACGCGCTCGGATATGGTCGACAGCAACGCCCAGAACCTTGTCAAAATCGTGCAGCGCTTCGTCAAGGAGCACAGCGCCATGCTCATGCAGCAAGCGCGCAGCGGGCGGCAGGGCGAGCAGCAGGTTGATCCTGAGCAGCAGGAGGTGGTGGTGCGCGTGCTGATCATGAGCATCAAGCTGCTTTCGACGCGCCTGAATGGGCTTGGCGACAGCCGCAAAAATTTCCTGATGGCGATCACCCAGCTGGTCGAACGCTCGATCCAGATCGAACGCCAGAGCGACTCCCAGGTGCTCAACGAAGTCGCTAAGATTGTCGGACAGTGGGTCTCGGACAAGAACTCGGGGCTGAAGCCCAACGAAAAGAACAACTTCGTGCAGCGCATGATGCAGTTCGAGCACGTCGTCCGGAACCTAGAGCCGTACAACATCTTCTTGCAGATGGTCTACGATCTGATGTCCGATCCGAACCCGCCTGAAGACCAAAGTCACCAGGATTTTATGAAGAAAATCCAGAAGGCATGCATGATCGGGCTGCGCTGCCGCGACCCAACCATGCGCAAGAACTTTTTCAGGAACTTCGAGAGCAAAATTCAGAGATCAGTTTCACAGCGCCTCATGCACATCATCAATGGGCAGGAATGGGACGCAATTGGCGACTCGTACTGGTTGAAGCACGCTGTGGAACTCATCCTTGCGGTCTCAAACAAGTCTGTGAAGCTCAGCGAAGGACAGGCCTCAACGTGTGCAAAGGACGCAAAGGCTGCCGGGCTCCCCCCCAGAGTCCTTGCTGTGCTTGAGGAAAACGACGCATTCCTCACCGATACATTCAACACGACCGCCGGTGCGCTTGTGGACCCCCTCTGCGAGCTCATGCATCAGTCTAACCCGCTGGCACACACCTTGTGGGTGGAGATCTTCCCTGACGCTTGGGCTTCGCTTTCGGCGGACGAGAAGCAGCAGCTCACGAAGCCCCTGGGCATGCTGATTGCGCGCGACTGCAACAAGTACCAGGAGCTCCGCCGCCCCAACGTGGTGCAGGGCATGCTGGAGGGGGTCCACCGCTGCAGACCCGTGCCGCAGATCTCCGCGCCGATCCTGCGCTTTGCGGGCCGCACCTTCAATGCGTGGCACTCTGCGCTGTCGATTCTCGAGGATCAGGTGACGACGTTGCAGTACGCGTCGGACGGTCGCAAGGACGAGCCCGAGGAGGTGGTGGACGCGCTCACGGACCTCTACAAGCGCCTCGGCGAGCAGGACGTCATGTATGGGCTGTGGTGCCGGCAGAGCTCCGTCATCGACAGCAAGATCGCGATCTCGTATCTCCAGTTCGGGCAGTGGCAGCGCGCTCAGGACACGCTGATCAGCGTGATGAGCAAAGCGCAGCAGCCAGGGGGGCTGAGCAATGCGGTCACCAGGGCAGAGAAGATGGTTTGGGAGGAGCAGTGGGTGCAATGCTGCCGCCATCTGAGCCAGTGGCAGGAGCTGTCGCACTACGCTCGCGAAGTGAACCAGTTCGACCTGCAGCTCGAGTGCCACTGGAAAAATGGGGAGTGGGATAACCTGCAGAAGCTGCTCCGCGACGAAATGCCGAGCGACCCGACGCAGACGAAGATCTACGACATCTACATGGCGCTGCAGGACAACCGTCTCCAGGAGGCCGACAAGTGCTGCCAGGAGGCGTTCACGCATTCCCTCAGGTCGTGGTGCCACCTACCGGAGGTTGCTGTGCAGGCGTACATTCCGCTCATGCAGACTTTCCACCAGCTTGTCGAGCTGCATGAGTCTGCACTGCTTCTTGACGAGGTGCACAAGAGTTTGCGGCTCAACACTGTGCCCGACCTCAAAAACACCGTGAATGCGTGGCGCGAGCGCCTACCAAACAAGTGGGACGACATCACGGTCTGGCATGAGCTGCTCACGTGGCGCGTGTATGTCTTTGACATGTTCAGCAAGAGCCAGCAGCAGCAGCACGACATCAAGAACGCGCTGCACGTCCTCGGGCAGCACGAAGAGGCTTGGACGCTCATCAAATTTGCTGAGTCTGCCCGGAAGCAGGCGCTCCCGCAGCTCACGCTTGCGACGCTTTCCAAGATGGCGCCGCTGATGCCGCAGGATGCCCAGAACGCCTTCTCCAAGATGAAGGAGGAGGCGCTCTCGCGGCTCCTCCTCGGGTCGTCGCAGGAGCTGGTGCAGGGCTTCAACCAGATTTCCAAGGCGAATCTGGACTACTTCAACAACTACCCTGCGCAAAAAGCCGAGCTGCTACGCATCAAGGGCGATTTCTACTCGCGGATCAGCGACCCGCGCTCGCCGGGGTTCGCCAAGGTCGACGAGGCGCACCAGACGTTCGGGACGGCGCTCGGGACGTGCGAGACGTTTGGCAAGGGCTGGGTCACGTGGGGCGTGCTGTGGGACCAGCTGCTCTCGCGCCAGGCTGCGAAGGGCGGCAACACGCCGGCCGACATCCAGCAGCGGAACCAGTACGCCGAATACACGGTGACGTGCCTGCTGCAGGGGGTGCGGCACGGGAGTGACCGCGCACGCATGCTGCTCGCCAAGGTGCTCTGGATCATGGACGCGCACGACGACAACCCCGCGGTGGGTGCGGAGTTCGACAAGCACGTCGAGCTCGTCCCCTCATGGAACTGGATCGCGTGGATCCCGCTGCTGCTCGGCGCGCTCTCGCGCCCCCAGGCGAACCGCTACCGCAAGCTTCTCACGAAGCTCGCCGCGGACTTCCCCCAGGCGCTGTACTGCCCGCTCCGACGCTTCCTCATCGAGAAGCAGGGGCAGAGCCGCGCGGCCGAGGGCGACGCGCCCGCCGGCGCTGCACCCGCCGCCGGCGGAACGCCGACGCCGCGCGCCGGCGCCGCCCCGGGCGCACCGGCCCCTGTTGCGGCTCCCGGCGCGCCTGCTGCTGCGCCTTCTGTGCCTGCGGCTGCCGCCGCTGCGCCAGTCGGTGCTGCAGCTCCGAGCGCTGCAGCGGCCCCTGCGGCTGCCGCCCCGGCTGCAGCCCCTGCGGCCGCCGCTCCCGCCGCCGCCGCACCC
>ENA-UOXV01004341-UOXV01004341.1-marine-metagenome-genome-assembly--contig:-NODE-4341-length-16362-cov-13.302508_pt1 | contig 16362 bp, 10 predicted proteins | sample MGYA00238165_ERZ766961 | MGnify/ENA primary metagenome ERZ766961 (study PRJEB28924, sample SAMN03173240) | marine metagenome | biome: Marine; feature: Water; material: Subsurface seawater | place: North... | reverse complement strand
GGATGCAATTTATAATCACTAATTTTTATTAAACTGTAATATGAAATTGTAAAAACCCGACCAAGAGGATGTCTTCCTACATCGCCAAAAGTTTTAACCTGCTCTAAATATAGACTTGAAAGACCTGTTAAATCTTTTAAGACTCTTTGAACAGATTCTTGTATTCCTTCAGTTGCTTGTATTAAATCTCCTGGAATAGCCCATTGATTTATAAATGGTTGCTCTCCCCTTTTTATTAAAAGCACCTTTAAATCTACAGTATCGTATCCAAAAATCACACAATCTACAGAAACGGAATAATTAAAATTAGTTTTTGAATCCATCTTACATTTTTATCAAGACCTTAAAAATTTGAAATATTATTTAGAACATTAGGACACAAACTTAAAAAAGATAATTTCAGTACTACTTTTTACAATAAAGAATTAATTGTAAAGTAGTTTGCTTAAACTAGGAATAGCAGAAAAATAGATTAAATCATTTCTATTATTGAAATACGCGCACATAATCAACATACATCGACTGCGGAAAATCTGTAGTTCCATCAGGATTTCCCGGCCAATTTCCACCAACTGCAACATTAAATATTAAAAAGAAATTTTGATGAAACTCATTTAATTGAGTAGGAGTAATATCAGCAATATGGTATTGAATATCATCCCTTAAGAATTCAATAGAACTTGAATTCCAAATTATTGAAAAGACATGAAACTCATCGGCAAAAATACCGCTATTTAGTGAATTATTCCCCCCATAAGATGCATAAGAACCGTTATCATCCCAGTGCAATGTGCCATAAATAGTTTTATCATTTGAGCCACCACCACCGATCAGTTCCATTATATCAATTTCACCACAATATGGCCAACTGACCGAACTAATATCATCGCCAAGCATCCAAAGAGCAGGCCATATTCCCTTTCCATAAGGCAGTTTTGCACGAACATCAACTCTACCGTATTGAAAAGATTTTAATCCTTGGGTCTTAATTCTTGCTGATGTATAATTATTACTATTTACAATTTCCTCTTGCGCAGTTATAACTAACAATCCCTGATCAACAACTGCGTTATTTTGTCGATAATATTGCAGTTCATTATTACCCCAACCCCAATCTCCTGTTCCTAAATCATAGGTCCAGTCAGAAGAAAGCGCTGTTCCTTCAAATTCATCACTCCATACTAATGTGAAGCCAGGGTAGCTTAACGGTGTTGTATATCCATCAGAAATTGGTGTTTGCCCTTCTAAATCAATACTAATACTCTTTGATTCATCAATATAATCGGCATAAGTAGTATGAGCTTTAATTACAATCGAATAAGTTCCGCTTGCAGAAAAACTATGACTCGCAATACCGTCTGGAGATTCAAATTCTATATCATTCGAATTTTCAAAAAATGTTATAGTGTAAAAATTAGCGTTAGTTGCTGATGCTTCAACTTGAACTAAACCATTATCAAGAATGTCAATTATAACTTCAAGGTTAGTTGGGAGAACAGCTTCAGGTTGCGGTTCAGGTTTACGGCAAGAAATAATTAATAAGCCAAGAATTGACAAAGCAGAGCATAATATATTTGAATTAATTTTATGTAACATAAAATATGTATTAAAAACTAACATGGCCCACAGGAAGCCCAGCAAACTGTATTAATTATTGTGTCATTAACAGGAATAACTAAATATCTATTTGTATACGTGTTTGATCCATCAATAGTTGTTTGAACACAATTTAAAGATGGATCAAGAGTCTCTTGTATAGTCCAAAAATCAGCAGAAAACTTATATTCAACTGTGTCACCAGGTTGATATGTACTACTCGAAAACTCAATAGTTGTCTCCCAAATATTGTCAGTATCGTCATCGCTCAATGGATTACAATCACCACACCAATTATTAAATTCCCCATTAATTTCAGGTGTCGTAAACGCATCAGGCACTTGATTCATATCTACTAAGAAAGTAACATTTGGATCCGTGGCGCCACCACCTCCTGAACCACCGTTATTATTACCACTAACAAAACCTTCAGGTATCAGTCGCAAATACCATAACAACCCCCCTGCATGGTGCTGATATTGTAACCATAATGATGTATCAGTTAGTTGAATCACTTTATAATCTGCTACCCCAGACCAAAATCCAATAAAAGATGAACCAGAAACTGAAAGCATTGTGTCCTCATCTTCCGTCAATGTCCAGATTTCGTCTATTTGATCTGAATAAGGAGCAGTAAAATCGCCTAAATTTTCGAATGAACCTGGAAAATCAGCGGCTAATTCGTTGCTTACGTATACATCGCCATTAGTGATCATATCAAATTTAAAATTGTCTAAATGAAAAACATATCTATCATTATATAACCCACAACCATTTTTATCACCGGGACCAGCTGCCCACCATTCAGGAAAATTACCCAGCGATCCTATAGGGTCAGGTCCAACTCCAAAATGAGTAGAGTTAGCGGAATCCAATACCCAAGTTTTAAATCCATCGCCAGTGCTGCCTCCAGTAAGCATTATTAATAAAGGCGAGTTTAGTAGAGATAAATCTGTTTCTTCAATCACAATTTCTTGTGACGAAGAAACACTCCCTCCTGGAGCGTAAATGGAAAGAGTAACAATATAGGTACCAGCATTTGGAAAAGTAGCAGAAATATTAGTACCCGTTCCTATTGCTCCATTGCCAAAATCCCATTTAGCAATAACCCCAGCAGTACTGGCGGTAAATTCAATAATGTTGTCGTTTGCTACAGAGGGAGAATATGTGAATGCCGCATCAGATTCAGTAGGCGGTTCAGGTAATTGCAAATCTTTTTTATTACAAGCATAAAATAACAATGTAATAGCTGTAATAAATACTAACCAATAAAATTTCATATTCTATAATTTAAAATTTAATAACCAATATTTTGGTCCCAATTACCTCCAGCAAGATCAATCTCAACCTGTGGTATGGGAAATACTTCATGTTTATTTTCTTCAAAGTTAACTATCATTTCTTTAGCCTTTCCCGTTCTAACCAAGTCGAAAAATCTAAGTCCTTCGCATGAAAGCTCTAATCGTCTCTCTTTCCAAATATCCTCTGTAAGTTGATTTCCAGAGCTTGATAACGGGTTCATATTAACCCTATCTCTAACTTGGTTAACGTAATCTAATGCTAACGCATCATTAGGAGATGCTTTTCTGTTGTGTGCCTCTGCCGCCATTAGTAAAACATCAGCATAACGAATTACCCTGTAATTTACAGGACTTGTTAAATCGTTGTCAGGAAGTCCAATTTCTCCAACTCTTTTAATGTATTTGTTATTATAGTAACCTGTATGTCCGCCAGCTCCTATCGCATAAGTTATGTCTTCAGCATTTACTTGAGATGCAATAAATGCATCTAAATCTAGAATTGTGGCTTCCCGCCTTGGGTCACTTGATGAGAAAACATCGTACAATTCTTGTGTAGGAAGATTGTAACTATTTCCATCGCCATAAACTGGACCACTGTATTGTCTAATACCTTGAAATCCTGGAGCAGCATTTCCTTCTAGGCAATGTAAGCATCCATAACTTCCGCCTTCAAGTCCTGAGTATTGCACGTCAAATACAGTTTCACTATTATTTTCACTTGAAACAAAAAACAAATTAGAAAAGTCTGGTGCCAAAGCATATTGACCTTCGGTAATTACCTGATCGAAAATTTCTGCAGATTCTGTGAATTTATCATGATAGAGGTAAACCTTTCCAAGAAGAGCTAATGCTGCTCCTTTATCTACCCTTCCTTTAATTTCAGCGAACCAATCAAGCGCAGTTATGGCTTCGCTAAGGTCCTTTTCAATCTGAAGATAAACATCTTCTTCAGAATTCCTTTCAGTTTCATTTACTTCGTCAACCCCTAAACGAACATCAAGGACTAGCGGAACCCCTCCAAAATATTTCACCAATTCAAAATAATAATAGGCTCGAAGAAATTTTGTTTCTGCAATTATTTTGTCTTTGCCCTCAAAATCTATATTGTCCTTATTTTCTAAAATATAATTTGTTCTTGCTATACCTGCATAGTTCCATCTAAAAACATTTCGCAGTTCTGTATTGACCGCTCCATGGGTCATATTATCAATTTGATGTAAACCTTCTGTATCATTAACACTTTCGCCACCTGCGATTGAATTATCAGAAGCTATTTCTCCAATCCAGATTGTTATAAATGAAGTTTGTAACAGATCGTATGCACCGATAAGAGCCATTTCATAATCTTTAGGGTTTTCGAAATAATTTTCTGCATCTTGAGTATATGGAGGGTCAAGCTCTAGAAACTTTTTGCAACCACTAATAGAAATTATTGCCAGGAATAATATTGTGAAGCATTTAATTTTGGAACTATTCATAACTTAAAGTTTTATTGTTAATCCACCCATAATTGTTTTAGCTTGCGGGTAAAATCCGTAATCTACACCTGCTGATAAAGTTCCAGCGGTAGCACCGATATCAGGATCATAACCACTATACCTAGTAAATGTTAACCAGTTATTGGCTGAGACATAAATTCTCAGTGATTCTGTTTTAAAATATTTAGCTACTTTTTTAGGAACAGTATAGCCCAATTGAACGTTTCGTAATCTTACAAAAGAACCGTTTTCAACATAATAATCTGAAAAAACATTGTTTCTAGTTGCACCTGTTGTTTGGAGAGGATTCATATTTGTAGAATTTGCTCCAGTCCACCTTCCAATAACATAATTCATTTGATTAGCATAAGGTTGCTGCCTCTCGAAATTGCGAATTATTTCTTGACCAAGAGCAGCATATACATTAGCCGATAATCCAAATCCTTTATAGTCAAGGCCAAAAACTAAACCAAGAATAAAGTCGGGAATTGGGGACCCAATTATTGTTTTATCAGAATCATCACTAAAATTAATTTCACCATCACCATTTTGATCTACAAATTTAAAGTCACCAGGTTGCGCCCCATCTTGAATTAGTATTGCATTATCTATTTCTTCCTGTGTTTGAAAAATTCCATCCGTTTCATATCCATGAAAATACCCGATAGGGAACCCTTCTTCAAATCTAGTTGCGACATTTCCACCTACACCGAAATATGCTCCTGGTAAAAAATCAACTCCTTCAGGAACACTTGTAACCTTATTAGCTAACGTTGTAAAATTAAAATTAACATTTGTTCGCAAATCATTTCTCATATCTGACGCATAACCGAACTCGAACTCGAAGCCTTTGTTTGAAACATCTCCCGCATTAATTATTGGAGATGAGCCACCAGGCCCATACGACCCTATTATTCCAGAGACATCAGGCTGAAACAAAAGATTATAGGTGTTTTTTATAAAGTAGTTAGCAGTTATGTTAACCCGATCAAACAAAGCTAAATCGATACCAGTATTATACTGGCGAGTAGTTTCCCATTTAAGATCTGGATTGGCAGCTCTTCCAATAGCCACTCCTGTTGTTATAATATCGTCAAAAACATAAACACCCTCACCATTTAACGAAGCTCTATTAGCAAAGTTTGCAATTTGATCATTTCCAGAGATACCGTAACTCATTCTGAGTTTCATAAACTCAATTGGCTTTATATTAAAAAAATCTTCTTCTGAAATTAACCAAGCCCCTGAAACCGTTGGAAAATATCCAAACCTATTGTTGTCACCAAATTTACTTGAACCATCTCGTCTTAATATTCCTGAAATTAGATATTTATCTTTGAAGCCGTATTCTAATCGCAGAAACGTAGATAGTAACCTTTCTTCAAATTCATAAGAACCTGTATTATTTAAAAAACCCCCAGGAGCTATATTAGCAGAGATATCAGCGTATGTTACATCGTTATTGGGTATATTAAAAGCAGTGCCATTCAAAACATCTCCTTTTCTTTTGAAAACAGATCCACCTAGTGTACCTTTAAATTTGTGCACTAGATTAAAAATATGATCGTAATTTAAAAAACCTTCGTAAGCTAAATCAAGATAAGTTGCTCTTTGTTCGAAGACACTTGCTCCACGCTCAATAAAAACACTATCAGCAATTTCGACTAAGGAAGGGTCTAAATCAGAATTAATTGCAGAGTTTTGAGCTTTGCCTGGACCGTACCAAACTAATGGGCCAAATGATTTATTATCTACCAATGCGTAATTATAATTAAGGCGGTTAGTAAAAGTTAATTCTTTGCTAATGTCGAAAGCAATTTCCTCCTTACCAACAAATTTATTGACACGTGCTTCATTGAATGTATTTGCTATTTGCGCAATTGGATTTATTATATCACTGACCTCTTCTAAATAGCTATAATTTCCATCTGGTGTTTTTATCGGATCAGTTGGAAATGCATTAATCGTGTTATATAATACTGAACCAATTCCATTTTCCGGTAATCCTTTTCTTCGCTCGTTAGTGTATAGAAAAACGGATGTCAATCTCATCTTTTCTGATAATGACGTGGAAACATTCATTCTGCCATTATACCTCTCGAAACTAGCTTTTTTTCCTCCAACAATTCCATCTTGAGAATAGTAAGAACCACCTATAGAATATGTAGTATTTTTTGTGCCCCCTGAGAGGCTAAGATTATGATTTTGAGTTGGGGCTGTTTGAAATACGGTATCTTGCCAATTGGTTCCTTCCCCAAGTTCTACATTAGCAAATGGGACAGGGTTACCACCATTAGCAAACATTTCATTTTTAATGATAGCATATTCTCGAGCATTGAGAAGACTTAATTTTTTTGCAGTTTGTTGTAAGCCATAGTAACTACTATACTCGAATTGAGGCTTAGCATTTTTTTTACCTTTTTTGGTCTCCACTAATATAACACCATTTGCCGCTCTAACACCGTAAATTCCAGCAGTTGCATCTTTTAAAACATTTATCGATTCAATATCAGATGGGTTAAGCGCATTTAAACCTTCAGAATCATACACAACTCCATCAACAAGAATAAGTGGGTCATTATCTCCAAATGTTGACAATCCTCTTATTCTAATACTTGATCCTCCTCCCGGTGAACCAGAATTTGTGTTTATTGAAACCCCCGCAACTTGCCCTTGAAGAGCCTGATCTACTCTTGACATATTCAGACGCTCTACATTTTCACCTCTAACTTTAGCCGTTGCACCTGTTACTTCTCGCAACGTAGTTTGGCCATAACCAACGACAACAAACTCATCTAAAATTTCTGATTTTTGTTTTAGGGTAATATTGATTACGTCTCTTCCCGCGACAAGTATTTCTTGCTCTTCAAAACCTAAAAAAGAAATAACTAATTGATTTGAATCTGCTTTATTTATTTTAATCGAATATTTTCCATCGATATCAGAAACAACTCCAATAGTAGTTCCTTTTATTGAAATATTAACACCTGGTATAGTTTGATTATTTTCATCATAAACTACACCCTTTACAGTGTTTTGAGATTGTGCAAATGTGTATGAAAACACTACTATTATTAGTAAATAAAATTTCTTTGACATCAGCTTTAGCTCTTTATTATTGAGTAGTAAAATAGTCATTTTTAATTTATCTATGTGTAAATGAAACACTAAGTTAATGAAAATATATTAATATTTGATTTTGAACTTGATAAGTTTCGTTTTATGCCTCATTTTTTACTTAATTTTTACCAATATATATTTAAATCTTAATTTTCTATCCACAGATCTAAACTAGCCAGGATCCACCAACAGAAATTACATTATCATAGGCTAAACAGTCTTTATAATTGGTTTCATTCACTCCACCAGTAGGACAAAAACTAACTTGAGGAAATACACTTGTATAAGTTTTTATAGCTTTTAAGCCCCCTGCTAGGTCAAAAGGAAATAACTTAAAGGTATTCCACCCCCTTCCAATACCACTAATAATATCTGAAGGAGTCATAACTCCAGGTAAAAAAGGAATGCTTGATTCTTCAAAGGCTTCGGCAATAGAATTTGAAACTCCTGGACTGACCATAAAATCAACTCCTAATGCTATACAATCCTTAACTTGATAAGAAGAAACAATGGTGCCCACACCAACATGAAAGCCACTAGGACGAATTTTTAATGCCGTTTCAATAACTTTATAAGCAGAAGGTGAGCGCAGTGTAAGCTCAATACAATTAATTGATTTTATCTTCAACATTTCTATGACCTTCTCAACTTCATCAATATTCGCAATGCTTACGACAGGAATAACTTCGTGCTGCGCTAAAAGATTTCTTATTCCAAATTGTTTTTCCATAATTAAAAAATTGTAGCTCCTGTATCACTTGTTGATATTATATCTCTGATTTTTGAAAAAAGTTCTCTTCCAGATCCGTAGTTGTTTGTGTTTGGAATTTCTGGCTCTCTTGACTCAACTGATTTTGAATCTAAGCATGTAAGTTCTCCAATGTGGCAGTCTAAGCGCAGCATGTCTCCATTTCTTAATTTCGCCAAGAAACCCCCTTCAATAGCCTCCGGAGAAATATGAATCGCAGCAGGCACTTTACCCGAAGCCCCAGACATACGCCCATCCGTTACTAAAGCAACTTTAAATCCATTATGCTGAAGTATGCTTAAAGTTGGAGTAAGTTTATGTAATTCAGGCATTCCTTTGGCTCTTGGGCCTTGAAATCGAATAACAGCGATAAAATCCTTATTTAATTCACCTGCTTTAAAAGCAGTTAAAAGATCATCTTGATTATTAAATACGATAGCAGGAGCTTCAATTACCCAATGTTCTTTGGCGACAGCAGAAGTTTTAATTACTCCAATTCCTAAATTACCTTTCAAAACTTTAATTCCTCCCTCTGCATCAAAAGGATTATCAGCAGGCCTTATTATTTCTTGATCTAAAGACTCATTTTTGCAGGGCTTAAAACTTAATCCAGAACTTCCTAAAATTGGTTCTTTTGTATATTTCTCTAATCCCTTACCAACAATTGTTGTAACATCACTATGCAGGAAATCATTATCTAACAAAGTTTTGATTACATATGGCATTCCGCCTGCATCGTGAAAATGATTAATGTCCGCTTTTCCATTAGGATAAACTTTAGTAATTGACGGAATGACTTTAGAAAGTTCAGAAAAATCGTCCCAAGTAACTAGTATACCAGCAGCTTTCGCTATTGCGATAATATGTATTGTAAGATTCGTAGAACCACCAGTAGCTAAAAGACCTACAATACCATTAACAATTGTTTTTTCATCAATAATTTTATAGAGAGGAATAGAATTTTCGCTATCAATATTCCTTAATAATTGTTTAACCGCCTCATCTGTAAGGGCAGCTCTTAAATCAGTGTCTGGATTAACAAAAGAAGATCCAGGAAGATGCAGACCCATTATTTCCATCAACATCTGATTACTATTGGCTGTGCCATAAAATGTACAGGTACCCGCAGAATGGTAGGCTGCTGACTCACCTTTGAGCAGCTCAGCTTTAGATATTTTTCCGGCAGCATATTGCTGTCTAATTATAGCCTTTTCATTATTTGAAATTCCCGTCTTCATCGGTCCTCCTGGAATAAAAATAGTAGGAAGATGGCCGAATTTCATAGCTCCAATTAATAGCCCTGGCACAATTTTATCACAGATACCAAGACATATTGTTCCATCAAACATATTATGTGAAAGCGCTATAGCTGTTGAGAAGGCTATTACATCTCTACTAAATAATGAAAGGTCCATTCCGTCTTGCCCTTGGGTTATCCCATCACACATTGCAGGTACACCACCAGCAAACTGAACCACAGCACCATTTAATGCCGCTACTTTTCTAATCTGATCTGGATACTTCTCATAGGGTTTATGAGCTGATAGCATATCATTATAGGCTGATACAATCGCGAGGTTTGGTTGACTGTCGCCAGATAGTTCGTTCTTATCATGAACAGAACAAGCAGCAAAAGCATGAGCTAAGTTTCCACATGAAAGTTGACTTCTTGAACGATGAGATAAGCTGGCTTCCTGCATTTGACTTAAATAAATAGAACGCGCTTCTTTACTTCTTTCAATAATGGTTTCTGTTACTTTTTTTATCGTTCTATTCATTTCATTTTCAGTTTGATGTCCAATAAAGAATTGGGTTAACTTCTTTATCATTTATTAATACATCTATTGGCAACTTTATTTTTCTGTCATCCGATGTTTCAATTATTTCTTTTTTTTCGTCCCCTGTTATATGCAAAACAATATGGTTTGCTGTTCTGAGGTAAGCCCAACTATGAGATATTCTGTCTGTCGGAATTGCTGGTGCTTTTGTAGTAATAATGGAAAAATTACTATCAATAGATAATCCTTTTGACGAAGCATTATCGTTTGGAAATAGAGATGCAAAATGGCCGTCATTACCCATCCCCAAAACAACAACATTTGGTTTAGGGATGTTAAAAGAGAACTGCCAAGCAGCAGCAACATCAGACGATATATCTTTTGGGTTTTTAAGCAAATGATAAAAAATTGGTTTTGGTCCTGATAATTTATCTAGTAAGTTATTGCAGAGCATATTAGCATTAGAAAACTCGTGATCCAATGGAACTATCCGATCGTCTACTAATCCTATACTAATATTAGACCAATCAAATGGGATTTTGACCAATTCGTTAAGCATGCCTGCCGGAGTAGTTCCGCCAGAGAAAAGAATATTAGCGTTACCGAATTTAGCAACATCGCTTTTCAAAATACCGATTAGATCTCTCGATAATTGATAATCTAGGTCTTTCGTATTATTAAACAGCAACTTCTTCATTTCCGAATGCTTTAGATTGATGCCAATAATGGCTAGGCTTTAGAACTTTATTTCCTGGACCATCAGAACCGGCTTTATATAGCTCCAATTCTTGTTCTGTTTTATCCCAATTATCAGTAATCGAATGTATCCATTCCCATGAAGCTCTTACTTCATCTTCATGCATAAAAAGTGTTTGATTGCCTCGAACTACATCAATCAATAACCTTTCGTATGCCTCAGGAAATTTCTTCGAAAAAGAACCTCCATAATCAAGCTCAAGAGAAATTGGTTTGTATCTATATCCCCCAGGACCAGGCAACTTAACCATTTGAACCAGTTCAATTCTTTCCTCTGGTTGAAGACGAATAATTAGCTTGTTTCTATCTATTTTATTTCTAGACGGAAACAAATTATGCGCCACACGTTTAAAATTTATTACTATTTCAGAATATCTAGCAGGCATTCTTTTCCCTGTTCTAAGATAAAAAGGAACTCCAGCCCAGCGCCAATTATCTATATAAGTTCTTAGTGCAACAAATGTTTCTGTGTTAGATTCATAAGTTTCAATATCTTCTTGGTATGAATTGACAAACTTAGAATCTACTTCTCCTCTTGTGTATTGTCCTTTCACTGTTAATGAAGAAATTTCATTTGCTTTATATGATCGCAAAGATTGCAGAACTTTTAACTTTTCGTTTCTAACATTATCCGCTGTGAGTGAAGAAGGTGGTTCCATTGCTACTAAACAAAGTAGCTGTAATAAGTGATTTTGAATCATATCTTTCAAAGCACCATAGCTATCGTAGAATTCTTTTCTTGACTCAACACCAATAGATTCTGCCACAGTAATTTGAACATTATCAATATTTTGTGCATTCCATGCTAATTCATATAAATGATTTGCAAAACGAAGAACCATAAGGTTTTGAACGGTTTCTTTGCCTAAATAATGATCAATTCTATATATCTGATCTTCTCTAAAATATTTACGCACTTGTTTGTTTAGCCTTTCAAATGATTTAAGATTTGATCCAAGCGGTTTTTCTAGCACTATTTTTGTAACATCATTAATTAGTTTGTTTTCGAATAAATGTTTTGATATGACATCAAAAAGTTTCGATGGAGTAGAATAATAAAAAATAGTTTGAGGATTTGAAGACGTTTCAAGCACTTTATACAGCGATTGATAATTAGAGCTGATTGTTAAATCAAGCTGCACATAACTAATCATCTTAATAAGTTCATTGAATGCGCTTTGGTCAATCTTAATTCCATATTCAAACATTTTGTCATTCATATATGCAATAAAAGACTTTGTCGTATAGTTTGATCTTGATGCGACTATAACTTTAGACTGACTTTTAATTTGACCATCTTTAATTCTATTTATTAAGGCAGGAATAATTTTACGCAACGACAAATCTCCATCCCCACCAAATATTACTAAATCAAAATTTTCTAAATCCTTTATCATATCTTATATTTTGATATTGCTTTGTTTGTCTATAGCGGCAGCATGATAATCTATTAAACCATCAATAGGACATTTAACAATTGCGTTGATCTTACACCCATACTTATCAGCTGTTTCGGTAAGAATATCTTTGTATGAAAAAGCTATAGATCCAACAAAACCTAATTGGAAAGTGCTATAATTTTTATAAGGTATAACTCTATATTTAAAAAATTTGTCAAAGCCCTCTTTAATGATATTTCTTAACTGGCTATCATGAGTTTTATCCTGAAGAAACTTAGCGAAGTTTGATAGAAAAACATTAGGGTCTTTTCCTTTGTAAGTTTGGTTAAGAATTTCCTCTTTTGTTAAGTTATACGTGCGATAAAATTCACTATTTATAGCTTCAGATAATTTATTTTCTAAAACTAATTTTAACAGTTTAATCCCTTGGTATGCTCCACTTCCCTCGTCACCAAAAACATATCCATGGGAAGGAATATTTTTCTCCACCTTTCCGGCTATCCAAGTACAAGAATTTGAACCAGTTCCTAATATACAAGCAATTCCATCTTCAAAACCCAATGTAGCCCTAGCAGAAGCTTCTAAATCATGATGAATATTTATAGTTGCGTTAGTAAAAATTTTAGCTAACCCATTTTTAACTATAATATTCTTATCCTCAGCAGAACATCCAGCACCATAATAATGTATGTGTGTGATTTTGGTCATTGGAACTTTTGCTTTCTCAAATGGCGTTAGCAATTTGCTATAAATAAAGTCAGCCGATTGAAAATAGGGATTAAACCCAATGGTTACTATCTTATCCATAACGACTCCATCTTCACTCAAAATAATCCAGTCTGCCTTTGTTGAGCCACTATCAGCTATTAATTGATACATACTTAATTCTTTAATTTACAGGGAACGTTCCCACTTCTTGTATTTCCTTTAAATCTCTATTGTTGCAGTTCTTGTTGTTTTTAGCCAAGTGCAACTAATCTATTAGCTTATCGCTCGTAAACCTTTACTGAAGAACTATTTTATCAGCTTCAATGAAGCTCAATATTGGCTGATAAATCTTTAATGGTTATCAGGAATTGCCCCGGCTCAACTACCCATTGAGAATTATTGGCAACAAAAGATAATTCTTGCACTTTTATTTTAAATTCAACTGTTTTGGTTTCTCCCGCTTGTATTAATACTTTATCAAATGCCCTAAGACGTTTAACGCTCGGGGTAATTGAGGCAACTAGGTCAGAAATATATACTTGCACAATTTCCTTGCCCGATACTGATGAATTATTAGAGACATCAACTGAGCATTTAATTACATCATTTATGCTATATGATTGCTTATCAATTTTTAGGTTTGCATAATCGAATTTTGAGTAGCTTAATCCAAATCCAAATTCCCATTGGGGGTTAAATGCATTTTCACCAAAATCCTTATCCAATTTCTCAGTGTGTTTATGATCATATAAGACTATTGAGCCTGTATGTCTTGGGTAAGTAAAAGGCAGTTTTCCCGAGGGGTTAACATCTCCAAACAACACTTGAGCTAATGCTGTGCCGCCAAAATCTCCTGGCAAATAACACTGAACAATACCCGAAATCAAAGGTTCTATATCACTAAGTATTCTTGGACGATTGAGCACCATAACAAGCACTATAGGCTTCCCTAATTTCGAAAGTTCATTAACTAATTCTTTTTGAGCCATAGAGACACTAAGGTCCTCAATATCTCCTGGCTTTTCTGTACAAGGCACCTCCCCAATGCAAGCAACTATAATGTCAGCCTGCGCGGCTTTGGAAAGCGTTTCTTGAAGATTTTTTACCTCGTTTAAATTAGCGCCTTGAGAATAGGTTATTTTTTCGTTTGATAGCTCTTGTATGCTTTCAAAAATAGTCTTTACCCCTTTTGTGTTGTATGCGGTATCAACCCCTTGCCAAGTATGTGTCCATGCACCATTTAAAATATTTAGAGAATTACCAGCTGGCCCACAAACTAAAATCTTTTGATTCTTACTTAATGGAAGTATTTGGTTATCATTTTTAAGTAGAGTTATTGATTCTTGAGCTGTATTTAATGCTATTTGCTTGTGTTTCTGAGAACCAAAATCATTATAGATATCAAAATTAGGAATTGGATTATCCAGAATTCCGAGTTGTTGTTTTACATATAGTATTCTTCGGCACGATTCATTTAATCTACTTTCGGGAACTTCACCTTGCTTCACTAGATCAATAAGGGCACGATTGAACGAATAATCATTGGGAGTCATACTCATATCTATTCCGGCCATAACTGAAATTTTAACGGCTTCACGCATATCTTTCGCAACTCTATGTACCTTATACAGTTTTATAATATCTTCCCAATCAGTTACCGCTAATCCCTTAAACCCTAATTCATTTCTCAATAAGTTAGTTAAAATGTTGCGGTTTGCATGCACAGGAACGCCATTTATTTCTCCAGAATTAATCATAACGGTTAGTGCGCTATTGTCAATAGCTTCTTGGAAAGTAGGTAAAAAATATTCTCTTAGCTGAGTCTCTGCTATCCAGGCAGGGGTCCGGTCTTTTCCAGATAATGGCATACTATAGCCTAAAAAATGCTTCATACATGCGGCCACTTTTTGGTCATCCGGCTGCTCTCCTCCCTGATAACCATTTATAGCTGCTTTAGTCATGGTTTTAGCTAAATAAACATCTTCTCCGTAAGTTTCAAAAAATCTTGACCATAGTGGTTGTCTTCCTAGATCAAGAACGGGGGAGAAATTCCACGGAATGCCCGATGCGCGGCACTCATAGGCAGTAACTGCTGCTGCTTGATTAACTAAATTTGGATTCCAAGTTGCAGCCTGACCAATTTGTTGCGGAAATAAAGTTGCCCCAACTGTATAGTTAACTCCGTGAATTGCGTCAATTCCATAAATTATCGGGATATTGTTCCCTTCTGTAGTCGCCTTTTGTTGAATTTTACTAATTATTTTTGCCCATTGCTCCCTGGTATAAGTGTGGCCACCAACATTAAGTACCGAACCAATGTAATAATGATTTATCGCAGAATCAAGTTTATTTTCATCAAGCTCGTTAGGCTCCAATAACTTATAAAGCTGACCCTTTGATATGACATCAATATTTATTTGTGTCATTTGCCCTACTTTTTCTTCTATCGACATTTTAGAAATAATATCTTCTATTTTTTCACCATAATCAAATTGCACTGCTCCATTATGTTGAATTTGATTTTGTTCGCTATCCTTGCAAGAGTTGAGAACCATTAGAGATAGAAGAACTGCAATTGATATAAAAAAACTTGTTTTATTCATCTTACCAAAAAATTGAATATAGTGCCACTAACATAAGAATTACAGCAAAAGATATGACATTAAAAATTGGTGAAGTTTTAAATAAGCTTTTATTTATATTAACTCCTTTTTTGTCATCTTCTCCATTGTTATTAAAATGAGAAACTACTAGCATAAATAATACTGTTAAAAGAAAAGTTATTCCCATTTGATGCATAAATGGCAAATCAGGAAAGATCAACATTGTGCTCCAACCCTTTGGAGCTATTTTAAAAAATAATGCTATTGGAATAGAAACAAAAGCGCCCAATACTGCAGATTTTGCGCTTGTCTTTTTCCAAAATAATCCTAAAATAAAAATAGCTAATATACCTGGGCTAACAACTCCCGTCCATTCTTGTATAAATTGAAATGCTTGATCAATACCACCTAAAACTGGAGCAATAAATATTGCTATCACTAAAGCAATAATACCCGAAAGCCGACCTACCCTTACCAATTGTTTTTCAGAAGCAGCATTGTTCATCAAAGGCTTGTAAATGTCCATTGTAAATATTGTTGAAGTACTATTTAGCATGGAGGCTAATGAGGAAACTATTGCCGCAGCAAGTGCAGCCAATATCAACCCCTTAACTCCTGATGGAATGAATGTAGCAATTAACCAAGGATAAGCTTTATCGTTCATTATTGTTCCATTAGCGTTTGTAAATTGTGCTGCTATTTCTGGGCTTTCTTGATACATTACAAAAGCTATAATACCTGGAATAACAACAATTAACGGTATTATCATTTTCAAAACTGCTGCAAAAACTATCCCTTTTTGAGCTTCACCCAAACTTTTTGCAGCTAAGGTTCTTTGAATAATATATTGATTGAATCCCCAATAGTAAATGTT
>ENA-UOXV01004340-UOXV01004340.1-marine-metagenome-genome-assembly--contig:-NODE-4340-length-16363-cov-8.002391_pt1 | contig 16363 bp, 16 predicted proteins | sample MGYA00238165_ERZ766961 | MGnify/ENA primary metagenome ERZ766961 (study PRJEB28924, sample SAMN03173240) | marine metagenome | biome: Marine; feature: Water; material: Subsurface seawater | place: North... | reverse complement strand
ATGATCAACAAGCTTTGATGCGTCAATACCCTGTCATTAAGCAGATATGTGATAGCATGATTGAGCTTGGTTGGGGTCCTTATCAAAATGATCATGAGGATGCTAATGGTCAATTTGAAATGAACTGGGATTATGATGATGCTCTAAAAACTGCTGATCGCCAAGTATTTTTTAAATTTATGGTTAAGTCCATTGCTGAACTTCATGGAATGCGAGCAACATTTATGCCAAAACCATTTACCCATTTAACTGGGAATGGCTGTCACTCTCATCTATCAATATGGAATCTTGATGGCTCTAAAAATTTATTTAATGGTAAAGATGATAAACGTGGTTTAGGTTTATCCCCTCTTGCCTATCAATTTTTAGGTGGAATTATGCATAGTGCTGATCGATTAACTGCAATTTTTAATCCTACAGTAAATAGTTATAAGCGAATCAATGCGCCAAGAACACTCTCCGGTGCTACTTGGTCTCCTAGCTCTATCACTTATGGGGGAAATAATCGTACCCATATGATCAGAGTTCCAGATTCTGGTCGCTTTGAGTTACGCTTAATGGATGGTGCAGCAAACGCTTATCTGATGCAAGCTGCAATTCTTGCTTGTGGACTTGATGGCATTGCTGCTAATCGTGATCCAGGAGATCCACTAGATATAAATATGTATGAGCTTGGTAAAGATATTGAGGGTTATAAGCAACTTCCTAGAAATCTCCTTGATGCTCTTAGATTATTAGAAGGTAGTGACGTTTTACGAGAGAGGCTTGGCGATAATATAATTGATGCATATATAAAATTAAAACAAAGCCAATGGAATGATTTCTCTTCACATTTAAGTCAGTGGGAGCGAGATAATACTTTGGATTGTTAGCTCTATTAAATATTTATTACAAAATAAGATGCTCTAATGGATTATGATAAGTTTGAATTAGGAGATGTTTCTCTCTTGTCAGGAGAAGTACTAAATTCAGCTTTCTTAATTTATAAAACATATGGTAAGCTTAATAGCAGTAAAGATAATGTAGTAGTCTTACCTACCTTTTATACTGGATCTCATCAGCGAAATGAGGGCTTTTTCGGAAAAGGAAGAGCTATAGATCCAGACAAACATTTTATTATTTCTATCAACATATTTGGTAATGGACTTTCTTCTTCACCAAGTAACTCTCTAGCTCCTCAGGACGGCCCAAGATTCCCTCATATCTCTCTTTGGGATAACATTGCTTGCCAGTATAGGCTTTTGACTGAGCAACTTGGTGTTGAAAAAATTGCGCTCGTTACAGGGTGGTCGATGGCTGGATGCCAGGCATACCAATGGGCTGCTCAGTACCCTAATTTTGTTAATGCAATCTTACCATTCTGTGCATCAGCTAAAACTTCACCACATAATTTTGTATTCCTCGAAGGAGTAAGAGCAGCACTTTGTGCTGATCAGAGTTGGAATCAAGGTGATTACATATCTCCACCAACTCAGGGTCTAAAGGCATTTGCAAGAGTCTATGCTGGATGGGCATTCTCCCAGACCTTTTATCGTGAATCGTTATTTAAAGAAATTGGCTATCAAACTTTAGAAGATTTATTAGTAGATTGGGAAAATGATCATGCTGAGAATTGGGATGCTAATAATCTTCTTTGTAAACTGGCAACTTGGCAGACTAGTGATATAAGTATAGGGCCATTATACAATGGAGATATTAGGATGGCATTACAGGGTATTAAAGCTAAAACTATTTTAATGCCATGTACTCATGACCTTTACTTTCCTCCAGAGGATAATGCCATTGAAGCTAAATCTATATCAAATGCTGATTTTAGGCCTTTCAACTCACCATGGGGCCATTGTGCTGCAAATCCAGGTAATGATCATGAATTTACTGCTGCACTTGAGCAGAGTATTAATGAACTCCTTGAAAACTAGGAAAAAATATGGCTATTACTTGGCAGGATTTTGAAAAAGTAGACATAAGGATTGGAACAATAGTTAAGGCTGAAATTTTTCCAGAGGCCAGAAAGCCTGCATTCATATTACATGTTGATTTTGGGTCAGAGCTTGGTATAAAAAAATCGAGCTCGCAAATTACAGATCTTTATTCGATAGAGCAGTTAAATCAAAAACAAGTTATGGCGGTTATAAATTTTGAGCCAAAACAGGTTGGACCAATCATGAGTGAATGCTTAGTTTTGGGATTTTATCGAAAAGATAACTCAGTTGTTCTAGCTACGAATGATCTACCAATTGAAAATGGATCTCGACTTCTTTAATTTCAACCTTTTATTTTATCAATTCAGTAATATCAACGAATAAAGACCAGAATATAGGTCATTTTAATCTTTAATATTTTTTTATCAAATACACTTTATTATAGTATTTTTATGTACTACTTTTACTAATGAATGTAAAATAAATACAAAATAGTATTAGTTATATGCATGATTACATTAGTTTTTTAAATATATTAGGAGTATATTTCTTTTGTCATAACTGAAATTTCAGTTATGTTTAAACAAAAACACAAGGGAGATAAATATGAAAAATTTAAAAATCTTGGCTGGTAGTGCCATACTTGCTGTTGCAAGTTCTACCGCTGTCCAGGCTGGCGAATTAACAATCGCTACAGTTAACAACGGACATATGATAACGATGCAAGGGCTTACAGCCCACTTTGAAAAGGATAATCCAGGCGTTACAGTAAACTGGGTAACACTTGATGAAGGTACATTGCGTCAACGTGTTACAACAGATATTGCTACTAAGGGTGGCCAATTTGATGTAATGACGATTGGTATGTATGAAGCACCAATGTGGGGTGCAAAAGGTTGGCTTCACTCGCTAGACTTTGGTTCTGATTATGATGTAGATGATTTATTGCCTGCAATGCGTGGAGGCTTATCAGCTAATGGTAATCTTTATGCAGCACCATTTTATGGTGAGAGTTCAATGATAATGTATCGTAAGGACTTATTAGATGCAGCTGGTATGAGTATGCCAGATAATCCAACATGGGGCCATGTGCAAGATGCAGCAGCAGCAATGACTGATAAAGATAATGGTGTATATGGTATCTGCTTAAGAGGTAAGCCAGGTTGGGGTGATAATATGGCATTCTTAACCACTATGGCTAATTCTTTTGGTGCGAGATGGTTTGATGAGGAATGGAAGCCTCAGCTTGATTCAGCAGCTTGGAATCATGCAGTTAACTTTTATGTTGACTTGTTAACACATTATGGTCCTCCAGGATCATCAGGTAATAGCTTCAATGAAATCTTAGCTTTAATTAACGAAGGCAAGTGTGGAATGTGGATTGATGCAACTATTGCTGCCTCGTTTGTATCAGATCCCAGCCAATCAAAGGTGGCTGATGTAATTGCTTATGCACAAAGTCCAGTAGCTGTAACGCATCGAGGTGCAAACTGGTTATGGGCTTGGGCTCTAGCAGTTCCAGCTGGAACGCAACAGTCTGATGATGCTCTTAAGTTTGTTGAATGGGCAACTTCCAAAGAATACATTGAGCTTGTAGGAAATGAAGTAGGCTGGGGAAGTGTTCCAACAGGGACTCGTTCTAGTACATACCAAAATGCAAACTTCCTTGCTGCAGCAAACTTTGCTGAAGCGGAAATGAAAGCTATTTTGTCAGCTGACCCTTCAAACAGTACGCAAGATCCAACTCCTTATCAAGGTGTTCAGTTTGCGGCAATTCCTGAATTTCAGGCAATTGGTACAGCTGTAGGGCAACAAATGAGTGCGGCTTTAGCGGGTAAGATTACTGTTGAGGATGCTCTTGCTGCAGCACAAAAAGCAGCAGAAAGAGAAATGATTAAGGCCGGTTATTACTAAAGAGTAACCAATTAAACGGGCTAGCTAGATAATAGTTAGTCCGTTTTATTTTTTTTGGAGTTTTTTTGTTTTATGAGAGTCAGTTTTACGAAAGCTTTGCAAGCTCCAAGCATCATCCTTTTATTTCTATGGATGATAGTTCCACTCAGTATGACGCTTTATTTTTCGTTTATGCGTTACAACTTGCTCTATCCAGAGAGAAGTGGATATAGTGGATCTCTAAATTATGACTTCTTCCTTACAGACCCAGCTTTATTTGATGCAGTTATAAATACTCTTACTTTAGTTGGAAGTATAATTTTTATCTCTGTAGTTCTTGGAATGGGAATTGCACTCTTGTTGCAAGAGGCATTTCGTGGAAGAGGTGTCGTGAGGTTAATGTTAATTTCACCTTTTTTTATCATGCCAACAGTAAATGCTCTAATCTGGAAAAATATGTTTATGAATCCAGTGTATGGTTTGTTTGCTTTTATAAGTGGAGTTTTTGGTTGGCCAGTTGTCGATTGGTTAGCTGATCTCCCACTTTTGTCGATTATTATAATGCTAAGTTGGCAATGGACTCCTTTTGCTTTATTGATTTTTATGACCTCTCTTCAGTCTATGGATAAAGAGCAAGTTGAAGCTGCTGAAATTGAAGGAGCAGGCTTCTGGCCAAAGTTTCGTTATTTAACTTTACCTCATCTCTATAGAGCTATTGCAGTTGTAGTTATGATTCAAGCAATTTTCCATCTGTCAATTTTTGCTGAAATTTTTGTAACAACAGGTGGAGGCCCTGGCTATGATAGCACCAATACAACCTTTTTAATCTTTACGCAAGCTTTGCTACAGTTTGATGTTGGCGTTGCTTCAGCTGGTGGTGTCTTTGCAATAGTCATAGCAAATATAATTGCTATTTTCCTTATTAAAACAGTTGCTCAAGGAATGGCAAAATGAATATAGGGTATAAAAATATGCGAAGACTAAAACACCAATCCATAGTATTGGCTTGTTATATTTTAGCGATCATTTTCTTTTTTCCTATTTTTTGGATGATTCTTACAAGTTTGAAAACTGAGCTTCAAGCTATCTCAGTTCCTCCACTATTCTTTTTTGAGCCAACATTTGAAAACTTTTCTATTGTCCAAGAGAGAAGTGATTACTTAAAGTATGCAACAAATTCAATAATCACTTCTTTTGGTGCGACAATTTTTGCATTAATTATTGCAGTGCCTAGTGCCTATTCAATGGCATTTTTTCCAGGCCGCTTTACAAAGGATATTTTACTCTGGATGCTTTCAACCAAAATGTTGCCAGCTGTTGGTGTAATGATGCCAGTATATTTACTTGCAGATTCAGCAGGCCTTTTAGATACTAAGACTGTATTAATCATTATTTTTGCAATGATGAATCTTCCAATAATTATGTGGTTATTATTTTCATATTTTAAGGAAATACCTGTTGAAATTCTTGAAGCAAGCAGAATGGATGGAAGTACCACATGGGATGAGCTTAGGCATATTGTTTTGCCACTTTCATGGGGAGGTGTTGCTTCAGCAGCTCTTTTAAGTATTGTTTTATGTTGGAATGAGGCTTTTTGGGCTATCAATCTGACAGCGGGAGACGCTGGAACATTAACAGCTTTAATTGCATCATATTCTAGTCCTGAGGGTCTTTTTTGGGCAAAACTTTCGGCAGCCTCAACTATGGCTTGTGCCCCAATTGTCATTTTTGGATGGTTTTGTCAGAAACAACTTGTTCAAGGCTTAACGTTTGGAGCAGTGAAATGAATCCCATAAAGCAATCTTTAAATCCAAATTTATTAAATTCTACTTTACTTATAACAGGAGCTAACGGTGGAATTGGTTTTGACATTGTAAAAGCAGCACTAAATGCAGGCGCTCGTGTTTTAGCTACAGACTTAAAAATAGATGAAAAACTTAGTAACCTAAGAACAGAAGGAAAGTTGGAATGTCGTATTTATGATCTCAATGATGATGATCAGCAAAATGAATGTCTTGATTGGGCTAATAAACTAAGAGTTAATGTGCTAGTTAACAATGCTGCAATTTTTGATATGGCACCAATTCTAGAGGCTGATTTGAATCAATTTGATAGGTTATTTTCAATCAATGTTAGAGCTATGTTTGTAATGATGCAGGGAGTTGCCAAGAGTTTAGTCTTACGAAATGAAGGTGGAGTAATTATTAACTTTTCAAGCCAAGCAGGTAGGCGTGGAGAAGCATTAGTATCTCATTATTGTGCAACTAAGGCTGCGGTTATTAGTTATACCCAATCTGCTGCATTGGATTTAGCATCAAAAGGTATTAGAGTCAATGCGATAGCTCCTGGTGTTATTGATACGCCAATGTGGGATAAGGTAGATAAATTATTTGCTAAATATGAAGGACTAGAATCAGGAGAAAAGAAAAAGAAAGTTGCAAATTCAGTTCCTCTGGGTCGTTTTGGAGTTCCATCTGATGTTACTGGAGTCGTTTTGTTTTTAGCTTCAAGTGATTCTAAATATATTACAGGTCAAACCATCAATGTAGATGGTGGAAATGTTTTAAGTTAAAGGTATTTATGTCAATAATTGATAAATTAAAACCAGAATATGAGATCGTTGATAAAGCTGAAACACTTCGATATTTAGAGCATGGTTGGCCAACAACTTTATGCCGCTGGCATGCTCATGAAGAATATGAGTTACATCTAATCTTAAGAACATCTGGAAAGGTTTTTGTTGGGGATTATGTCGGTCAGTTTAAGCCCGGTGCTTTATTCCTTACTGGACCAAGTTTGCCTCATAATTGGGTAACAGAAGAAAGTTCAAATGAGTCAGTCACGATTAGAGATATGTTAATTCAATTTGATCATAAAACTATGATTAAGGCATTTGAAGCATTTCCAGAGTTAAATGAATTAAACCATCTTCTTGATGCTTCTCGCTCTGGAATTGAGTTTAAAAATTTTAATCCAGAACTTGCAAGAAAGCGTTTAGAGTCTATTAGAGATACCTCTGGGATATCAAGACTTTTGAATTTTTTATATTTTTTGAAAGAGCTTAATAGTTGGAATCAAAAAGTATCTCTGTCTTTAACTAAATTAAATCCAAGTCTTTCTTTGAGTAGTCAAGATCGAATTAATCAGGTTGTAAATTATGTAATTGATAACTACAGAAATAACATTTCATTAGGTGAGGCAGCAGAAATTATAAATATGAGTGAAAGCTCATTTTCTAGATATTTCATGAAAACAACTGGTAATCGATTTTCTGAATTTGTCTCTAGAATTCGATTAGGAAGAGCTTGTGTTATGCTCTATGAAACTGATGATCATATTTCAACCATCGCTTTTGCTTCAGGCTTTAATAACCTTGCTAACTTTAATAGGCAATTTGTTAAATTAAAAGGAGTCACTCCACGAGAATACAGACAAACAGCATATAAAGGATTAATAAGTGAATAATAAAAACAAACCCGAATTAATAACAAATCCTATACTTAATTCATCTAGTTATAAACCTGAAGATTGTTCTATAGGGGTCATACATATTGGAGTGGGGAATTTTCATAGGGCTCACCAAGCAGTATATTTTGATAGTATATTAAATAATGATATCTCAAAGAATTGGGGAATTGCTGGAATCAATTTAAGGCCTGAGCAGAGCGCCTCAATAAAAGCGCAAAAAAATTCTAATTGTCACTATGTTTTGAAAACGGTATCTTCAAATGGAGATAAGACTTATGATGAAATTAAATCTATTCTTGCTTTGTATGATTGGAATGATGAGGAAAATGAGATTCTGCGTCTTTTTTCATCAAATAAGGTCCAATTAATTACAATCACTGTGACAGAGGGTGGCTACTATTTTGAAAATGATTATCATCTTAATTTAAATGCAAAAGATATTCAGGATGACTTAAGTGGTCAAATTCCAAAAACAATTTTTGGTGCATTATCTAAGGGATTAGATTCTCGAATGAAAAATAATGGAGGACCACTTACAGTTGCATGTTGTGACAATCTTGAAGGTAATGGAGTAATGTTAGAGCGTTTTTTTAAACAATATCTGAATGAGTTAGATGAGGAAAAGCTTTTAAAATGGGTCGAAAAAAATGTTAGCTTTCCCTCTAGTATGGTTGATCGAATAACTCCTAAGATAAATCCTAATGAGTTAATTGAAATTCAAAATATGTTCAGTCGTCATGATGATTGTTCGGTTTCATCAGAAGATTTTATACAATGGGTTATTGAAGATAATTTTGCTGGAGAAAAGCCACCTTTGGACAATGTTGGTGTAGAGATTGTTAATGATGTAGAGCCATATGAGAATACTAAAATACGTATTTTAAATGGAGGCCATACAATTCTTGCGTATTTCGGTGTTTTGAGGGGATATGAGACTTTTGATGCATCAATTAATGACTCAGAACTATCTAATTTTTTTGATGAAATACAGACTAAGGAAATACTTCCTTCGTTACCTGAAAATTCACCAGTAGATTATCAAAAATATCTTAAAACTACTAAACATAGGTTTAATAATAAGTATTTACCAGACACATTGGCAAGAATATGTATGGATGGTGCTTCTAAGTTTCCCATTTTCTTATTGCCAACTATTGAGTGGCATTTAGACAAAGGAAAGATTCCTCTATTTTCGTTACGAGCCATTGCTAGTTGGTATGTATTTTTATGCAAGGTTATTAATCATGATGTAAGCTTTGACTATATTGAACCAAAATGGAATATGCTCACTCCATTTTTAATAGAAGGTGGTGAGAATAGTTTTGCTTCTAATTCAGATTTATGGGGAAATGTTCCGGAGAAGTATCCTGATTTTGTTACTACTCTTGTCAAAGAAATTCAAATAATGAAAAATTTATATAATATTAATTTATTACATGAAACAAAAAGTGCAATATAGGAGATGGCTTTGGCTGGAATTAAATTAGAATCAATACATAAAAATTTTGGTGATACAAATGTTATTAAAGGTGTTGATATTGAAATAAATAATGGTGAATTTGTTGTCTTTGTTGGACCTTCTGGATCTGGAAAATCAACACTGTTGAGAATGATTGCAGGTCTTGAAGACATTACTTCAGGAATTTTAAAGATTGATGATGAGGAGATGAATGATGTCCCCCCATCTAAAAGAGAACTAGCTATGGTTTTTCAGTCATATGCACTTTATCCTCATATGACTGTTTTTGATAATTTAGCTTTTGGTCTTAAGTTGAGCAAAGTAGATAAAGAAGAAATTCAATCTCGAGTCCAAAAAGTAGCTGAAATCTTACAAATTCATGAATACTTAGAACGTCTTCCAAAGCAATTATCTGGTGGTCAGAGACAACGAGTTGCAATTGGACGAGCTATCATTAGAGAACCTAAAGTATTTTTATTTGATGAGCCATTATCTAACTTGGACGCAGCACTCAGATCTGATATGCGTGTTGAACTAGCTGAGCTCCATGAAAAGTTAGGAACAACAATTATCTATGTTACCCATGATCAGATTGAAGCTATGACTTTGGCAGATACAATTGTTGTTCTTAATAATGGATTAGTAGAGCAGACTGATTCACCAACAGAGCTTTATAATAATCCTAAAACTGAATTTGTCGCTGGCTTTATAGGTTCTCCAACAATGAATTTTTTAAGAGGAGATATAGTGACTGAAAGAGGGGCTGACGTTTATGGTGTTCGACCAGAACATATATTAATATCTCTTTCTGAAGGAAAAATAAAAGGTAAATTAAGACACTTAGAGAATTTAGGTGCAGATACTTTGTACTATATTCAAACTGAAGATTACCAACAAATTATCGTTCGAATGGAGGGAATGGGTACACATAAGAAGGGCGAGACTCTATTCCTAGATTATGATGATAGAAATGTGCATATGTTTAAAAATGGTAAGCGAGTTTAATAATTAAGATGCTTTAATGATTATCTGTGCCGGTGAATCTTTAATTGATATGGTCTCTTTTGTTGGAGAGGCTGAATACACACCTCATGTTGGTGGAAGTAACTTCAATTCAGCAATCGCACTTGGTAGATTAGGCGCTAAAAGCTATTATTTTGGTGCCATATCTAATGATAGTTATGGAGAGCTAATTGAGAATTCTCTAAGACATTCAAAGGTTAAAGAGGACTTTATTATTAAAACTAACCGTCCAACAACTCTAGCTTATGCTGATGTAGTTAATGGTATTGCGGAATACACTTTTGTTGATGAACATTCAGCAGGTAGAATGCTTAATCAAACTAGTCTCGAACCTTTTGTAAATAAAGTGAAGGAGGCAAAGGCATTATTGGTTGGAGGAATTAGTCTTCAGGCAGAGCCTTGTGGGTCGAGCTGGCAGTGGCTTATAGAGCAAGTTACTGGTAACTTACCAATTTATTTTGATGCCAATATCCGACCTGATTTTATTGAAAATAAGAAAAACTATTTTGACCGCTTTGTTGAGCTAACCTTTAAAGTTGACATTATTAAAATATCAGATGAAGACTATCGCTATCTCTATGGTGCACAGGATTTTAATGAGGTTAGTAAAGGTTGGCTTTATAATGGCGTTAAGCTCGTCATATTAACCTTAGGTGCTGAGGGTTCAAAAGTAATTTATGATAATGGCAAAGATGTATTTGTTAAGAGTCAAAAAGTTGATGTGGTTGATACTATTGCAGCGGGTGATAGTTTTAATGGAGGTTTTTTACTTCACCTTGATGAACAAGGCTTATTAGATAGAGAAAGTTTAAATAACATCAACAATACTCAGCTTGAAAGCACACTTTCTTTTGCCAACAAAGTAGCAAGTATTACCGTAACAAAAAAAGGCGCAAACCCACCATGGCTTGAAGAGCTCTGAATATAAAAACTATATTTTTTATAAGTACTTTAAAAGATAAATTTTAAACACTATATAGTCATTTAAACAATAAGATAGTAAGTAAAATCTACCTTTTTATTGCATCATACAAATTAGCAAAATAATGGATTCAATTATTTCAATTAAAGGGTTGTCTAAGACCTATAAAACTGGATTCGAAGCGCTCAAAAGTGTCAATCTGGAAATTAAAAGAGGTGAAATACTTGCTCTTCTAGGTCCAAATGGTGCGGGTAAAACAACTTTAATTTCAACCATTTGTGGAATTATTTCCCCTTCATCTGGTTCGGTTACGGTAGATGGTTTTGATATTATTAGTGACTTTAGAAAAACTCGAGCAATTATTGGGCTAGTCCCTCAGGAGCTAACTCTAGGATCCTTCGATACTGTATGGGGGACCGTTAGATTTAGTAGAGGCTTGTTTGGCTCCAAGAAAGATGATGCATATCTTGAGCAGCTACTCAAAGATTTGTCACTTTATGATAAGAAAGATTCCGAGATAAGAGCTTTATCAGGTGGAATGAAAAGGCGTGTTTTGATTGCTAAGGCACTTTCACACAATCCTAAGATTTTATTTCTTGATGAGCCGACTGCTGGTGTGGATGTCGAACTTAGAAAAGATATGTGGAAAATCGTTAATAAACTTCAATCGCAAGGGGTAACAATTATTCTTACAACTCACTACATTGAAGAAGCTGAAGAGATTGCAGAAAGGGTTGGCATTATTAATAATGGTGAACTTTTATTGGTAGAGAAAAAGAATGAATTAATGGAGAGTCTTGGTAAAAAGCAACTCGTCATTGAGCTTAAAGAGAAAGCTAAAAAAATACCAACTACTCTTAATAAATACGATATTGAGTTAAGTGAAGATGGTATGCAAATCTCTTATACCTACGTAGTACAAGACGAAGAAACAGATATATCAGATGTTCTAAATGAAATTACTAATTCAGGTCTTCTCCTTAAAGATTTAAAAATAGAGCAAAGTTCTTTGGAAGATATTTTTGTTGACTTAGTAAAGGAGGGACCATGAATTTAACTGCAATCAAGGTCATCTATTTAAATGAGATGATGCGTTTTTGGAATACACTTTTTCAAAGCATTGCTTCACCAGTGATTTCTACAGCTTTATATTTTGTAGTCTTTGGTTCAGCAATTGGGTCAAGGATTGAGAATATTGAGGGTGTCTCTTATGGCCTGTTTATAGTTCCAGGCTTGACAATGTTATCAGTTCTAACTCAGAGCATTTCTAACGCCTCATTTGGTATATTTTTCCCAAAATTTACAGGAACAATTTATGAGCTACTTTCTGCTCCAGTCTCTTTTTATGAAACCTTAATTGGATATGTCGGAGCTGCTGCAACAAAATCGTTAATCTTGGCAACAATTATTCTTGTGACTGCAAATCTATTTGTTGATTTAAATATAGCGCATCCATTTTGGATGCTTGGGTTTTTAGTTTTAACTTGTATTTCCTTTAGTCTATTTGGATTTATTATTGGGCTCTGGGCTGATAACTTTGAAAAACTTCAAATTATTCCACTACTTATCATTACTCCTTTAGTTTTTCTTGGAGGTAGTTTTTATTCTATTGGTATGCTTCCAGAACTATGGCAAAAAGTAACCCTATTTAATCCTGTGCTTTATTTAGTTAGTGGTTTTAGATGGAGTTTTTTTGAAGTTTCAGATGTTAGCGTTGGAATTAGCTTATCAATGGTTTTTTTATTTTTAGCAATTTGTATTGCTATAATTGCTTGGATGTTTAAAACAGGTTATAAGCTAAAGCAGTAATAACCATAGGTAATTTATGGCTCAAATCACTGATCTCTTTGTTTATCCAGTCAAATCACTTAAAGGTATAGCTTTAAGTGAGGCAAAAACAGGATTAAGGGGTTTTGAATACGATCGCGAATGGATGATCACAGATAGCAATTATCATTTCATTTCCCAGCGTGAAATAGAGCTAATGGCAACCTTTAAGACGGGCATTAATCTGAGTTCATTGATAATCCATTCAAATGATAAGCAGCTAGATATTAATCTTAGCCCTGAAAAATTACACCCTGTAGAAGCAACAGTTTGGGGTGACGTCTGTAATGCATATGATGAGGGTGATGAGGCCTCTAGTTGGCTGACTAATGAGCTTGGGAAATATAAGGGGAGTTCACTTCGACTTGTGCGATTCTCAGCTGAAGAGAAGCGACCAGTCCCTGAAGAATACTTAAATGGTGTTAGCGCTGAAAGTGCCTTTTCTGATCAGTTTCCCTATTTAATAACATCATGGGAATCCTTAGATAAACTAAATAAAGGTCTTATTGAGAAAAGTTCTAAGGACGTTTCAATGAGTCGCTTCAGGCCCAATATAGTTGTTAAAGGATTAGAGGATATTGAGAAAATGACTTCTTCAGATTTATCTTGTACTAAAAGCAATTATCATTTTGGCCTCAGAAAGCCATGCAAGCGTTGTAAGATTGTGACAATCAATCAAGATAATGGAGAAATTATTGAACCAAAAGAGCCATTAGCTACATTAACAAGACTGAAATTTAGTGATGAAATTTATGGCGCATTTTTTGGACAAAATGCAATTTTACTCTCAAATCAAAGTTGTACTCTGAGGGTTGGTGATAAGCTAAAAATAAATTAGTTTAATCTATTAAACTAATTTTTGATTTTCTAGTGAAATAGCTCCAAAATTCTTTTCATTTTTCCAAGCATGTCCATAGATAACTTCATAGGTTGCAGGTAATTTGCCATTTTCACGATAACTTTCATACATCTCAATCATTTTTTTAAATTTTGTTTTGCCAGTTAATGACTTTGATTGGTTTTCAACATTCTGAGCACCAATAGCCTTTAAATCATGCATTAAATCTATGACTTTTTCATAAGTGAGTATGAGCTTTTCCATTTCCATGATTGGGCTTAGAAATCCAGACTGCAACATTTGATCACCAATATCATGCATATCAATGAACTCATTAACATGAGCTTCATTGTCAATAACTTTCCAACTTCGTTTTAATTCCTTAAGGGTATCAGGTCCAAAGGTAGTAAAAAGGAATAGACCTTCTGGTTTTAAAACTCTATAGCATTCATCAAGAAGTGTTTTTACATCAGAACACCACTGCATCATTAAATTTGAGGCAATGCAGTCAATACTATTTGATGCAAATGGTAATTGATATGCATCAGCACAGACTTTATATTTTTCAGGATTTGTTAATAGTGATTTTTGAGCAAAATCGACACAAACTAAATTTGTATTAGGGAATATCTCAGATATTTTTTTACTTAGAAGGCCAGTTCCTGAGCCAAGGTCAATAACTATTTTTGGATCAATAGAAATGACATTCAATTTTTCAGAAAGTCTATTTGCAATCTCTTTTTGCAGAAATGCATGGTCGTCATAATTAGCAGAAGCATTATTGAAATTTTTTCTTACTTTAGACATAAAGAAAGTTGACTTGAAGTTTTTTTCATCAAATTAAAATATTGATCTGGTCCTGGAGCAAATTCATTACCTAATATATCTATTTTAAATGACTTTAAGTTTAAACCCTCTGACAATACCCGTAGCTGTTTAGCTTTCACTTCTGTGTCATAAATTAAGCAAGAAATATTTAGATCTTTTATTTTTCTTTTAGCATCAATAGTTCTTTTTATACTGAGGCCTGCTCCATGAAAAGGAGTTATGATAACTGGCCTTTTAAGTTCTAGACTTTTCTCAAAATATTGAAGAGTATCAGAATATATTGCAAAAGGTGTTGATGAAAAAGGGGCTAATTGTTGTTTTATCTGCTGCTTTAATTCATCCAGCTCCAGATTTAGTTCCTTAAGATTTTCAGAATATATATGTTTATTTTTTGGATCTAATTCAATAATAATATTACTAATGTATGTTGCAATTAATTGCATATTATTTACATCAAGCCAAAGATGAAAATCAAATTTACTACTATCCTCATTTTTGTTATATATTGCCTCTCCACGTGAATTATGAATTATTAGTTGATCTAATTCACTAATTTTAAGATGAGAATCTTCATTAATATTTTTGAGTGCTTTTCTTAATCCTAATTCAAAATTTTCACTAATAACTATTACAAGATCTGCATTTGAGATCATTTTGATTTGCGAGGGTTTAAGATGGAAAGTATGAGCTGAGCTATTTGAATCTAGAAGCAACTCAGGTTTAGTAACTCCATCCATAATTTTTGTGACAATACTATGAATTGGTTTAATACTAACTACAATACTAGGTGTTGATTGAGCAACAACATTTTTAGTCATTAAAAATAAAATAAAACATAACAGAAAATTATATTTCAAAATCTAGGTTACCTAAAAAAAACTACTGGAATTATACGCCAGCTGCTTAAATTATCATTAATTAGTTGTTGCAAATAATAATTACTCTGGTTGGAGCTGGATGTCCTTCTATTGTATAGGAGGAGTTATTTGGATCAAGAAAATCTTGTAATGAGGCTGCATCTTTACCAATCCAGGGTGTCCTTCTTTGCTCTTTTGGGGATGTCTTATTAATATCAATTACCTTAATATTTTGAAAGTTAGCATCAATCAACCAAGATTTAAGAGTTTTAATACTTGGGAGGCAGTGAACATTTCTCATTCTTGCATATCGATCATTTGGAATAAGAGAGTAGCCTTTTTCACCATCTACTACAAGAGTTTCTAGAATAAGCTCAGCACCTGGAGCCATCATAGCTTTTAAATTATTTAAATGATTCATATGATCTCTCTGATGATATAGAACACCCATTGAAAAAACACTGTCAAATATTGGCTTTTTAGGCATATCTTCAAGTCTTATTGGCAGAATCATGGCCTCTAAAGGAGAATCTATTAATGACTTTATAGCTTGAAATTGGTAATTAAATAATAAAAAAGGGTCAATTCCAAGTGCTTTTTTAGCTCCTTCCATTGCCATCCTAAGAGTAAAGTAACCGTTACCAGAGCCAACATCTAAAACATTTTTATTTACTAAAGGTTTAATATTTTTATTTATACGTTGCCATTTCAAATCCCCTTGCCATTCACTTTCTAGCTTAACATCATCGAACATGAAAGGTCCTTTCCTCCATGGTAAAAGTTTTTCTAATGCAATTAATAGTTCAGCACTATTTACGTCATTGCATTTAATTTGAATATATGGACTATTGAGAACTACTTCTCCTTTAAAAAGAGTATTGATAATTTCAATCGCTTCATCCCATTTTGGTACATTACCATTTTTAACTTTAAGAGCTTTAACACAAGCGTTCATGCAATCATTAGAGATTACTTCAAGATTAGAATTATCAAAAAAAGGCTTAAAATTATCAAAAAATAATTTCATTAATTATGTAAATTTAAAAAATATATCTAGTATAAAATAAAAGAGACATATATATATTTATATATATAACTAACAAATCTTTGGAGATTAACGTGATAAACAATTTAATTAAATTTTTAATAGTTTTTGTAATGGCATTTAATGTTTTTGCTGGAGGGGATGATCGTGATGAAGCATATTATGAAAATCTTGATGCAGAATTAGCTGCATTTGAAGCAAAACTTATTGCTGACCAGGCTGCTGATGAAATGATGGCGGAAATTGAGAGAGAGGCAGCTCTTGCTGCTTTCCAACAAAAA